>Ga0066710_100008253_pt1 | contig 10088 bp, 9 predicted proteins | sample GraSoiAngelo_159_FD_79666 | JGI IMG/M metagenome (GOLD analysis project Ga0066710, IMG submission 79666) | Grasslands soil microbial communities from the Angelo Coastal Reserve, California, USA - 14_1009_16_40cm | ecosystem: Environmental > Terrestrial > Soil > Grasslands | place: USA...
GCCGAGCCTGGGCGTTCAATGGGAGGATCGGAAGGATTGGCGTATCCTTAGGCATTTAGATGGCGGCTGACGCGGTGAGCCGATGCGGTTAGGGTGCGTGGTCGTCCTGGCCGCCGTCGTGATGGTCGCGATGGCGACTGGGTCTCTTTGGGTCGGCTCTCGGATGCTGCAGGAACCGGTCGTCGATCCCTCGTCAGGGACCGCCGAGGACGGTGTTCGGGGTCAGCAGAAAATCTACGACATCGTGCGCGGCGTCCCCGGGCGGACCAAGGGGCGCCCACTTCAGGTTTCCCTGACCGAGCCCGAGCTCAACGCGTTCCTCTCGCGACATCTAGCCGAGGCGGCCAGGATACCCATCGTAACCGGAGGGGTACGGTTGGTCGGCGACGGAATCATCGAATTCAAGGGACAACTTCCTCTCCGTCAGGTCCTCACGTCCCTACCGTTTCCCGTCGTTGACCTGATTCCCGGGGCCTGGCTCGAGCGCTCGGTTTGGCTCCACCTCGGGGCCCGTGCGAGCCTGGAAGTGGGAGCGGCCCGAGGCCAGCGTCGCTTTCTACGTCTCGACGTCGAGCGGTTCGCGCTCGGCCGCCAGCCACTGCCGGAGATGCTCCTGCGACTCCTGTTGGGCCCGGAGACCATGAGACTCTTTCGTTGGCATATGCCGGAAGCGGTGGAGGCGATCACGATCGAGCCGGGGATGGTCGTGATCAGGACTGCTGCTTCGTAGTGTGCACATAGCGTAGCTGGAGGTCGTACAGGAGCTCGTCGAGGATCCGGCTCTCCTCGGACGAGCGGTGGCCCTCCGTCTTCTCACGAAGCAGAAGGAGCAGATCGATTGCATCCGCGGCCTGGGCCAGATCAGTCTGGCGTTGGCCGGTGAGCGGATCGGGGGCGTGCCCCAGTGCGACGACCGCCGAGCTCGCGAGCATCATAAAGAGCCCAGCCAGACTCCGCTCACCCACGGGCGCCGGACCGGACGGCGCGGGCGGTTGGGATTCGTCGGCGGGTCGGGCGGGCCGGGGCGGCTCGTCGGCGTCGAGCCGCCTGCGCCTGTCGGTGACCTTAAAGACGTCGTCGGGCTCGCCCTGGGGCATCGGGCTGAGCCTAGCACAGGCGAAAACCCTTGCTGTATAATCGGTTAGCCTCAGGAACGGACATGACCGAGTCCCCCGGTGTTCTCTTTCAAAGGCTCTTGGACGTTATGAAGCGGCTGCGTGCACCCGATGGGTGTCCGTGGGATCGCGAGCAGACGCGAACATCGCTGAAGCCCTACTTGATCGAAGAAGCGTACGAAGTCTTGGAAGCGATCGAGTCCGGCCGCATCGATCCCCTGCAAGAGGAACTGGGCGACCTCCTCTTCCAGGTTGTCTTCCACGCCCGCCTCGCCGAGGAGCAGGGCGAATTCACCATGGCCGATCTGCTCCGGCAGCTCATCGACAAAATGGTCAGGCGTCACCCGCACGTCTTCGGTGACGCGTCGGTCGGCACCGCGAACGAAGCCCTTGCCCAGTGGGAGGCGATCAAGCGGCGCGAGGCCGACGAGCGCGGACAGCCGCGATCGGTCCTCGACGGCGTCCCGCGTGCATTGCCGTCCTTGCTGCGTGCGCAGCGTGTCCAGAGCAAAGCCGCGCGCGTGAACTTCGACTGGCCGGACGCGCGCGCGGCGTGGGACAAGGTCGAGGAGGAAATCCGCGAGGCCGCCGAGGCGCTCGCCTCGGGCGACGCCCGGCGCATTCACGAGGAGCTGGGCGACGCGCTCTTTTCCCTCGTGAACGTGGCGCGCCTCTCGGCGCTCGACGCGGAGGAAGCGCTGCACGGCGCCATCGAGAAGTTCCGACGGCGCTTCACCGAGATGGAGGCGGAACTGGCGGCGCGCGGCACGTCGGTCTCGGCGGTCGCTCCCGAGGAGCTCGAGCGCTCATGGGAGGCGGCGAAAGCCGAGGAGCGCGAGAAGCAGCCATGAGGCTCAGGATCGGCCAGTCGTCCATCGCGATCGAGCGCGGGGACATCACGGACTGGGAGGTTGACGCCATCGTCAACGCGGCGAACTTGACGCTCGCCATGGGCACGGGCGTCGCCGGCGCCATCAAGCGGAAGGGCGGGGTGATCATCGAAGAAGAGGCGATGCGGCAAGGGCCCGTGGAGGTCGGCGATGCCGTGCTGACCACCGGGGGAAACCTCGCCGCGACCCACGTCATCCATGCCGCGGTCATGGGCCCGGATCTCAAGACCGACGGCGAGAAGATCGCGACGACGACCCGCGCGGTCCTCGCTCTCGCCGCCAAGCACCGCATCACGTCGCTGGCGCTCCCCGCCCTTGGGACCGGCGTCGGGCACGTCCCGCCGGCGGAGTCGGCCAATGTCATGCTCAACGCGGTGGTCTCTCACCTGAAAGGCGGGCCAACCGGCCTAAAACGTGTCGTTTTTGTGCTCTACCAGGACGATGCCTACAAGGCCTTTACGGATACGTTGAAGCGCCTCGGTGGGGTACAGTAAAAGATTACTATGGCCCAGCAGCAGGTGAAGCTCGGGCAGCCTGTCAACCGGCGCCTCGGGGACCTCCTCGTCGCCGACGGACTTCTCACCGCCGAGCAGCTCAAGAAGGCGCTCGCGGAGCAGAAGGGCTCTCCCGAGAAGCTCGGATCGGTCCTCGTCCGGCTCAACTTCGTCAACGAAGACCAGCTCATCGGATTCCTCTCGCGGCAGTACGGTGTGCCATCGATCACGCTCGCCCAGCTCGACATCGACTCGGACGTGCTGAAGCTCGTGCCGAACCCCATCGCGAGGAAGTACGAGGTGATCCCGGTCAGGAAGATGGGGAACTCGCTCGCGCTCGCCATGGCGGACCCGACGAACGTCTTCGCCCTCGACGACATTTCGTTCATGACGAACCTTCAGGTCTTGCCGCTGGTGGCGTCGCAGACGGCGATCAAGAAGGCGATCGACCGCAACTACGAGTCGAAGACGGAGGCCATCTCCACCGTCCTGTCGGATATGCAGACCGACCTCGCCAACGTCGAGGTCGTCGAAGACGGCGAGGAAGGCGCCAAGGTCGACATCTTCGAGCTGAAGGAGTCGGCCGACGAGGCGCCAGTCGTGAAGCTGGTGAACATGGTGCTCGTCGACGCGATCCAGAAGGGCGCCTCGGACATCCACTTCGAGTCCTACGAGAAGATCTTCCGAATCCGCTTCCGGATAGACGGCGTGCTCCACGAGATGCTGGCGCCGCCAAAGCGGCTGGAGGCGGCGATCCTCTCACGCCTGAAGATCATGTCCAACCTCGACATCGCCGAACGCCGGCTGCCGCAGGACGGCCGCATCAAGCTCCGGTACAACAGTCGCGAGATCGATTTTCGCGTCTCGACCCTCCCGACGATCTTCGGCGAGAAGGCGGTCCTCCGCATCCTGGACAAAGAGGCGCTGAAGCTCGACATGACGCAGCTCGGCTTCGACGAGTGGAGTCTCGAGAAGTTCAGCGCCGCGATCCACCAGCCCTACGGCATGGTCCTGATCACGGGGCCCACCGGCTCCGGCAAGACGACCACGCTCTACTCGGGAATTCACACGATCAACTCCCCGGACGTGAACATCATGACCGCCGAGGATCCGGTCGAATACAACCTGAAGGGCGTGAACCAGGTCCAGATCAACGAGGGCGTCGGCCGGACGTTCGCCGCCGCGCTGCGCTCCTTCCTCCGTCAGGACCCGGACGTGATCCTCGTTGGCGAGACGCGTGACCTCGAGACCGCGCAGATCAGCATTCGCGCGGCGCTCACCGGTCACCTTGTGTTCTCCACCTTGCACACCAACGACTGCCCCTCGACCATCGCGCGGCTCCTCGACATGGGGATCCCGCCGTTCCTGGTGGCGTCGTCGCTCCTCCTCGTCCTGGCCCAGCGGCTGGGCCGGAAGGTATGCCGGGCGTGCCGGGAGCCGTATGACGCCGACGAGGAGAGCCTCGTCGCGTACGGGCACGTCCCCTCGGGGAAGGGGAAGGTCCAGTTCTACAAGGGCAAGGGGTGCGCGACCTGTAACTTCACGGGAATGAAGGGCCGCGTTGCGATCTACGAGGTCATGCCGATCAGCGAGGAGCTCCGCGACGCCATCCTCAAAAACCAGGGGACGGCCGAGTTGCGGACGATCGCGCAATCGCAGGGTATGAGGAGTCTGCGTCAGGCGGGGCTCTTGAAGGTCATTGAAGGAACTACGACGGTCGAGGAAGTGCTGAGAGTTACCCTGTCTTAAGCAGGGGCATTGCGGTGTAGGGAGGCACAATGGCCGCCAATATGGCCGATCTTCTGCAGCTCATGGTGGACCGTGGCGCGTCGGACTTGCACATCACGAGCGGGACGTATCCCCAGATCCGCGTCAACGGCCGTCTCACCCAGCTCACCCAGTTCGAGGTGCTGGCGCCGCAGGATACCCAGCGGCTCTCATACAGCGTGCTGAACGAGGGCCAGAAGCAGAAATTCGAGGAGGAGAACGAGCTCGACCTCTCCTTCGGTATCCAGGGCCTCGCGCGCTTCCGGTGCAACGTCTACCGGCAGCGCGGCGCCGTGGGGTGCGCGATCCGCGTCATCCCGTACAAGATCCGCTCGTTCGAGGAGCTCGGGTTGCCCCAGATCGTCCAGCAGCTGGCCGACCGGCCCAAGGGGCTGATCCTGGTGACCGGACCGACCGGGTCCGGCAAGTCGACGACGCTCGCCGCCATGATCGACAAGATCAACAGCGAGCGTCACGACCACATCATGACGATCGAGGACCCGATCGAGTTCGTCCATCCGCACAAGCAGTGCCTCGTCAATCAGCGCGAGGTCTTCGCCGACACCCAGTCGTTCACCAGGGCGCTCAAGTCGATCCTCCGCCAGGATCCGGACGTGGTCCTCGTCGGTGAGATGCGCGACCTCGAGACGATCGCGGCCGCGCTGACGATCGCGGAGACCGGCCACCTGACCTTCGGCACCCTGCACACGAACTCGTGCGCGCAGACGATGAACCGTATCATCGACGTGTTCCCGACGGCCCAGCAGGCTCAGGTGCGGGCACAGCTCGCGCTGGTGCTGGAGGGCGTGCTCTCGCAGACCCTCATTCCCAAGGTCGGTGGAGGGCGCGTGATGTCGCTGGAGATCATGGTCGCCACGCCCGCCATCCGCAACCTCATCCGTGAGGAGAAGATCCACCAGGGGTACTCGGCGATCGCGACCGGCCAGAAGTTCGGCATGCAGACGATGAACCAGTCCCTGGCGGACCTGACGAAGCGGCACCTGATCACGCGCGAGGACGCGCTGAATCGTTCGACGCTGGTCGAGGAGCTGCTTCAGCTCCTCGCGCACGAAGGTCCGGCGGCCACTGCCAGTGCGGGCGCCGGCGTGTCACCGTTCGCCAGACGGTAGGAGGAGCGCACCCCATGGCAATGTACGCGTTTCGCGGCCGGTCCGGCGGGGCCGTCGTCTCCGGCGAGATCGAAGCGAACGACCGACCCGCGGCGGTCACGGCGCTGCGGGCGAGGGGCGTCGTCGCGACCTCGGTCCAGGAACGGACGGCCAAGCCCGTCGGCATCAAGAAGATCGGCGGCAAGGTCAAGGACAAGGACCTGGCGATCTACACCCGCCAGTTCTCCACGATGGTGGACGCCGGCCTCCCGATCGCGCAGTGCCTCTCGATCCTCTCGGAGCAGAGCGACTCCAAGGCCCTGCGCGACGTGACCAGCAAGATCGCGCGCGAGGTCGAGGGGGGCGCCACGCTCGCCGAGTCCTTCCGAAAGTACCCGAAGGTCTTCAACGATCTGTTCACCAACATGCTCCAGGTGGGTGAGTCAGGCGGTGTGCTCGACGTCGTCCTGCAACGCCTTTCAGGCTACATCGAGAAGGCGGCCAAGCTGAAGAGCAAGGTGAAGGGCGCCATGGTGTACCCCGTCACCATCATCAGCGTGGCCGTGTTGGTCATCGTGTTCATGATGATCTTCGTCATCCCCACGTTCGCGAAGATGTTCCAGGGCCTGGGTGCCGACCTCCCGTTGCCGACGAAGATCGTCATGTTCCTCTCGGAATTCACCCAGAGATACGTTCTCGTCATGGTCGGAGTCGGCGCCGGCGTGATCTACGCGATCAAGCGCTACTACAACACCGAGCAGGGCAGTAACGTGATCGACGCGTTCCTGCTGAAGGTGCCGGTCGTCGGCATGCTCATCCGTAAGGTCGCCGTCGCGCGGTTCACCCGGACGCTCGGCACGCTGATCTCCTCGGGCGTGCCCATCCTCGAGGGTCTACTGATCACCGCGCGTTCGGCCGGTAACCGCGTCGTCGAGAGGACGGTCATGCAGGCGCGGACCGCCGTCACCTCCGGCCGGACGCTGTCCGAACCGCTCAAGGGCAGCACGGTGTTCCCACCGATGGTCGTGCACATGATCAGCGTCGGCGAGAACACGGGCGCGCTCGACCAGATGCTCTCGAAGATCGCCGACTTCTACGACGATGAAGTCGACACCGCGGTCACGGCGCTCACGTCCCTGCTCGAGCCCATCATGATCGTGTTCCTCGGCGTCGTCGTCGGCGGTCTCGTGGTCGCGATGTATCTTCCGATCTTCCGTCTGGTCACGTTGATGAAGTAGTGAAACCGCTCACCGTCGGCGGGCCGCTCTTGGGATTCGCCTGGGCGCGGCTCGGGGTTTCCGTCGTGCTGCTGGCGCTCGGGCCGCTCGTCTCGCCGGGCCTCATGCCGGGCGAGAGCGAGCTCTTGGCCCTCGCCCTCATCGTCGGGCTCGCGTCGTCGGGCGCACTCCTCGTGCTCGGCCCGCCGGCGCAGCCGCGGCGGCTGGCGTGGTTCATCTGCCTGCTCGATACCGCGCTCATCACGGCAGTGGTGGCGGCCACCGGTGGCGCGCGCTCGATCTTCGCGTTCCTGTACGTCCTCTCCGTGACCGCCGCCTGCGTGTTGCTGTCCCGGACGCGCGGGCTCGCGATCGCGGCGGTGTCCAGCCTGCTCTACACGGGGATCGTGGTGAGCCGCACCGTGCTTCCGCTGAGCGTGTTCTTCGAAGCGCCCCAGGAAACGACGGCGCTCGAGCTGGTCACGATGTTCCTCAACGCCGCGACTCTCCTCGCCGTGGCGATCGTCGCCGGCGGTATCGGCGAGCGGTACCGCGCCACCCGACAGGAGCTCGAGACGCAGCAGAAGGATCTCCGCGACCTGCAGGCCTTCAAGGACCTCATTTTCCAGTCCGTCGGCACCGGGCTGATCGCGCTCGACCGAGAGCACCGGATCACCGCGTTCAATCGGGCCGCCGAGGAGATCTCCGGATTCCGGGTGTCCCAGGCGATCGGCCACGCGTGGCCGGCGCTGATGGGCGCAACGCTCCCCTTGGAGTCGATCGAGGCGGCCATCGACGGTAATCCCCGAGCGTCCATGCGGCAAGAGGCGATGCTGCGCCGCCCCGACGGCACGACGGTGCCCGTGCGCATGACCTTCTCCGCGCTTCGTTCCGGCGAGGGCGAGCGGCTCGGCCTGATCAGCGTCTGCGAGGACCTGTCGGCGATTCGCGCGATGGAAACGCGGATGCGTCAGGCGGACCGGCTGGCGACGCTCGGGCGGATGGCGGCGAACATCGCGCACGAGATCCGCAACCCACTCGCCTCCCTCACGGGGGCGATCGAGGTCCTCACCAGCCCGCTCACGGCCGAGGACGCCCGCGAACGCCTCTCGCAGATCGTGGCGCGCGAGTCCGAGCGGCTCAACCACATCATCAAGAACTTCCTCGAGTACACGCGCCCCGCTCCGCTGTCGCTCACCACCTTCGACGTGGCGGCCGCGGCCGAGGAGGTGCTGGTCTTGCTCGAGCACCGCGCCAGCCCGGGCAGCCTCAAGGTCATGCGCGAGTTTGCCCCGTCCATTCTCTGGCCCGTCGACGCCCAGCAGTTCCGGCAGATGCTGTGGAATCTCTGCTTGAATGCGGTCGAGGCGATGCCGGAGGGGGGCGAGCTCCGGGTGGCCGCCGCCGTCCGGACTGACGTGCTCGAAGTCGCGGTGAGCGACACCGGGGAGGGCATCGGCGCCGGCGACCTCTCGCACGTCTTCGAGCCCTTCTTCTCCACCAAGCCGGAGGGGACCGGGCTCGGGCTCGCCCTCGTCCACCGCATCGTCCAGGAGCACGGCGGCGAGATCGAGGTGCGCAGCTCGCCGGGCCTCGGCACGACGTTCACCCTCACGCTGCCGTCCCATGCCTGACACCCGCGTGCTCGTCGTCGACGACGAACGGAGCATGCGCGAGCTCCTCGCGATCATGCTCAAGCAAGCCGGTCACGACGTCTCGGTCGCCGAGGGCGGCGAGCAGGCCGTCGAGGCGATCAAGAGCGAGTCGTTCGACCTCGTTATCACCGATCTTCGCATGCGAAAAGTCGACGGCCTCGCGGTCCTGCGCGCCACGAAGGAGCACTCGCCGAACGCCGTGGTCCTCGTCGTCACGGCCTTCGCCTCGACCGAAACCGCGGTCGAGGCGATGAAGCTGGGCGCCTATGACTACGTCACCAAGCCGTTCAAGCTCGACGAGATCAGGCTGACGATCGCCAACGCCCTGGAGCGCAAGCGGCTGCAGGACGAGAACCGAGCGCTGAGGACGCAGCTGCGGCGGGAGCGTGGCTTCGAGAGCTTCATCGGGAAGAGCCGGCAGATGGTCGAGCTGCTCGACGTGATCCGTAAGACGGCCGATGGCCTGTCGACCGTGATGGTCACGGGGGAGAGCGGGACCGGCAAGGAGCTGGTCGCGCAGGCCATCCACCAGGAGAGCCCGCGCCGGACCGGCCCCTTCGTCTCGGTCAACTGCGGCGCCATCCCCGAGACGCTGATGGAGTCCGAGCTCTTCGGGCATGTCAAGGGCGCCTTCACTGGCGCCGTCGCCAACACCGTCGGCCTGTTCTCCGCCGCCCACGGCGGCAGCCTGTTCCTCGACGAGGTCACCGAAGTGCCTCAGTCGGTGCAGGTCAAGCTCCTGCGTGCGATCCAGGAGCGGGAGATCCGTCGCGTCGGCGACACGCGCGACGTCAAGGTCGACGTGCGGTTGATCGCCGCCTCGAACCGTGACGTCGGCAAGGCGGTCGCCGACGGCATCCTTCGCGAGGACCTCTTCTACAGGCTGAACGTCATCCCGATCCACTTGCCGCCCCTTCGAGAGCGACGGGAGGACATCCCGCTCCTGGCCGCCCACTTCGTCCGGAAGATCTCGGCGGAGCTCGGCAAATCCGTGAAGGGCGTGAGCCCGGATGCGCTTGCGATCCTCGAGAACTACCGCTGGCCGGGCAACATCCGAGAGCTCGAGAACGTGATCGAGCGGGCGCTGGTTCTGGGCAGCGGGGACATCCTCGAAGCCGAGGCGCTCCCCCCCGATCTCCATCAATCGCGCGACCTCCAGGAGGTCCCCGTGGAGATCCCCACAGACGGCATCGATCTCGAAGCGATGCTCGACCAGATCGAGCACCGGTACCTTCAGATGGCTCTGGCGCGTACCGGTGGGGTCCAGACGCGCGCCGCCGAGCTGCTCCGCGTCAGCTTCCGGCAGTTCCGCTACAAGCTCCAGAAGTACGGCCAGCGCGACGCTTCCCGCGCCTGACGTCACTCTCGCTTCCTTTTCTGCTTTTGCGCTGGTCGGCGGGTGGCCGCCGGCTGCCGCGACGTCGAGCCGCCCGGTGAGCCCCGTGCCGAGCCCTCGGTGACATGACGCTTTTCGTCATCGCGGTTGCCACGGCCTGTCAAGGCGCGCTGGGACCTCCGGAAATTTGGCGGCCTAAGTAGCTAAAAAGTCGGTGCTGCTCGGCCATGCTGGCGGTGGCACTGAAGGTGCATTCCCTACCCATACGAGAATCGAATGGCGATTCACGCAGTGGAAAAATCAAGGAGGATCCCAATGATTCGGTGGTGGACCAAGAAGCGTCTCACGGTAGGGAACCAGCGAGGCTTTACCCTCATCGAGTTGATGATCGTCGTCGCGATCATCGGCATCCTGGCGGCCATCGCCATCCCGCTCTACGCCAACGTTCAGGCGCGGGCGCGGATCGCCAAGGCCCAGGCCGACGCGCGCGCGCTCGCCTCGGCGA
>Ga0066710_100008254_pt1 | contig 10087 bp, 9 predicted proteins | sample GraSoiAngelo_159_FD_79666 | JGI IMG/M metagenome (GOLD analysis project Ga0066710, IMG submission 79666) | Grasslands soil microbial communities from the Angelo Coastal Reserve, California, USA - 14_1009_16_40cm | ecosystem: Environmental > Terrestrial > Soil > Grasslands | place: USA...
CCGTCCGGAGCTTCACGTACACGGTGGTGTCGGGCTCGACCGCGATCAGCGTCGCGGTCTGACGCTCGACGAGATTCCGTCCGCTCCGGCTGCGCGCGCCAATCACGAGCCCGACCGTGCGGGTGACGTAGGCGCGCACGTCGAGATACGAGAGCAGCATCGGATGCGGGCGCATCGCGGCGGCGAGCGTGACGAAGCGAATCGCTATGCTCGGTCGACGCGGGAGATCTCGCTGCGAAAACCGCTCGACGAGCTGCGCGGAAAGCTCGGGGCCGACGACCCGGGTCATCGCCGGCCAGGCGAATCAGTCACCGGCGATCAGCGCGCCGCCGTCGTCGCGAGCGCGCCTTCCCGCTCCCCGTGCCCGTTTTCCGTCGTCGCGCAGGCGTCGCTCGTCTGCCGGTGGATCGACAGATCCCGGATCGTGGGCGACTCGCCGCACACTGGACACTTCGGGTCGCGCCGCAGCTTCACCTCGCGGAAGCGCATGCCGAGCGCGTCGTAGGTGAGGAGCCGCCCGATCAGCGGATCGCCGATGCCGAGCAAGAGCTTCACGGCTTCCGTCGCCTGGATCGTTCCGATCACTCCTGGGAGCACGCCCAGGACACCCGCCTCGCTTCAGGAGGGGACGAGGCCCGGCGGGGGCGGTGTCGGATAGAGGCAGCGATAGCACGGGCCCTTGTTCGGCGCGAACACCGTCGCCATGCCCTCGAACTGGAAGATCGACCCGTGCACGTTGGTCTTGCCCGCGAGATAGCACGCGTCGTTCATCAAGTAGCGCGTCTCGAAGTTGTCCGAGCCGTCGACGATCAGGTCGTAGTCCTTGATGATGTCCATCACGTTGTCGACGGTGATACGGGTCGGCAGCGCGATGATGTTCACGTCCGGGTTCAGCGCCTTCAGCGTCCGTGTCGCGGATTCGACCTTCGGCTTCCCGATGTCCGCGGTCGTGTGCAGAATCTGGCGCTGGAGATTCGTGATGTCGACCACGTCGCCGTCCATGATGCCGAGCGTGCCGACGCCGGCGGCCGCCAGATAGAACGCGGTCGGCGAGCCGAGCCCGCCCGCGCCGATCAAGAGCACCTTCGAGCGCAGCAGCTTGCGCTGTCCCTTGTCGCCGACTTGCGACAGGAGGAAGTGGCGGCTGTAGCGTTGCACCTGGTCCGGCGTCATCGGCACGTCGCGGACGACGGGCAGCCCGGACTGCACCCATTTCTGATAGCCACCCTTCAGATTGATCACGTTGGAATAGCCGAGGTCCTTCAGGACCTTCGACGCGAGCATCGACCGGAGCCCGCTCTGGCAATAGAGAACGACCGGCGTCGACGGATCGCCGACCGCGCCGCCGATCCTGAACTCGAGGAACCCGCGGCTGATGTTCGTGGCGTCCTCGATGTGCCCGTCGCGATACTCGTCGGGGTCGCGCACGTCGATGAGGGCCAGGGGCTCCCCGGCCGCGCGGCGGCGCTCGATTTCCGCCGGATCTTCTTCCGGTATCACCTCTCGGGCCTCGGCGAGCATCTCCTTGAGAGTCTTCATACGAACGATATTACCCCCTATTCCAGTCGAAATCGATTGACATGGGGCCATTGCCCGGATTGCCCGGTGACGGCCTTCCGCGCGCCCCGGCGCGGCTGCTATACTCGCAAATCTCGACGCGAGATTGCTGAACACTGTGGAAAACACATGAAGGGGCTCATCCTTTCCGGCGGACGCGGGACCCGCCTTCGCCCGATCACGTACACCTCCGCCAAGCAGCTCGTCCCGGTCGCCAACAAGCCGATTCTCTTCTACGGCATCGAGTCTCTCGCCGCCTGCGGGATCCGGGAGATCGGAGTCGTGGTCGGCGACACGCACCAGGAAATCCGCGATGCGGTCGGTGATGGGAGCCGTTTTGGCGTCCGCGTGACCTACCTCCAGCAGGAGGCGCCGCTCGGGCTCGCGCACGCCGTCCTCATTTCCGAAGACTTTCTCGGGGCCGAGCCGTTCGTGATGTACCTCGGCGACAACCTGGTCAACGACCCCCTTCGGCCCATGGTGGAACGCTTCACGGCGGACGCGCCGAGCGCCCAGATCTTCCTCGCACACGTGACACATCCCGAGCAGTTCGGGGTCGCCGAGCTGGGGCCCGGCGATCGCGTCGTGCACCTGATCGAGAAGCCGGAGAAGCCGCCGTCCGATCTGGCCCTGGTCGGCGTCTACATGTTCTCGTCCGCCGTGTTCGACGCGGTGAAGGCGATCCGGCCGTCCGCGCGGGGCGAGCTCGAGATCACGGACGCGATCCAGTGGCTGATCGACCAGGGACGCACCGTCCGGCCGTACGTCATCAGCGGATGGTGGAAGGACACCGGGAAGCTCGAAGACATGCTCGAGGCCAACCGCATCATCCTCGACACGTTCCAGCGTCGCGTCGACGGCGTCGTCCAGAACGCCGAGATCGTCGGCAAGGTCGTGATCGAGCCGGGCGCCAAGATCGTCGACAGCACGATTCGCGGGCCCGCGATCATCGGCCGCGGCGCCACGATCGAGCAGGCGTACATCGGGCCGTTCACGTCCATCGGCGACGGCGTGGTCATCCGCGGCAGCGAGATCGAGCACTCGATCGTGCTGGAAGGATCGAGCGTGTGCGACGTCGGCAGCCGCATCGAGTCGAGCCTGATCGGGCGCAACGTCACGATCTACCGGTCGGGGACGCGGCCGAAGTCCTACAAGCTCATGATCGGCGATCGCTCGGACGTCGGGCTCGTGTGAGCGCGAGCGCTGTGCCGTCACGCGATCTCGAGGAGCGCCACGGCGTTGCCGGGGCGGTCCGAGCGTCGGGGGGGATGGGGGGCCCGTCGCGGCCCCCCATGTCGATCAGTTGAAGCTGCTCGTCACCGGCGGCGCCGGGTTCATCGGCTCGAACTTCGTTCGCCACGTCCTCCGGACGCATCCCGAAGATTCGGTCGTCAATTTCGACAAGCTGACATACGCCGGCAACCTGGCCAACCTGGCGGATGTCGAAGGCGACACGCGGTATTCGTTCGTCCGCGGTGACATCTGCGACGCCGGGCAGGTGCGTGAGGCCGCGCGGGACGTCGACGCGATCGTCAACTTCGCCGCGTGCACCCACGTGGACCGCTCGCTGCTCGAGCCGGAGGAGTTCCTGCGCACGGACGTGTTCGGCGTCTTCACCCTGCTCGAGGCCGTGCGCGACCTCGGCATCTCGCGGCTGCTCCACATCAGTACCGACGAGGTGTACGGGACGATCCCGACCGGCTCGTCGCGCGAGGGCGATCCGCTCAAGCCGACGAATCCCTATTCGGCGTCGAAGGCCAGCGGCGACCTGCTCGCGCTCGCGTACTGGCACACGCATTCCGTGCCGGTCGTCATCACCCGATCCTCGAACAACTTCGGGCCGTACCAGTATCCCGAGAAGGTGATCCCGCTCTTCGTGACGAACGCGCTCGACGATCGGCCGCTGCCCCTCTACGGCGACGGCCGGAACGTGCGCGACTGGCTCTACGTGGAGGACAACTGCGCGGCGATCGACCAGGTGCTCCGCAAGGGCGGGGATGGCGAGGTCTACAACATCGGCGGCGGCACGGAGGTCGAGAACATCTCGCTCACGCGCCGGATCCTGGCGCTTTCCGGAAAGCCCGAGACGCTGATCCAGCCGGTCACGGACCGTCCCGGCCACGATCGTCGCTATTCCCTCGACTGCGCCAAGGTGCGGGCGCTCGGGTGGGCGCCGCGCCGGTCCTTCGAAGACGCGCTGCGGGCGACTGTCGAGTGGTACCGCGAGCATCAAGACTGGTGGCGACCGCTCAAATCCGGCGAGTTCCGCGCGTATTACGAGCGCCAGTACGGCGCGGCCCGCGCCGCGCGTTCGGCGCCGGAGAAGAAATGACGTTACGCCTGTTCGGGGTTCTGGCCCTCGCTCTCGCGTTTCCGACCCTCGCACTGGCCGTGCCGCGGCCGCCCGCCCCGCGGCTCCATCCGCGCGACGCGATGGCGCAGCCGACGTACGTGCAGAAGATCCTGCCGTCGATCGTCGGGCTCAAGGTGCGCGCGGACGAGGAGGCGCCGTCGTCGGTCAGGCTGGGCGCCGAACGGTTCGCGAGCGGCGTGATCTTCGACGACCGGGGCTACGTGCTGACCGTCAGCTATGCGCTGCTTGACGCCCGGACGGTCCACGCGATGACGCGCGACAATCGCGTGGTGCCGGCCCGCATCGTCGGCATCGACTACGAGACGGGGCTCGGCGTGGTCAAGCTTCCCGACGAGTCATGGCCGGCGGCGACGCTCGGTCATTCGCGCGACGTGCGGCCAGGCGACGCGACGGGGACGGTCGGCGTGGACGACGACAACGATCCCGTCTACGTCAGCAGCACGGTGCACGCGATCAGCCGCTTCTCCGCCTTCTGGGAGTACATGCTGGACCGCGCGCTCTTCGTCGAGCCGTCCAGCTCGGCGTGGGGCGGCAGCGCCGTGGTCGACGCGCGCGGCGCCGTCGTCGGGCTCGCGTCGCTGCGCATCGGCGAGTCGCCGCACGTGAACGTCGCGATCCCCATCGAGAAGTTTGTCGCGGTGAAGGACGAGCTGATCGCCGTCGGGCGCGTGATGAGCCGGCCCCCGCGGCCGTGGCTCGGTCTCTACACGGCCGCGGTGCGCAGCGGGGTGATCGTGGACGGGTTCGCCGCGACCGGGCCCGCGCGCACGGCGGGGTTCCAGAAAGGCGATCAGATCGTCGGCGTCAACGGCGTGCCGGTCGGCTCGCAGGAAGAGTTCTACGAGCAGCTCTGGCGGGGCCGGGCCGGCGACGTGGTACGCGTCTCGGTGCGGCGCGACGACCGGGTGCGCGTCATTCCCGTCCGCTCGGTCGAGCGCGGCGCGGCGTCGCGCCGGTGAGTCGTCGCCGGGTCTTTCTCGTCGTCGCACTGCTGGCCTTCGTCGGGCTCGGCGGCTGCGGCCCGCGCACCAAGGAAGATCTGGTGGAACGGGCTCGCGGAGTAGAGACCCGGCCGGAGCTCGAGAAGAAGCTCGGGCGGCCACAAGATATTACCAAGGTCGGGCCCATCGAGACCTGGACCTACCGCGCCTCGAACGGCAACGTCGTGTTCGTGATCATCGCCGATCGAGTCACGCTGCAGGCGGCGGGCGAGACCGAGCGACGCGGCCGCTGACGACGGCGCGGGGGCGCCGCAAGCGAGCCGTCGCACTCGATCGACCTTTCAGGCTGTCGCTGCGGGATCAGGCGTCCGGCGCAGCCACCGGGACATCGCCGTCGCCCCGGATGAGCCGATGGAGTCCGCTGATCCGAGATTACGGCGACGCCGTGTCTGTGCCGCGAGACGCCCTGGTTGCCAAAGTCAGACTCTGAAACGCCGGGTCGCCGGCGTTCTCGACATTGACGAGTGGTGCGCGCGGGACTGTGGACACGGTGGTGGCGAGTGCGGGGGCGGCGAAGGCGAAGGCCCCGTGCTCGGTGACCGTCAATGTCTGTCCCTGAACGGTCAGGACGCCAATCCGAGGCAGGATGCTGGCGTTGGTTGCCACCGAATAGCGCACGACCCCGTTGCCAGTTCCACTGGCGCTCCCGGTAATGGTGAGCCAGGCCGCATTACTGGTCGCCGTCCATGAACACCCTCCACCGGTGGTCAGGCCCACGCTCCCCGTGCCGCCAATCACAGGAAAGGAGACGGTGGTGGCGGAAAGCGCATAGGTACAGGACGACGACGTGAACGTCCACGGTGCCGTCGCCATATTGCTGAGCGCGCCGGCATCATCGAGCGGGGCCGCCCCGGGTTTGACCAGTCGCGCGAAAAACGCGTAGGAGCCGGTAGGTAAGACCGGCAGAACGATATCGGCGAGAACCTCCGTTCCAGTCTGCAGCGTCGTCCGAGGCCGGAAGGGCTGGAGGTGGCTCGAGAAGACTTGCCCGCCGTCAGTGACGAGCTGCCACGAGCTTCCGGTGTACTGGTACGCGGTACCGTCCGGCAGCTGCGCGGCCAGGTAGAGGTCTCCATTCTGAAGCCCTGGCTGGCTTGTCAGCGACAGACGGAGGTTCTGTCCGGCAACGAATTCGCTCGCGTTCAGTGTGAGCGCAATCTGGGGCTGCGTAATTGGGGGCTGCGTAATCGGCGGCTGCGTAATCGGGGGCTGCGTAACTGGGGACTGTGAGATTGCGTCCAGCATCGCGGAGAATACACGGGGAGCGGCTGGTTCGCACGTATGCACTTCCAGGAAGGCCGGATAGAGCGCGTTATCGTTACCGCAATCATCCTTCGCAGGGATGGTGAGTTCGTGAAGCTCGTGATGCAGCCCGGGTAGCGTCGCCAGGAACGACTGGGACACTCGTGTCACGAGGCCGTCACCGTCGCCCGCGAGACCGATGCCACCGAGGGCGACCAGTGAGACGAAGTCCACGTCGAGCGGCAAGGGATGAGTGGCAACATCGTTGAGCGTGGCGAGCGCGGTACTGCCTGGAGTCATTTGGGCGATGGCGATACCCCCGAGATCGAAGGGATGCGTATAGAGACACGCCTGTAACGGCAGCACCTGACAGATCGTGGTAAGGAGCCAGCCCAGGTGCGGTGTGCCCACGGTGATGAGCTGTGCGACATCGCTTCGGTACGGCGTTGTCGGGGAGGAACTGCTGAGCCGAGCGAGTCCTTGCAGATATTCGCGGGCGGCCAGTCCGCCCATCCCGTGCGCCACGAGGATCACTCGCGTCGTCGTATTCGCCTTGACAACGGCCTGGATGATGGCAGAGAGCTCGTAACCTTGTCGGTCCAGGCTTAAATACTGCGAGTGGTACGGCTGCAGGCCGAAATCAGAAAAGTTCATCGTATAGAGGTCACCCGGTTGCACGTTGATCACCTGAAGAGTCGCAGGATCGAATCTCGGCGATCCTCCGAATCTCCAGCCTTGCTGCACGAGGGATTCCTTGAAATCGAAGGCCCCTGACCAGGACAAGGCGGTCTCCGCGATCCCATGTACGAAGATGACCGGAAACGGTGGCGCGGACAACCCCGAGGCGGTCGAGTTGAGACACAACACGACGGCCAACGACAGAAGAAGCGCTACGCATGGTTGTACGGGGCGCCGATGACGAGGCGGCCGTGTCTCCGCACGCCTGCTCGCTACCCGCGCTCTCACGAGGTCGAGAGCGTCCGCCAGCAGAGGAGCTCGATAGCGGGCGAGGAACGATAGTAGTCGTATCACGGCGCCCTCCAGAAGGCCAGGAACGGAAGTTAGATGCGCATGCGCAGCGAATTTGTCCCGGTGCGCGGCATCTACATCCATATCAATAGATCACGCGGCCCATTTACCAGAAAGAAAATAATCTTCGCCGCCAAAGCTCGCGGACTTTCTCAGAACCGGCCGACCGACTGCCCTTCTCCGGGGGCTCGAGCAGCCCGCGTGACAGACCGGCAGGAAGTCAGGTCAGCATGTCACGCGACCGCCGTCGAGCGGAGCCACCGGAGCGGCTCGGATCGGGCCGGAGCATCGACGGTCGAGGCGTGAGATAAGATAGGCGCCATGCGGGGCGTCGCCGACACCTACGAGGGGCGCGGGCTCATCGCGGATCCGATCCATCAATACATCGTCTTCACGCGGCCCCGTGCGATCCCCGGCGAAGCCACCGAGCAGGACATCATCGACACGCCGTGGGTCCAGCGCCTGCGCCGGATCCCGCAGCTCCAGTCGGCGCGCTGGGTGTTTCCCGCCGCCGAGCACAGCCGCTTCCAGCACTCGCTCGGCGCGATGCACCTGGCCGGAAGGCTGGCCCGCCAGCTCTATCCTTCCCTGCGCGCGATCTTCGGGCGGCACGCGCCCTCGGCGGCGCTCCTCGAAGAGTTACTGCGCGTGGCCGGCCTGCTCCACGACGTCGGGCACGGCCCGTTCGGCCACTTCTTCGACGACAACTTCCTCGTCGACTACGACCTGACCCACGAGCTGGTCGGCCAGCGCATCATCCGCGAGGAGCTCGGCGACGTCCTGCGAGCGCTCAAACGGAGCCCGAGCGGCCCGTTCAATGCCGACGAGGGCGTGGATCCCGAGTGGATCTGCTACCTGATGGGCAAGACGTACACGCAGCCGCAGGAGTCGCATCCGAAGTGGCTCGCGTTCCTGAAGCCGCTCCTGTCCGGCGTCTTCACCGCGGACAACATGGACTACGTGCTGCGGGACTCCTACATGTGCGGCGTCGCGGTCGGGCCGATCGACATCGAGCGCATCATCTACTACTCGTTCTTCTCCGAGCGCGGGCTCACGCTGGACCGCGCCGGGCTGCAGGCGTTCACGATGTTCCTGAACGCGCGGTTCTACATGTACACCAACGTCTACTATCACCGGACGACCCGCGGCATCGACCTCCACCTGAAAGAGATCTTCCGCGACACCATGCGCATCGCCTTCGACTTCGACCTGCGCAAGGAGCTCCATCCGTACCTCCACCTGACGGAGTGGACGCTGCTGGAGGAGGTCGGCCGCTGGCACGACGCCGAGAGTCCCGACAAGAAGGCGCTCGGCGCCGAGTGGCGGCAGGTGCTGGACCGGCGGCTCAAGTGGCGGATGTCCGGCGAGGAAGTCATGGACCAGTTCGAAGCGCGCAAGGGGCACGGCTTCCTCGATCCCGACACGGTCGAGCGGCGCGTGCGGACGTTTCTGCCGTCAGCGCTCCGCGACTTTCCGTTCAAGATCGACATGGCGCTGCAGGACCCGCGGCCGCTCAATCCGCTGAAGATGGGCGACCGTCAAATCTACGTCTACGACTCGGCCGCGCGGCGCGTCTCGGAAGAGCCGCTGACGGAAATCCTCAAGTACCTGCCGGGCAAGGTCGCGCAGTGCCGCATCTTCGCGATGGACCACCGGCACGACGCGGACCTGGCCGCGGCGCTCAGGCGCGCGCTGAACGAGGAGCCGCCGTCGATCGTGACGAACGTGTGATCGCGGGAGCGTTCCGGCGCTCCTCCCCGATGGCCCCCATCGGAGTAAGACCGATCGATTGCGCCGGCAAAGCCGGCGCTCGAACCGAGTGATTGGAGACCAGGAGGCTGCGCATGGCCGAGACGGGAACGCTCGCCGTCGGACTCACGTACTCGCGCACGGTGACAGTGACCGAGGACATGACGCCGGTACATCTGCGCGCCGACCCGATCCAGGTGCTCTCCACGCCGGACATGATCCGGTTGATCGAAGGCACCGCCATCGATGCGGTGAAGCCGTATCTCGCGGCCGGTCAGTCGACGGTCGGGACGCGCGTGGACGTCGCGCATCTGGCGGCCACGCCCGTCGGCATGACGGTGACGATCACCGTGGATCTGACCGAGATCGATCGCCGGCGCCTCGGCTTCCGCGTCGAGGTACGCGACGAGCTCGATGAAGCCGGCAAGGGGACGCACGAGCGATTCATCATCGACTCGGCGCAGCGGATGCCCCGTCTCGAGGACAAGGTGAACCGCTGGAAGGCGAAGGCGCACTGATCGGGAGACCGTGGCAGGCTGTTGCAGGGACTACCGATCTCGTGCGGGATTCCAGGATCGCCCGTTACGTCTCGAAAGCTCGCAATTTGATGTGGGAACACCGGCTCGGCATTTCCACCCGCGGCGTGACAGACGTCTTGCTGCCGGGATACCGGTACACGACACTTTCGTACAGTCTCATTTTTAGGATCCTGCGTTCTCTGTCCCTCTTACCCGACGACGTCCTGATCGACATCGGATGCGGCAAGGGCCGGGTCGTGTGCTGTGCCGCCACCTTTCGCGTCCGTCAGGTCATCGGCATCGATCATTCTTCGGAGCTGTGCCGAGACGCCCGGCGCAACGTCGAACGGATGAGGGCAAAGCAGAGTCCCGCCATGATCCTGGAAGCCTCGGCGGAAACCTTCGACTACCGCCCGGGAACGGTGCTCTATTTCTACAACTCGTTCGGCCCGCCCATTCTGGATCGTATGCTGGCGAGACTGAAGAGCGCGGTCGACGAGACGCAAAGGCCGATCCGGTTCGTCTACGCCCGTGCCGAACACGACGCCGTGTTACGCGGGTGCGGCTGGCTGCAGCAATATGATTACTGGGATCCGGTCAGCTTCCCGTCTGTCCCG
>Ga0066710_100008255_pt1 | contig 10087 bp, 9 predicted proteins | sample GraSoiAngelo_159_FD_79666 | JGI IMG/M metagenome (GOLD analysis project Ga0066710, IMG submission 79666) | Grasslands soil microbial communities from the Angelo Coastal Reserve, California, USA - 14_1009_16_40cm | ecosystem: Environmental > Terrestrial > Soil > Grasslands | place: USA...
CGCCAGACCGACCTCGTAATCCTGCGCGACGATCTCGGCCTTGACGCGGCGGCCCTCGTGGAACGCGACGTAGATGGAGGAGGCGCCCATCACGACGTAGTTAACGGTCAGGATCAGCCCGGCAGAATCGACGATGACGCCGCTGCCGATCCGCTCGCCGCCCATGATGCGGACCGAGGGGTGTTCCCGCGGAACCGTCACGTGGAGATTCACCACGCTCTGGAACAGATGCTTGGCGAGCTCGACGGAAGCGTCCATGGATCGGCGGCGCCTCAGATCATAGCCGACGGGCCGCCGACGCGCGAGAGTCGCGGGCGGCGCGGGCCGCGGGTAGAATCCGCTAACGACAGGTGCTGACTCTCGAGCTCGACAACACCGTCTTCGGCCGGGACACGACGCCCGGGCTCCTCGCGTGCTCGCTCTCCGAGGATGGCCGCTCGATCACGCGTTATCGCCGCGGCGCCGCCGCCACCCTGTCGGACACCGTCCCGTTCACGCCCTTTCTGCTGCTCGCCGACGAGAAGGCGCTGACCGGAGCCCGCGGCGTGGTCTCGCTGTCTCGGCTCGACGGACCCGGCCAGCTCGGCCGGCTCGCCGCCTTCGAGACGTGGCGCGATGCCATGGCGGCGCGCGATCGATGTCGGGCCGCCGGCGCCGCGCACCGGTTCTTCGCGGACCCGGTGCAGCAGTATCTGCTTCTCTCCGGCTGCACGCTGTTCGGCGGCCTCAGATTCTCCGATCTGCGAAGGCTCTCGCTCGACATCGAGGTCATCACGTCCGGGGGGTTCGAGTTTCCGAGCGCGTCGCGCCCCGGCGACCGCATCGTCGCGATCGCGCTCTCGGACACGACGGGATGGGTCGAGGTCCTTCGCGGCGATCGCATGAGCGAGCCCGACCTGCTTCTCGAATGCGGCCGGCTGATCCGCGAGCGCGATCCCGACGTCGTCGAGGGGCACAACATCTTCCGCTTCGACCTCGAATACCTCGACGCGCGCGCGCGCCTTCACGGCGTCGCGCTCGCGTGGGGACGGGACGCCAGCGGCCTGCGCGGCAGCCCATCGCAGCTGCAGATCGCGGAACGCACGATCGCGTACCGGCGCTACGCGCTGGCGGGACGCCACATCGTCGACACCTGGATCCTGGCGCAGCTCCACGACGCCGGCGCGCGGGACTTGCCGTCGTTCGGGCTCAAGGACCTGGCGCGCCACCTCGGCATCGTCGCGGCCGACCGGACGTACGTCGACGGCGGAGCCGTGTCGGAGGTGTTCCGGGAGGATCCCGACCGGCTCATGGCGTACGCCGCCGACGACGTCCGCGAGACGTTGGCCGTCGCGGCCGTGTTCGCGCCACCGTACTTCGCGCAGGCGCAGCTCGTCCCGTTCGATTACCAGGCGACGGTCCTGCGCGGCGCGGCCGCGAAGATCGACGGGCTGCTGCTGCGCGAGTATCTCCGCCGCGGCCAGGCGGTGCCGTGGCCGCGACCGCCGGCGCTCGTCGGCGGCGGTCACGTCGCGGTCTTCCAGCAGGGCGTCGCGCGGCCGGCGCTGCACGTCGACGTGACGTCGCTCTATCCGTCCCTGATGCTCGCGTCGGGGATCGCGCCGGCGTCCGATTCCCTCGGCGTGTTTCTCCCGCTGCTCCGCACGCTCCGGAATTTCCGGGTTCGCGCCAAGCGTGAAGCGATGGAGGCGCGTGACGCCGACGAGCGCGCGCATCTCATGGCGCTCCAGCAGTCGTTCAAGATCCTGATCAACGCGTTCTTCGGCTATCTCGCGTTCTCGAACGGTCACTGGAACGACTACGACGCGGCGAATCGCGTCACCGCCGAGGGCCGGGACGTCGTCACCGCGATCATCGAACGGCTCGGGGCTCTCGGCGCGGTGCCGCTCGAAGCCGATACCGACGGCGTGTATTTCGTTCCGCCACCGGGCGAGGCCGGCGATCCCGAGGCCTGGCTCGCGCGGATCGCCACCTCGTTGCCGGCCGGCATCGAGCTCGAGCTGGACGGCCGTTACGCCGCGATGCTGAGCTACAAGGCCAAGACGTACGCGCTGCTGGATCGGAGCGGTCGCGTCACGCTCAAGGGATCGGCGTTTCGCTCGCGGGGGCTCGAGCCGTTCCAGCGCGCGATCATCGCCGAGGTCGTCGGCTTGCTGCTGGTCGAGCGCGGCGGCGAGGCGCGCGCCGTCATCGACCGCTGGCTCGACGACTTCGCGGCGCACCGGGTCGAGCCACGAACGTTCGCGCGCACGGAGACCCTGCAGGACACGCTCGACAGGTATCGCGAACGGGTCGCGGCAGGTGCGCGGGCGACGTCCGCGGCGTACGAGCTGGCGCTCGCGTCAGGCCGGGCGTGGGCGCCCGGCGACCAGATCTCGTACTACGTGGCCGGGCGCGGCGCACGAGTTCCGGTGAACGAATACGCGCGGCTCGTCACGGAATGGAACCCCGCGCGTCCTGACGAGAACGTCGAGTACTACCAGATGAAGATCCTCGAACTCTGGGAGCGCTTCAAACCGTTCGCGGAGAACCCCGGCTTGCGTCCATACGTCGAGGAATCGCCGGAGCCTGACCGTCAGCTGTCGCTCTTCTGACCGAGATCAGGCTATCTCCGCCAGCCGCCACCGCCGCCGCCCGGCCGCGAGCCGCGATCGCCTCGCGGCCCGCCCGTGCCTCGTTGCGGTTGCGGGCGCGCCTCGTCCACCACGAGATTGCGATCACGGAACAGGCGACCGTTCAGCATCTCGACGGCCTTTGTCGCTTCTTCCTTCGTGGCCATCTCCACGAAGCCGAACCCGCGCGGTCGTCCCGTGAACTGGTCCGTGATGATGCGCACCGTCTCCACGGTGCCCGCTTGCTGGAACAGCTCGCGAAGGTCCTCTTCCGTTGCCTGGAACGACAGGTTGCCGACGAAAAGCTTGGCCGCCATTGCCCGACCTCCTCAAACCCCACGTCGCCATGGAAGAGGAAACGGCTTCTCCGGTCGCACGGTGGCCCCAAAGATAGTGACAGCGGGCAACGCATGTCAAGACCGCTGGCTCAGAGATATACCCCCCGAGTGGCGCCGCCATCGACGGTGATGCAGATGCCGGTAATGAACGACGCCCGCGCCGAGACCAGGAAGCAGACGACGTCCGCGATGTCTTCCGGCGTCGCGATGCGTCCCAGCGGATACGCGCCCTCCGCCTCGGCGATCAGCTCCGCCGGGGTCTTCCCGACGGCCGCGGCCTGTTGCGCCATGAGCGAGTCCCAGCGGCTGGTCCGCGTCGCGGCCGGCGACACCGCGTTGACGAGAATCTTCGACGGCGCACCAGCCTCCGCCAGTCCCTTCGTGAAGTTGATGAGCCCGGCGTTCGCGACGCCGCCCGGGAGGTACGTCGCGGTCGGGTTGCGTGCCGCGGCGCCGACGACGTTCACGATGCGCCCGCCGCCCTGCCGCTGCATCGGGGGAAACACCGCGCGAGCCATCCGGATGTAGCCCAGCAATTTCAAATTCCAGTCTCCGACCCATTGCTCGTCGGGAGTCTTGAGGAAGTCGCCGCCGCGGATGGCTCCCGCATTGTTGACCAGGATCTCGATCTTGCCGAACCGATCCAGCGTCGACGACACCGCGCGGTTGACGCCATCGAGGCCGGAGAGGTCGGCCGGCACCGAGAGGACGTCGGCGCTCCCGGCGTTCTTCGCCGCGGCGGCCACGTCGTCGAGCCCTCGCGCATCGCGCGCCGCGAGCGCCACGCGCGCGCCCTCGGCCGCGAGCCCGATCGCGATCGCCCGGCCGATGCCCTTGCTCGCGCCGGTCACCAGCGCCACCTTGCCCGTGAGTTCCAGGTTCATCGTCTCCTCCGCGTGTCGAGTCGGGGTGGGCCTGCATCGCGTGCGCGCACGGGAGCGCGCCGCGGAAACGAGGGAACGCCGACGTCGCGCTCGCCGACCGATGCGGCAACCGCGTCCGCGAATCTCGAGAGCTCGTCGCGCAATGTCGCCAGCATCGCGTCGCGCGGCGAGTCGTCATCACCGGGGCGGCGAAGCCGCGCCGCGCCTTCGGCGAGCAGCGCGCGCGCTCCGGCGAGATTGCCATTCGCCAGATGCTGGTATCCAACCGCGATCTGGATCAGCCCCTGCAGCGTCTCGCGCACGGGTCCACGAGCCTCGCGCCACTTCGGCTCGAGCACCTCGTGCGTTTCGAAATAGAGTCCGGCATCGAACAGCGTCGCCGCCGCGTCCAGAGCGTCCTCCACCGTGAGCTCGGGCGGCCACATCGGCGCCTTCGCGAGAGCCGCCGCCGCGCTTTTGACCCGGGCGACGAGGAGCGGCGCGTGGAATTGCTCGTCCGGACGGAGCCATCCGCCTGGCGTCGTCTCGTCCCGCGCGAGCGTCAGCAACTCGGCGCGCGCAGCGCGTCCGGACAGTGCGGCGACGATCAGATCGGCGAGGCGGTTCCTCGGAGCGAGCGGGAGTGTCGCAATCACGCGAGGGGTGGCGCCAGTTGATCGACGGGCGCGGGCACGGCCGGCTCGGCCCTCGGGGCTTGCGCGCGCTCGACCCTCGTGCCGGCCATCAGGTCGTGCAGCGCGCGCTTGTCGCGCCGGAGTCCGGCCATCGCGAAGCCGAGCCCGAACGTGGCGAGCGAGACGAAGTACGCGAGGTACCTCATGAACGCGGGGCCGATCGTCGGTGCCTCACCGTCCGGCCCCACCACGCGGATGCCCACGATCATCTTGCCGATCGTCTGGCCCCCCACCGCGGACAGCAATGTCGTGTACGCGGCGGTGAACAAGAGCGTGAACAGCGCCGGCCACGCGGTCCCCATCTCGAGGCCGAACAGTCGCGCGCCGATCCGATCGAACGAAAACTTCACGACCCCGAAGACGACGAAGTCGAGCGCCATCGCGACTGCGCGCAGCCAGAATCCGGCGGGCCGGAACTCGCCTGGTCGGTCGCCCTGTGGGTCGCCATGTGGGTCGATCGACGTGTGGGACGACATACCGCGTGTCATAATACCCCCATGATTTCGGTGCAGGACGGTCAGGAGCGGATCCTGGCCGAAATCACCGCGCCCGTTCCGCTCGAGATCGTTCCCATCGTCCATGCGCTGGGACGCGTCCTCGGCGAGGACGTTCGCGCGCCGTTCGACGTCCCGCCGGCCGACAATTCCGCGGTCGATGGCTATGCCGTGTCGAGCGCCGATATTCCCCCAAAAATCCTCGCCACGCTCGCCGTGATCGCGGACCTGCCGGCCGGTGCGGTCTTCGACGGAACCGTCAGCGCGGGGAACGCCATCCGGATCATGACGGGAGCGCCGATGCCGCGCGGCGCCGACACCGTCTACCCTCAAGAGATCGTCGAGCGCGAGGGCGACGTCGTCCGGATCGGCCCGCTCGAGAAGGGTGTGAACGTGCGCGCCCGCGGCGAAGACGTCCAGGCGGGGACGGTCGTGATCGAGAGCGGGACGTGCCTCCGGCCACAGGAGATCGGGCTCATCGCTTCCCTCGGGATCTGGCAGGTCGCGGTGCACGGCCGCCCGCGCGTCGCTCTGCTCTCCACGGGCGACGAAGTCGTCGAGCCCGGCACGCCGCGCGCACCCGGCCAGATCTACGACGCCAATCGCTTCGCGCTTCGCGGATCCATCGAACAGTGCGGCGGAGAGGTGATCGACCTCGGCATCATCCCGGACCTTCGCGACGAGCTTCGCGCACGGCTGAGCGAGGCGAGTCGGATGGCGGACGTCGTGATCACCTCCGGCGGTGTCTCCGTCGGCGACTACGACCTCGTCAAGGAAGTCCTCGGCGAACTCGGCGGGATCGACTTCTGGCAGGTCAAGATGCAACCCGGACGACCGCTCGCGGCCGGGAGGATCGGTCCCGCGCAGTTCTTCGGGCTGCCGGGGAATCCGGTCGCGTCGATGCTCGCGTTCCTGCTCTTCGTCCGCCCGGCGCTCTGGAAACTTGCGGGCCGACGACGGCTCCACGCGGAAACGTTCGAGGCGACCACCGTCGAGCCGCTCAGGAAGAAAAGCGGGCGACGCGAGTACAAGCGCGGCATTCTCGCGTACCGCGACGGACGGTGGGAGGTGCGAACGACCGGGCCGCAAGGATCCGGCATCCTGTCTTCGATGGTCGCCGGCAATTGCTTGATCGTCCTGGACGAGGCCCGCGGCGACGTCGCAGCCGGCGAGGCCGTCATGGTCGAGCCGCTCTGATGACGAGGCCGGCGGTCCAGGTCGAGCTGATCGACACGGTCAAGGAGCGCGTGCGCGCGATCGTCACGGGCTCGGCCCGCGAGCTGCCCGGGCTGCGCTACGCGGACGTCCGGCTCGAGGTGGTCGAGGCCAAGCACGCCGTCGCGGAGAACGGCGGCAGCAAGTCGTCCGGCGACGACTACGCGGCGACGCTCGGCGTGCGGGTCCTCGCCGGCGATCGCATGGTCGCGCCGGGCTACATCGGCCGTACCCTGGGCCAGAGCGACGTCGGCGAGCTCGACGCGATCGTCCGCGACGATCTCGCACGGGCGTGTCGTCGCGCGTACGTGAACGCCGAGATGAAAGCCGACGTGCGCGAGAAGCTGCCGGTCCTCGGCGAGGCGCTTGCGGACACGCGGCTCCACGCGGTCGACGTCCGCGAGGACACCGTGCCCGCGGTCTGTGCCGTCGACCCGCGGACGATGAGCCTGGACGCGATGGTCGCCTACACCACCGACGTGTCGCGCCAGGTCGCCGCCGTCGATCACCGGATCAAGCACAACTACATTTCGACGTTCACCCAGCTCGGCCGGGAGCTGTTCGTGTCGAGCGAGGGCGCTCTGATCGATCAGTCGTTCGCGCTGACGCAGGGGCTCGCGTGGCTGGTCGCCGTGTCCGGCGAAACCAGCCAGGAGCTCTTCGACGTCCTCGGTCACCAGCGCGGCTGGGAGATCCTCCTCGACGGCGTGTCCGATCCGCTCTACCGGTTCCCCGCGTTCGCCGGCTTCTCGCTCGACCTCGCGCGCGAGGCGGTGCTGCTCTCCGAAGCGCCGGCGCTGCCGCCCTCGGACGGTCCCGTCACCGTCGTGACGGATCCGCACTACAACGCGCTCGTGAGTCACGAGATCATCGGTCACCCGGTGGAGCTGGATCGCGCGCTGAAGATGGAGACGGCGTACGCGGGACGCTCCTGGCTCTTCCGGAGTCCCGAAGAGCATCAGATCGGTCAGCGCGTGGCGTCGCCGCTCGTGAACGCGTATTCCGATCCCTCCCTGCCCGGCTACGGCGCGTACGCGTACGACCACGAGGGCACCCCGGCTCGCCGGGTGACGCACATCGATCGCGGCGTCTTCGTCGGGTTCATGAACAGCCGGCAGACCGCGGCGATCTTCGGCGGCGACCCGAACGGGCATTTCAAGGCCACCGACGCGTCGCTGGTACCGCTGATCCGGATGTCGAACACCGTGCTGGGCGCCGGAGCCCGCGCGCCGGAGGACATCCTCAAAGAAGTCGACCGTGGCTATTACGTCGCGGGACACCGCATTCCCTCCATCGCGGAGAGTCGCGAGAACTTCCACATCTCGGCGCGGCGGGTCTACGAGATCCGAAACGGTCAGCTCGGCCGTCTCTACCGCGACGGCGGCATCGTCGCCGACAGCCGCGAGTATCTGATGAACGTCGACGCGGTCGGCACCGACTTCCGTCTCTATCCCATCCCGAACTGCGGCAAGGGACAACCGATGCAGACCAAGAGGCTCGGCAACGGTGGCCCGACGATGCGAAGCCGCGCCCGCGTGGCGGGCGGATGAACCCTGGCCCCGTCTTGGCGTCTCACGGATCCATCCACGCGCCTCACGGACGCGGCCTCGCGTCTCACGGACGCGTCCTCGCGTCTCTCGCTGTCGCGGCGAGCGTCCTGCTCGTCGCCGCGGCGCCGGCCGCGCCGCCGGACCACCCCGTCAACTTCATCAAGGTCGACGAGCTGAAGCAACGCCTGGATCGCGGAGAACGGGCCGACGTGATCGACGTGAGGAAGTGGGACGCGTACGTCAAACTCCACATCAAGGGCGCCCGGTCGATGCCGCTCGGCATCGTGCCGGACCGCGCGAACGAGATCGCGAAGACCGGACTGGTCATCTTCTACTGAAGCTGCCCGCACGCGCTGTCCCGGGGGGCCAGCAACGTCCTCTACGCGCTCGGATGGCGGAATCACCACGTGCTCGATGAAGGGCTGCCGGGCTGGGTCGAGAAGCACTATCCGGTCGCCGGCACCGATCCCACGTCGACGCCCGAGCATTGACCGTTCCGTGATCACCGTCCCCGAGCTGGCCCGCGCCGCCGAGAAGGCGTTCGCCAGCATCGCGAGCCATCCGCGCCTGGTCGAGGCGGAGGTGTTCCTCGCGGCCAACACGAGCCTGCTCGCGCGACTGTCCTACACCTCGCACATCCCGTCGAACGGCGTCGAGGAGCCGAAGTCCTCCGAGGCCTACGGCATTGGCATCCAGGCCGTGTTCGAGAGCCCCGCGGGAAGGCTCCTCGGCTTCGGCAGCGAGCCGAGCGATCTGAGCCCCGCCGGCGCGGCGCGCGCGCTCGCGAAAGCGGAGAAGGCAGCGGTGCTGGATCCGGAATTCGTGTCGCTTCCGGAGCCCGCACTCTACGAGCGGACGCTCACCGACTATCACGACCCCGCGCTCGGCGCGCTCGACGACCGGGCGCTCGTCGAGGCTGGATGGAAGGTCGCCACCGGAGCTTTCCGGACGTTCCAGTGCTCGACGGCGCTCGCCGCCATCGCGGGATCCGACGAAGGCCTTCGCCGCCTCGGGCTCATCGTCGGCGGGGACGTGAGCATGCTGCTCGAGCGGATCGCGATCGCGTCGACGCGGATCCCGCGCGTGCAGAGCGACGAGTCGACGCTCATCACGGCGTCGATCACGGCGATGGTGGAAGCCCGGGACGCGAAGGGATCCGGATGGTGGACCGGGACCCGGCTCGCGCACCTCACCGACGAGGCGGGCGGCGACGCGGCCGCGAACGCGATCGCGGCGATCGGCGGAGAGCGCGTGCCGTCGGGATCGTACACGGTGATCTTCGGTCACCAGCCGGTGGCCGACATCCTGAACAACATCGTCATTCCGGCCTGCACCGCATCATCGTTCTATTCCATGAACACGCCGTTCCTCGGCAAGCTGGGGCAGACGGTCGCCGCGCCGCGACTCACGATCGCCGACGATGGCGCGGTCCCGGGATACATGGGCTCGAAAGGCATCACCTGCGAAGGCCTGCCAACCGGCCGCACCGAGCTGATCCGCCGGGGTGTGCTGACGGGCTGTCTCTCCTCCTGGTACGAGACCATGAGACTCCTGCACGACGGCGCGCTCGCGGAGAAGCTCGGCGCCACCGGGCCGAGCGCGGCGGCGGCGCTCGTGCCGCGCAACGGCTTCCGCTTCGGCACGGGCGGCGGGCGACAGTTCGATACGTCGCCGGGCATCTCGGCCTCGAACGTCGTCGTCGAAGGCGAAGATCCCGTCGCGCTCCCCGAGCTGATCAGCCGCGTTCGGGACGGCCTCTACGTGGGAAGGATCTGGTACACCTACCCGATCAACGGACTGCGCGCGGGCGATTTCACCTGCACCGTCGTCGGCGACTCCCACGTGATTCGCGACGGACGCCTGGCGGCACCGCTCGCGGCGAACGTGATCCGCATCAGCGACAACATTCTCCGCTTTCTTCCGAACGTGGTCGGGATCAGCAGCGCGACGAGAGGGACGACGGTGTGGGCGGCGGACGAGGTGACGTACACGCCGGAGCTCGCGGTCACCGGCGTCCCCGTCGAAGAAATTCACATCACGCGATAGCCGTACAGCACCCCGAAGACGATCGAGCCCGCGCCCGCCAGGATGCCGAGGGCACGGCGCGCGCGCTCGAAGCGAAGAGCCAGCGCAACCGGATACGCCATCAGGGCGGTCAGCGCCGTCATGCCGGCGACGGTGCCGATGCCGAACAGCGCGAGGTATGCCACGGCGGCGCCGACCGACCGTATGGTGGCGAGCACCAGCAGCGAAACCGCCGCGCTGCCCGCCATGCCATGGACGGCGCCCACCGCGAGCGGTCGGAGCCAGGCGCCGAGCG
>Ga0066710_100008256_pt1 | contig 10087 bp, 6 predicted proteins | sample GraSoiAngelo_159_FD_79666 | JGI IMG/M metagenome (GOLD analysis project Ga0066710, IMG submission 79666) | Grasslands soil microbial communities from the Angelo Coastal Reserve, California, USA - 14_1009_16_40cm | ecosystem: Environmental > Terrestrial > Soil > Grasslands | place: USA...
CACTCGAGCCGCGCGCTAGGATCGCCCGACTAAGTGCAAGACATCAATAGGTTTTCTCGGATCGAGGATGCCCGTCAAGCTCGGTGAGCTCCTGCTGAAGGAGAACATGGTCACTCCTCAGCAGCTCCAGGAGGCGCTTGCCCACCAGAAGATGAACGGGGGCAAGCTCGGCAAGGCCTTCGTCTCCCTCGGTTACGTCCGGGACGAGGAGATCACGAGCCTGCTCTCCCGCCAGTACGGCGTCCCCTCGATCAACCTCGACCACTTCGAGGTCGACCCGGCCATCATCAAGATCATCCCCGCCGAGACGGCCCGGAAGTACCAGATCCTGCCCCTCTCCCGCTCCGGGGCCACCCTCACCATCGCCATGGCCGATCCCACGAACGTCTTCGCCATGGACGACATCAAGTTCATGACCGGCTACAACGTCGAGCCGGTGGTGGCGTCGGAGACCTCCCTGGAGGAGGCGATCGACAAGTACTACGGCTCGACTCGCTCCCTGCAGCTCAAGGCGGAGGGCGGCTCCGCCGGCGGAGGCGGCCAGAGCATGGGGGCTTCCGGCCTCAAGCTGGGGGACGCGCCGAGCCTCAAGGACATGATGGAGTCGCAGTCGCTCTCCTTCGACGACATGGCTTCGGTCGGCCTCAACGAGGTCGACATCGACTCGATCGCCGACGAAGAGGCGGACGTCGAGACCGTCAAGTCCGAGGACGAGGAGATCGACCTCGGGGCGCTCGCCAAGTCCTCGGAGGCCGCCCCCGTGGTCAAGCTCTCCAACGTGCTGCTCATCGACGCCATCAAGCGCGGGGCCTCCGACATCCACATCGAGCCCTACGAGAAGGAATTCCGCGTCCGCTTCCGCATCGACGGCATCCTCTACAACGTCATGGCCCTGCCCATGAAGCTGCGGGATCCCCTGATCTCGCGCCTCAAGATCATGGCCAAGCTGGACATCTCCGAGAAGCGGCTGCCCCAGGACGGCCGCATCAAGCTCCGGCTCAAGGTCGAGGACCGCAGCCGCGAGATGGACTTCCGCGTCTCCTCCTGCCCCACGCTGTGGGGGGAGAAGGTCGTGCTGCGGCTGCTCGACAAGACGAAGCTGATGCTCGACATGACCAAGCTCGGCTTCGAGCCGGAGTCGCTCGCGCGCTTCAAGCGAGCCATCGCCAAGCCCTACGGGATCGTGCTCGTCACCGGCCCCACCGGCTCGGGCAAGACCAACACCCTCTACTCGGCCATCGCCCAGCTCAACAAGCCCGACACCAACATCATGACCGCCGAGGACCCGGTGGAGTTCAACCTCATGGGCATCAATCAGGTCCAGGTCAAGGACCAGATCGGCCTCAACTTCGCCGCCGCGCTGCGATCCTTCCTCCGCCAGGACCCCAACATCATCCTGGTGGGCGAGATCCGCGACTACGAGACCGCGGAGATCGCGGTCAAGGCCGCCCTCACCGGCCACCTCGTCCTCTCCACCCTCCACACCAACGACGCCCCGTCCACCGTGTCCCGCCTGGTGAACATGGGCATCGAGCCGTTCCTCGTCGGGACGGCCGTGAACCTGATCCAGGCCCAGCGCCTCATCCGCCGCATCTGCGCCAACTGCAAGCAGGAGGTCACCGACGTCCCCAGCAAGACCCTCATCGAGATCGGCTTCACCCCGGAGCAGGTGGGCACCTTCAAGCTCTACAAGGGGCGCGGGTGCGGGACGTGCAACGGCACCGGCTACAAGGGCCGGGTGGGCCTCTACGAGGTCATGGAGATCTCGGAGGGCATCCGCGACCTGATCATGGTCGGGGCCACCGCGGTGGAGCTGAAGAAGAAGGCCCTCGAGGAGGGCATGCTCACCCTGCGCATGAGCGGCCTGGAGAAGATCAAGGCCGGGGTCACGACGATCGAGGAAGTCCTGCGCGAGACGGTCCTCTAGGAGGAGGTTGCCCTTGGCAGTCAGCCTGCACCAGCTTCTGAAGACGATGACGGAGATGCAAGGGACGGACCTCCACGTCACGACCAACTCCGCGCCCCAGATCCGGGTGGACGGGAAGCTGCGGCCGCTGGACCTGCCGCCGCTGACCGCGGTCGAGACCAAGCAGCTCGCCTACAGCGTGCTCACCGACGCGCAGAAGCACCGCTTCGAGGAGAACCTGGAGCTGGACTTCAGCTTCGGTATCAAGGGCATGGCCCGCTTCCGCTCCAACGTCTTCATGCAGCGGGGAGCGGTGGCGGCCGTCTACCGGACCATCCCCTACGAGATCCGCGGCTTCAAGGAGCTGGGGCTGCCCCCGGTGGTGACCGCGATCTGCGACAAGCCGCGGGGCCTGGTGCTCGTCACCGGGCCCACCGGTTCGGGAAAGTCCACCACCCTGGCCGCCATGCTCGACAAGATCAACAGCGAGCGGCACGAGCACATGATCACGATCGAGGATCCCATCGAGTACCTCCACCAGCACAAGAAGTGCGTCGTCAACCAGCGCGAGCTGCACGCCGACACGCACTCGTTCACCAACGCCCTGCGGGCCGCGCTGCGCGAGGATCCCGACGTGGTCCTCATCGGCGAGATGCGGGACCTGGAAACGATCGAGTCCGCCCTTCGGATCGCGGAGACGGGCCACCTGACCTTCGCCACCTTGCACACCAACTCCGCCGCCCAGACCATCAACCGCATCATCGACGTCTTCCCTGCCCACCAGCAGTCCCAGGTGCGGGCCCAGCTGTCGCTGACGTTGGAGGGGATCATGTGCCAGTCCCTGCTGCCCAAGGCCAGCGGCAGCGGGCGCTGCCTCGCGATGGAGATCCTCATCCCCAACGCCGCCATCCGGAACCTGATCCGCGAGGACAAGATCCACCAGATCTACTCGTCCATGCAGACGGGCCAGGAGAAATACGGGATGCAGACCTTCAACCAGTCGCTGGCCAGCCTTTATTTCGCCAAGCAGATCAGCCTGCAGACGGCCCTCGGCATCAGCTCGGGGCCGGACGAACTGCAAGACATGATCAACCGCGGCGCCGGCCTGACGACTCCGCAGGCCGGGGGCCGGCCTGTCCGACCGGCGGGGCGCTAGGGCGCCTCGCGCTAGGAGGATCCGATGCCTGCGTTCGTCTGGAAGGGCAAGACCCGGGAAGGCAAGGCGGTCTCGGGGGAGAGGGTGGCCGAGAACAAAGAGGCCGTGATGGCGCTGCTCCGGCGCGAGCAGATCCTCGTCTCCTCGGTCAAGGAGAAGGGCAAGGAGGTCGCCCTCCCCAAGTTCGGCGGCGGCGTGCCGGCCAAGGACCTGGCTGTCTTCACCCGCCAGTTCTCGGTCATGATCGACGCCGGCCTCCCCCTCGTGCAGTGCCTGGAGATCCTGGGCACGCAGCAGGAGAACAAGACCTTCGCCAAGATCCTCCAGCAGACCCGGATGGACGTGGAGGGGGGCGCGACCCTCGCCGATGCCATGCGCAAGCACCCCAAGGCCTTCGACGAGCTGTTCGTGAACATGATCGCGGCCGGGGAGGCGGGAGGCATCCTAGACACCATCCTGAAGCGCCTCGCCGTCTACATCGAGAAGGCGGTCAAGCTCAGGGCCCAGGTCAAGGGGGCCATGGTCTACCCGGTGGCGGTCATCGGCATCGCGGCCATCGTGATCGCGGTCATCCTGTGGAAGGTCATTCCGACCTTCGCCGCGATGTTCGAGGGCCTGGGGGCACAGCTGCCCCTGCCCACCCGGATCGTCATCTTCATGTCCAACTGGTTCGTCCGGCTGCTCCCCTTCCTGGCCGTCTTCATCGTGGCCGGCGTGTTCCTCTTCCGGAGGTACTACGCGACCCACGGGGGCAAGCGGGTGGTGGACCGCATCGTCCTGAAGCTCCCCATCCTCGGCGTGCTGATGCAGAAGATCGCCGTCGCGCGCTTCTGCCGGACGCTGGCCACCCTCATCTCCTCGGGCGTGCCCATCCTGGACGGCCTGGAGATCACCGCCCGCACCGCCGGCAACTCCATCATCGAGGACGCCATCATGGCCGTGCGCAAGGCGGTGGAGGGCGGCCTCACCCTGGCCCAGCCTCTGCGGGAGAGCAAGGTGTTCCCGAACATGGTGGTCCAGATGATCGGCGTCGGCGAGCAGACGGGCGCCCTGGACGCCATGCTCAGCAAGATCGCCGACTTCTACGAGGAAGAGGTGGACCAGGCGGTGGCCAACCTGCTGACGCTCATGGAGCCGGTGATGATCCTGTTCCTGGGCACCACGGTGGGCGGCATCGTCATCAGCATGTACCTCCCGCTCTTCGACCTGATCAGCAAGCTGAGCTGACCCGCGGTCGGATGGCGCAGGCGGGTCTGGTCGTCTCCTCGCCGCTGGAGCCCCGGCTCAAGCGGCTGATGCTGTTCCGGGTCGTGATGATCACGACCCTGCTCCTCATCGCCATCTACGTGGAGGCGGTGTCGGAGACGCTGCTGCTTGTCAACCCCCTCTACTACCTGATCGCCGCCACCTACGCCCTGACCCTGCTCTACGTCCTCGCCCTGCGCTTCGTGCCCTACCCCGCGGCCCAGGTCTACGTGCAGGTGGTGGTGGACCTGCTCATCATCACCGGCCTCGTCTACCTCACCGGGGGAACGGGCAGCCGCACCGGCTTCATGCTCCTGTACCCCATCTCGGTGCTGTCGGGCAGCGTGCTGCTCTACCGCGGCAAGGGCCTCCTCCTGGCCGGACTGGCCACCGTCTTCTACGCCGGGGTGCTGTGGGCCGTCCGCAGCGGGACCATCCCGCCCCAGGGCCTGGTCGACGTGCGGTTCATGCAGGTCAAGCACCTGCTCTACTCCGTGTTCGTGACCGGGGTGGCCTGCGCCACCGTGGCCCTCATCGGCGCGTATCTCTCCGAGAGCCTCCGTGAGGTGGGGGAGCAGCTCGAGGAGGCCACCGAGCAGGTGGCCGACCTCCAGGAGCTGAACAAGGTCATCGTCGACAGCATCCACAGCGGCCTCATCACCGCGGACGCCGCCGGCCACATCCTCTACGTGAACAACTTCGGCGAGTCGATCCTGGGCGTGCGCACCTCCGACATCCGCGGCCGCCCGTTGCGCGAGGTCCTCGGGTCCCCTTTGCTCGAGCCGCCCGCCCTGCAGGCCCGGGCCGCCTATGAGGGCCTGGCGCGCTTCGAGGTCGTCTACTGGCGCCGGGACGGCGGCAGCCTCGACCTCGGGGTGTCGATCTCGCCTCTGGCCACCGCCGAGCCGGGCGGCGGGTACCTGCTCGTGTTCCAGAACCTGACCGAGATCAAGCGGCTCGAGCGCGAGGTGCGCATCAAGGAGAAGCTGGCCGCGGTGGGGGAGATGGCCGCCCAGCTCGCCCACGAGATCCGCAACCCGCTCGGCTCCATCAGCGGCTCGGCCCAGGTGCTGATGGCCGAGCCCAACATGTCGGAGGAGCAGGAGCGCCTGCTCGCCATCATCACCAAGGAGTCCAAGCGGCTCTCCGATACGCTCAACCACTTCCTCTACCAGGCGCGTCCCGCGCTTCCGCCGAGCGGCCCGGTGGACATCGGGCGCGCGGTCGAGGAGGCGGTGACCCTGCTGCGCAACGGCCCCGAGGTGCGGCCCGGCCACAGCGTGGAGTTCCAGGCCGACCGGGGGCCGCACGTGTGCCTGGCCGACCCGGACCAGATCAAGCAGGTCTTCTGGAACCTGGCCCGTAACGGCCTGGAGGCGATGCCCGCCGGCGGCGTGCTCAAGGTGCGGCTGAGCTGCCGCGGCGACGACCTCGTGCTCTCGGTCTGCGACCAGGGCCGCGGCATGGACCGCGACGCGCAGCAGCGGGTGTTCGAGCCCTTCCGCTCCGAGACGCCCATGGGCACCGGCCTCGGCCTCGCCATCGTCTATCGGATCGTGCGGGAGCACCGGGGCGACATCACGGTACGAACCGCGCCGGCCCGGGGGACGGAGGTCGAGGTCCGCCTGCCCCGGGTCCTGGTCAGCGTTCCCGCCTGAGCAGCGCCGCCGCGGCCACGAGGCCGGCGGCGCCGAGGCCAGCTCCTGCGAAGGCGGCGGCCGGCCGGTAGCGCAGCTCGACGTGGTGGCGACCGGCCGGCACGGCCACCGCCCGGAACAGCACGTTGGCGGGGAGCACCGGCGCCGGCGCCCCGTCCACGCTGGCCTGCCAGCCCTCCTGATGGGCTTCGGCCACCACGACGTAACCCGGCGCGCTCTCCTCGACCTCGAGCACCATCGCGTCGGCGCGGCGCTCGAGGATCGCGCATTCCCCGCGGAAGCCGAGGGGAGGCGGAAGGGTCGGCGCGCCGGGCCCGAGCACGACCTCCGCCGCGGGATCGAAGCCGGTCTCGGCGATGACGAGCAGGGCGGCGCTCGGCGATGGGGCCGCCCGCGACCCTCCCACCACCCACGCGGGGGGCAGGGGTCGAGGCACGTTCATCACGCGCACCGGCTGGTCGAAGATCGTCGTGACTTCGCCGGCGTCGGCGAGGTCGCGGAATCCTTCCCGCTGGACCGCCACCACGGCGCCCACGTTGCCCATGCGGAGCAGCTTGGTCGCCACGGGAGTCGACTGGTTGCGTAGCAGCGCTCCGGCCAGGAAGTGCAGGGCCGGAGTGGCGAGGCCGGTGACGTCCGAGTCGTAGCTGCCCCGGATGCCCCAGCGCTGGGCGGTGGGCGCGGCCAGCATGTCCTGCATCCCGAGCGCCCAGCTCGCCCTCCGGTCCCAGCCGGCGACGCCCCGGACGAAGTGCGCGTTCAGCCAGACGAGGTCGGCCGCCGGCGCGAGCAGCCGCCGCTCGCTCATCTCCGGGCCCAGGAGGTCGAGCGCCCGCGGCTGGTGCTCGAGCAGCTCGGGCGAGGCGACCGGATCGACCCCGCGGCCGGCGGCCGCCATGTCCGCCGCCAGCAGCACCCCCATGACGACGGCCAGCGCCTCTCGGGAGGAGTCGCGGCGCCGCCGAAAGGCGACGAGCGCCGCCGTGGCCAGCGCGACGAGGGCCGTGCGCTCGAGCTTTCTCGTCAGGAGATAGGAAGCTTCGGCGGGGAACGCTTCCGGGATGCGGAGGAGGCGCATGGCCGGTTGGACGTCACGGCGGACCCAGAGCAGGCCGATCCCGGCCGCCCCCGCCACCACGGCCGCCGCCGCCAGCGCGGCCATACCGCGGCGCTTCTCGGGCGCGTCCCACGGCCGGCGCCACTCGTCGAGGCCGAAGCCGGCCAGCATCGCCCAGAACAGGGCGAAGGGCAGGGCGTACTTGGCCGGGTACCGGGAGAAGCTGAACGGAGGCGTCGTGAGCAGCGCCGGGAGGAGGAAGACGTGGCGGCCGAGCGCGGCGAGGCCGAACCCGGCGGCCATGGTCGCCGCGTAGGCGGGCCGTCCGCCGCGGAGCGGGCCGCTCAGCAGCACGAGCGGGAGCGAGGAGAGGCCGACGTACAGGCTCACGAGGAAGGGCTCTCGCCCCTCGAAGAGCATCCCGCGCAACGCCGGCGACAAGGGAAGGTCGGCGAAGAACCGGGGAACCAGCAGGTCCACGGCCGACAGCGGATGGATCGACCAGTACAGGATCTCGGCGGGCGCCAGGCGGCCGCGGGCGACCGAGCCGAGCAAGGCGGCGCTCGGCACCCACTGGACCGCGCCCACGGAGAAGGCGAGGACGATCGCCGCGGCGACCGTCGCCGCCGCCGCTCGCCACGACGCGCCTCGCACCGCGGTCGCCAGCCAGAACGCCACGCGTCCGATGCCGGCGAGGGCGGTGAGCAGGCACATGTCCGCCGATCCGGTGAGCGCCTGCGCGGCCGCGGCCAGCCCGAGCCCGGCCGCTGCGCGCCGACCAGGAGCCTCCAGCGCGGACTCGAGAGCGACGAGCACCCAGGCGATCCAGGCCGCGCCGCAGATGTGCTGGTGCAGGCTCCCCGCCGACAGCAGCGGGCCCGATACGCACCATGCGGCTCCCGCCACGCTGGCGGCCAGCCGCGACATCCCCCACCGGCGCGCGAGCGCGACGCCCCCCGCCCCCGCCAGCATCGCATGGCCGAGGAGCAGGACCTTGTAGACCGTTCCCGGCCGGAGGACGAAGTTGAGCCACGTCGGCGGATAGGCCAGCTGCAGGCTCGGGTCGCCGAGCAGAGGCAGGCCGAAGCCTTCGTATGGATTCCACAGCGGCCAGCTGCCTTGGCTGACGATGCGGACGAGGGTCGCCACGTGCGGCAGCCAGTAGGCGGAGATGTCGCGGTCGTAGAAGACCCCCCCGCCCAAGATGGCCTCGGGGAACACGATCGCCAACGCGAAGAGCGGGCCCGACAGCGGTGCCAGCCGGAGGAACCGTTCGCCGGTCCCGGCCCCACGGAGACTCCGGCCGCCGTCTTCCTGCCTGGCGCTCTCCACGGCCCTCCGCCGGCTCTCGCGCGGCTCGGCGGCCCCGGCGGGAGTGAATCCCGCTGCGCTCGCTGCCGGTTGCGCACGGCACGGCCGCTGATCATACTTCCAACGCACGAATGCAGAAGATCCTCGTCATCGACGACGAGCCCTCGATGCGCGAGCTGCTGGCCATCATGCTGCGCAAGGAGGGGTTCGAGGTCCTCCTGGCGGACAGCCGGGCCCGCGCCGCCGCGGTCCTGGCCGCGGGGCCGGTGCCGATGGTCATCACGGACGTGAAGCTGCCCGACGGCGACGGGATCGAGATCCTGCGCCACGTCAAGGCCGCCTCTCCGGAGACGATCGTGATCGTGATGACCGCCTTCGGGTCCACGCAGACCGCCGTGGCCGCCCTCAAGCTGGGGGCCCACGACTACCTCATCAAGCCCTTCGACATCGAGGAGCTGCGCATCGTGGTCGGCAACGCCCTCGAGAAGCAGCGGCTGCAGGAGGAGAACCTCCGCCTGAAGGCGGAGTTCCGCACGCGGCACGGCCTGGACCGCATGGTCGGCGTTTCCCCGTCCATGGTCGCGCTCTTCGAGCTGGTGCGCTCGGTGGCGCCCACCGGCTCGACCGTGCTCGTGACCGGGGAGAGCGGGACGGGAAAGGAGCTGGTGGCCAAGGCCATCCACGCCCTGTCGCCGCGCCGCGACGCGTCCTTCGTCTCGGTCAACTGCGCCGCCCTGTCCGAGAGCCTGCTCGAGAGCGAGCTGTTCGGCCACATGAAGGGCGCCTTCACCGACGCGCACCAGACCAAGAAGGGCCTGTTCGAGGTCGCCCACCGCGGCACCCTGTTCCTGGACGAGGTCGGCGAGACGCCCATGGCGATGCAGGTCAAGCTGCTGCGGGCCCTGCAGGAGAAGCGCATCCGCCGGGTCGGAGGCACGGAGGAGATCGAGGTGGACGTGCGGCTGATCGCGGCCACCAACCGCCCGCTGGAGTCGCTCGTGCAGGAGCGGCGCTTCCGCGAGGACCTCTTCTACCGGCTGAACGTCATCCCCATCCACGTGCCACCGCTGCGGTCGCGGCAGGAGGACATCCCGCTGCTGGCCGAGCACTTCCTCTCCCGCTTCGGCCGCGAGATGGGCAAGGCGGTGGCGAAGATCTCGAGCGAGGCCATGGAGAAGCTGACGCGCTACTCCTGGCCGGGGAACGTGCGCGAGCTGGAGAACGTGGTCGAGCGCGCGGTGGCGCTCGAGACGAGCAACGTCGTCCTGCCCGAGCGCCTGCCACAGGAGATGCTCTCGCCGTCCGCCGCCGCGGTGCCCCCTTTGACGGAGGGTTTCAGCCTCGACGAGCACCTGCGGGCCGTCGAGGCCGACCTGGTCCGGCGGGCGCTGGAGCAGGGTGGGGGAGACCGCGCCGCCGCGTGCCGGCTCCTCGGGATCTCGCCCCGATCGCTACGCTATCTCCTGGAGAAGCATCGGAGCTCTCTATCTGCCTGAGACCGCTCGTGCTCCTTGCCAGGTGTGCCCTGACGCACATACAATGACGTGACTTTCAATACATTATTGTGTGGGCATCCTGCGGTCCCCCCGCTGAACGGCGTCCAAATCGGACGAACGACAAGGAGACAGTTGAATGAAGAGCCAGAAGGGTTTCACCCTGATCGAGCTGCTGATCGTGGTGGCGATCATCGGCATCATCGCCGCCATCGCCATCCCCAGCTTGCTCCGGGCGCGGATCTCGGCCAACGAGTCGGC
>Ga0066710_100008257_pt1 | contig 10087 bp, 11 predicted proteins | sample GraSoiAngelo_159_FD_79666 | JGI IMG/M metagenome (GOLD analysis project Ga0066710, IMG submission 79666) | Grasslands soil microbial communities from the Angelo Coastal Reserve, California, USA - 14_1009_16_40cm | ecosystem: Environmental > Terrestrial > Soil > Grasslands | place: USA...
CGGGAGTTCAGCCCGGACCCGGCCGAGGAGCCGCTGGATCCGGACCGGCAGCGGGCGGCGGTGCTGCGCGCGTTCGTCCGCGACGGCCGGCTGGTGCAGTTGCCGTCGGCCCGGTCGAAGCGGCGCGTCGTGCTCGAACACATCGCCGCCTGCTTCGAGCCCGGCGTCCGGTACCCGGAGCGGGCCGTGGACGCGGTCCTGCGCGCCTGGTACGACGACTACGTCACGCTGCGCCGGTACCTCATCGACGAGGACCTCCTCGCCCGCGACCACGGCCTGTACTGGCGGGCCGGCGGCTACGTCGACGTGTCGTAGTCCTCCGTCGCCCCGGTCTGCGAGGCGAGCAGGCGGCGGAACGAGGCGAGCCGGCGCGGGTCGGCCCGGCCCGCCGCCACCCACGCGTCCAGCCCGCAGTCCCCGGCGGAGCCGGTGTGGTCGCAGTTCGGCGGGCAGGTCACCGACGCCTGTACCAGGTCCGGGAACCCGTGCAGCAGGCTGTCCGCCGACACGTGGGCCAGCCCGAACGAGCTGATCCCGGGCGTGTCGATGATCCAGCCGGCCACGCCGGGCAGCGGCAGGGCGACCGCGCTGGTCGAGGTGTGCCGCCCCTTGCCGATCGCGCTGACCTCGCCGACCCGCCGGTCCGCGTCCGGTACCAGCCGGTTGACCAGCGTGGACTTGCCGACCCCGGAGTGCCCGACGAGTACCGAGATCCGCCCGGCCAGCTCATCCACCAGCGCCGCCAGGCCGGTGTCCGGCCGGGTCAGCACGTGCGGCAGGTCCAGGTCGGCGTAGTAGTCGAGGATCTCGTCGGGCGCGGCGAGGTCGGCCTTGGTCAGGCAGAGCAGCGGATCGATCTCCGCGTCGTACGCGGCCACCAGGCACCGGTCGATGAACCCGGTCCGCGACGGCGGGTCGGCCAGCGCGCTGACGATGACGAGCTGGTCGGCGTTGGCCACCACGACCCGTTCCACCCGGCCCTCGGGCGTGTTCTCGTCGTCGTCGGCGGTGCGCATCAGCACCGACTCCCGTTCGGCGATGCGCACGATGCGGCCCAGCGATCCGGGTACCCCGGACAGGTCGCCGACCACCGCCACCCGGTCGCCCACGACGACGCCGCGCCGGCCCAGCTCCCGGGCCCGCATCGCGAGCACCTGCCGGCCGTCCAGGTCGAGGGTGTACCGGCCCCGGTCGACCGCCACCACGAAGCCGTCCTCGGCCTGGTCGTGCCGCGGGCGGATGCGGGTACGCGGGCGCGACGCCGGACCCGGTCGGATCCGCACGTCGTCCTCGTCGTACTCCCGGCGGCGCTTACCGCTCAGCGGCGATCACCTCGGCCGTGCTCGCCTGGGTCAAAACCCGGCTCCGGCTGCGTTCCCGGCCGACCGACCATCGACTCCCACAGCGCCCGGAAGGAGGGCATCGTCTTCGCGGTGCACGCCACGTCGGTCAGCCGCAGCCCCGGCACTGCCAACCCGAGCACCGCGGCGGCGTGCGCCAGCCGGTGGTCGTCGTAGGTCTGGAAGGTACCCCCACGCAGCCGGCCCGGCTTGATCGCCAGCCCGTCGGGCAGCTCGCTGACCTCCGCGCCGAGCCCGTTCAGCTCCCGCGCGAGCGCGCCGAGGCGGTCGGTCTCGTGCCCCCAGACGTGCGCGATGCCGGTGAACCGCGACGGCGAGTCGGCCAGCGCCGCGAGCGCGGCGAGCACCATGGTCAGCTCGGTGACGTCGGACAGGTCGGCGTCCAGCCCGTGGATCTGGCCGGTACCCCGGACGGTCAGCCCTTCGGTGCTCAGCGTGGACCGGCCGCCCATCTCGGTCAGCAGGCGGCGCAGCTTGGCACCGGGCTGCGCGGTGGCGACCGGCCAGCCGGGTATCGTCACCGATCCGCCGGCGACCAGCGCGGCGGCCAGGAACGGGGCGGCCGCCGACAGGTCCGGCTCGATGTCCCAGCCGCGGCCGGACAGCCGGCCGGGCGCGACGGCCCACACGTTGGGCGTCGAGTTGTCCACGGCCGCCCCGGCCGAGCGCAGCATCCGCACCGTCATCCGCAGCTGCTGCCCCGCCGGTACCGGCGGCCCCTCGTGCCGCACCACCATCCCGTGGTCGAAGTCCGCCGCGGCCAGCAGCAGACCGGAGATCAACTGACTGGACGCCGACGCGTCGATCGTCACCTCGCCACCGGCCACCCGGCCCGCGCCGTGCACGGTGATCGGCAGCCCGCCGCTGGGCGCCGCGTCGATGCGTACCCCGACCTTGCGCAGCGCCGACACCAGCGGCAGCAGTGGCCGGGCGCGGGCCCGGGTGTCGCCGTCGAAGGAGACCGGCCCGTCGGCGAGGCCGGCCACCGCCGGCAGGAACCGCATGACGGTACCGGCGAGGCCGGCGTCCACGTGGGCGGGGCCGGCCAGCGGCCGCGGCCGGACCAGCCAGCGCGCGTCGTCGACGGTGCTCACGTGGGTACCCAGCGCGCGCAGCCCGCCGGCCATCAGCTCGGTGTCGCGCGCCCGCAGCGGGTGGTACAGCGTCGACGTGCCGACCGAGATCGCGGCGAGCACCAGCGCCCGCGCCGTCATCGACTTCGAGCCGGGCAGCCGGACGGTCGCGTTGACTGGTCCGGACGCGGTCGGCGCGGTCCAGGGGACGGGTACGGTGGCCACGGGTACAGTCTGCCGTCTCCGCTTCCCCCGGGCGATCGGCCCGGTAGGTTGGGGTCGTGTGCGGGCGGTACGCGACGACGCGCAGCTCGGTCGACCTGGCCACGCTCTTCGACGCGGCGGACGAGACCGGCGGGGCGCTCGTGCCGGACTACAACGTGGCGCCGACCGATCCGGTACCGGTCGTGACCGCGGCCTGCGGCGGCCGGGTGCTCCGGGTGGCCCGCTGGGGACTGGTACCGCCGTGGGCGAACGACGCGCGCATCGGCGTACGGATGATCAACGCGCGCGCCGAGACAGTGATGAGCGCCAACGCGTTCGCACCGTCCTTCCGCCAGCGCCGCTGTCTGGTACCGGCGGACGGCTGGTACGAGTGGCGTCCCCGGGAAAGCGGCCGGAAGCAGGCCTATTTCCTCACCACACCGGGCGGCCTGGCATTCGCCGGTCTCTGGAGCGTGTCGGCGGTCGGATTGATGACGTGTGCAATTGTGACCACCGCGGCGGTTGGTCACTTGCAGTCGGTGCACGATCGCATGCCGTTAATGCTTCCGCCGGACCGGTGGGCCGGATGGCTTTGCGGGCCAGCGGATCCGGGGGCGCTGCTGGCGGTACCCCCGGCCGAATTCCTGGATTCCGTCGAGGTCCGCCCGGTCGGCCCGGCGGTCGGCGACGTGCGCAACGACGGGCCGGAACTGGTGCGGAAAATCGTTGTGACAGCGTTGCCACCTAATGACGTACAGCCGACAGACCTGACGATGTTCTAGGGGCATGCTTCCTATTTGTCCCTGGAGTTTTCCACAACCCGGCAGGGGTGACTTGTCGTTGTACCGTCAAATGCGGTAGAACACGCTGCCGGCAGCGCCGCATCAAATCCACCGCGTCGCTGAACAGTCCGGACCCACGGGGGAGGTGGGTGAATGACTCGGGCGCGAATGCCACGCCCGCACGAAGTCGCCGCTGCACGAAAAGATCCGCGATTGTTGCGTGCCTTCAGTGAGCGGCAAGACGACGCAGCGTGGCGTACCCGAGGGGTATGTCAAACGGTCGATCCGGAGACGTTCTTCCCTGCACCCAGCGAACCGGCCGACGCGGCCGTCGCACTGTGCCGCACCTGTGAGGTACAGGGCGCCTGCCTGGCCTGGGCGCTGGATGTCGGGGACTGTCATGGCGTGTGGGGCGCCACGACACCGCGTGAGCGACGAGCGATGCTGGTCGCATGGCGCGCGGAGAACGTGGAGGAGGCACCCGCGGCGGAAAGTCGCATGGTGCTGCAACTGATTCCGAAGCAGCGCACGATGGTCGACCTGGTCGACCGCGTCGCTTCCTGAAGGGGCAAGCCGAGGTACCCACACCTTTCGGCCCTGCACTGGTCGCCCTGGACCGGCCCGCAGGTCCGGCGCGCAGCCTGCTCGTTCTCGGCCATGGTGCCGGGGGCGGGGTGGACGCGCCGGACCTGTTGGCGGTCCGTGCGGCGGTGCTCGCCGCCTCGGTCACGGTCGCCCGCGTCACCCAGCCGTACCGGGTGCGCGGGCGCCGGGCACCGGCCCCGGCCGGCCAGCTCGACGAGGCCTGGACCACCGTCGTCTCCACACTGAGCGCCGAAGCCCCGCACCTGATACTCGGCGGCCGCTCCAGCGGCGCCCGGGTCGCCTGCCGGACCGCCCGCGCGCTCGGCGCGGCTGGCGTGGTGGCACTGGCGTTCCCGCTGCATCCGCCCGGCCGGCCGGACCGGTCCCGGGCGGACGAGCTGGACACCGGGGTACCCACGCTCGTGGTCAACGGCGACCGCGATCCCTTCGGCATGCCCGAGCCGGGCCCCGGCATCGACCTCTGCGTGCGGCCCGGCGAGCGCCACGACCTGCGCCGCGATCCGGCCGCCGTGGGTACCGCAGTGCTGGCCTGGCTGGTCCGTCACGGCTGGGCGGTGCCGTCGTTGTAGCTCGTGGACCCGGTACCTCAGGTCCGCCAACCTCCCAGGCCCATCCCGGCCCCGGCGGCGCACCCGGCGTCCGCCGGGGCCGGGTGGAATGATCCCCGGTACCACGCTGTTACACCCGCCGGACGACCCGAGCGGAAGGGGCAGCGTGGCCACCCAGATGAGGCCCAGCCAGGCAGATCCACAGCGACTGGTACGCCAGTTGCTGTATGCACCGGAGTGGCCGGTGGACCGCGACAGCGCGCTGGGTTCTCAGCCACTCCAACACGCGCCCGGCGTATCCTCTGCGGAACAGCCGAGGAGGGCGAATCGATTGGCTCAGGCCGAACGGACCGATCAGCGGCGCGCCCGGTTCGAGCGGGACGCGTTGCCCTTTGTGGATCAGCTGTTCGCCGCCGCCCTGCGGATGACCCGTAACCCGGCCGACGCCGAAGACCTCGTGCAGGAGACGTTCCTCAAGGCCTTCGCCGCCTTTCACCAGTTCGAAGAGGGCACCAACCTCAAAGCCTGGCTGTACCGGATCCTGACCAACACCTACATCAACTCGTACCGGCGACGCCAGCGCCAGCCGATCCAGTCGCCGACCGAGGAGATCACCGACTGGCAGCTCGCCTCGGCGGAGTCGCACACGTCCAGCGGGCTGCGGTCGGCCGAGACCGAGGCGCTGGACCGGTTGCCGGACTCCGACATCAAGGAGGCGTTGCAGGCGCTTCCCGAGGACTTCCGGCTGGCCGTCTACCTCGCCGACGTCGAGGGGTTCTCGTACAAGGAGATCGCGGACATCATGGGTACCCCCATCGGTACCGTGATGTCGCGCCTGCACCGCGGCCGGCGCAACCTCCGCCGGCTGCTGGAGGGTTACGCTGCCGAGCGGGGACTGACCCGGGGCGGTGCCGACCTGCCCGCGGATGCCTCGGCCGGCCTGGAGGCGTAGGAAAAATGAGCTGTGGCGAACCGCACAAGACCGACTGCCGCGACGTGCTCGCCGAGGTCTACCTGTACCTCGATCTGGAGTGCGACGACGACCGGCGCGAGCTCATCCGCGAGCATCTGGACGAGTGCTCGCCGTGCCTTCGGGAATACGGCATCGAGCAGGAGGTCAAGATACTGGTCGCCCGCTGCTGCGGTGCCGAGCGGGCACCCGACGGGCTGCGCGAGCGGCTGCGCGCCAAGCTGATGGAGTTCGTGGTCGAGGCCGAGGCGCACGAGTACCTGGCCGAGTGAGCCGCCCGCCCCGGCGACGCGCCGGAACGGGCGGTACGCCTCAGGAGTTGGGGCGCTTGCCGTGGTTGGCCGCGCTCTTCTTGCGTGCCTTCTTCTTTCGGGACTTCTTGGCCATGGCCGAACCTCTCTGGCAAACGTCGGCGAATCAACCCGAGCATCTTACCGGCCCTGCGGCGGCCGATCCGTGGTTGGATACTGATCGCACGCCGAGGTGAGTCAGAGAGGCTGGACGCATGGCCGAGGAGATCCGCGCCGAGATGGTGGCCAACGTGTGGAAGGTGGTCGCCAGCACCGGGGACGAGGTGACCGAGGGCGACACCCTGGTCATCCTGGAGTCGATGAAGATGGAGATCCCGGTCCTCGCGGAGTCCGACGGAGTCGTCCAGCAGCTGGCCGTCAACGAGGGCGACGTCGTCCAGGAGGGCGACCTGATCGCGGTCATCGAGTAATCGCGGTCATCGGGTAACAGACCGTTCCGCCTCGGCGGCGGCCGACTCCACCAGTTCGAGCGCGACGGCCAGCGCGGCGTCGGTGCGCTCGTCGTCGGTGTAGCCGCCGTCCTGGTCGATGAACCAGGTCGCGTGCATGGCGAACAGGGCCACCGAACACTTCACCCGTACCGGCAGCGGATCGCCGGGCGAGCTCAACAGGTCCATGACCGTGTACATGATCTCCCGCATGCGCTCGCTCTTCGGATGGCTGCGCAGCGCGGTCTGGTTGCGTTCGAGGAACCGCATCACCTGGTGGTGCCGGCTGCTGGTCATCAGGGCGGCGTACCGGCGCAGCACCTCCCGCCGGGTCTCCACCGTCCGCGGCTGCCCCTGGGCCCAGGTGACGATCTCCTGCAGCGCGGCCGCCCGGTCCTCCATGAAGGACGCGACGATGTCCTCCTTGGTCTTGAAGTGGTAGTACAGCGCCGCCTTGGTGACGCCGAGCCGCTCGGCGATCTCCCGCAGTGAGGTCGCCTCGTACCCGTGCTCGGTGAACAGCTCCAGGGCCACCTGCTGGATGCGGGACCGGGTGTCGCCCTGTTCTCTCATGATCGTCTCTGCCTCGCGTCGCTGTCCACCGCCACCTACTTGACGGCCGGCAAGTAACTAGCTTACCGTACGGCAAGTAAGTGTTTCCAGGATACCGGGGGAGCCTACTGTGTCCGATACCCAGGCCATGCCTGTGTCGCGCCGGGATGTGCTGGCGGTACTGCCCGGCCTGCTCACGGCGATCCTGCTCGCGATGCTCGACAACATGATCGTCAGCACCGCGATGCCGCGCATCGTCGGCGAGCTGCACGGCCTCGCCCACCTGCCGTGGGTGATCACCGCCTACGTGCTGGGTACCAGCGTCTCCACCCCGCTGTGGGGCAAGATCAGCGACCTGTACGGGCGCAAGAGCATCTTCCTGACCTCGATCGTGATCTTCCTGATCGGCTCGGCGCTGTCCGGAGCGGCACACAGCATGGCGCAGCTGATCGGCTTCCGTGCGCTGCAGGGGCTCGGCGCCGGCGGCCTGCTGGTCGGCGCGATGGCGATCATCGGCGACCTGGTACCGCCCCGCGAGCGCGGCCGGTACCAGGGGTACATCGCCGCGGTGATGGCCGTGGCGACGGTGGCCGGGCCGCTGGTCGGCGGGTACATCACCGACCACCTGAGCTGGCGGTGGGCGTTCTACGTCAACCTGCCGGTCGGTGCCGTCGCGCTGGTCCTGCTGGCGGTCCGGCTGCGCCTGCCCAGGCACCGCACCGAGCACCGCATCGACTGGCTGGGCGCGGGCCTGCTCGCGGTCGGCATCACCGCGCTGGTACTGATCACCACCTGGGGCGGCCACCAATACGCCTGGCTGTCCTGGCAGGTACTGGGACTGGCCGGCCTGGCCCTGGTGTCGCTGGCCGCGTTCGTCGCCGTCGAGCGCGGCGCGGCGGAACCGGTACTGTCGCTCGGGCTGTTCCGCAACCGCAACTTCACGCTGAGCGTGGTGATCGGGTTCCTGCTCGGCTTCGCGATGTTCGGCGCGATCAGCTACCTGCCCCTGTACCAGCAGGTGGTACAGGGCGCCTCGGCGACGAACTCGGGCCTGTTGCTGCTGCCGATGATGGGCGGGGTACTGGTGACCTCGCTCCTCGCCGGCCAGTTGATCACGCGTACCGGCCGATACCGGATCTTCCCCGTGCTCGGCGGGCTGATCATGGTCGTCGGCATGGTGCTGCTGTCCACCTTGGACATGGACACCGGCAAGGCGCGCACCGCGCTGTTCATGGCGGTACTCGGTCTGGGCATGGGCTTCCTGATGCAGACCACGATGCTGATCTCGCAGAACAGCGTGGAGCCCAGGGACCTGGGCGTGGCCAGCAGCGCCTCGGCGTTCTTCCGCTCGATCGGCGGCTCGTTCGGCGTCGCGCTCGCCGGTGCGGTCTTCAACCGGGTGCTGACCGACGACCTGACCACCCGGCTCGGCGCCGCGGCGGCCGGTCGGCTGTCCTCCGGCGGCGGCGTGTCCGGCCTGACCGCCGCCCAGCTCCGGAACCTGCCGGCCGACCGGGTGACGGCGCTGCTGCACGGCATCGCCTCGGGTACCGCGGCGGTGTTCTTCTGGGCGACGTTCGTCGCGGTACTGGTGCCGGTGCTGGCGGTGTTCATCCGGCACGTACCGCTGCGTGGCGGCCCGGGCGCCGCGGCCCGCGCCGAGCAACCGGCCGCGGCGGCGGAGGCGGCGGAGGAGTTCGCACCGGCCGCTTCGTAGCGGCGCGCTGCGAACGGCGGCCGACGACGAGCGGCGCGCTGCGAGCGCCGGCGGCGGCCGACGACCGACGACCGACGACGAGATCTTGGACGCTGGTCCCCCTTGCAGGGGGTGTAGGCGTCCAAGATCTCGCCTTAGGGCGCTTGCGGTCACCGCTCCGACTACGAAGGCACTGAGCCACCCGCTCCGCAGGGTTGCGCGTTTGTGCGCGGTATCATTGATCTCGATCAGTCAAATGTGCAACACTGCGCACACTTCGCGCGGAATCTGATCGGAGGCGTCGTGGCCGAGCGTGGCAACGGAATGGCATTGGACATCGCTGAGCAGCCGGAATGCTATTCGCGGCTGCTGTCCGCCGCACCTACGGACGCGATTGCCCAGGTCGCGGCCCGGGTCGCGGAGCGCGCACCGCGGCACGTCGTCTTCACCGCCCGGGGTACCTCCGACCATGCGGCCCTCTACGCCGCTTACCTGACCGAGATCCGGCTGGGCATCCCGGCCGGGTTGGCCAGCCCGTCCGCGGTCACCCTGTACGGCGCCCGGCCGGACCTGCGCGACGCGCTGGTCGTCGGGGTGTCGCAGAGCGGCGGCTCGTCCGACCTGGTACAGGTGCTCGCCGCCGCGCGCGGGTCCGGCGCGCTGACCCTGGCCGTCACGAACAACCCGCAGTCGCCGCTGGCCGGGGCGGCCGAGCTGCACATCGACGTGGCCGCCGGGCACGAGCGCGCGGTCGCCGCGACCAAGACCTACACCGCCGAACTGCTCGCGCTGCTGATGCTGGTGGAGGGCGTACGCGCCGGAAACGGTCGGCTGCCCGAAGCCGAACGGGCCGCGCTGTCCGAGCTGCCGGACCTGGCCGCCGCGGTACTGGCGGACGGGACGGCGGTGCAGCTGGCGCCGCGGTACCGGTTCGCCGCCCGCGTGCTGACCACCGGCCGGGGGTACGCGTACCCGACCGCCCGGGAGACCGCGCTCAAGCTCATGGAGACCTCGTACCTCGCCGGCCTCGCGTTCTCCGGCGCCGACCTGCTGCACGGTCCGCTGGCGATGACCGACCCGGACGTGCCGGTGCTCGCGGTCGTCGGCGAAGGGCCGGGCGGCGCCTCGATGCGCGAAGTGGTGGCCCGGCTCGGCGAGCGCCGGGCCGACGTGGTGACCGTCGGAGCGTCCGATGTGGACGGTGCGGCGCTGCGGATCGGTACCCCGGCCGTCGACGAGCGCTACGCGCCGCTGCTGGACATCCTGCCACTGCAACGGCTGGCGCTGGCCCTCGCGCTGGCCCGCGGCGAGGACCCGGACGCGCCACGCGGACTGTCCAAGGTGACCGTCACCCGGTGATCCGGGAGCTCACCCGCTGATCCGGATGATCGCGTCGGCGTTCTCGCGCAGGTCCTTGGCCGGGAACCGCTGCGGCGGCTGGTCGGCGACCGCGATGTCGTAGTTGTCCGCCCCGCCGTGTACCCCGGCGGTCTGGAACGGGAAGTCGCAGCTGGATCCGTCGGCGCCGTGCGCGATGACACCGTTTCCGAGGCTGC
>Ga0066710_100008258_pt1 | contig 10086 bp, 8 predicted proteins | sample GraSoiAngelo_159_FD_79666 | JGI IMG/M metagenome (GOLD analysis project Ga0066710, IMG submission 79666) | Grasslands soil microbial communities from the Angelo Coastal Reserve, California, USA - 14_1009_16_40cm | ecosystem: Environmental > Terrestrial > Soil > Grasslands | place: USA...
GCGCAGGCAGCGGGCCTCTTCGGCGGCGTCGCCGATCTCGTGCCAGGCGCCGGCCGCGGCGCGCAGCAGTTCCGCCGCGCCGGCCAGGTCACCGGCGGCCAACCGGGCGCGCGCGTCCTGCATGAACCCGTCCGTCGTCACTGTGCTACATCCTGATCCGCTGCGCGAAGCGCTCCGGTGCGACGTCTTCCCTCGTCGCTGCGCTCCTCAGTCCAGACGCCGCCGCGCTTCGCTGCGCTCGTGCTACATCCTGATCCGCTGCGGTCATGCCAGCAGGTCCTGGTACGGCGCGAAGTCGGACTGGTGGTACAGCCGGCCCAGCTTGAGGAACTCGCGGTGCGTCGCGCGCATCAGGTCGGCCATCGACACCGGGCGGCGCTCCTCGGCGGCGAAGTATGCGGCGGCGAGCGCGACGTTGCGGATGTTGCCGCCGGTCAGGTTGAAGCGCTGGGCCATGACGTCGAGGTCGAGGTCGGCGGCGCGGGGCAGGCCGGGCCGCAGCGCCAGGTCCCAGATGCGGCGGCGGTACTCCGCGTCGGGCGCCGGGAAGTCGATGATCGCGTCGAGCCGGCGGGTGAACGCGTCGTCGAGGTTGGCGCGCAGGTTGGTGGCGAGGATCGCGACCCCGTCGAAGGTCTCCATGCGCTGCAACAGGTATGCCGTCTCCACGTTGGCGTACCGGTCGTGCGCGTCCTTCACGTCGCTGCGCTTGCCGAACAGCGCGTCGGCCTCGTCGAAGAACAGCACGCCGTTGACGCGTTCGGCTTCGGCGAAGATGCGTTCCAGGTTCTTCTCGGTCTCGCCGATGTACTTGTCCACCACCGTCGCCAGGTCCACGGTGTACAGGTCGAAGCCGAGCTCGTAGGCGATGACCTCGGCCGCCATCGTCTTACCGGTACCCGACGGGCCGGCGAACAGTGCCGACACGCCCTCGCCGCGGCCGCCGCCCTGGCGCATGCCCCACTCGTCGAGTACCACGCCCCGCCGGCGCGCCTGCCCGACCAGTTCCCGCAGCAGCTGCATGGGTCGCGGGGGCAGCACGATGTCGTCCCAGCCGACCGCCGGCTCGATCCGGGTGGCCAGCCGTTCCAGGCCCGCGGCGTTCTGCGAGCGGGTACCGGCGCGCAGGTCCTCCCGCCCGATCGGCCGGCCCGCGTGGGTGGCCTGCCACCAGGCGGCGCTGGCCGCCCGTTCGACCTGCCGGGGGTCGAGGTTGGCGGTGGACACCACGGCGGTCACGTCCAGCCCCGGCTCCACCTCGCCGGCCAGAAGCGCGGTCCAGAACGCGGCGACCTCTGCCGCGGGTACCGTCGGGGCTTCCAGGCACAGCGGCACCTCGGCGGTCCACAGCGGGTCCCACGAGCGCCGGCCGAACAGCACCACCGGCCACGACGGGTCGCAGAACTCGCCCACGGCCGCGCCCAGCTCGTCGACCGGACCGGCGACCAGCCCGGCGCCGAGCAGCCGGGCCTCGCGCCGCGCGGCCCGGGCGACGGCGCGGACGTCGGCCACCGGCCGGGTCAGGTCCAGCACCACGGCCGCCATGCCGAGTTCGGCGAACGCGGCCGCGGCGAACGCGGCGGCCGAGCTGCGCCGTCCCTCGTGCAGGTAGCACAGCACGGCACCGCGGCGCAGCGTACCGGCCAGCTCCTTCGGCTCGCCGGCCAGCACCGGCACCGGCGGCACCACCAGCCGGTCGAGTACCGGATCGGGCGCGTCGTCGCCGAGCAGGTGCATGACGACCCGGTCCGGGGTGCGCAGCGCCCGGGTCAGGAACGGCCGGTCGGCGTCGAGCACCTCGACCAGGCCGCCGTCGACGAGTGGCGCACCGGCGGCGAGCCGGCCGCGCGCGGCCGCGGCGAGGCCGGGCGCGCCGACCAGCTCCAGGGCCAGCCCGATACTGGCGCGGCGGCGGGTCAGGTCGTCGTGCAGGTACCCGTACAGCCGCTCGAACCGCTGGTCGACCTCGGGCGCGAGGGCGAGCAGCAGCAGGTCGACGTCGGTCGGCTGGAGCGCGAAGCTGCGTTCGAGGCGGCGCAGCCGCAGCACCGCGCCGGTCGCCTCGGCCCGGTCGGCGTCGGCCTCCACCCGGGCCAGTACCGCGTCGATCTCGGGGTTGTGCCGGGCCGGCGGCCGCAGGGCGAGCAGCCGGTCCACCTCGCCGTCGCTGAGGTACAGGCCACGGAAGGGGTCCGGCCCCTCGCGTGGGGTACCGCGCCGGCGCAGCACCACATCCCGTACCCGGGCCTCGGTCACCGCCAGCCGGGACAGCACATGGTCGAGCGACGGGTCGCTGGATCCCCCCCGGTCCGGCTGGCTCACCCTGACAGCATTCGCGACCGGCCCGGACCTGGCAAGGACCGAAGGGCCGACCCGCGCCGACCCGTTCGGGCCAGGGCTCACCAGGGGTTTCGCCGGCCCGTGCGCGGGGCAAACAGCAGCGGAGTCCGACCATGAGGAGGCGGCCGTGTCGACTGACGCCATCGTGTTGCTGAAGGAAGACCACAAGCGGGTACGCAAGCTGTTCAAGCAGTTCCAGGCGGCCGGGCGCAACGCCACGGCGGAGAAGCGCCGCCTCGTCGGCCAGATCCTCGAAGAGCTGACCGTGCACACCTACCTGGAGAACGAGGTCATGTACCCCGAGGTGCGCAAGCTGCTGCCCGATCTGGAAGAGGACGTCCTGGAGTCCTACGAGGAGCACCACGTCGCCGACCTGCTGTGCTTCGAGCTGTCGACGATGAGCCCGGACGACGAACGGTTCGAGGCCAAGACGATGGTCCTCATCGAGAGCGTGACGCACCACATCGAGGAGGAGGAGCAGGACTGGTTCCCGAAGGTGCGGGAAGGCCTGGGACGCAAGCAGTTGCAGGAGCTGGGTGCCCGGATGGCGGAGCTTCGGGAGAAGGCACCGCGCAAGCCCGCGCAGCCCGGCGCGCTGAAGAAGGCCATCGACGCGCTGACCGCGTGAGGTGGGGCCGCCGCTTGCGGCGGCCCCTGTGTCACGGCGGCCCCTGTGTCACGGCGCCTTCGGGCCGACGTCGGCCGCGGTCAACGGGCGGTGCTGCGGGCCGGCGGCCCCGAACTCGTCCGCGCCGACATCTTTCGGGCCGGTCCGGCTCTGGCCGTCCATGTCCAGCGACACCATGGGGTACCCGCCGACGCCCGCGTCGATGGCCGGGCTGCCGGACGACAGGCGCAGCAGGCCGCCGTCGCCGGGTACGAGCCTCGGGTCGACCATCCGGAAGGTACCCTTCGGGAAGCTGCCCGGGGTGCCGCCGAACAGGACGTTGCCCTCGTCCCTGAGCTGGGTACCGGTGCCGGTGAGCAGCGCGCCGCCCCGGTCCACGAAGATGTTGTCGGCCAGCGTGATGTCGCTCGGGTCGAACTTCTTGTCGCTGCCGTACCGGGCGGCGCCGGCCCGACTGCTCTGGAACGTGTTGAACGCGACGAGGCAGTGGTCGGCCGCCTCGTGCGCCCGGGTGCTCCTGGTGTCGTCGCGGATCTCCCCGCCGCCGATCTCCAGCGCCTGGCCGGTCGTGCCCTGGACCACGTTGTTGATGACCACGTGGTTGTTGCCGAAGAACCGGATCCCGGTGGTACCGCCGATGAGGAGGTTGCCCTCCACCAGGGTTCCCCAGCCGTGCCGCAGCGACAGCGTGCCCCGGCTGTTGAGGATGGTGTTGTAGCGCACGATGTTGTCCGACGACTTCACCGAGATGGCTTCGGAGTCGCCGTTGGCCTTCTCGAAGAGGTTGAGCTCGACCAGCGCGTGCGCGTCGGCGTGCTGCCGGCCGGACAGGCCCAGCCGCAGCGACTCGCCGCCGTTGGCGCCGCCGAAGTGGTGGTTGAAGAACCAGTTGTGGTGGATGTGCACGTTCTTCGCCATGCCGCTGGAACCGGGTCCGCTGATCTGCAGGTACACCCCGGCGGTGGATTTGTTGAGGAACGCGTTGTGGTCGACCTCGCTGTTGTCGGCCGATACCGTGACCAGGTTGCCACTTCGGTTGCTGGCAAAGGTGTTGCGGGTGATGCGGACCGCGGCCGCGGCCGGAGGTACGGTGAGGCTCGCGTCGCCGGTGAACGTGAAGCCCTCGACCACCACGTTGGACACCGTGCCGAACCGGATCGCGTCGGCGTCGGTGAGCCGCACCCCGCCGGTGTTGCGGGCGGCGATGGTGATGGGGGCGGTCGCGGTACCCGACCGGGTCAGCGTCAGCGGGGTGCCGTAACTGCCGTCGGCCACCAGGATGCGGTCACCCGGTCGGGCGGTTGCCAGGGCCGAGGCGAGCGTGGCCGGGCTCGACACGGACATCGTCCGGGGTGCGGTCGCGGCGAAGCCGGGCCAGGCGAGGATGGCCGGTGTCCCGAGCGCGACCGCCGAGCCGGCCACCAGAAGTAGGCTGCGGCGCCATCGTCTTTCCATGGGTCTCCCCTTAGCGGCGTTGGGGTCTTGACTTGGTCCACACACGGTAGGGTGATCATTGACCGCAATCAATAAAGTGTCCTGCCTGCCGAAACGCATCGCGAATCGTCGTATCGCGGTTACCGTGCGCGTACCCCATTCCGGTGGCGAAGGTTGTTCGCTAACTTTGCCCAATGACGTCCATCGACGAATCCGCGATCGTCGGCACTTCCCCCGACGCCACCCCCGTCGGCAGGGTGCCTGCCGCCACACCCACCGAGAACCTCGTCATGATGCTGTTCGGCTGCTGGCTCATCGGCGGTGCACTGCTGGACGGCTGGGCGCACAGCAACATCCTCAAGACTCTGGAGAGCTTCTTCACGCCCTGGCACGCGGTCCTGTACAGCGGATTCGCGGCCTGCGCGGGGTGGACCGTGCTCATCGGGTACCGCCGCCGGCACGTCGCCCCGGAATGGTGGCGAAACGGCTGGCCGCCCGGGTACCGCGTCGGTGCGCTCGGCGTAGTGATCTTCCTCTTCGCCGGTGGCGCGGACATGGTATGGCACACCGTGTTCGGCATCGAGTCCAACCTGGCGGCCGCACTCAGTCCGTCGCACCTGCTGCTCGCAGTCGGCACCGTGCTGCTGTTGACGAGCCCGCTGCGGTCCTGGTGGGCCGCGGGCTCGCCGAAGGGGCTGCCGGCCGCCGCCGCGATCGGCGCGCTGGCCCTGGGTACCACCGCCGTGTCGGTCTTCCTGACCTACGCCGTTGCGTTCCAGCCCGGCTGGCCGTTGCGGCTCTATGCGCAGAAGGACATCGGCACGGTGCAGAGCAACCAGGCGGCGCTGGGCGTGGCGAGCTACGTCGTGACGACCGCGGTGCTGGTCGTCGCGTTGCTGTTCGTCCTGCGGCGGCGGGCCACCCCGGGCACCGCGACGGCGACACTCGGCGCGGTCGCCCTGTTCGAGCTGGGCACGCACGAGTTCCCCGGCGCGCTCACCATCGCGGCGCTGGCGGCACTCATGGCGGCCGCGGTCGTCGACCTGCTGCTGGTGCGGCTGGACCGCATCCGCGGTACCGACGCACCGTTGCGCCTGCCGATCGCCGGTGCGCTGCTGCCGGCGCTCATCTGGCCGGCCCAGTTCGTCGCGTTGGACCTCGCGGCCGGCGTGCACTGGCCGGCTGAGCTCATCGGCGGCTCGGTCGTCGTGTCCGTCGGTGTCGGAGCGCTGCTCGGCGGGCTCGCCGCGCGGCCGGCGCCGGTCACCGTCAACACATAGTGCCTGACGTCAGCGGCTGCGCGCCCGGCGTACCACCGGTCCTGAGTGGTACGCCGGGCTCGTTCGCGCGCCAGGTGATGACCGGCCGGCATCCCGCGCTGCTGGACGAGGTACGGGCGGCGTACCCGTACGGCCCGGCCGAACGCGCCGGCCTCGACCGGTTGCGCGCCGAGATCGACGACGTGGTCGAGCCGTTGCCCGGTTGGGACAGCCCGTACTTCGGTCGCCCCTGGCTGGACGTGCCGTTCCTGTGGGCGGAGAGCTGCTTCTACCACAAGCTGCTGCGCGCCGTCGGGTACCCGGGTCCGGGGCCGTGGCAGGGCGTGGACCCGTTCGGGTTCCTGAAGGAGGCGGACCTGTCATCGTCCACAGTGGACGATGACCTGACGCAGCTGGCCAAGCTCGGCGAGCTGCCCGAGCAGGCGCGGACCGGGGTACTGGTGCACGCGGCGTTGTGGGGCAACCGGGCCGATCTCGGCTTCCGCATCGGGCAGGCCGCGGACGGGGGTACCCCGCCGGACGAGACCGATCTGGTCGCCGACGAGAGCGCCGCCCTCGGTACCATGCTGGCGCCGGAGTCGGGCCGGCGGGTCGCGGTACTGGCGGACAACGCCGGCCGGGAGCTCATCGCCGATCTGGTGCTGGCCGACCACCTGCTCGGTACCGGCGCCGCCGCAACCGTTGTCCTGCACGTGAAACCGCACCCGTACTACGTCTCCGACGCCACCACCGCCGACCTTGTCGCGGCGCTGCGCCGGCTCGCGACCGGGCCACCGGTTGCGGCAGGTATCGCGCAGCGGCTGCACGACGCCCGGTTCGCCGTCGACACGCATCCGTTCTGGGGCGGGCCGGACACGTTCCACGCCATGCCCGGCGAGCTGCGCAACGAACTGGCGAATGTCGATCTCGTCATCGCCAAGGGCGACCTGAACTACCGCCGCCTGGTCGGCGACTGCCGCTGGCCGGCGACAACCCCGTTCGCCGAGCTGGTCGGCTACTTCCCGACCGCGGTCGCCGCGCTGCGTACCCTCAAGTGCGAGGTAGCGGCCGGCATCGATCCCGGTCGGCTCGCCGAACTGGAGTCGTCGGGGCGGCCGTGGCGCACCGGCGGCGGGTACGGCCTCATCCAACTGGCGGCCGCGCCGCCGACGCGGATCAGCGCGCCACGGCGAGGATGACGCCGAGCACCGCGAGAGTCAGCAACGCCAACAGGAACGCGACGGCGAGCTGACGGTGCTGCGACGCGACCGGCGGCTCGGGCGGCAGGTCGCGGGTGACCGCCGCGAGGTCGCCGTTGGTCACCGCGGCGAAGGCCCGGTCGATCCGCTGGCCGAACTCTTCGAGGGTCAGCCGTCCGGCCGCGGTGTGCCGCTGCAGGGCAGCGACCACCCGCTCGCGGTCGGCGTCGGACGCCCGAAGGCCGGGATCTGTCACGGTCGGTCCCTTTCCCTGCCGGACAGGGTACCTGCGGACTGCGTTGAGGCGGTACCGTGCGGCATGGCACAACAGACCGGTAACGGGCTCCTGGTCATCGAACGCCTTCTCCGTGACCGCGAGGGCGTCTGGCAGCAGATCATCGACGAGCGCGACCTGAGCGGGCTGACCGGCCAGATGCTGGCCAGCTCGGCGGTCAGCCTCGGCCTGTACGGCGCCGTGCTGGGCGCGTCGAACAGCTGGGCGCAGGCGCTGTCCTCCACCGTCAAGCTGCCGCTGCTGTTCCTCGCCACGCTGGCCATCTGCCTCCCCACGCTCTATCTGTTCAACCTCGTCTTCGGTGCGAAACTGTCGATGATGCAGGCGGTGACGCTGATCCTGGTCTCCGTGACGGTGACGTCGGTGCTCACGCTGGCGTTCGCGCCGATCAGCCTGTTCTTCCTGATCTCGGCGCACAACTACTCGTTCTTCAAGCTGCTCAACGTGGGCATCCTGGCGCTGACCGCGATCGTGGGGCTGCGCTTCCTCACCGCCGGCATGCGCGCCCTCAACGAGCATCAGGAGCTGCGCGACGCGCCCGCGCTGGTCGCGCCGCCTGCGGCGGAGGAGGTGGTACCGGTACCGAATGGCGGCCCGGCTGACGGGCAGAGTGCCGTCGCGGTCCTCATCGCGCCCGCCGCGCCGGCCGCGCCGGCCCCGGTCCGGCCGCTGCCGCCGAAGTCCAGCAGCATGTCGCTGCTGTACATCTGGATCCTGCTGTTCGGCTTCGTGGGCACCCAGCTGGGCTGGACGTTGCGGCCGTTCTTCGGCGACCCGGGCCGGCCGTTCGCGCTCTTCCGGCACATCGAGGGCACGTTCTACGCCGACATCCTGCACACGATCGGGCGGATCCTCACGGGCGGCTGACAGAAAAGATCGGATGAATCGCTTGACCGGAGGCGGGTCGACAAGGTAGACGAGTATCTATGATTCCTGGCCGACCCCGGGTGGTTCTCGCATCGATGGCCGCCGCCGTCCTCGGCGTGGCGGCGTGGCAGGTCGCGTTCGGCGGCCTCGCCGCACACGCCGCCACGGCGGCCACCGTGTTCGTCTCGCCGTCCGGCGATGACGTGAACTCCGGTACCTCGGCCGCGCAGGCCGTCCGCACGCTCGGCCGGGCCCAGCAACTCGTCCGCGGGCTGAACCAGAACATGACCGGCGACGTCCGGGTACAGCTGGCCGGCGGTACCTATCGGATGACTGCGCCGTTGCAGCTCGACGCGCACGACTCCGGTACCGGCGGCTTCAACGTCGTCTGGACCGCGGCCTCCGGCGCCCGCCCGGTGCTCAACGGCGGGGTGGCCATCAGCGGCTGGAAACAGGTGGACGCGGCGAAGAACCTGTGGTCCGCGCCGGTGCCCGCGGGCCTTTCCACCCGCCAGCTCTACGTCAACGGCAAGCGGGCCAACCGCGCCAGCGGTGCGGCACCGGTGACGCTGACCTGGACGGCGACCGGGTACACCGCGTCGGGCACCGCGATGAGCAAGTGGCGCAACCCCGGCGACATCGAGTTCGTGTACCAGGGCGGCCTCGGCGCCTGGACGCAGATCCGCTGCTCGGTCGGCCGGATCGGCTCCAACGGCACCATCACGATGGGCCAGCCCTGCTGGAACAACTCCAACCAGCGGCACATCAAGCCGGAGTGGAACCGCACCGCCGACCTGGTCGGCCCCGGCCGGCTCGGTAACCCCGGCCCGGAGCCGGGCGGCGCCGGCATCCCGCCGACCTCGGTGGAGAACGCGTTCGAACTGCTCGACACCGCGGGGGAGTGGTACCTCGACCGCCCGGCCAACACCGTGTACTACATCCCGCGGTCGGGCGAGAACCTCGCCACCGCAACGGTTACCGCGCCGGTACTGCAGCAGCTCGTCACCGGCAACGGGGTACAGCACGTGGTATTCAACGGGCTGCAGTTCTCCTACGCCACGTGGCTGACACCCAGCAGCGACACCGGCTTCTCCGAGATCCAGGCCGGATACACCATCACCGGCAGCAACGGTTTCGCGGTACAGGGGCTGTGCGACTTCGCGCCCGGCGGTACCTGCCCGTACGGCGCCTGGACCAAGGAACCGGCCAACGTCTCCTTCACCAACGCGCGCAACGTCCAGTTCACCAACAACGGGTTCGTGCACCTCGGCGCGGCCGGGCTGGACCTGGGCAACGGCAGCCAGAACGATCTGGTCAAGGGCAACGTGTTCACCGACATCTCCGGCAACGGGATCGAGCTCGGTGCGGTGGACAAGCCGCTGGCCACCGGCGCCGACAAGACGACCGCGAACACCATCGCGGACAACCACATCTTCGCCGCGGCGGTGGAGTACAAGGGCGGCGTGGGCATCCTCGTCGGGTACGCCGAGAAGACGCTCATCACGCACAACCAGCTCGACACGCTGACCTACACGGCCATCTCCATCGGCTGGGGCGGCTGGCCGGACAAGAAGGGCCTGCCGGCGCAGCCCAACTTCTCCAACCACAACGTCCTCTCCAACAACCTCATCTTCAACTACATGACGCTGCTCAACGACGGCGGCGGCATCTACACCCAGGGCCGCACCGGTTCCTCGTTCGCCAGCGGCGAGCAGATCACCGGCAACGTGCTGCACGACCAGAAGAACAAGTCCGGCGGGCACGTCGTGTACACCGACAACGGAGCCGCGTTCATCTCCATCAAGGGCAACGCGATGTACAACAGCTCGGTCAGCTCGGAGGGGCACGACCACAACGACACCACGTCGGGTACCGGCAAGGACCCGCTAGACATCGAGGGCAACTACTGGACGAAGGGTCGCGCGGACACCATGGCCAACGGGTTGATCGTCAAGAACAACCACCCGATCACCAGCCCGAGCCAGATCCCGTCGTCCATTGTGGACAATGCCGGCCTGGAGCCCGCGTTCGCCGCCCTGCTCAACTGGCAACCCGCCAGCTGAC
>Ga0066710_100008261_pt1 | contig 10085 bp, 8 predicted proteins | sample GraSoiAngelo_159_FD_79666 | JGI IMG/M metagenome (GOLD analysis project Ga0066710, IMG submission 79666) | Grasslands soil microbial communities from the Angelo Coastal Reserve, California, USA - 14_1009_16_40cm | ecosystem: Environmental > Terrestrial > Soil > Grasslands | place: USA...
CGGATCGACGACGAGCGACGTGCGGCGTGTTGGCAAGGTCTTGCCGCGTTCCCACCAGAACTGGTTGTAGGCGCCGTCCACGTCCGCTGTCGTGTTTCTCGTCGCGCGCTGATCGGCGCGGACCGTCTCGGCCTGGTCGAGCGCGCTCGCTTCACCCTCGGTCAGAAATTCTCGTCCAGCCAGCGTACCGGGCCGTTCAAGTGGTGTGATCGTGGAGTTCGTCCACATCCCCTGCAGGTCGGGATCGCCCCATGCTGTGCGGTAGCGCGTTGCCGGGCTCTGCCCTTCCACGTCCACCCAGCTCATCCCGAGGATCGTGATGACGGCGACAATCGCGCCGACAAAACCGCGTCTCATTGGTTACCTGCCCTCACCCGGTCCGCCAGCACTCAGCCTACCACGTGAACCAGCTGAACAATCGGAGTGCACAAAAGCTCAGCCATCCGTCGTGTACGGTTCACACCGGCGTCGGGTTCCAGGTGAGACCTGGCTATTTCTTCGCGGCGGCCGCGCCTTCGTCGGACCGCGCACCTGAGAGGATGTGCGGCATCGCGTAGTTGCCCTCGTGACAGGCGTACTCGTAGATCGGGCCATCGATTCGCGCCATGGGCGTTGAGGCGGTCCATGGCCGTGTGAATACCTGCGGGGCATCGACGGTGAACTGGTAGTCGAGAGTGTTGGCGTCGATTCGCCGGAACCGTTCGACCAGATGCATGTTCGTGCCCGCCCCGAAGATCACGTTGATGGCCGCCGGTCGGGTCTCGAACACCTTGTCGTTCAGGTTGGTCGTGTCCACGACGAGCGTGTCGCCCTCCCACCGACCGCGAGAGTCGCCAAGCCAGAGCCGAAGGCCGTCGTTCAGGTGCGGGCGTCCGTCGAGCGGGATAATTCGCACGTCGTGGATCATTTCGACGACGACCGCGACATACCCGGGAGCCTGGAGGATCTGATAGTTGTGGTTGTAGAACCCGGGCATCATCGCGCCGGGAAGGCTCCGCGTGATGCACCGGTCGTAGGCGCTCCGGTCGAGATAGGAGTCGGCGGGATGCGTGCGGCGGGCTTCGGCGATGGCGTCGATCTGCTTCTTGGCGCTGTCGGTGAGCGGGGGAACCTTGCCGTCGGGCGGGTCGATCACGAGCGATGTCCGGTTGTTCAACCGGCCGCGCTCCATCCAGAACTCGTTGTACGCCCCAGGATTCCCTCTGCCGGTCGGCGCGCGGTCGAAGCTGACTCGAGCCGCTGTTTCGCTGTCCCGCTTTTTCCATTCCTCGTCGGTCAGCACTGGTTTCCCCGCCAAGTCGTCGGGACGTTCCAGCGTGGTTGTGGTGGTGTTGGTCCAGATGCCCTGGAGATCAGGATCCCCCCATGCCATGCGCGGATGAGCAGCCGTCGATCGCGTCGGCGACTTCCCACCCGCGGGTGCCGCTGTCTGGGCCTGGCTGCGAACGCCGAGCACCGCGAGGCCGATTCCGAGGGCAGCCAGCGTGGACAAAGCACGAGATGACATTCGAAGCTCCTTCCGAGCCAGCCTCGCGTGCCGAGCGCGTGAGCGGGAATCCGTCTACTTTGCCGGTGGCGTCTTTGGAGCCTGGCCCTGACCGTCGGGCGTCAGCTCGTACGGCGCGCCGGTGCCTGACGAACCCATGAACAGCTTGCGGCCGTCGGGGAACGTCAGGTCCCTTCCATTTGCCCGCCTGGAGCCATCCTTGGCCTGATACCCATCGACGATCACCTCGGTGCCGGGCATCAGGGACTGCTTCGTGAACCCCCGCCGGAACAGCACGTTGGGCGTGCCGGCTTCGAATGCCCAATTCTGGACGGTCCCGTCGGGCTGCTTCACGTCCATGTGTAGCCAGACGTGGGGATTGGTCCATTCCATCTTCGTCACGGTCCCCTTCATCTTGACCGGCTTGTTCGCGTCGAACTCCGCGGCGAACGCGTGGTGCGCCGACAGCGAACCCGCCGCCCCGACGAGAACGAGACCCGCAACCGCCATGGCCAGCTTTATCTGCATCGGATTCAACCTCCTCCTGCCCGTTTCGGCGCGTTCCGCGCCAGCACGAAAAGCGCTACCGGCGGTACCAGTCGTGGAGCTGGTCCCCTGGCGGCACTTTCCGCGTGATGTCCACGATGATCGTATCGCCCTCCCACCGTTTGACCAACTGCTGCTTTCGAAGGTTCCCGTAGAGGAACTCCTCGACGAACTCAATGCATCGATACTCGAGGAGCTGGGCGTTGGGCTCCATGCGGCGGTAGAGCGGCATTGAGATCCGCCAGGGCCGCGTGAAGGTCTTGGGATCCTCGATAGTGACCTCGTAGCGAATGACGTCGGGTGTAATCGGCGAGAAGCGCTCTACGAGGTGCAGCGAGTCACTATGGAAGTTCCCCGCGCGGTCGAACCAGTTCTTGCCGTTGAACCCGGTGACATCTACGACGAGCGTATCGCCCTCCCAGCGGCCGACGGAGTGCCCCATATACGTATCGTCCGGCGGCGGTTCTACTTCATCGAGATTGATCGTGCGTGCAGTACTGGTAAACGCGAACGCCATGTGCACTTTGTTCGTGCTCTGCACGATCTGGAAGGGGTAGGGCATGTACATCGCCCGCGGGATCCCCGGGAGATAGCACTTCAATTCCGGATCGCGGTCGATCCAGTGCTCGCCGTTCTCCTTTCGCATGGCAGCGGTTTCGGGCTTGTACGGAATCTCACCGTCGCCTTCCACGACCCCGACCGATCCAGGCACTCCGGCGGCGGCTCCCAGCGCGAGCACGGCCGCAGCCGGCACCTTCGTGTACGCGTACGGGTACACACCCTGCTGCGTCACCGATCCCGGGCGCGCCTCGTGCGCCTGCAGGTCCCAGTTCGCTTCGTTCAGCGCCTGCCAGATGCCGCTGAAATCCGGTTTCCCGTCGGCGGTCCGGGCTGCACGGGTCGACGAAGCCGTTCCCCCCCGCCGTGACACCGCCATCGCGCCACCCGCTCCAACGACGGCAGCCAGAACCGCGACGATCAGCATTGCGCCTGTCGACCAGCCTCGCATCCGACCCTCCCGTGTGCTACGTCTCTGAATGGCTCAAAATGGCTCGCGATTACCGCGCCAGCGGATTGGCTTCCTCGCCCTCGTCAGCAAAGCCTCCAGCAAACCCACCGCACCCCGCCGTGCACATCGTCGCCGGGTTCGGGCCTTTCCCCTGAGCGAATGCACGCTCCTCGGCCCGCGCGCCCGCCAGGAGTGCCGGCATGCCGTAGTTGCCTTCATGGCACCTGGGTTCCTTGTAGACTCGATTGGCCTTGTCGCTCTGTCTGTTGAACTCCTGTTTGATCGTCCAGGGCTTGGTCCACGTCGTGGAGTCCTCCATCGTCACCGCATACTCGAGGGTGTTCGAATCCAGTCGCGTCCACCGTTCGACCAGATGCAGGTTCTCGCGTGAGCCCTGGTAGTCAGTCTTCGCCGTGAAGTTGGTCACGTCGACGACCAGCGTGTTGCCCTCCCAGCGGCCCCGCGAATCGCCCCACCACTGGCGTACCGACGAGGGGAGATGGGGACGATTGGTGATCGGAATGATGCGCTGCCATCCCTGCCCCTGGCCGGTGTCGTAGAAGATCGAGACGGCTCCGGGCGACTGGATGATCTGGGGGAAGAAGCCGGCCGCGCCGCCGAAGTCAGGCAGAATCGCTGCCATGCAGCGCTCGCCCAATGTCCGATCCTCCGGGTTGTCGGAACGGTTTATGACGCCGCCGCCGGCGGCGCCGGTCGCGAGATAGGAAGGCGGCGTCTCGGAACGTCGTGGTGACACGGGCCCGTATTTCCCGCCCTCACAGCCGGGCCGCTGGTTCTTGCAGACGTCGCTCGCCTGCAACAGCGCCAGCTGAAATTCGCGCAGCTCCTGCCGCCGCTTCGCAACTTCCGGCGTCACCGGAGGAATGCGGCCGTCTGGCGGATCCACAATGAGCGACGTCCGCTTGCCCAGGTGTTTGTGTGACAGGAAAATCGCCGCGTTGTAGGCGCCGCCCACGTCTTGCTCGCTGCCGCGGGATTGACGGCGATCGCCGCCAATAATGGCTGCCCGTTGCTTGTCAAGCTCGGCGCGCTCCTCGTCGGTGAAGAACTCCTTGTTGGCATAGCGCGAAGGCCGCTGGAGCGGCGTCTCGAAGTCGTTGGTCCAGATACCCTGCAGATCGGGATCGCCCCACGGGGTTTTTCCCGCCGGACCGGCCTTCGTCGCCCCCTCGGTCGAGGGGGTGGTCCCGCTCTTGTCAGCAGCCGCCTGGCCCGCGACGGGCGCCAGCTTGAGGAGCCCGACGACGGCCAGCACTACCGCGCCCACGGAGATCACCTGGAAAGTTCGTCGACTCATCTCATCACTCCTGGGGTCCAGACGCACCTGCCAGCACGCCAACCGAGTCTGGCCACAGCTGCCCCTCTCTACACTCAGACACGGTTGATGTCAAGAACCGGTCGGATTGTACCCGAGGGACGAGGCGATCGGCAGGAAATCTCGCCGGCGGGCTACCGGTTTTGGCTGAGCCCGAATAGCACGAGCACAATCGCCACCACGAGCACCAGCAAGGTGATTTTTACCCAGCTCCAGGGCCGGCTGCCGTTGACCCGGCCGGTCGCGCCGTTCACCACCACCTGATAGGACTTGGCGGCATAGGTGTAGGTCATCAACCACACGGGCACCAGGATGTGCTTGAAACGCTGATTGGTGAACGTCGCGCGAACGTTCAGATTTCGCTGGGTGTCGCCGGGCACCGCACTCGAGCACAACTGACGGAGGACCGTCTCCATCAGCTCTCTGGCCCGGACGGCCGCTGTGGCGAGATCAACCTGATAGCGTTCAACCGTCCAGCCGGCAAGATAGCCGGGATCGTAAGGAACCAGGCCGTCGGTCGGAAACGGCTCGACTCCTCGCAGCAGCCGGGCGTTCACGCCGGTCGACGCACTCACCAGCGCGTCGTCAAAGACATGCGACAGCTCGCCGGAGACCGGTGTCCAGCGAACGCGGCGGACGTTCTTGCCGCTCTCGCGGACGTAGTAGTACGTTCCTGAGTCAGCGGTCCAGGACGCCTGGGCGCTTGCATCGAACGTCCAGTAGGGCAAGTAGACGCCTTTGGCCGTGTCGGTCAGTGCCCTGAGCGCGAGCTTGTTCGGCGCGAACCACACGCGTCTGTACCAGCCGCGGATCAAATCGCGCGCCTGCGACTCGGAGATCTTGAGCGGAAGCAGCGACTCGGGAGTGAACGCGTCGTCGGTCTGTTCGTAGGGAACGAGCTGAGTCGATCCGCAAAAGTCGCAACGCCGACCAACCGTGCTCGCGTCAAAGACCGAAATCGCCTGGCAGCTCTGGCATCGGACAGCCGACTTGTCCGCACGCCAGCCTCGAACCGCGCCAACTCCTCGCAGAGCCTCGGCCAGGTCGTGCTCGGCGATCTCGGTTCCGGCCGTACGCGCTGAAAGCACGACGGCCGACTCGGTACCGCAAAACGGACAGATGAGGGCGTGTTTGTCCGGATTCCACTGGGCTTCAGCTCCGCATGCCGGACAGTGATACTTCTCACGCGCGGTCGCGACCGCGCGTTCGCTCTCAGACGGCGTACCGATCGGTTCGCTCACAGTGGGTTCGAGCGCCGGAGATCGCCTACGACTGCAGGAACTCTGCCAGCTGCGTCCGCGTCAGGCGCCACTGCGAGCCGATCCGCTTGCCTTTGAGATCGCCTTTCTCGAGGCTCGCCACGACGTCCGCCTCGGTCACGCCCAGGAGCTTCGCCGCGTCCGCGGGTCCGAACGTCTCGGGTAGAGATTGCGCGGCACCGGCGCCCTGGCTCTGAGCGCCGGCAGCGACCGGCGCCGTGGCTTGGGCGGTGATTCCACCGGGCTGATTGAGCATCTGCTGAGCCATCGCGAGCCCAACGGCCATCTCCGCCCCGATGCCGCCCGCGCCAGCGCCCTTCTCGAGACCCTGCGCCATCTGGTACTTGACGTAGTCGTTGAGGTTGCCGACCGCGGCCATGCCTGCCCTCTTGTCGAGGGCCTGCTCCACCTCGGGCGGAACGGACACGTTTTCGACGATGAAGCTCGCCATCTCGAGTCCGTACTTGGCCTTGATGACGGGGTTGATCAGCGGCAACAGCGCCTCGCCGAGCTCGCTGTACCTCCCGGCGATGTCGAGCGCGGGAACCTTGCTCGTCGCCAGGGCCTCGCTGAACACGCTGACAATGCGCGAGCGCATCGCGTCGGTGAATTCATCGAGCCGGAAGTGGTCGTCGGTGCCCGCCACCTCCTTCAGAAACCGCGGAACGTCGACGGTGCGAAAGTCGTAGGTGCCGAATGCGCGCAACCGCACCACGCCGAATTCAGGGTCCCTGACCATCACCGGGTTCGACGTCCCCCACTTGTTCCCGGTAAAGAGACGCGTCGTCACGAAGTACACATCGGCCTTGAACGGTGTCTCGAACCCGTATTTCCAACCCTGCAGCTTGGTCAGAATCGGAATGTTGTCTGTGGTCAGCGTGTACTTGCCCGGAGGGAACAAATCTCCGTATTGACCGAGGTAGACGAATTGCACGGCTTGCGACTCCCGGACGATGAGCTGCGCGCCGCGCTTGATCTCCTTGTCCTGGTCTGGAAAACGGAATGACAGCGTGTCGCGCGAGTCGTCGGTCCACTCGATGATCTCGATCAGCTGTCCCTTGATGAAATCCATCAGACCCATGTCACGCCTCCAAGAGGGGTTGTCCCGCCCCCCACCAACCCTCGCTGCCCCACCGGCCCTTTAAAAAAGTGCAATGGGGTTGACAGGACTGCCGGTGCCACGCGGGACCTTCAACGGGAGGACCATCAGCATGAACTCGTACCGCCGCTCCTCGGCGCAGGCGGCGGCGAGCGGCTCGAGCAGCGCGTTGTCGAGCAGGGGCACGCCGAAGCTGAAGATCACGCCGTGGACGGGCCACGGCAGGCCGTAACCGTCAGGACGCGCGTCCATCATGTCCCAGCCAAGAAGCGACACGTCGCGGTCGCGGATGAACGCTGTGCAGGACAGATGGAGCCCCGGCCGCGCGGCACCACCGTAAACATTGCCGGCGCGCACGTACGCCTCGCGTCCGCTGTACACGAGCAGCGCATCCCCGGCACCCACGTCGACGCCTTCGGCCCTCGCGATGTCGGCCAGCTCCCCGCCATGCACCGGTTTATCGGGCGCGACGAACGGCTCGCGGCGATGGCGAGGCACGTCGAGCAACACCCCGCGCGTGACGATCCCCCCGCTGAAGGCCGTGATGTCGGCGAACTTCGCGCCGCGCGTGTCGATATCCTTGTCCACGCTGCGCCCGTTCCAGATGCCGCCTTGATCCCAGACATGGCACAGCGCGTCGAGATGCGTCACGGTCTGCCCGTGGTAGATGAACCCGTAGTAGTCAATGACGGATCCGCCCGTTGCCGTCGTGGACGTACGGACGAATTGCTGCTCCGGCTCGAAGTTGCGGCTGAGCGAGACCGTTCGCCCCGTCTTGGCCAGACCGGTTGCCCGGAGCCGCTTCTGTGGCGTGATGAGGTTGACCGCCCCCATCGGGTCGTCGGCACCCCAACGGCCCCAGTTCCGCCTTTTGGCGTACCAGCCTTCGGCTTCCTCGCGCGTCGGGAGTCCGGTGTCGGGCCGTTGAGCGGCCGTCCCCGGTTGTGCTGCGACGGCATCCGGCGAGGTAGCCCCATCGGGTGAGGCGGCCGCCTCGAACGGCGACCTTCGAGCGCCGGGCCAGCGCGCCGATCGACTGCCCCACATCGCGCCGCCGAAACCCGCCACGCTGAGAAGAAATTGTCGTCGTGCGGATGCCATGGCTACGGCCCTCCAGCAGCTGTCGAGACTGTGGGAAACACGGGATGGTATCACGCGAGCGGTTGACGCGATCTCGCGCACCGTGCATCAGTCGGCCGCGCCTTCCTCGAAGCCGGATTCGCCGACAAGCTGCTGCTCGCTGCCGATTTATCGGACAGCGGACGATGACCGAGGGGGCCGGGCGACGGGCGCACGGTCACCGGGTTCCTGCCGACGATGCGCCAGGCCGGCGTCAAGGAAGAGACGAGTCAGATGATCGTCTGGGAGCCTCAGGACCGAACAGCGACGGCTCGGTTCCAGGCAAAGACGGAGCTGGCATCTTCTCGGGCAGCCAGCTCCGTGAGCTCGTGGACCGCCTCATCGATCTGCATCGCGGTCGCAAACCCTGACGTGACCAACCCGTGTCGCGCGCTCTCGACGTTGCCGATGATGTTCTGCACCCACCAGTCGAACCCGGGCGAACCGTGCCAGTGAACATCGGGCTGAATCGACAACTCGATTCTCGAGAAACCAACGCGCCGGAACAGCCGATACAGTCGACGGCCGATTCGACTGTCGCCCCCGAGCCGAGCCTGGTACTCCTGAAACACCGCCCAGACGGCTTCGAACGTCGGACATGGCGGATCGAAGCGCAGCAGCGTCACGTCGTTCTCGCACGCGCCCACTCGCGCTCCGATTCGGGCGACGCGTCTCATTTCGCCCAAGACGCGTTCCGGGGCCCCAACGTGCTCCAACACGCAGCGGGCATACACGAGATCGAACCGTTGGTCCTGGATCGGCAGGTGGTTCCCATCTCCACGGAGGTACTGCACCACGGGAACCCGGCGGGCGGCCGCGAGTTGCTCGGGCGATCGTTCCAGCGCGACGACATGCACTCGCGTCGCAGCTGCGGCGACGTCGCGCGCCAGAATGCCCAGGCCGCTTCCGACTTCGAGAACCCACATGTCGGGCACGACGCGCAGGAACTCCACGAACCGTGGGTTCGTCATGCGATTGAGCTCGGCCAGCCGCCGCTGTTCAGTCGGTTCCGTTCCGTGAATGTAGCTGTTCGCCGTGCGTTCGGTCATGTCGCGTCCATCAGCCATCGGTACATGCCCACCCATGCTACGATGGGTCCGCCTTTCCCCCATCTACATGATGTGCCCGCGATGCGGCCAGGCTCTGCCCACATGGTCGGATCGCTGCCCGAGCTGTGGAACGTCGGTTGCTGCGTTTGAGGCGGGCGCCTCATCCGGCTACAGCGATGCGGCGACGGTGTCCCTGCGGCCTGCCTTCGATCCGAGTGATTCCGCGTTAACCATGATGGGAAGTCCGCCGCCCGCAAGTGGCGACGCGGTCACCCGTTCCGGAACACCTCCGTGGCTCCCGGCGACCGATGCACAGACGGTCGTCGGACCCGCCGAACCACCCGCTTCCCCGCAGCCGACCCGACCCACTGGCGCTGACGCGCCGGCGTCCTTCGATACCGGCCCCCTCGAGCCCGGACAGACCTTCGGTCCGCGATACCACATCATCCGTTGTCTCGGCGTCGGCGGCATGGGCGCCGTCTATCAGGCCTGGGACGCCGAGCTGGGCGTGGCGGTGGCCATCAAGGTGATTCGACCCGAGATCCTCGCCGACCCGGGCGCCGCAGAGGAGGTCGAGCGCCGCTTCAAGCGCGAGCTGCTGCTCGCGCGTCAGGTGACGCACAAGAACGTCGTGCGCATCCATGACCTCGGTGAGATCGGCGGCATCAAGTACATCACGATGTCGTATGTGGACGGCACCGAGCTGGCGACGCTCCTTCGCCAGCAGGGGAAGCTCGCCGTTCCAGCGGTGGTGGGCCTCGCGCGGTCGGTGGTGTCGGGACTGATTGCCGCTCACACGGCGGGCGTGGTTCACCGCGATCTCAAGCCGGCGAACATCATGATCGGCCGCGACGGCGAAGCGTTGATCATGGACTTCGGCATCGCTCGCTCGACGGGCGGGGCCGCCGCCGAGTCGGGCACGGGCGGGGGACCGTTGCCCGCGATTCTTCAGCGCGCCGCGGCGAGACCTGATTCCACGATGCAGGGGGCCGTCGTTGGAACGGTCGAGTACATGGCGCCGGAACAGGCCAAGGGTCAGGCCGCCGATCAACGGGCGGACATCTACGCCTTTGGCTTGATTCTGTACGACGCGCTCACCGGCCAGCGCCGGGCGGCGCGTGCAAAGAGCGCTGTGGCCGAGCTCCAGGCGAGAATGAACACGTCGCCGCCGCCTGTGAGCTC
>Ga0066710_100008263_pt1 | contig 10085 bp, 7 predicted proteins | sample GraSoiAngelo_159_FD_79666 | JGI IMG/M metagenome (GOLD analysis project Ga0066710, IMG submission 79666) | Grasslands soil microbial communities from the Angelo Coastal Reserve, California, USA - 14_1009_16_40cm | ecosystem: Environmental > Terrestrial > Soil > Grasslands | place: USA...
CCGATGTGCGCATCGTGCTGCTGTCTCCGCTCGTGAAGGACCCGGCCTTCTCCGCGGAGTTCGCGCATCGACGCGTCGTCTTCGAGGACTTGCCGGCGCATCGACCCCAGGGGCTCGAAGCGCGGCTGCTGGCGATCGTGCAGGCGGGCTACCTCGCGTCAGCAGTGACCGAATCGGTGCGCATCCGTCGCAGCGAGGCCATCGCGAAGGGAACGATTCGGTGGATGCGCACCAAGCGGACGCTCGCCCGCGCGTTCGCGCCGTCGATGGTGGAGCCCGCCACGAGGTGGAGCGTTTCCGATCGGCTCGTGTCGCATCCGGTCGCGGAGGCGCTGTTCGATCGGTATCGTCCGGTTCTGTACGTGGCTTCCAGCCCGGGGCTCATCTTCTCGGAACTGCCGCTGCTGCGCACGGCGGCGCGCCGCCGCGTACGGTCGATGGCGGTGGACCCCAGCTGGGACAACTTCACGAACAAGCTGTTGCCGGTACGGCGCGTCAGCCGGCTCGTGGTCTGGAACGACCTGATGCGCGATCAGGCGATCCATCTGCACGGCTACCGTCCCGACGAGATTCGCGTTGCCGGCGTGCCGCAGTTCGACGGCTATTTCCGCCGCCTGCCTGGCGGGCAGCCCGGCCTGAGCCGCGACGCGTTTTTCCGGAAGATCGGCGCCGATCCGTCGCGGCGGCTCGTCACGGTGACGACGACGCCTCGAGAGCTCTACCCGCATCACGACCACGTCCTGCGTGTGCTGATGGCGGCGGTCGAGGCCGGACGCTTCCCGCACCCCACGCAGGTGCTGGTGCGGCTGCACCCCCGCGACGACATCGACGCCTACCGCGGGCTTGCCGGCGTGCCGCACCTGCTGATCGAGAAGCCATTCCGTCAGACCGTGACGGCGGGCGACGGCCTGTCCATCGACATCATGCCCGAGCATCAGCAGCATCTAGCCGACACCATGCGGCACAGCGACGTCGTCGTCAACGTTGCGTCGACGATTGCCATCGAGGCGAGCATCTTCGATACGCCGGTCGTCAACGTGTCCTTCGATGGCGAGACGCCGTTGGAGCTTTCGCGATCGGCCCGGCGGTACTACCGCTTCACCCACTACGTCAACATTACGCGCCACCACGCCGTGCGTGTGGCCGAGCAGCCCGAGCAACTCGTGGAGTGGGTGGGGCGCTACCTGCAGGATCCTGCGCTCGACCGGGACGGTCGACGCGCGGTCGTCGATGAGCAGTGCCAGTTTCTCGACGGCCGTTCGGCCGAGCGGGTGGCCGCGTATGTGGCGGGGGAGCTCGCCGACGCGGCCGGAATTTCCGTGACGTCACCATCATGTGCGGCATCGCTGGTTTCGTCTCGCTGACCGGTCGGCCGGCGGATCCCCAGCGGCTGGTCCGCATGGTGGAGACGCTCAAGCACCGAGGTCCTGACGATCAGGGGTACTTCACGCAGGGACCGGCGGCGATTGGCGCGGCGCGGTTGAGCATCATCGACGTGGCGGGCGGTCATCAGCCCCTGTCAATCGACGCCGGCGCGATCACCGTGGCGCAGAACGGCGAGATCTACAACTACGTGGAATTACGCGAGGAGCTCGCGCGAGCCGGGACGCGCACCACGACCGCGTGCGACACCGAGGTGATTGCGCACCTGTACGCCGCCGAGGGCGTGGCCGGATTCCGCCGCCTGCGCGGCATGTTTGCCGTCGCCATCTGGGATGCGTCGCGGCAGCGGCTCGTGCTGGCGCGCGATCGCGTGGGCAAGAAGCCGCTCTATTACATCGAGCATCGCGGCGAGTGGCTCTTCGGATCCGAGGCCAAGGCGATCCTGTCGGCCCTGGACGAGGTGCCGCCGGTGAACCCGGCCGCGCTCCTGAGCTTCTTCACGTTCGGCTACGTGGCCGGCGGCGACGCGATCTTCCAGGGGATGCACCGGCTCGAGCCCGGCACGGCGCTCGTCATCGACACGCGATCGGGCGCATCGACGGTCGAGCGCGTCTGGAGCTGGCCGGACGGCAGCGTGAAAGACACGCGTACCGAAGCCGACGTGATCGAGGAGCTTCGCGCGGAGCTGACCGAAGCGGTGCGCATCCGCTTGCGGTCGGACGTGCCCCTCGGCGCGTTCCTCAGCGGCGGGATGGACTCTGCCGCGGTGCTCGCGCTCATGACGAATCAGTCCTCGCGGCCCGTGCAGACGTTCACGATCGGGTTCGGCGATCCGCTCTACGACGAGCTCGATGAAGCGCGCAGTACCGCAGCCGCGTTCGGCGCCGATCATCACGAGCAGATCGTGACCCCCGATGCCGTCCGCGTGGCCGACGCGTTGGCCGTGCATTACGACGAACCATTCGCCGACGCGTCGGCCATTCCGACCTACTACGTGGCGGAGCTCGCGCGGCGTCACGTCACGGTGTGTCTGACCGGCGACGGCGGCGACGAGCTCTTTGCCGGCTACGCGCCCTATGCCGATGCGCTCGCGCGTGTGGGCGCGCCCGTCATCGCCGTGCTGCGCTCCGTGATCGGCGCGGGTGCGCGTCTGGTTCCGGTCCACGCGCGCGGCAAGGGCCGGCTCAGCACGATCGGTCTGGGCCCGGTGGGCTGGTTCGTGTGGCGGCGCACGGTGTTTCCCGATTATCTCCTCGAAGCGATCGCGGAGCCGGATGTGATCTCGGCCGCGACGCTCCCCGAGCGCGAGGCGGCGAATCAGATTCGTGCGGCCTCCGGTCCGCTGCTGTCGCGCCTGCAGCGCTGGGACCAGCGTCACTACCTGCCCGACGACATCCTCGTGAAGGTCGACCGCGCGACGATGGCGCATTCGCTCGAAGCGAGATGCCCGTTGCTCGACCATCGGGTGATTGAGCTCGCTGCGGCGCAGCCCGCGAGCCGCCACGGCGACGCGCAGGCCACGAAGCGCCTGTTCAAGAAGGCGATCGCGCCCTGGGTGCCGGCCGACGTGCTGACGCGGCCCAAGCGCGGGTTCGGCGTGCCGCTGCGCCGCTGGTTCCAGGAAGGCCTGATCGGCTGGGCGCGCGACATTCTGATCGACCCGCGCACACGGCAGCGCGGCTGGACGAAGTCGAACGAAGTCGCACGTCTGCTGCAGCAGCACGAGCAGGGCAGCCGCGATCACGCCAAGCGCATCTGGGCGCTGGTCTGCCTCGAGCTGTGGGCGCGCCAGCACGTGGACCGGTCGCAGTCCGGCGCGCGCGCATGCGCGTGACCATGCTCGTGCGCTGCCTCGCGATGATGCGTGGCGGCGGCGAGACGCGGCATCTGGCGTGGATGCGCGAACTGGACGCGCTGGGCGTCGAGGTGGACGTGATCGCCGGGCGGCCGCTGATGTTGGGCGGCGCGCGGCACCCTGTGGAGGGCGTGAAGGCCGCGGTGATCCGATCGCCGTACATTCGGGATGCTGTCTACCAATGGCAGCACACGCGAGGATTCGGCCGCATCACGATGACCGCCTTGCATCTCGATGAAGAGTGGTTCTGCCGCGCCGCGTGGCGGCGGATCGCCGCCCGTCCCGTCGCTCCCGACATCGTGCATGCACACGCGCTGTACCAGGCAGCCCGGCTTCGACACGACAACATTCCGGTGCTGATCAACTTTCCAGGCGCGCCGCATGCGCGATACGAGGCGGATATTCGGCAGGCCGATGCGCTCGTGGCAGATGGGTGGGCGGCTGTGAACCTGCCGTCGATGGTCGGCCGTCCGGTGCATGCCATTCCCAAGGGCGTCGATGCCGAGCGCTTTCGGCCCGATGGCCCGGACATGCGCGCGACGTTCGGACTTGCCGGCCGTCGCCTCGTGCTGTCGGTCGGGCGATTCGTGCCGATCAAGAACATGGCGTTGCTCCTCGACGCGCTGGCGCGGATGCGGCAGGTGGATCCGGCGGTGCATCTGCTGCTCGTCGGCGAAGGACCGGAGCAGCGTGCGCTCGAACGGCAGGCGGCGCGCCTGGGCGTGGACAGCGCGGTGTCCTTTGCCGGGTACGTCCCGCAGGATCAGATGGCGCCCTACTACCGCGCTGCGGACGTCTTCGCGCTCGCCTCGGAGTTCGACAACTCGCCGAACGTCGTGCTCGAAGCCATGGCTTGCGGCGTTCCGGTCGTCGCCAGCGACGTTGGCGGCGTCGCGGAGTACGTGCGGACCGACCGCGGCGGATCGCTCGTGCCTCGCGGCGATGCGCCGGCGATGGCGCGCGCACTCGGCCAGTGGCTGGGCGACGCCGACCGCCGGCGCGCGGCGTCGGCGTTCAACCGGCAGCTCGTGCTGGAGCGGTTCTCGTGGCGCGCGAGCGCCGAGCGGCTGCTCGAGGTGTACCGCGAAGTGCTGGACCGCCGCCGAACGGCGATGAGTGTCCCGAGTGCGAAAGCCCTTTAAACAAGGTTCCGAGACAGCTTCCAGGGTCTCCGCGTGAAAGTCGCGCTTCGAGACGACGATACGTGTTACTTCACCGCGCCGGAGGCGCTCGAGCGCGTGTATCACGACGTGTGGGACCGCGTGCCGGTATGCCTCGCGACCGTGCCGCACGCGATCGGCTACGAGCGAGCCGGTATTCCGCGCGAGCACTGGCACTCGGGCGAGGCGTTCCCGCTCGAGCAGAATCGCACGCTGGTCCCGTTCCTGAAAGACGCCATTGGCCGCCGCCGCGTCACCGTCGCGCTGCACGGCTACACGCACCAGGACTACGCCGATGGCTTCGAATTTCAGGCGGCGCCCGATCCCGAGCGTCGTCTGCAGAACGGGCTGCGCGAGCTGCGCGGCACGCTGGGCGTGCCGATCTCGGTGTTCGTGCCGCCGCACAACGCGCTCTCGAAGCGCGGCCTCCAGGCGGTGAGCGCTGCGAGGCTCAACCTGCTCGGTTCGTTCCTGTCGTTTCGGCCGTCGATGCGCGCGTGGGACCCGGCGACGCCGGCCAATTGGTGGCACGTACGCCGATATCGCGCCTCGACGGGCCGGACGAAAACGGATCGATTCGTCTACCCCTACGTGCTGCGCTACCGCCGGCACGCCGAGTTCGGCTGCCACAGCCTTGTGCCCGGCACGACGATGGAGGAGCTCACCTCGGGCTTCGACGAAGCGCGGCAAGCGGGCGGGGACTTCTGTCTGGCCACGCACTACTGGGAAGTCGACGACTCGATGAAACGCGTGATGGTCAGCGTTCTGGACTACGCGGCGCGCCATTCGGACGTGCGGTTCGTCCCGGCGGAGGAGCTGTTCGCGTGAGCGCCGACTCGCCGTGGGCGGAGCGCGCGGCGTCGCTTTACGACCATGCGTACGCGAAACGGTATCGCGCCCACGACGAACAGTTCCAGGCGAGCGCGCCCTGCCGCGAGTTTGCGGATTGGCTGGGCCGCGTCTGCGCCATGTTCCCCCCACCCATCGACGTGCTGGATCTGGGATGTGGAACCGGCCGGTATTTCTGGGCCTTGACCGGTGTCAGAAGCCTCGTCGGCCTCGATGCGTCGGCCGCCATGCTCGACGAAGCACGGCGTCCGTACAACGCCGATCGGATTGGCGCGCCTTCGGTGTCGCTCGTCCAGGGCGATCTGCTCACCCACCGGTTCGAGGCCGCGCGATTCGATCTCGTGTATTCGGTCGGTGTTCTGGCCGAGCACGTCCCGTTCGACGAACCACTCGTCGCGCGCCTCGTCCAGTGGCTGAAACCTGGCGGGCGCTTCGCGTTCACGGCCGTGCATCCGGCGTCACCGTCCATACCGCGGACGCTCGGTCGCCGGATCGGCGAAGGGATCGTCCCGGCGATGCGCGGTAGGGTCCGGCGGGGGTTGCGCCGCCGGCTGCTCGCCGGTGGCCTCTATGCCGACGAGGAGCGCGTGCGCGAGCTGCTTCGACCGCGGTTCGCGGTCGAGTCGCTCGAGCGCATCGAATCCGAAGCGCACCTGCATTGCCTGTGCGTGGCCCGAAAGGAGAGCGGGTGAGCGCGTCGTCGCGGGCGCTGGTGATTGGCGGCCTCGGGTTCATCGGGGTCAACCTGACGGAGCGTCTGGTCGCCGAGGGGCGCAGCGTGACGGTGGTGACGTCGTCGCGCGCCCGGCACGCCGATCGCGCCGCCGCATTCGAGGCTCGCGGCGTGCGCATCATCGAAGGCGACCTCCGCGACGGTGGGGCGATGGCGACCGCGGTCGCCGGACAGCAGGTGGTGTTCAATCTGGCCGGTGAATCCGGGGCGGTCCGCAGCATGGAAGACCCGTGGACCGACCTCGACGTGAATTGTCGCGGCAGTCTCGTGCTGCTCGAAGCGCTGCGCGCCGGCAACCGCGAGGCCAAGCTGGTGTTCGTCGGTTCGCGTCTGCAGTACGGACGACAGGCAATCCAGCCCGTCGGCGAGGAGCAGGCTCCCGATCCGCTATGCGTGCACGCGATTCACAAGCTCACCGTCGAGAAATACCTGCGGCTGTACGGCTCGCTGTTCGGGCTGCGTTACACCATCGCGCGCGCCACGAACCCGTACGGCCCCGGTCAGCCGGAGGGTCGCACGGCGTACGGCGTGGTGAACCGCCTGATTCAGCTCGCGCTTGCCGGCGGGACGTTGCCGATCTATGGCGATGGGACCCAGCGGCGCGACTACATCCACGTGGACGATCTCGTGTCGGCGCTCGCGGGCCTGGCCACGTCGTCGTCGAGCGACGGCCGCGCCTTCAACGTCGGATCCGGCGAGGGCACGCGGATGATCGACATGGCGAACGCCATCATCCAACTGGCCGGCGGCGGGCGCGTGGAGCACGTGCCGTGGCCGGCGCTGGCCGGCCAGATCGAGACGGGCGACTTCGTCGCGGATATCGGCCGCATCCAGCGCGAGCTCGGATGGACGCCGCGCGTGACGCTCGCCGACGGTCTCGAACGGACGATCTCCCACTACAAGTCTCAACTCTCAAGTCTCAAGGCTCACCGGACTATGAGAGTTGAAAGTTGAGCGTTGAGAGTTGAGAGGTTGAGTCGCGTTCGTGTCGTTTACCTTGCGCATACGTTCATGGTCGGCGGCGCCGAGGAAATGGTGCTCAACCTGGTCCGGCATCTCCCGGATCGATTCGAGCCGATCGTCTGCTGTATCAACCAGGCGGGACCCATTGGTGAGGAGATTCGAAAGACCGGCGTGCCGTTTCATGTGCTCCACCTGGATCCCGGGCTACGCCGGCCATGGCACGTGCTCGGGATCGCGCGCCACTTGCGAGAGGTGCAGCCGAACATCGTGCACACCTTTTTGCTGACCGCGAGCCTCTACGGCCGGCTTGGAGCCATCCTCGCCGGCGTTCCCATCATCATCGGCACGGAGGTGAACATCTACGAGCACAAGCTGGTGCATCACGCGCTCGCCGAGCGCCTCCTGATGCGTGGAACGGATCGCGTGGTGGTCTCCGCTCAGTCAGTGCGCGATTTCTACATTCAGCAGGCGCATGCGGATCCAGGCAAGGTGGACGTGATCTACAACGCGGTTGACTGGTCGCAGTTGCAGACGACCACCAGCCGCGAGGCGATGCGGGCGTCGGTGGGCGTGCCGCCCGGCGCGCCCCTGGCAGGCATCATCGCCAGGCTGACGGAGCAGAAAGCCCATCGGTATCTCTTCGATGCCGTGGCGTCCACGCCGGGCCTCGCACCGTTGCATCTGCTGGTGGTGGGCGACGGGGACCTGCGCGACGAACTGCACGCACGCGCGGACCGCCACGGGTTGTCGGCCCGCGTGCATTTTCTCGGAGCGCGCCGCGATCTTGGCAATCTCCTGGCTGCGATCGACGTGTTCGTGATGCCGTCATTGTGGGAAGGCCTCCCGCTGTCGATGGTGCTGGCGATGGGCGCCGGCCTTCCGGTGGTGGCCACCCGCGTCGCCGGCATTCCCGAGGTGGTCCAGGACGGCGTGACCGGCGTCCTCGTGCCGCCCGCCGACGTGCCGGCGCTGGGCTCGGCGCTCGCGCGTCTGAGCGCCGATCCGGCGCTGCGGCACTCGATGGGCGCCGCCGCGTCCGCATTTGTTCGACCGCGCTTCGGCATCGATGGATACGTGGCGGCCGTGACGGGTCTCTATGATCGCCTGCTCGTCGAGAAAGGGACGGCGTGAAGCTCGGCATCGTCTATCACATGCCGTTCTGGCGCGCCGCCGACGGCACGCTGCGCGAGGTCGAGGGATCGTTCGCGCGATACGTGGACTCGCTGGCGCCGTACTTTGACGAGATTTCGCTGTGCGTGCCGGTGCTCCCCGAAGCGCGCGGCGAGGGCACGCCGATTCGCGCGTCGAACGTCACGCTGGCCACGTTGCCGCCCTTTGACGGCCCGGTGCATTTCTATCCAAAGCTGCTCGCCATGCTGCCGCGCTTGTGGCGCTGGGTGCGCGGGATCGATGCCTTGCACTGCCGCGTCCCGAGCCCGGCCGCGATCGTGGCGTTCGTGCTCGCCCGCCTCGCGTCCCGGCCCGCCTTCGTGCTGGTGGTCGGCGACCTGCAGGCGTTGCTGCCGGCGATGCCGTATCGGGGTGTGAAGCGTGTGCTGTGGCGCGTGTACACGGTGTTCGAAGAATCGAACGTGCAGTGGATGGTCGATCGGTCGCTCGCGTTTGCCAACGGCGGCGCGCTGGCGGACAAGCACTCGCGCCCCGCTCATCGCGTCATCGAGACGACGACCACCACGATCAGCGCGAGCGACATCGCGACGCGGACCGACACGTGCGCCGGTTCGCGCGTGCGCCTGCTCACCGTGAGCCGGATCGATCCACGCAAAGGACTCCGCGTGCTGCCGAATGTCGTGCAGCGACTTCAGGCCCGCGGACTACTCGTCGCCCTGGACATTGTCGGTCCCGTGGTGGGCCGGCCCGGGGAGGACGAGCGCGTGGCGATCCTGAGCGACGCCGCGCGCCTCGGCGTCGGCGCTGACGTGCGGGCCCTCGGGCCGGCGCCGCTGGACCGGCTGCTGCCGATGTATCGCGACTACGACGTGTTCGTGCTGCCCACGCTCCCGGGCGAAGGGATTCCGCGCGTCCTGCTCGAAGCCATGACGGCAGGAATGCCGATCGTGACGACGCGCGTGGCCGGCATTCCGAGTCTGGTGACGCACGAGGTGAATGGCTGGCTCGTGGACCAGCCGACCGCTGACGCCATGGCCGGCGCCATCGCGCGCATTATCGGCGACGCAACGCTGCGCCGGCGGCTGATCGCCAACGGCTACGAGACGGCGCGCGGGTTCACGCTCGAGGCCCAGGCCGCGCGGATGCTGTCCGAGGTTTCCGCTCACCTGAGGCTCACACTGAAGCAGCCGGCCACAGTGCCCGTCGCGTGATCCGGAGCGGAGGAGACGCAGGACACGGTTTAACACGGAGGAACGGAGCAACGGAGACGAACGGAGAAGAGCGGTTCGACGGGTCGGCCTGCGTAGCAGGCCGACATGGCGTCGCTTCGCGACGCCCGTCGAACCGCCTCCGTTCGTCCTCCGTTCCTTCGTCTCTCCGTGTTGAAAACCGTTTTCTCCGTAATCACCGTTACTGCGAACGATTGAAGCTCCGCCGAGGAAATTGGCTGTAGCGCGCCGGAAGATCTGCTTCGTGCTGCCCTCGCTCGCCGGTGGCGGCGCTGAGCGTGCGGCCGTGCAGATTCTGAATGCGCTCGACGATGCGGCCTGGGAACGTTCGATGTACTTATTCCGCCACGAAGGACCGTTCCTCTCCGATGTCTCACCCGCGGTGCGGCTCCATGCCGGGACGGCGGATTCGCGCATCGGCCTGTGGCACGCCCTGCGCCGGTTCGTACGCGAGACACATCCCGATGTCGTGGTGTCGTTCCTGAGTTACTTCACGGTGCTGACCGCGGTGAAGGCGGCCGCGTCCGGCGCGCGCGTGGTCTTCAACCAGCAGACGCCGATGTCCGCGTTTCTCACCGATGGCGACTACCCATGGCGGCGCCACTGGCACCGGCACGCCTTCGCCATGGTGACTCGGGCCGGATGTGCCGCTGCCGATCTGATCGTGACGACGTCGCAAGGTGTGGCCGACGACCTCGTCGCGGTCTTCGGGGTGGCGCGGGCCCGCGTGCGCGTCGTGCACAACCCGGTGGATCTCGATGCGGTGGCCGTCGCCGCGCAGG
>Ga0066710_100008264_pt1 | contig 10085 bp, 8 predicted proteins | sample GraSoiAngelo_159_FD_79666 | JGI IMG/M metagenome (GOLD analysis project Ga0066710, IMG submission 79666) | Grasslands soil microbial communities from the Angelo Coastal Reserve, California, USA - 14_1009_16_40cm | ecosystem: Environmental > Terrestrial > Soil > Grasslands | place: USA...
CGGAGCCCAGGCGGGACTACTGCCTCGCGCTGATCCGCGGCTTCGCCGCGGCGACGGGGTCGATCATCGCCATGACCGACGCCGACACCGTGGTGCCGCCCGACTGGGTGTCGCGCCTGGTCGAAGAGTACCGGCGCCGGCCCGACGTCGTGGCGATCGGCGGCGACGTGGTATTCACGCGCGCGAACTGGAAGGGATGGCTGCTCGCGCGGGTCCTGGTCCCGGCCTTCAACTGGATCGACCGCCGGAACCCGCGCGGCCCGCATCTCTGGGGGGCCAACCTGTCGGTGCGGCGCGACGCGTTCCTCGCGGTGGGCGGCTGGAACTCGGACTACAGCCTCGAGGTGGACAGCGAGCTCTCCGAGCGCCTGCGGAGCGCCGGCCGCGTGATGGTGCTGGAGTCGCTGCGGGTCCAGACCTCGTCGCGGCGCTGGAACCGCGCGCTCCTCTCCAATCTGTTCCTCTACGTGTCGAACTTCGTCTGGATGAAGCTGTTCTCGCGGCCGCTGTGGCGCGACTTCCCGGTGGTGCGCGAGCCCGCGGCGGGGCTTGGGCCGCGGCGCCGGCGGGCGGCGCTGGCCGCGGCGGCGGCGGCCTTGGCGGTGGCCGTGGTGCTGGGCGAGAGCGCGTTCTCGCCGCGCTCGAGCGCGTTCGGCAAGACCTACTGGCACGCCGCCACCCACCAGAAGGTCGTGGCGCTCACCTTCGACGACGGCCCGAACGAGCCCTACACCTCGCAGGTGCTCGACATCCTTGAGCGCGAGCACGTGCGCGCCACGTTCTTCCTGATCGGGGAGAACGTGCGGAAGTATCCGGCCGCGGCGGCGCGGATCGTGCGCGAGGGCCACGTGGTGGGCAACCACTCCGAGCACCATCCGCTGCGCTTTGCGCTCGAGCCGGTCCAGCAGATCAGGGCCGAGGTGTCGGCGGCCGAGGAGACCATCCACGCGGCCACGGCGCTCTTTCCCCGGCTGTTCCGCCCGCCCCAGGGCCTGCGCTCGCCCTGGCTCATGCGTGTCCTAAAGAGCGACTCGCTCATCACCGTGACCTGGGACGACGCGCCCGGGGACTGGGATCCCATCTCGCGCGAGACCGTGGCGCGGCGCGCCGTGCTCCATGCGCGGCCCGGCTCGATCATCCTGCTCCACGATGGCCTCAACCTCAGCCACGACATCGACCGCAGCCCCACCGTGCGGGCGCTGCCCGAGATCATCGAGCGCCTGCGCTCGCGCGGCTACCGGTTCGTCACGGTCCCCGAGCTCCTGCATTGCCCGGCCACGCTGGCGGGCTGGCATCCTGCCCCGGGGTCGCCCGCCTCCTGAGAGAGGCCCCCGTGCGCGGGGTTCAGGCGAGAGGCTCCAGGGCCGCGTCGCGACCGAGAAACAGCGCCCCTCAGCGTATCGCCTGGATCGAGACCACGTCGTCTTTGCCGAACCCGAAGCGCTGGGCCGCGTGGCCTCCCACCTGCGCGATCTCGAGGCGCCCGCTCGACCCGATGATCGCGACCAGGGTCCCGATCGGGGCGTCTCCGTAGGAGCGCGCGATCCCCTGGATGTGCCGGCCCCCGAGCAGGACCTCGAGCCGGCTCTCCGCGATGCCCGGGAAGGCCGAGCCGATGGCCTCGGTGGTGAGGCTCGTGAGCGCGTTGCCGAAGCGATCGACCAGCATCACCCGGCCTTCCAGCCGGCCGTCCGCCCAGCAGATCGGCGGTCGCGCGAGCCGCACCGGGTCGCTGACCCGTGGACCCATGGACTCGAGCGGGACCCCGCCGGCGAGGTGGGCGGCCGCGGGGGCGAACACGTCCCGGCCGTGGAACGTGCGGCTCACCGGCAGCCGGAAGAAGCGCGGCTCGGTGAGGGATCGGATCTCCGCGTCAGGATCCGCCAGCGAGCACTCGAGGATTCCGTTGTCGGGCCCGACGAACAGTTGGCCCCGCGAGTGGACCGCGAGTGCCCGGCGCGTCGTGCCCACTCCGGGGTCGACCACCGCGAGGTGCACCGTGCCCACCGGGAAGTCGGGGGACGCGGCCTCGAGGATGAACGCGGCCCGCTCGATGTCTCCGGGATCGACCGCGTGGCTCAGGTCCACCACGCGGGCGCTCGGGCACAGGTCGTAGAGGACGCCGTGGACGACGCCAACGAACCAGTCCTCGTGCCCGAAGTCCGAGGTGAAGGTGATGATCGGCGACGCCATGGCGCGGGAGGCTAGCCTGAACGGCTCATGAACCGCCAGTCGCGCGACGAGCCCTTTCGCCCAGCATCGCGGAGAGTAGATTCCAGGCCCCCTCCACCGTGAGGCGCCTGAGACAGCGCAGGTCCGCGCAGACGTCGCGATCGCACGGGCTGCACTCGGCGCGCGCGTAGTAGGCGCGATGACCGAGGGAGGCAGGGTAGGGGAAGAACATCGCCGGCCGGTTGCGCGACATGAGCCCGAGCGTGGGCGCGCCGGCGGCCACCGCGGTGTGGAGCGGGCCCGTGTCGCCGCACACGAACGCCGCGCATCGCGCCTGGAGCGCGACGAAGCGCGCAATCGGCCAGGCCACGATGGCGTGCGCCCGTCTTGGCGGCAGCGCGGAGACAATGCTCCGGACCAGATCGGCTTCTGCCGGTCCGCCGCTCACCAGGGCCACGCCATCCTCGCGGGCGCTCAAGAACCTTCCGGCCAGCTCGGTGAAGCGCTCGGGGAACCAGCGGCGCGTCTCCCAGCGGGCTCCGGGATGGAATCCGACGAGGACCGCGCCCTCGGGAACGCCGAGCGCCCTGAGCGCGGCGGCTGCCTCGCTGCGGGCCTGCTCACCGATGTGAAGCCGGGGCGTTGTTTCGCGGGCCGGCCAGCCCAGGGCGGCGAGCGAGGCGAGGTGGAAGCCAACCGCCGAGAGCGTGCGCGGCCGCGATTGATGCGTGTAGAGCGCCGAGCGCCAGCCCTTGTTCGGATAACCCACGCGGACGCGGGAGCCCGAGAGCGCGGTCCAGAGCGCGGTGCGCGGATTGCAGAAGAAGTCGAACGCCACATCGGGCGCGAAGCGGCGCAGGCGACGAATGAGCGTGATGTTCTCCCGCGGGCCCGGACTTCTCGGCACCACGATTAGCTCATCCACGCGCGGGTCTCCCTCGATGAGCGGGGCGCTCTCGCGCTCGGTGAGGTAGGCGACCTGGGCCGCGGGACACGCCGCGCGCACGGCGTCCAGCGCCGGCAGCGTGAGGCACACGTCGCCCAGGTAGCGCGGGCGGATCAGGAGCACCCGGCGCACGGGGCCGGGGTCCACGGGGCGGATGGTGGGCGCGGGCATGTGGGGTATCATGGGCGCCGAATGTAGCAGGCTGCGAAAAAAGCTGAGGACAAGGCGCGAGGGAAGCGACGAGCGAGTCGTATCTGCAAGATACGTCGCAGCGAGGAGCGACCGAGCAAGGCAGTGATCGGCTTTCTCCGCAGCCTGCGCCAACCTTCGGGAAGGAGGACCGCGCATGGCCACCAGGAGCCGCACCGGTCACGGCAGCAATACCCGCGCGGTCGCCGGCGATTCCCGCCGGCGCGCGGGCGCGGTGAGCACGCCCATCATCCACTCCTCCACGTTCTCGTTCGAGAGCCTGGAGTCGATGCTGGTCGAGAGGGATCGCGGGGCGGCGGGCGCCTTCTACCAGCGCCTCGGACACCCGACGCTGCGCGCCTGCGAGGAGCGCCTCGCCGGGCTCGAGGGGACGGAAGAGGCGCTGCTCTTTCCCTCGGGGATGGCGGCCATCACGGGCGTGCTGCTCGCCAACCTGCACGCCAAGGACCACGTCGTGGCCCTGCGCCAGTGCTACGGCGGGACCCTCGATGCCCTGCATTGGGGCAAGGAGCGACTCGGCTGGTCGTGCGCCCTGGTCGACGCGCGCGAGCCCGAGAGCTGGAAGGATGGCTTCCGCAGCGGCACGAGAATCTTCCATATCGAGACGCCGACCAATCCCACCTTGTGCGTGGTCGACATCGAGCATGCCGCCGCTCTCGCGCACCGCCACGGCGCGCTCCTCACCGTGGACAACACCTTCGCCTCCCCAGTCGGGCAGAAGTGCATGCCGCTCGGCGCCGACCTCGTGATGTACAGCGCCACCAAGTCGATCGGCGGGCACGGCGACCTCCTCGCGGGCGTGGCGCTTGGCAGTCGCGAATTGCTCGCCGGCGTCTACAACGTGCGCTCGGTGTTCGGCGCCGTGCCCGACCCGCAGATGGCGTGGCTAATCGAGCGCAGCCTCAAAACCCTCCCCATCCGGGTCGAGCGGGGTAATTCCAATGCCCTGGAGCTGGCGCGGCGGCTAGCGAAGCACCCGCGGGTGGCGCAGGTCTTCTACCCCGGCCTCGAGGGGCACCCGGGCCACGAAATCGCGCGGCGGCAGATGATGCTGGGCTTCGGGCCCGTCCTGGCCTTCGATGTGCGCGGAGGCATGGCGGCCGCCGAGCGCGTGGTGAATGGGCTCGAGCTGGTGCGCCACGCGCCGAGCCTCGGAGGCGTGGAGTCGCTCGCTTCGCTGCCGGCCCACACGTCGCACCGGCACATGAGCCCGGAGGAGCTCGCCCAGGCGGGGATCTCGCAGGGGCTGGTGCGGCTGTCGGTGGGGATCGAGGATGTGGAGGATCTCTGGGAGGATCTCGAGGGGGCGCTGGGAGCGGCGTAGTGGGCTTCGGTAGGTGCTACTCCAGGGGAGCAATTCGACGCAGCTTCCGCCCGAGAACGGGCGCGCTCCCAGTTCTCGAGCAACTCATTCTCGTGAAGGGTGGCCCACTCGGCGACAAGGCCCTGGTGAGGAGCTGTCGGCGGTCGCCGGCAATCTCCTGGCAGCCGGAACGGACACGCCGGCGATCCGAAGCCTCGCCGGGCTGACCCAAGCCGAACTGGACGAAGCCCATGAGCTGTTTCGAAGAGCGCTGCAGGAGTTGGGACGCCGGCGCCCCACGGGCGACGAGGCCGCGATGACGGTGGCGAGACACCTGAGCGCGGTCGTGCTCGCAGACCCCGCGAACGCACGGCGCGTCGCATCCGAGGGTGCTCGGCTGGCCGCGGCCTTCAACTATCACGACGCGCTGATCCCCTTCTATCGCGCCGACGACGAGTACGGTCTTCCCGGATGCCGGCCGGCGGATGTGGACCGCGAGCTGGTCGAATACGCCCGCCGGTTGCTTCGCGATGAGTCGGGTCCCGCCTGAGCCAGAATGATCGGGAGCGGCGTCGCGCGGAACATGTTCAGCCGCTAAGCCCTCCGTCACTGAAGTAACCCCACGCCGCGCGGTCCGCGCAGCCCTGCCCGGCCCTCGGTCGCGAAACACTGGGTGGAGCGCCCCGCGGCGCGAATCCCCCTGGGCGAGTCCGCCCATGATTGCCTCTGTCCCGGCAGTGCGCTTAGCACGCTGGCCCGCACCGCCTCTCAACCTTGACTCGACATGCCGACCCAAGAGCATGGTGAGAGCGTGTCTTGATCGAGCAGTCCCAGGGCTCTCATCTTGCCCGACCGCAGGAACGCGGCACCTCCAGATCGGGTCCGGACCCTGCAATGACACCTCGACGATGACGCGCCTCGAAGGCCGGGTGTTCGACGGCTTTCGTAGTGCATGAAGCCAGGAAGGCAGGATCGCGAGCCGGCCACCTGGACTGCGACGCGTGCTGGCCCGCCGCGCTGCGGAGCTCCCGGGCCTCCTCTCACTCGCTTTGTCTCCAGTCACGGAGGTCGTGTTTCCATGAAGCGTTTGATGAAGTTCGGTGCCGTCGCCGCGACCATGCTGTTCTCTGCCGGTGCAGCTCATGCCTGGTTGCTCCAGGGTAACGTCAGGTGCGCCGACTGGAGTCCAGTGATCGGCGCCACGGTTCGGGTCGTTTCGACCGATCCCAACATGCCGTTCAACGTAACCGCGGTCACCGATTCGACCGGGCGCTACACGATCCATCTGCTCGAGCAACCGGCCTGCTATCACGAGACCCTCGAGCGTGTGAACGGCGGAGACGGCGGATACCTGGAGCCCGTGGCTGCCTACTACGATTTCTGCACCAAGGACGCGACCACCATCGAGAGGAACTGGGCGATCATTTGCCCGCCGCCTCCGCCCCCGCCTCCCGGCAAGGAAGGCAAATGCTGGATGACCGGCGGTGGCCAGGTGCAGATCCGCACCGGCCTCCACAGCTACGGCGGCAACGTGAACCCGGGCTGCAGCCCCACCGCGGGTGAAGGCGGCAACTGGAACCACATCGCCCACGGCCTCGATCTCCACTTCCAGGGTCGCGCGATCCAGGTGATCCGTTGCGGCAACGTCGAGGGCATTCCGGCCGGCTCGACCTCGCCCAAGACGCCGTACAACTTCATCGAGTTCACCGGCACCGGGCGCCTGGTGGGCATCAACGGCAACAAGGCGAGCTACCCGAAGGTGTACTTCTTCGGCCGGGTTGAGGACCGCGCCGAGCCGGGCAGCAAGGGCCAGCGTGCCGTTGACGCCAAGGATCGCTACTTTCTCCAGGTCTACAGCAACCCGGCCAACCCGGCGGGCTCGACCCTTCTGCTCGTCGATCAGGACGGCAACCCGAACACCGTGGACCCGGTGGCCGTGCTCAACGGCAACCTCCAGATCCACGTCACCGGCTGCGCCAAGCCGCGCAACGCGTCCGGGAGCCAGTCCGGCGACCTCGACCTGAGCGCGAGCTCGAACGTCGCCGAGGGTCGGGCGTGGCTGGGAGCTGTGACCCCGAACCCGGTCGCGACCCACGCGATCTTCAACTTCGCCCTGCCGCGGGCCACGGGCGTGACGCTCCACGTCTACGACATCGGCGGCCGTCTGGCGAGCGACATCGCCGACGACGTCATGAGCGCGGGCTCGCACTCGGTCGACTGGGATCTGCGCGACGACGCCGGCATCAAGGTGTCGCCCGGCATCTACTTCGTGCGCCTGACCGTCGAGGGCCAGACGCTGAGCCGGACGATCTCGGTCCGCTGATCCACCGACCAGCGCTTGAACCGACGGCCCGCGGGAGCGATCCCGCGGGCCGTACGGCCTTCAGGCGGAGGAGTCGGCAAGCGCGCCGGCCCTAGGTTCGCGCGGCGTCGCCGGCCGGCTGGGTGCCGTACCAGTCCACGCGCCGGGTCAGGTACATGATCACCGCCAGGATCGCGAACACTCCGATCGAGCCGATCAAGAGCGCGTAATCCTCGTTCGTGAGCACCACGTAGAGGTAGCCGAACAGGACCGCGGACATGCCGCTAACGATCGCGGCGCGTTTTCGTGAATGCAGCACGGCCGCGCAATAGCCGGCGATCTGGGCGACAATCGCGACGGTGGCAACGCAGTACGCGAACCCGAACCCCAGGTGCTCCGATAGCGACAGCTCGAGCAGGTAGAACACGCACATCGCCGCGCCGATGAGCAGGTACTGGATCGGATGTACCGAGACCCGCGCCAGCACTTCGACGAGCCACAGCGTGGCGAACGTGAGCAGCAGGAACAATCCGGCGTACTTCACGCTGCGCGCCGCCATCTGGTAGTGATCCGTGGTCTCGATGAGATCGAAGCCGAAGCGCGCCGACTCGAGCGTCTCCTTCGAAACCGCCGCGTCCTTCCACGCTTGAGGAAAGTTGCGGCCGAGGTAGGCGATGGTCCACTCGGCCTCGAAGCCTTTCGGGCCCAGCGATCGCCGCTCCGGGAGCCAGCCGCCCTGGAAGCTCGGGCTCCTCCAGTTGGATCGCACGGCGACCTCGGTCGTCTTGCCCATCGGCACCCAGTAGGCGCCGGCACTGCCCTTGAGCGGCAGGTCGATCGAGAACGGGATCGCATGCGCTGTCGCTGACGCGACCGCCACGCCGGAGCCCGCTGCCGCCGGAGACGCGGGCGCTTCGGGCACGGGCGCCTCGGCGTGCACGCCGCTCGTCACGACGAGGCCTTCGAGAGTCCCTGGCAGTACCTCGGTCGGGGCGCCGTTCCATCGCATGGCGGCCGTGGACTCGATGGCCCGGTTGTCCGAGATCCCGACCACGAGCTGGGCACGCGACCACTGGACGTCTTTCGGATCGACTCCCCAGGCGGCGAGCGAGGGTCGCGCGAATACGCCCTCGATGTGGAGGTTGGCGCGGTACACCGACGTGGAGAAGATCCCGCGGCGGCGCTTCTCGGCATCGAGGGTTCCCCGGGTCGACAGCCGCTCCGGCAGGAACACCCCGAGGTGGGTTTCCTTGCGCACGACGGGTTGGCCACCCGCCGCGGCCTCGGTCCAGGACGTCGTGTACGGCACGATCAACATCGGACCGATCACCGCCTGTTGCCGTCCCCACTTCGAGGCCACCTCTTCCACCGCGCTGTTGCGGCGTCCCTGCCGCTCGCGGATCAGCCCGTCGAGCGCGAGGATCGGGATCTGGAACAGGATCACGAGCACGAACAGCATCAGGACGCGAACGATGTTCGAGTGACGAAATGCTGTGATCAGCGAGGGAGCGGGGCTCTGCATCGGCGCCTCCAGAGGGGTAGGTCCGGGTTCTCGAGGGCCGAGAAACTCACGAGTCACCGGGGTAACAGGGGTCGTCAACGAGACGGCCAGATCGCGCCGACGATCCCGAGCGACGCCTCTGGTCATCGGCCATGGGGCGAGCCGGCGTTACTGCTTCGGACGCGGCGCGACAACGTCGGAGCAGTAATGTTTGGAAGCACTCGCCCACCCCACAATCTTCCAATCAAAGTACTTTGTCAAGCAAAGCCTCCCGGGAAGCCCTTGCCCAGGACATGAAGGCTTGCCGAGAAAGCTCACTGACTTTCGCATGCTACAGTGCGCGCTCCCCGCTGTTCGCGGACGCACGGAGGCAACGACCCGCGGGCAGGTCGACGAGCAGCGTCTGCTGGATGTCGGGCACCGGCGCGGTGTTCGCGGAGCTGGATGGCGACGCGATCGAACCACCTCAAACCCGGCGAGCGCATGCGGGTCGAGCCCGGCCACGTTGCGATGTTCGACGAGAGCGTCAAGTTCGACGTCGAGATGATTCGCGGCTTCACGAACGTCCTGATGGGAGGCGAGGGCCTGTTCCTTGCGACGCTCACGGGCCCGGGCCGCATCTGGCTGCACTCGCTGACTCCGAGCAAGGTCGCGCACCGGCTCGCGGCGTACTTGGGCAAGTGACCCCGGCGCACGGGAATCGCGTCCCAAGAGACCGGCCCGCTTGCTGGCTGCCCCCCGCGCCCCGTGCTACCATCCCTCGCCGACTTTCTCCAGGGGCTTGAGCTTGAGGAGGTAAATCGCTCGTGAAGCGAATCCAGTGGATTCCGTTGCTGCTTGGGCTGGTTGCCAGCGCCGTCGTTTGCTCCACCATGGGACCGGCCCACGCGGCCCCGCGCCCCCCATCTCTCTACGCCGACTCCGCCGCGGTGGCGCCAGCGGAGAAGCCGGCCGAGACTCCGCCGGCGGTCTCTTCCGCGCCGCCGTCCGACACCTCTGCCGCAACCCCGGCGCAGACACCAGGAGCCAAGTCCAAGGCGACGCCCAAGTCCAAGAAGGGGCCGCCGGCCGGCAAGACGCCGGCGGTGGTCGACAGCCTGGCGCTGCTCGAGCACGTCGTGGCTCGCGACTCGAGTAAGTTCGACAACCTCTACAAGCTCGGGGTCATGTACATCGACCACGATCGTCTCGACGATGCGGTGACCGTCCTCACCAAGGCCACCAAGCTCCGGCCGAAGAGCTCCGCGGCGCTGGTCAACCTGGGGGCGGCTCACGACGCCAAGGGGCAGGCGACGCAGGCTCAGGGCTACTACCGGCAGGCGCTGGACATCTCTCCGGGCGATTCGCTGGCGATGTGCCGTCTCGCGAGCTCGCTCTACGCCCAGTCCAAGTACCAGGAGGCCATCGATCTTCTCCGCCAGGCGATCCAGGAAAAACCTGGCTCGTTCTGCGCCTACTTCTACCTCGGCGTGGCGTTCGCCGACGCCGGCATCTATCGCGACGCGATCCGGATGTGGAAGAAGGTCGTCGATCTCGCCCCGAACTCGTCCGAGGCGATGAGCGCCAAGGAGAGCATCGACGTGCTGGAGAAATTCGTCCAGAAACAATAGGCACGAGCCGGATCGATCCAGGGCACGGCGCGACCGCCCCG
>Ga0066710_100008265_pt1 | contig 10084 bp, 7 predicted proteins | sample GraSoiAngelo_159_FD_79666 | JGI IMG/M metagenome (GOLD analysis project Ga0066710, IMG submission 79666) | Grasslands soil microbial communities from the Angelo Coastal Reserve, California, USA - 14_1009_16_40cm | ecosystem: Environmental > Terrestrial > Soil > Grasslands | place: USA...
AGCGCGGCCGGCGATGAGATCGCCGGCCGCGTCACCAGGTCACCGCCCCGCGGTCGGCGCTGCCGACCGCTCTCGCGTACTTGGCGAGCGCTCCCTGGGTGTACCGCGGCTCGGGCGCTCGCCACGCGGCACGCCGCGTGGCGAGCTCCACGTCATCGACCTCGAGGTCGATGACCCGCCGCCCCGCGTCGATCACGATCCGATCGCCCTCGTGAACGAGGGCGATCGGCCCCCCCACGAACGCCTCGGGCGCGACGTGCCCGACGCTGTAGCCCTTCGTCGCGCCGCTGAACCGGCCGTCCGTCACGAGGGCGACGTCCGTGCCCAGGCCGGCGCCCGCGACGGCCGCGGTCACGGCGAGCATCTCCGGCATCCCCGGGGAACCCTTCGGACCTTCGTACCGGATCACGACGACGTCGCCGGGCCCAACGGCGCCGCTCGTCACTGCCTCGAACGCCGCCGTCTCGGAGTCGAACGGTCGGGCGCGCCCCCGGAACTCGAGCGAGGCAGCTCCGGCCGTCTTCATCACGCTGCCGTCGGGTGCGAGCGAACCGCGGAGGATCGCGGTGCCCCCCTCGGGGTGGATCGGGTCGGAGGTCGGGTGCACCACGGTGCCGTCCGGTGCGGGCGGCGACAGCGTCGCGAGGTTCTCCGCCACGGTCCTGCCGGTGACCGTCAGGCACGAGCCGTGGAGCACGCCGAGGTCGAGCAGCTCCTTCATGACCACGGGCACGCCGCCGACCCGGTCGAGGTCGCTCATCACGAATCGGCCCGCGGGTCGCACGTCCACCAGATGGGGCACGCGCCGGCTGATCGCGTCGAAGTCGTCGAGCTCCAGGTCCACGTGCGCTTCCCGCGCGATCGCGAGCAGGTGCAGGACCGCGTTCGTCGAACCCGCGAGCGCCATCGTGACCGCGATCGCGTTCTCGAAGGCCTCCCTCGTCATGATCCGCCGCGGCCGGAGATCGAGCTCGAGGAGGTGCGCGGCGGCGATCCCGCTCTCGCGCGCGGCGACCTCGCGCCGGTAGTCGACGGCGGGAGGACTGGCCGTGCCGGGGAGCGACATCCCGAGGGCTTCGCCGACGGCGGCCATCGTGTTCGCCGTGTACATCCCCGCGCACGACCCGGTGGTCGGGCACGCCGCACGCTCCAGCTCGAGGAGCTCGGCATCGGTCACCTGTCCCCTCGCATGCGCGCCGACGGCTTCGAAGACGTCCTGGATCGTGATGTCGCGTCCCCGGTAGGTGCCCGGCAGGATCGTGCCGCCGTAGAGGTAGACCGACGGCAGATCCATCCGCGCCATCGCCATCAGCATGCCCGGCTCGGACTTGTCGCACCCCGCGATCCCGACGAGCGCGTCCAGGCGCTCGGCGTGCATCATCAGCTCGACCGAGTCGGCGATCAGGTCGCGCGACATCAGCGAGGCCTTCATCCCCTCATGACCCATCGCGATCCCATCGGAGACGGCGATCGTCGTGAACTCGAGCGGGACGCAGCCGCCCTGGCGGACGCCTTCCTTCGCGAGCGCCGCGAGCTTGTCGAGGTGGTAGTTGCACGGGGTCACCTCGTTCCACGACGAGGCGACCGCGACCTGTGGCTTGTCGAAGTCGTCCTCGCTGAAACCGACCGCGCGCAGGTACGAGCGGGCGGGCGCTCGCGCGGCTCCCTCGGTGACCTCCCGGCTGCGGGGTCGATCGATCGTCATCGGATCCTTCCGGGGCGAGATGAGGGCTGGAACCTTACCAACGGCTTCGCGGGGGCGTTCCGCTCGGCCTGTAGCATCCGAGCCCATGAACGCGTTGCCCCCGAACGAGGGACGCAGCTGGTGGCTCCGTGAAGCGCTCGCTCGACCCGAGTTCGCCGGGGACCCGTGTCCGCCGCTCGACACCGACACGAAAGCCGACGTCGTGATCCTCGGCGGCGGCTACACGGGGATGTGGACCGCGTGGTTCCTGAAGGAGCTCGACCCCGGACTCGACATCGTCCTGCTGGAGCAAGACATCTGTGGCGGCGGCCCCAGCGGTCGCAACGGCGGCTTCGTCAACTCCTTCTGGGACGATCTGGATTTCCTGGCCGAACGCTTCGGGGGCGCGCCGGCGCTGCGGATCTGCAGGGCCGGGCAGGAGAGCGTCGAGGCCATCGGTCGATTCTGTGAGGAGCACGACATCGACGCCTGGTACACGGTGGAGGGCACGTTGTCGGTCGCCACCTCGACGGCACAGATCGGGGCGTGGGCCGACCTCATCCTGGCGGTGGACCGGATGGGCCTGTCCGACACCATCACCGTCCTGTCGCGAGACGAGGTCCGTGCGATGGTCGATTCGCCCGTCTTCCACGCGGGCGTCCTGACGAAGGCCGGTGGAACCGTCCACCCGGCGCGGCTCGCGCGGGGGCTTCGTCGGGTGCTGCTCGAGCGTGGTGTCCGGATCCACGAAGGCACACACGTCTCGCGATTCGGTGCAGGCGACCCGGCCATCGCCGACACCTCCGGGGGGACGGTCCGCGCGGATGCGGCCGTGCTCGCCGTGAACGCTTGGGCGCAGCACTGGCGCCGGTTCAAGCGGGTGATCACCGTGCGCGGCTCCTACATCGTGATGACGGCCCCGGCCCCCGATCGGTTGGCCGCTATCAACTGGACCGGCGGGGTGGCGGTCTCCGACCATCGCTCGGCGATCCACTACCTCCGAACCACGCCCGACGGTCGCATCGCCTTCGGGATCGGCGGCATGCAGCCGGATCTGGCCCGACACATCGATCAACGCTTCGGCTACGACGAGGGGTCGATCCGCGTCGCCGTCGAAGATCTGCACCGGATGTTCCCGTCGTTCGCCGACGTACCGATCGAGGCAGGATGGGGCGGGCCGATCGACGTCTCGGGCGACCACCTCGCGTTCTTCGGCACCCTCGAGAACGGCAACGTCCATTACGGGCTCGGCTTCACGGGCAACGGGGTGGGGCCGGCGCACCTCGGCGGGCGGATCTTGGCGCACCGCGTCCTGGCGAAGTACGACGACGTGCTCGCCCTCCCGCTCGTCGACCTGGAGCCGCGACGCTTCCCGCCCGAGCCGATCCGATCGGTTGGAGCGATGATCACGAACCGCGCGATCCATCGCCGCGACGTCGCGCTCGACGGCGAGGAGATCCCCAACCCGTTCGTGGACTTCGTGGCGAAGCTCCCGCGCAGGCTCGGGTACAACCTCGGCCCGTAGGCGCCGGACAGCGCGTACCCTGGTGCGCCGATGACCACCCGCATCGTTCGAACGTCATGCCTGCTCACCATCGTCGCGAGCCTGCTCATCGCGAGCTCGACGACCGCACGAGCGGTCCCCACCCTGCCGGGGATCGACGTCTCCCGATGGCAGGGGACGATCGATTGGTCGAAGGTGGCCGGGGCCGGGATCCGCTTCGCGATCGCGCGAGCGACGAAGGGGCAGCACTACGTGGACCCGACCTTCCACGCGAACGTCGCCGGCGCCCGCGCGAACGGGATCATCGTGGGCGCCTACCACCGCGCCACCCCGAGCGGCGGCGCCCAAGCGAACACGGTCGACGCGCGTGCGGAAGCGGACCATTACCTCGCCGAGGCCTCCCCCGGCGTCGGTGATCTGATCCCGGCCCTCGACATCGAGGAGACGGGCGGCCTGGCGCCGGCGGCTCTGGTTGCGTGGGTGAAGGCGTGGGTGACCCGCGTCACGAACGTCCTCGGCGTGAGACCCATGATCTACGCGAGCCCGCATTTCTGGACGGTCAACATGGGCGACTCCACGTGGTTCGCGGACAACGGGTACCGCCTCTGGCTCGCGCACTGGAACGTGCCGTCACCGACGGTCCCCGCGAACGATTGGCAGGGACGCGGCTGGACCTTCTGGCAATGGACGCACAAGCCGGGACTGCCGGGCGTCACGACGGATCTCGACCGGGACCGCTTCGCCGGGACGAACCTCGTCACCGCCCAGATCGCGCGGCTCACCGCGACACCGGGCGCCGGCGGCTCCGTGACGGACATCACCGGACGGCTGTCGTGCGGGAACGGCGCAACCTGCTCGGCGCTGTTCGATCCGTCGGCGATCGTGACCCTCACCGCGATGCCGGACCCCGGAGCCGTCTTCCTGTCCTGGGGCGGGGCCTGCTCGGGATCCTCGCCGACCTGCTCGGTCACGACGCTCGGCCGGAAGGCCGTCACGGCGACGTTCGGGTATCCGCTGTCCGCGACCGTGGCCGGTCGGGGCGGTGGAATCGTGAGCACGACCCCCGCCGGCATCACGTGCACGAGCACCTGTTCCCACGCCTTCCCGGCCGGCTCGAGCGTTTCGCTCACGGCGACCCCCGACGGATCGAGCGAGTTCGACGCATGGAGTGGGGATTGCGTGGGGCTCGACCCGACCGTGTGCACGGTCACCCTCGATCAGCCTCGGTCGGTGACCGCATCGTTCATGGATCTGGGGCCCCCGTCCGCGGCGATCACCACGCCGGCGTCGCTCGACGGTCCCATCCGCATCGCGTTCAGCGAACCGGTGCGCCGGCTCGATACCGACAACGTCGTGCTCCGTACGGCCGGCGGCGCCCCCGTCGCGGCATCGCTCACGTGTCGGGGCCAGGACGGAACCACGGTGTCCTGCTGGAAAGACCTCGTGCTGAGCGCACACCTCCGTCCAACGTCTCCGCTGATCGCGGGTCAGTCCTACGTGGTCGTGGCGAACCCGAACGGCGTGACGCCGGCGATCGTCGACCGGGCATCGAACCCCCTCCCGAAGACGAGTGCGAGCTTCCGCGCAGCGACCGTCGTCGCCGAAGAAGCCCCGGGCTCGTCGTTCATGTGGGGATCGCGCGACGACCTACGGGCGATAGGCGGGTCGTACCGCTGGGAGCGACGGGTGGGGGCCTCGGTCACGTTCGCCTTCTCCGGTGCATCCGTCACCCTCTGGACGATCGCCGGGCCGATGTTCGGTCGAGCGAGGGTCGTGATCGACGGCAGGTACCGAACCAGGATCGACCGGTATCGACCGTCATTCGCCCGGGTGCCTCGGACCTTCACCGTATCCGGACAGGGAGCGCACACGGTGCAGGTGAGCATCCTCGCGCCCGGCCCACATCATCCCGCCGCCGTCGGGACGGGGATCGATGCGATCGCCGATGCCAGCGGGACCCGGAGCGCGCCGGCCGCCTCCCGGTGGGCCCCGGAGACCGCGCCGTCGGCGGTCGGCGGGAGGTACGTCGTCAGCGGTGTGGCCGGAGCGGCAGCGTCGTTCCGGTTCCGTGGCTCGGCGGTCACGATCAGGACGGCGACCGGGCCTCGCTACGGCCGGGCCGAGATCTGGGTGGACGGGACGCTTCGGCGCCGGCTCGACCTGTCGGCCGCCACCGCCACGTTCGGGGTCGGAAGGACCGTCGGCGGTCTGGCCGACCGGGTGCATCGGGTCCAGGTCGTCGTCCTCGGTCTCCTCGGCAGGGCGGGATCCGGGACCGCGGTGGCCATCGACGGGTGGTCCGTGACGTGAGCGGATCCAGGCCGCTCGACGCGTTCAGCGTGTCGCGACCAGCCAGAGCCGCCGCGACCCCAGATCGAAGGGCGCGAGCTCGTCGTCCAACGCCGAGAACGTGCTGAACCCTGCCTCGCGGAGCAGCTCGGTCAGCTCCTGGAGCGTGTAGACGCGGATCGACGTCGTCTGCTCCTGCCGTTCCGCCCCGTGGAGGAACGTCCAGCGTGTTTCGACCCGGCCGGTGCCGACCACGTACGCACGGTGCTCGAGGACGAACGTCCCCGCCGTCTCGAACCAATCGCGTTCTCGGAACCCGGGCAGGAGCGCCTCGGCGCAGAGCGTGTCGATCAGGTAGCGGCCTCCCGGCTTCAGCGCCTTGCAGGCCGCCCGGGCCTGCGCGAGGTTCCCGTCGTCGTCGAAATAGCCGAACGAGCCCCACATGCAGATCGCGACGTCGAAGGCGTCTTCGAACGGCAGCTCGCGCATATCCGCGCGCTCGACGACGAGACCGGCGGCCCGAGCCTCGTCGAGGAACCGGTCGGTGATGTCCACGCCCACGACGTCGAACCCGCGCCCGGTCAGGCGTCTCGCGATCCGTCCGGTGCCGCACGGGACGTCCAGGATCCGCATCCCGGCGCGCGACCCGGTGGCGCGCACGACCAGGTCGACGTGGTGGTCGGCGTCCTCGAGCGACTCCCATCCGAGCTGGACCGCCTGCCAGGCGGGCAGTTCGAACATCTCCTCCCACCAACCGGGCACGCTCATCCCCACGTGACCATCCGTCGGGCGCGATCGATCACCCGGTCTCGCCGCGCATCCTTGAGCATCACGGTCGACGCGTTGCGACCTGGGATGCCCATCACCCCGCCACCGGGATGCGATCCCGCGCCGCAGAGGTACAGATCCTTGATCGGGGTCCGGTAGTCGCCGTAGAACGGGATCGGCCGGAACGAGAAGAGCTGGTCCGGTGTGAGCTCCCCCTGCATGATGCTCCCGCCCAGCAGGCCGAACCGGTCCTCCAGATCCCGCGGGGTCAGGACCTCGACGTGTTCCACCAGCGAGGTCAGCCCGGGAGCGTAGGCCGCACACGCCGCGATCACCTTCTTCGCCCACGCGTCGCGCGTGCGAACCGTGTTCGGGGTATCGAACGGGAGGTACTGCGTGAACGCCAGCATCACGTGCTTGCCCGGCGGCGCGAGCCCTTGAGGTTCGTGTGCGGTCGGGAACACCAGCTCGACGTAGGGATGCTGTGATGGCTTGCCGTACTTCGCGTCGTCGAACGCGCGCTCGAGGTACTCGACGGACGGGGAGACCGCCGTCAGGCCCCGGTGCACCGATCCCTCCTGATCCCAGCTCGGGAACGCGGGGAGCCCGGACAGTCCCAGGTTGACCTTCACCGACCCGCTGCGGGTCCGGATGCGCTCGACGTCGTGGATCACGTCGGACGGGAGATGCTCCCGTCCGACGAGATCCAGGTACGTCGTCTTGGGATGGAGGCTCGACACGACCTGGTTCGCGCGGATCACCGAACCGTCCTCGAGCTCGACACCGACCGCGCGGCCCGCCGGGTTCACCACGACGCGGGCGGCGCGCGCGGCGGTGCGGATCTCCGCACCCGCCGCGCGCGCCGCCCCCGCGATCGCCTCGGAGACGCCGCCCATACCGCCGTGCACCCACCCCCAAGCACCGAGGTGACCGTCGACCTGACCGATCCAGTGGTGCATCAAGACGTAAGCGGATCCCGGCGTCATCGGTCCGGCCCATGCGCCGACCACCGCCTGCGTCGCCAGAGCTCCCTTGACGCGAGGATCCTCGAACCACTCGTCCAGGAGATCGGCGGCGCTCATCGTGAACAACCGGACCAGTTCGTGGATGTCCCGGCCGGTCCACCCGCGGAGCTTGGCGCTCGTTCGGGCCCAGCTCAGGAGGTCGGTCATCCGCATGTTCGGCGGCACCACGAACAACAACCGCCGCATCAGATCTCCGACGTGGGCGAAGTACCGATCGAACGCCACGTAGGCCGCGGCGTCGCGCTCGTTGAGGCGTGCGATGTTCTCCACGTCGCGGCGCAGGTCACCCCAGAACGTGAGGGACGTTCCGTCGGGGAACGGAACGAAGTAATCGGGGCTCACGATCGAGACCCGATAGCCGAACGCCTTCAGATCGAGCTCTGCGACGATCCGCTCCGGCAGCAGAGACACGACGTACGCCGCCGAGGAGACGCGGTACCCATCCCACATCGGTTCGGTGACGGCGGCCCCTCCGAGGAGGTCGCGACGCTCGAGGACGAGGACGTCGCGTCCGGCCTTGGCGAGGTACGCGGCGCACACGAGACCGTTGTGTCCGCCGCCCACCGCGATCACGTCACGTCGAGCCGAGCTCACGGAGGCGGGGGCGATCGCGGCGTCGGGCGCGGCCGGCCCCGGTCGCTCAGGTCCCATCGAGACAGCCGTCGCTCTGAGCGGGCAAGCCGGGGATCGTCAACCCACGGCCGCCGTTCACGAAGTCGTATGCGATCCCCGTCCAGCTGCCCGGCAGCCCCCGGTACGAGAACGCCTTCGGTTGCTCGGCGTCGTACTGGAACCCGACCCAATCGGGTGAGACGAACCCGCTCGTGTCGTACGGAGCCACCGCCGCCAGCCCGCGTCCGAACCGCCGATCCTCGACCAGGAAGCGGCCCTGGAACGCGAGATCGTCCTTCGCATAGAGCTTCACGTACCAGCGACGGATATCCATCAGGTAGTTCTTGGTGCTCGGTGGCGACTCGGGGCCGACGAAGGTTCGCATGTCCACCACCTCGAGCGGTCCGCCGACGCCCGTCGCCTTCCGGATCACGGCGAGCGGGGTACCCCAAAGGCTCGAGCCGTTCGCTGGCGTCGACCAGCCGCCCGCACAGGTCGGGCTCGACGGGCCGATCGTCGGTGGAGGGGTGGGGGGCAAGGCGGGCGGCGTCGGTGGCGGAGTTGAGCCCGTCTTGGGGCTCGCAGGAAGCGGGCTCGGGATCGCCTCGGTCGGTGTGCCGTCGCCGTGGCGCACGCACGCCGGCGCCACGAGCGCGAGGAGCGTCAGACAACATTGGAAAATGATGAGCCTTGTCACGGGCGGGACTCCGGATCGGGTCGAGGCTCTGGGAGGATACCGGCCCGATGGACGACGAACGCCGGGATCGCCACCCGCTGCCGGTCTCCCGTCGCCGCTTCCTCGAGCGATCGGCGATGGCCGTCGCCGGCGGCGCGCTGTTCTCCTGCACGGGCGGAAAGATCATCCCGCACGTCTCGGACACCACCGCCGCGATCCAGACGAGGTGGCCCATCAAGCGCGTGGTGTACGTCATGCTCGAGAACCGGAGCTTCGACAACCTCTTCGGGAGGTTCCCAGGCGTCGAGGGGACGACGATAGGCCTCTCGAAGGGAGCCGAGGTTCCGATGAAACGATGCCCCGATTGGCTGCCCGGGGACCTACCGCACGACCGAGCCGCGGCGCTCAACTGCTGGAACGGCGGCAAGCAGGATGGGTTCGCCAACGGGGCTTACGGCGATCCATGGGCGTATACCCAGTTCGACGGGACCGAGGTGCCCAACTACTGGCATTGGGCGCGCGAATACGCGATCTCCGATCACTTCTTCGCGTCGGCCAACGGCCCCTCGTATCCGAACCACTTCTTCTTCATCGCGGGTACCTCGGGGGGAGCGATCGACAACCCGGAGAACATCAAGACGAGCCCCCTGGACGGCGGCCGGCAATTCAAGAGCTGGGGATGCGACGCCGTTGGCGACGCCGTCTTCGTATTCACGCTGGACGAGCACGGGCAGCTGGCGAAACACGGCAGCTGCTTCGATTTCCGCACCGTCGGCGAGCAGCTGACCCACCAGGGAGTCGACTGGACCTTCTACTCGGCGGCGGCGGGGACACCGGGCTACTTCTGGAACGCCTACAACGGAGTCGGCCAGGTCTTCCACACCGACCTCTGGCACGAGCACACGCGCGACGTCGCGACGGTGATCGACGATGCGCGGGCCGGGAACCTTCCGGCCGTCACGTGGATCACGCCACGATTCGAGTTGTCCGATCATCCGCCGGGGAGCTCCGCCTTCACCCACAACTGGACCAGCGACCTGATCGAGGCGATCATGAAGAGCGACGCGTGGGATCAGACCGCGATCTTCCTCACCTGGGACGAATGGGGCGGGTTCTACGACCACATCCGCCCGGTCGCCGTCGATCCGGTCGGGTTCGGCTTCCGCGTGCCGCTGCTCACGATCAGCCCGTACGCGGTCCGCGGGACGATCGACGACGTGACGGGTGAGTTCTCCACACCGTTGCGGTTCATCGCCGACAACTGGGGGCTCCCGTACCTCACGGATCGGATCGCGAACACCCACGATTTCGAGCACGTCTTCGACTTCACGAAACCGCCGCGTCCTCCCTCGATCACGGGCGTCCGCGTCAAGACCTTCGGACGGTTCGACCAGTTCCCGGAGAACTTCCCCTGGCCCAAGGGCACCGTCCCCGATCCGTCATCGTTCTGACGTTCAGGTTCCGCCGATCGGGTTCGGCACGTACTGCTTGACGAGGTTGAGGGCGTTCAGGACCGGATAGGACAA
>Ga0066710_100008266_pt1 | contig 10084 bp, 9 predicted proteins | sample GraSoiAngelo_159_FD_79666 | JGI IMG/M metagenome (GOLD analysis project Ga0066710, IMG submission 79666) | Grasslands soil microbial communities from the Angelo Coastal Reserve, California, USA - 14_1009_16_40cm | ecosystem: Environmental > Terrestrial > Soil > Grasslands | place: USA...
GGCGGGCCGGCGCTCACGGCAGCGCGGCCACCAGTTCCGCGACCGACCGGCGCTGACCGGTGAAGAACGGCACCTCTTCGCGCACGTGCCGGCGCGCCCGCGAGGCCCGCAGGTCGCGCATCAGGTCGACGATGCGGTGCAGCTCGTCGGCCTCGAAGGCGAGGATCCACTCGTAGTCGCCGAGGGCGAAGCTGGCGACGGTGTTGGCCCGCACGTCGGGGTACTCCCGCGCCATCCGGCCGTGCTCGGCCAGCAGCTCGCGCCGCTCCTCGTCGGGCAGCAGGTACCACTCGTAGGAGCGGACGAACGGATACACGCACAGGTACCGGCGGGCCGGCTCACCGGCGAGGAACGCCGGCAGGTGGCTCTTGTTGAACTCGGCCGGCCGGTGCAGCGCCAGCTGCGACCAGACCGGGGTCAGCAGCCGGCCCAGCCCGGTGCGGCGCAGGCCGCCGTACGCCTCCTGGAGCAGGCCGCTGTCCGGCGCGTGCCACCAGACCATCAGGTCGGCGTCGGCGCGCAGCGCGGACACGTCGTAGGTACCCCGGACCACGACGTCCTTGCCGGCCAGCTGCTCGACGAGCGCCTCGACCTCAGCGGCCAGCTTCTCCCGGCCGGCGGGCAATGGTTCGTGCGCCCGGAAGACCGACCACATCGTGTACCGGATCGTCGTGTTCAACTCGTTGATCCGCGCGGCGTTGGAGGTCATGTGTCCGATCCTAGAAGCCGCTCGGCGGCCGCCCAACCCGACCGGACGCAGGCGGGAATGCCGACCCCGTCGTAGGCCGCCCCGGCCAGCGCCAGCCCCGGCACGTCGGCCAGCGCCGCACGGGCGCGCGCGACCCGGTCCAGGTGCCCCGGCGCGTACTGCGGCAGCGCGCCGCCCCACCGGGTGACCCGCACCGCCTCGGGTACCGGCAGCGGCGCGCCCAGCAGCCGGCCCAGCTCGTCATGCACGAGCGCTGCGAGGTCGTCGTCGCTGCGGTGCAGTACCGCCGTCTCGCCGTACCGCCCGACCGAGGCGCGCAGCACCGCCAGCCCGCCCGGCCGTGCCTGGTGCGCCCACTTGGTGCTGAAGATCGTGAGCGCCTTGACCGCGTACCCCTCGCTCGCCGGTACCAGGAACCCGGACAGCTCCGGCAGCCGCACGCCCCGCACGGCGAAGGTCACCAGCGCCACGCTCGCGTAGTCGAGCACCCCGACCTCGGCGGCGGCGTCCGGGCTGATCCCCGCCAGCAGGCGCGCGGCCGACCGGGCCGGTATCGCGAGCACGACCGCGTCGGCGTCGAGCCCGTCGACCCGCCACGCACCGCCGACCCGCCCCGCACCGCCGACCCGCCCCGCACCGCCGACGCGCTCCAGCGAGCGCACCGGCGCGCCGAGCCGGATCTGCGCATCGGTGGCCGCGGCGACCGCGTCGATGAGCCGGCCCACCCCGCCGTCGATCGTCGCGAACACCGGGCCGGGCGTGCTGGCCCGCCGCGCCAGTGCCGCTCGCACCGCTCCGGTCAGTGTGGACTCCGTGCGGCACGCCGCGGCCAGCGCCGGCACCGTCGCCGCCAGCGACAGGTCGTCGCCGCGCCCGGCGTACACCCCGCCGAGGAGCGGGTCGACCAGCCGGTCCAGCACCGCCCCGCCCAGCCGCGCCCGGACCAGCGCGCCGACCGCCACGTCCTGCCCAGGACCCAGGAGCGGCCGGCCGCCGTCGGGGTCGGCCTGCGCGCCGACCTCGGCCACGCCGGCCACCGCCGCGGGATCAGCCGGTACCCCCATCAGCGTGCCCGCCGGGATCGGCACCAGTTCGCCGGCGATGGCCAGCGCCGCCCGGCCGGTCGCCGGATGGCGCAGCGCGTCACCGAGCCCCACCCGCCCGGCCAGCTCGACGGCCGCCGGATCGGTCACCACGAACGCCTCCGCGCCGGCCTCCGAGTACCCGTCCCCGAACGCCTCCGTGCGCAGCTTGCCGCCGAGCCGACCGGCCTGGTCGAGCACGGTGATCCGGGCCGCGGCGCCCAGTTCGTCGCGCAACCGCAGCGCCGCCGCCAGGCCCGCAATGCCCCCGCCCACGACGACAACCCGCATGGAGCAAGCCTGTCAGGCCCAGATCGCCAGCCCTCCGCGGGGCAGGCAGACCGCGCGCAGGCTGCCCGGCCCGGTCGCGCTCCACGCCTCGTACCAGGTGTCCGGCGGCACGTGCAGCTGGTTCCCCCCGTCGAACAGCAGCCGCAGCCGCCCATCCTTGAACGCCACCGCGGCCAGCACCCGCGCGCCGAACAGCTCCAGCGCACCCGACACCTGCTGGCGGTGCGGCGCGATGCGCACCGGCGTCGGACCGAAGCCGAGGGTCGGCCCGCGGATCATCGTGGCCGGGCAGCCGACCACGATCTCCGCGGTCTCGTCCAGGACGAGCGTCAGCTGCGCATCCAGGCGCAGTTGGCTGACCCGCAGATTCTGGTAGGGCAGTGACCAGCGGTCCGGGCGCTCGATGGCGCCAGCCTGCCGCGGGGTCGAGAACGGCAGGTAGACCACGCTACGCCGGCACCGGATTCGAACTCATGTTCGAATGCTAGCCCGGTGGCACCTCGTGCACCAGAGCGACCACCTTGGTCAAGACGTCCGGATCGGTCTCCGGCAGGACCCCGTGTCCGAGATTGAAGACATGCCCTTTGGCGGCCCGCCCCTCGACGAGTACCCGCCGGACCTGCGCCTCGACCGCCGGCCACGGCGCGAACAGCACCGCCGGGTCGAGGTTGCCCTGCACCGCCCGGTCGCCGACCCGGGTCGCCGCCTCGGACAGCGGGGTACGCCAGTCCACCCCGACGACCTCGGCACCCGCCTCGCCCATCGCGCCCAGCAGGTGCCCGGTACCCACACCGAAGTGGATGCGCGGCACGCCCGACCCGGCCAGCCCGCCGAGTACCGCGGCCGAATGCGGCAGCACGAACTCCCGGTAGTCCGCCTCGGACAGCGCACCGGCCCAGGAGTCGAACAGCTGGACCGCCGCCACCCCCGCCCCGACCTGTACCCGCAGGAACGCCAGCGTGATCTCCGCCAGCTTGCCGCAGAGCACGTGCCACACCGGGGGGGCGCCGTACATCAGCGCCTTGGTCCGCTCGTGGTTGCGCGACGGCCCGCCCTCGACGAGGTAGCTGGCCAGCGTGAAGGGCGCCCCGGCGAAGCCGATCAGCGGGGTACCGCCGAGCCGCCCGACGAGCAGCCCCACCGCCTCTGCGACGAACCCGACGTCCGCCGGGTCCAGGTCGGGCAGTGCGGCGACCCCGGCGCGGTCGCGCACGGGTGCCGCGACGACCGGCCCGACGCCGGGCACGATCTCCAGGTCGACCCCGGCCGCGGCGACGGGTACCACGATGTCGCTGAACAGGATCGCGGCGTCCACCCCGTGCCGGCGTACCGGCTGCAGGGTCAGCTCGCAGACCAGCTCGGGGCGGCGGCAGGCGTCGAGCATCGCGGTGCCCTCGCGGGCGGCCCGGTACTCCGGGAGGGACCGGCCGGCCTGCCGCATGAACCAGACCGGGGTATGCGGTACCGGCTGCCCCAGACATGCCCTGATAAAGGGCGAATCCCGGACAATGGAGGTGGTCATCGCCCGCCATCATCCCATGCCGTGCGGTACCTCCGGCGCGCCGTGGCCGTGCGTACCCGCCCGGCGGCAATAGGCTGCCATGTATGGCGCAGTCGACCGTTGTCCCCGAGGCGTTCGCGCGCGCCGTGGCGGGCCTGCGGTCGGTGGTACCCCGGCCGGAGATCGTGCTGGAGGACCTGCCGGCGCCGCAGCGCCTGGCGCCGTACGCGTTCGCGCTGGGCGGCATCGTCGGGCGCGACGGCGAGGAGGTCGCCACCGGCCGGCTGGTGCTGCTGCACGATCCGGCCGGCCACGACGCGTGGGGCGGGACGCTGCGCCTGGTGACCTACGTGACCGCGGAGATCGAACCGGAGCTCGCCACCGACCCGCTGCTCCCGGCCGTCGGGTGGAGCTGGCTGACCGACGCGCTGGCCGCGTTCGAGGCGGAGTACACGGCGATCGGCGGCACCGTCACCCAGACCACCTCGACCCGCTTCGGCGCGCTCGCCGGCCCACCCAGCGCGGCCGACCTGGAGATCCGGGCCTCCTGGACGCCGCTGTCCGACGACCTCGCGCCGCACCTGCAGTCCTGGTGCGCGCTGCTCGCCTCGACCGCCGGCCTGCCCCCGCCGGGCGTCACCGCCCTCACCGACCGCCTGTCCCAGCGCGGCTGAAATTCGGCCGGCGCTCGCCCGCGCGAGCGGAGCGAGCGCCGTCAGCGTCAACTAATGTATTTCGATGCCTCGTCGCAGGGCTGCTGCGCCTTGTCGGCGGTCGCCGTCGCGTTGGCCTTGTCGCCGTTGGCGGCGAAGGTCAGCGCCTGCTCCAGCAGCGACAGGCAGTTGCTGATGACCTGCTTCTCCTTGGTCTGCTCGTCGAGCTGGCTCTGCGTGCCGCTCTGCTTCTGCGCGGCCTGGTCGAGCTGGTCCCTGAGCGTGGTGACCTGCTTGGTCAGGTCGTCGATCTGGCCGCTCTGCGTGCTGATCTTCGCGTCCCGCGCCTTCAGGTCGGAGACCTTCTTGTCGTATGCGCCGCTCTTGGCGAAGTACAGCCCGCCCAGCACCGCCGCCGCGATGAAGAACAGCGCGGTCAGGCCGGCGAACAGCGGTACCGCGATGCCGCGCTTCGGCTTCGGCGCGCCGTAGTCGGGGACGCCGGAGTAGGGCGCGCCGTATCCGGGCGGGCCGGACATCGGGTCCATCACCGGCGGGCCGCTCATCGTCGGCGGGCCGGACGGCTGGGTCGGGCCGGGCTGGTAGCTCTCGCCGTAGGCGCCGGACGGGCCGGGGTACGGCGGGATCGGCGCCGCGCCGGGCTGGAACGCCGGCGCCGGCTGCGGGTACCCGCCGACGGCCGGCATGGCGGCGGTCGGCTGCCCGGCGGCGAACGGCGGGGACGGCTGCGGCTCCTCGTTGCCCGGGCCGGGCGGCGGCGGGTACGGCCCACCGGCGGGCGGGGACGAGTACGGCGAGCCCGGCTGGTACGGCGAGCCCGGCTGGTAACCCGGCTCCCCCTGGCCCGGCTGTGGCCCACCGGACGAGGGGTACCCGCCCTCCGGCGGGTTGGGTGGGTACGACATGGTGCTCTTCCTCCAGGGGTGGGTGGGACAACCGTCAGCAGATGCCGAACGACTGGCAGGCGACGGAGATCGGGATGGCCAGGCCGATGCCCTCCGCACCGTTGGCCTTGGCTGCGGCGACGCCGACGACCTGCTTCTCCGCGTTCACCACCGGGCCTCCCGAGTTACCCGGGTTGATCGCCGCGTCGAACTGGATGAACGTCTTGCCGGCGTCACCCGGGATGTCGTTGCGGATCGCGCTGACCACCCCGCTGGTCACCGACTGGGTCAGCCCGAGCGGCGCGCCGATCAGCAGCACCGCGGTGCCCACCTCGACCTGCTTCGGTGCCCGGGTGACCGCGGGGAACTTCTGGTCGGCGTGCAGCAGCGCCAGGTCGCTGTTCTCGTCGACCCGCACGATGTGCACGGAGAACCGCTGGTCGTCGTGCTCGATGGCGGCGTCGCGCCGGCCGACCTTCCACAATCCCTCGACCACGTGGAAGTTGGTCAGCAGGTCGGTGCCGCCGCCGGCCGGCCGGTTGATCGCGAAGGCGGTGGCGGTGCCTTCGGGCACGTCGATGCGGAACACGCTCGGCAGCACCGCCGTGGACACCGCGGTCACGTCCATCGACCGGGCGGCCTGCTGCTCCAGCGCGCCGATCCGCTTCTTCAGGTCGTCGGCTGCGCGGGCATCCTGGCTGGCCGCCGTGGCGATGCGGTGGTCGGCGTCGGTCACCTGGCCGTTGAGGTACACCAGGTAGGCCGCCTGCGCGAGGACGAGGACCAGGAGCACCATCACCAGCACCGCGAGCCCGGTGCGGCGCCGCTGCTTCGCCGGGGGTACCGCGGGAAAGCCGGACGTCGGCGGGTAGGCCGGCCAGCCGCTCGTGGGAGCCGCCGGCGGCGGGGCTTGTGGCGGCTGTGCCGGCCGGTCGCCGAGGGGTGGCAGCGGGCCGGTGTCGCCCGGCCCGGGGCCACGGTCGCCCAGCGGACCGGTCTCCGGGTACCCAGCCGTCATCGTCGCGAGTCCTCCCCCTGCGTGTCCGTTTACGGTATGCCGGCTGCGCCACCGTGCGCGTCGGCAGCACGGAGCAAACTACCCGTACCCGCGTCGACTGTCGCCCCCCGGACGCGCCGGGGGAGGTCTTGCGACGGGTACCCGACGGTGGGCCGTAAGTTGGGTGGGTGACCGACGAATCACCCGGGCGCTCCCGGGACTTGCGAAGTCGGGACCGGACGGACAGCGGCGACGGCTCGACGCAGGACGGCCCCACCGCCGTACCGCTGACCGAACCCCGCGACGGCACCCCGGAACCGGTGACCGACCCTGCCGCGTTGGCGCAGGTCATCCTGCGTTTCGCCGGGGGCACCGGCCCGGTCGCCGTGGACGCCGAACGGGCCTCCGGGTACCGGTACACCCACCGGGCCTACCTCGTGCAGCTGCGCCGGGAAGGTGCCGGTACCGTCCTGATCGACCCGCTCGCGTTCGCCGACCTCGGCGGGCTGAACGCGGTCCTCGCCGACGCCGAGTGGGTACTGCATGCGGCCAGCCAGGACCTGCCCTGCCTCGCCGAGGTCGGGCTGCGACCGCAGCTGCTGTTCGACACAGAACTGGCCGCCCGGCTGGCCGGATACGAACGGGTCGGCCTCGCCGCGCTGACCGAACAGCTACTCGGCCGCAGCCTGGAGAAGCACCATTCGGCGGCCGATTGGTCCACCCGGCCGTTGCCGCATGACTGGCTGACCTATGCCGCACTCGACGTCGAACTGCTCGTCGAGCTGCGCGACCTGCTCGCCGCCGAGCTCGACCGGCAGGGCAAGGCAGGCTGGGCGGCGCAGGAGTTCGCGGCGCTCGTCGACTGGGCCACGCAGCCGCCGCGAGCACGGCCGGATCCGTGGCGCCGCACCTCCGGCATCCACAAGGTACGGGGGCCGCGCGCGCTGGCCCGGGTCCGCGCGCTGTGGCACGCCCGGGATGCCGTCGCGGCCCGCCGGGACACCGCGCCGGGCCGGATCCTGCCCGACTCCGCGATCATCGCGGCGGCCGACGCCGACCCGAAGGACGAGCGCACCCTCGTCGCGCTGCCCGGCTTCGGCGGCCGCTCGGTGCGCCGGCTGGTCCGCACCTGGCTGGACGCCCTGGACGAGGCGCGCGAGCTGCCGGTGGAGGAGCTGCCGGTGACGCCGCCGAGCGACGGTCCGCCGCCACCGCACCGGTGGGCCGAACGTGACCCGGCCGCGGCGGCCCGGCTGGCCCGTTGCCGGGAGGCGGTCAACCGGCTGGCGACGGCGCACACGGTACCCCCGGAGAACCTGCTCGCCCCCGACGCGGTGCGGCGGTTGGCCTGGTCGCCCCCGGACCCGGCCGATACCGCCGCGGTAGCGGCGGCGCTGAAGGAGTACGGCGCGCGGCCCTGGCAGATCGAGCTGACCGCGACGGATCTCACGGAAGCTCTGCCCCCGCCGGCGGTTACTGGCGAGTAGCATTTCGGGGAAGGAACCCTTTCCAGGAGGCTAGCGTGCCCCGAAACGTCCGTGAGGTCGTGTTCGTCGACGGCGTGCGTACCCCGTTCGGCAAGGCCGGCGGCATGTACACGCACACCCGCGCCGACGACCTCGTCATCCGCTGCATCCGCGAGCTGCTGCGGCGCAACCCGGCCCTGCCGCCCGAGCGCGTCGAGGAGGTGGCGATCGCCGCCACCACGCAGATCGGCGACCAGGGCCTGACCATCGGCCGGACCGCTGCGCTGCTCGCCGGCCTGCCCAAGACCGTACCCGGCTACGCCATCGACCGGATGTGCGCCGGCGCGATGACCGCGGTGACCACGGTCGCCGGCGGGATCGCGATGGGCGCGGTGGACATCGCCGTCGCCGGCGGCGTCGAGCACATGGGGCGGCACCCGATGGGCGAGGGCGTCGACCCGAATCCGCGCATCCTCGCGGAGCGGCTGGTCGACCCGTCCGCGCTGGTGATGGGGCAGACCGCGGAGAACCTGCACGACCGGCTGCCGGACATCACCAAGGAGCGGGCCGACGCGTTCGGGCTGGCCTCCCAGCAGAAGACCGCCAAGGCGTACGCCAACGGCAAGCTGCAGCCCGACCTGGTACCCGTGGCCATCCGCGACCCCGAGGCCGGCTGGGGCCTCGCGACCGTCGACGAGGCGCCGCGCGACACCAGCCTGGAGAAGCTGGCCACGCTGAAGACGCCGTTCCGCCCGCACGGGAAGGTGACCGCGGGCAACTCGGCCGGCCTGAACGACGGCGCGACCGCGTGCCTGGTCGCCGCCGAGGACGTGGCGCGGGAACTCGGCCTGCCGGTCGGGATGCGGCTGGTCGGCTACGCGTTCACCGGCGTCGAACCGGAGGTCATGGGCTTCGGCCCGATCCCCTCGACGGAGAAGGCGCTGCGGCTGGCCGGCCTGTCCATCGGCGACATCGGGCTGTTCGAGCTGAACGAGGCGTTCGCGGTACAGGTGCTGGCGTTCCTCGACCACTTCGGCATCGCCGAGGACGACGGGCGGGTCAACCCGTGGGGCGGCGCGATCGCGATCGGGCACCCGCTGGCGGCGTCCGGGGTACGGCTGATGACCCAGCTGGCCCGGCAGTTCGCCGAGCACCCCGAGGTGCGGTACGGGCTGACCGCGATGTGCATCGGCATCGGCATGGGCGGCACGGTCATCTGGGAGAACCCGGCGTGGGAGGGGTCCAAGTGAGCGCAGCGCAGTGCCGCGGCGTCTGGACCGAGGCGACGCGCCGACGCAGTCGCTGCGCGGGGCCGAGGAAAGACGGCGCACGAGGCACGCAGCGGAGCGAACGGAAGGGGTCCAAGTGAGTGTTGAGTTTCCCGGCGAGGTCGTCACTCGGGCGCTCGTGCGGTTCGTCGCCGTACCGGGGCTGGCGCGCCGGGCGGCGCTGATCACGCTGGACAACGGGTTCGACCACACCAAGCCGAACTCGTTCGGTCCGGGCGGGCTGGCCAGCCTCGACGCCGCGCTGGACGAGGCGTTCGCGGCCGACCCGGCGTTCATCGCGTTGACCGGCAAGCCGTTCGTGTTCAGCGTCGGCGCCGACATCACCGGCTTCCCGCTGCTCACCGAACGGGAGCAGGGGCTGGCCATCGGCCGGCTCGGACACCGGGTGTTCCGCCGGCTGAAGGACAGCACGGTACCCACGTTCGCGTTCGTCAACGGCGCGGCGCTCGGCGGCGGCCTGGAGGTGGCGCTGCACTGCCACTACCGGACGGTCTCCGGCGGCGCCGCGGCGCTCGGGCTGCCCGAGGTGTCGCTGGGGCTGATCCCCGGCTGGGGCGGTTCGCAGCTGCTGCCGAACCTGATCGGTATCGTCGGCGCCGCCCAGGTGATCATCCAGAACCCGTTGACCCGCAAGGTGTTGCGCCCCGCGGAGGCGCACGAGCTGGGCGTGGCGGACGCGTTGTTCGAGCCGGCCGACTTCCTGGAGCGCTCGCTGGCGTGGGCGGCCGACGTGGTGTCCGGCAAGGTCGCGGTGCACCGCGAGGAGGTCGACCGCAGCGACATGTGGGACGCGGTCATCGGGTTCGCCCGGCAGCAGCTGGACGAGAAGCTGCACGGCGCGTTCCCGGCGCCGTACCGTGCCCTCGACCTGCTGGCGCTGGCGAAGACCGCCGACTTCGCCACCGGTACCGCGGCGGAGGACGAAGCCCTCGCCGACCTCGTGGTCGACCCGGCGACGCGCAACAGCCTGTACGCCTTCGATCTGGTACAGCGCCGGGCGAAGCGGCCGGTCGGGGCGCCGGATCCGGCCCTGGCCCGGCCGGTGACCAAGGTCGGCATCGTCGGCGCCGGGCTGATGGCATCCCAGATGGCGCTGCTGTTCGCCCGCCGCCTCGAGGTACCCGTCGTGCTGACCGACCTCGACCAGGAGCGGGTGGACAAGGGTCTCGGGTACGTGCACGCCCAGATCGA
>Ga0066710_100008267_pt1 | contig 10084 bp, 13 predicted proteins | sample GraSoiAngelo_159_FD_79666 | JGI IMG/M metagenome (GOLD analysis project Ga0066710, IMG submission 79666) | Grasslands soil microbial communities from the Angelo Coastal Reserve, California, USA - 14_1009_16_40cm | ecosystem: Environmental > Terrestrial > Soil > Grasslands | place: USA...
CCCGCCGACGAGAAGCACAATTACTCGCGCGAGTACCTGAACGACCAGATCGCGATTCTGCTCGGCGGCCGCATCGCCGAGGAGATCACGATGGACAGCCTCACCACCGGCGCCGGCAACGATCTCGAGCGCGCGACGGAGCTCTCCCGCAAGATGGTCTGCGAGTGGGGCATGAGCGACGCGATGGGCCCGCTCACCTTCGGCAAGAAGGAAGAGCAGATCTTCCTCGGCCGCGAGATCGCGCAGCATCAGGATTACAGCGAGGACACGGCGCTCAAGATCGATCAGGAAGTCAAACGCTTCGTCACCGAGAACTACCAGCGGGCGCACCGGCTGCTCACCGAGAGCAAGGACACGCTGGTGAAGATCGCCGACGCGCTGCTCGCGCGCGAGGTGCTCGATGCCGAGCAGGTCAGGCGCCTCGCCGCCGGTCTGCCGCTCGAGGAGGCGCAACGCGCCGTGGTGACGCGGCCGGTCGTCGCGGACGAAGACGAAGCGCGCCCGCGTCAGAAAGAGCGCGCGCCGATCGTGCCCGCGCTGGGCAAGCCGCTGCCGCAGGAATAACCGCGGGGCCGGTCTTTCCACCACGAAGGACACAAAGGACACAAAGGGAAACCAACTTGGTTTTTTGCCTTTGTGTCCTTGGTGTCCTTTGTGGTTGATCAACCGTTCGAGTCGTCAGACGATCGTCGGGTGTTTCCGCCCCGTCGCCCCTACGCGATTCCGCTTCCCGAGGGGCGCGTCCTCGATCTCGGCGCGCGTTGCCTCGTCATGGGCATCCTCAACGTCACACCCGATTCGTTTGCGGAAGGGATGCACATAACGGACCCGGCCGTTGCCGCCGATGCGGCGCTCGCGATGGAAGCGGCGGGCGCGGATCTCATCGACGTCGGCGGCGAATCGACGCGGCCCGGCGCCGAACCGCTCGCGCCGGACGAGGAGCTTCGGCGCATTGTTCCGGTCATCGCCCGCCTCGCGGGTCGACTTCGCGTTCCGATTGCCGTGGACACTTACAAAGCGGCCGTCGCGCGCGCGGCAGTTGAGGCCGGCGCCGTGATCGTCAACGACATCAGCGGCCTCCGCTTCGATCCGGAGCTTGGGCGTGTCGTCGCCGGCAGCGGCGCGGCGATGGTGCTCATGCACTCGCGCGGCCAACCGGGCACGTTGCACGCAGAGGCCGTGTACTCCGACATGATGCGCGAGATGACGTCAGAGTTGGAGGGCAGCGTGCGCCGCGCGACGGACTGCGGTGTTCCCGTCGAGCGCATCATCATCGATCCCGGCATCGGGTTTGCCAAACGGGCGCCTCACAGCTATGGTGTGCTGGCGCGGCTGCCGGATCTCGCGTCGGCGCTCGATCGGCCGGTGCTCGTCGGCCCTTCGCGAAAGTCTTTTTTGCGCGACGCTGTGTCCGGCCGTACGGCGCCCGAACGCGACTGGGGCACCGCGGCCGCCGTCACGGCAGCCGTCCTCGCGGGCGCGCACGTCGTGCGTGTCCACGCGGTCGCAGAGATGGCGCAGGTGGTGCGCGTCGCCGAACAGATACGGAGCCATGGCCATCAGCCATGAATTGGATCACGTCTTTGCTTCGTCGTCCCCCGATAGGCTGGTGGGACCTCTTCGACATCCTGGTGGTGTCGTTCCTGATTTACGAGATCCTTCAGCTCATTCGGGGCACGCGCGCCGTGCAGATGGCGCTCGGGGGCGGTCTGCTGGTGGCGCTGTTCTACGGCTCGCGGTGGAGCCACCTCGAGACCGTCAACTGGCTCGTGCGCAACCTTGTCGGCTACATCGCGTTCGCAGCCATCGTGCTCTTTCAGTCCGACATCCGCCGCGCGCTCGCGCATCTCGGACGCGCACCGTTCTTCCGGTATTTCGCGAAACCTGAATCGGCGGAAGAATCGATCGAGGAACTGGTCGTCGCGGCCGGCCTGCTGTCGTCGCAGCGCGTGGGCGCAATCATCGCGCTCGAGCGGCAGATCGGATTGCGCAATTACATCGAGGGCGGCATTCCCCTGGACGCCGTGCTCACCTACGATCTGCTGGTGAGCATCTTCCTGCCCTCGTCGCCGCTGCACGACGGCGCGGTGATCGTGCAGAACGACCGAGTGGCCGCTGCCGCGTGTTTTCTTCCGCTGACCGTGAACCCGAAGCTCGGGAAGGAGCTCGGCTCGCGACACCGGGCCGCCATCGGCCTGACGGAGGAAAACGACTCAGTGGCAATCGTGGTGTCCGAGGAATCCGGCACGATCTCCATCGCGGCCGACGGCCAGATCGACCGAGGTCTCGACGCCGAAGAGCTGCGCCGGCGGCTGCGAGCGCTCGTGTTGCAGCGGCGCCGCAAAGATGCACGCAAAGTGGAGGCCCAGTACACCTAATGGAGCAGGGATTAGGGGTTCGGGATTCGGGATTAGTCGGGACTGGGGACGAGAAGAGATGAAACGTCCGTGGGGCTTTCAACACCTCGGGCTGAAGCTGCTGTCAGTCGGGCTCGCGCTGCTGCTGTGGATGACGGTGTCGGGCGAGGAGACCGTCGAGCGCGGCCTTCGCGTGCCGCTGGAGCTTCAGCAGGTGCCGGCGGGCCTGGAGTTGACTGGCGACATCCCGACGACGGTTGACGTGCGCGTGCGCGGCGCGTCAGGAACGCTCAGTCGGATGTCCGCGGGAGACGTGGTGGCAGTAATCGATCTCCGGTCGGCGCGCGAGGGGCGGCGGCTGTTTCCGCTGACGCCCGAGCAGATGCGCGTGCCGTTCGGTGTGGAGGTGGTGCAGGTGACGCCATCGGCCGTTGCCATGGCCTTCGAGCGCTCGGCCGCGCGCCAGGTGCCGGTCGTACCGGCCGTAGACGGGCACCCGGCGCCGGGCTTCGTCGTCGGCGCCAACCGCGCCGATCCGAAAACCGTGGAAGTGGTCGGTCCCGAGAGCGCGGTCAAGAACGTGAGCGAGGTGCTGACGGAACCGGTGTCGGTTGCCGGCGCCCGCGCGCCTGTGACGCAGACCGTCCTCCTCGGACTGCTGGACTCGTCGCTGCGGCTGAAGAACACGCGATCGGCGACTGTCACCGTGCAGATCGTGCCTGCGCCCGTCGAGCGGGCGGTGCACGGTCGTGCCGTGCATCTGCGCGGGCTCGCGCCGTCCCTCCAGGCCGAAGCGACGCCGGCGAGCGTGAATGTCACGGCCCGCGCGAGCCGCGATGCGCTCGCTCGCCTCGATCCCGACGACATCGTCGCGTACGTCGACGTGTCGGGTCTCGGCGCGGGCGTGTATACATTGACCGTGCATGCCGACTCGCCACAGGATGTAGGCGTCTCGCATATCAGTCCGGAGTCGGTGCAGGTACGGATCATCAGTGGCAGGAACTGAACGGCTGTTCGGCACCGACGGGGTACGCGGCACGGCAGGGCAGTATCCGCTCGAGGGGCAGACCCTCCGCCGCCTCGGTGCGGCGCTCGTGCGCAGCATTGGACGGCGGCACGCGGCAGCCGCCGGCGGGGCGCCGTCCAATGCCGCGAAAGCGCCCCACCTGCTCGTCGGACGCGACACACGCGAATCCGGAACGTGGATCGAAGCCGAGCTCGCGCGCGGCGCGTTGGGTGAAGGCGCCGACGTAACCAGCGCCGGCGTCGTGCCCACGCCCGCGATTGCGTACCTGACCCGTACGAGCGATTACGACGCAGGCGTCGTGATTTCCGCGTCGCACAATCCCTATCAGGACAACGGTATCAAGGTCTTCTCCGGAAAGGGCGAGAAGTTTACCGAGGAGGTCGAGCGCAAGGTCGAAGCGATCGTGGCTGACGCGAGCTGGGCACCGCGGGACGGAGGCTCCGGTCCTGGAGCGCGCCCGGATCTGGTGGACGCCTATCTCGAGCATCTGCGTGGAGTCTTCCCCGACGCGTCGGCGCTCGGAACGTTCGCGCTCGCGATCGATTGCGCGAACGGCGCCACGACGACCGTCGCGCCGCAGCTGTTCCAGGGCCTCGGGTTCGACACGACGTTCGTCGGAGATCGTCCCGACGGCCGCAACATCAACCTGCACTGCGGGTCGACGCATCCCGAGCTGCTCGCCCGCACGGTCGTGGAACGCGGTTGCCACATGGGCGTGGCGTTCGACGGCGACGGCGACCGCGCGATCTTTGTCGACCATCAAGGGCGCGTCGTGGACGGCGACGCGGTGCTGCTGATGTGCGGCCGGCAGATGCAGCGCGAAGGACGCCTGAAGGGAAACGCGATCGTCGCCACCGTGATGAGTAACATCGGCCTCGAGCTCGCGCTTCGTCCGCTCGGCATCGAGCTGGTTCGTTGCAGCGTCGGCGACAAGTACGTGATGGAGGAGATGCTCAAGCGCGATCTGTCGCTCGGCGGCGAGCAGTCCGGCCACATCATCTTCTCGGACTATCTGTTCACCGGCGACGGGCTGTGCACCGCCCTCAATGTGCTGCGCACCGTCGCGTCGACGGGCCGCGCGTTCGCCGATCTCGCGTCCGATTTGACGACATACCCACAGGTGCTGTTGAACGTCCGCGTCCGCGACAAGGTGGACCTGAGATCCCTGCCGCCGGTCGCCGCGGCGATCGACCGCGTCGAGGCGCACGTCGCCGGACAAGGCCGCCTGCTGGTCCGGTACTCCGGCACCGAACCGCTGCTGCGCGTCATGCTCGAAGGCAAGGACGAGCACGACATCCGAACGTGGGCACAGGAGATCGTAGACGTCGTCAAAGAACACCTCGGATAGGAGGATCTGGTGATCTGGTGATTTGGTGATCTGGTGATTGATTGGAGGATTGGCCGTGCGCAATCGAGCAATCAATCACCAGATCATCCAATCACCCAATCACCCGATCGTATGGTTCGCTTAAGCGTCAATGTCAACAAAGTCGCGACGCTGCGTAATTCGCGCGGCGGGACTGTTCCGAGCGTTATCGACGCGGCCAACATATGCGTTGCCGCAGGCGCGCCGGGGATCACGGTGCATCCGAGGGCCGATCGCCGCCACATCACTTCCGAGGACGTACGCGCCGTCGCGCGCGTGGTGCGGAACGCCGGGCGGCCGGTCGAATACAACATCGAAGGCGATCCGCGCCCGGATCTCCTCGACCTCGTCGAGGAAGTGCGACCGACGCAGTGCACACTCGTGCCGGTTGTGCCTGGTGAGATTACCAGTCAGGCGGGCTGGCAGCCCGGCGCGGCGTCCGATCGCATTCCACCGGTTGTCGAGCGCCTGCACCGGCTGGGCGTCCGCGTCAGCCTTTTTGTCGATCCCGAAACGGAACCGATCCGCTGGGCCGCGTTCACCGGCGCGGATCGCGTGGAGCTGTACACGGAGCCGTTCGCACGAGCGTTCGAGCAGGGAGCCGAAGGAGCACGCGGTTCGTTCATGGAGTACGCGCGTGCCGCCGAATTCGCCCATAGCGTTGGACTCGGCGTCAACGCAGGGCACGATCTGGATCTCACGAACCTGATGTTGTTTCGCGACCTTCCGTTCCTCGACGAGGTGTCAATCGGCCACGCGATCATCTCGCGCGCCGTGTTCGTGGGGTTGGACAAGGTCGTCCGCGAGTACCTCGACGTCCTCGCCTTGCGCTCGTCCTGAGCCTGTCGACCAGCCTCCGCGCTTCGCGCTACGGCGGTCCGCCGTAGCTTTAGCGAAGGCGGAAGGACGAGCGAGCTCCGCCCGCGGTTCGACGAGCTCACCACGAGCGATATCAGAGCGCGTCAGTGTGACTCTGCTATGATCAAACGATCCACCACAAAGGGCATAAAGCACGCAAAGCTCGTTGCTTTGTGGTCTTTGTGTTCTTTGTGGTTTGTTTGTGGTTGCAATGAAATCAGACGCTATCGCGTTCGGCATCGCCGGTATGTTATTCGGCCTGATTGCCGGATGGATCATCGGCTCGCAGCAGGCCACGACCACCTCCGGCGCTGCTCCTGCGGCCTCCCAGGGTGCCGCCCCGGCCAATGCGTCCGCGCCACCTACTCGCGCCGCGATTGTGGACGAGAAACAGGTGACGGCGCTCAAGTCGGCGGCCGAACAGCAGCCGTCGAACGCGACACCTCGCGTGCAGCTCGGCAACCTCTACTTCGATGCCGAACGGTATGACGATGCAATCAAGTGGTACACGGAGGCGCTGAAGACCGCGCCGAAGGACGTGAACGTCAGCACCGATCTCGGCGTCTGCTACTACTACACCAATCAGCCCGACAGGGCCCTGGAGCAGTTCGACAAATCGCTGGCGCTCGATCCGAAGCACGCGAAGACGCTGCTGAATGTCGGTATCGTCAAGGCGTTCGGGAAGCAGGATCTCGCCGGTGCGACGGAGGCGTGGCAGCAGGTGATCAAGATTGCGCCGGAGAGTCCCGAAGGCCAGGCCGCCAAGCGCGCGCTCGACAGCCTCCAGTCGGCCCATCCGGGTATGGGCGGCGCGCAGAAACCGAGCGGCTGATGGCGCGCGTCATTCTTCTGCTGGTGCTCTCGGTCGTCATCTCCCGCATCTTCTGGCGAATCGTCGGCAGCTTCGCCGAGGGTCTGACAGGCCGCGAGTTGCATCCGCCGGCGCCGCCGCAGCACGGAGTGCAGATGGTGCGCGATCCGATCTGCGGCACCTTCCTGCTTCCGGTGCACGCCATGATGCTCGTCGACGGACGTACGCGCGTGTTCTTCTGCTCCGAAGCCTGCCGCGACAAGTATCGAGCGAAGACGGCATGAGCGGCGAATCGCAGCTGCGCGCCGACATTGTCGAAGTCGGCCGCCGCATGTACGCGCGCGGATACACCGCCTCGAACGACGGCAACATCAGCGTCCGCCTTGGATCCGATCGCCTGCTGATGACGCCCAAGAGCGTGTGCAAGGGGTTCATGACGCCGGACATGATGTGCGTGACCGACCTCGACGGCCGCAAGCTCCAGGGCGAGCGCGATCCCTCGTCAGAGATGCTGATGCACCTCGAGGTGTATCGCCAGCGATCCGACGTGCAGGCCGTGGTTCACGCGCATCCGCCGACCGCGACCGGCTTCGCCGTCGCGGGCATTCCCCTCGATCGCGCGGTCCTCGCCGAAGTGCTGACCACGCTGGGCAGCGTGCCAATCGCTGCGTACGCCACGCCGTCCACGAAGGAGCTGCCGGAGGCGGTCCGCCGGTACATCAAAGCGCACGACGCCATGCTGCTCGCGAACCACGGCGCGCTCACCGTCGGCAGCGATCTCTTTGGCGCGTACTACAAGATGGAGACGGTCGAGCATTTCGCAAAGATCAGCCTTGTCGCGCGGCTCCTCGGGCGCGAAAACCTCATCTCGCGCGAGGAGGTGCTGCGGCTGCAGGATTTGCGCGGCACCTACGGCATCAAGGCGCCGGCACCGATTTGCGCCGACGACGAAGCGGCACAGCCGGGCGATCCGGCGGCGTGTCAGGTCGTACAGGCGCCCGCCGGCGGCGGATCGCGGCTCGTGCCTGACATGCTGGCGCAGGGCGGCGACGGGGAAATTCGGTTAACATACCGCGAACTCTCCGCATTGATCGAAGACGCTATACGGAGCTTGCGCTAGGAGACAGCAATGGGCGAGGCGTTAGGGATGATCGAAACGAAGGGGCTGGTCGCGATGATCGAAGCGGCCGACGCGATGGTCAAGGCGGCCAAAGTCACGCTGGTCGGCTGGGAAAAGATCGGCGCGGGCTACGTGACCGCGATCGTCCGCGGCGACGTGGCCGCGGTGAAAGCGGCGACCGACGCGGGCGCCGCGGCCGCGCGCCGCGTCGGCGAGCTCGTGTCGGTCCATGTCATCCCGCGCCCGCACGCGAATCTCGAAGACGCGCTGCCGATCGGCAAGGCGAACGCGGTCAAGGCCTGAATGGGTTCAGCGTTCAGGGTGCAGGGTGCAGGGTTCGTTCTCGTTCAGCGTTCGCGCCCGTTGAACCCGACATGCTGCTAGCGAAGATCGTCGGCACCGTTGTCGCCACGCGAAAAGACCCGCGGCTTGTCAGCACCAAGCTGATGGTGGTGCGGGGCATCGATCCTCGTGGCAAAGTCGAAGGCAACTATCTCGTCGCGGTGGATACAGTGGACGCCGGCGTCGGCGAAACGGTACTCGTCGTGAGCGGGAGCTCGGCGCGAATGGCGTCAGGGATGAAGGATTGCCCGGTGGACGCGGCCATCGTGGGGATCATCGACGACATCGAGATGAACGAGTAATGCAGCTTGCTCGAGTTATCGGCGACGTCGTGGTGACGCGCAAGGACGAGAATCTCACGGGGCTCAAGCTGCTCGTGGTGCAGCCGCTGACACCGGAGCGTCAACCGGCAGGGCGGCCGCTCGTCGCGGTCGATTCGGTCGGCGCGGGCGTCGGCGAAGAGGTGTTCTTCGTGCGCGGCAAGGAAGCGAGCTTCCCGTTCTATCCCGCCGAACCGCCCGTCGACGCAGGGATCGTCGGCATCGTCGATCACTGGGACCTCGAAGGAGAATGAATCGGGTGATCGAGTGATCTGGTGATCGGGTGATCGATTGCGAGATAGGCGCAGTCAATCAGCCAATCAATCACCAGATCACCAGATCATCCAATCACCAGATGCTGATTGCTCGGGTGGTCGGCACGGTCGTGTCGACGCAAAAACATCGAACGTTCGAGGGCGCGAAGCTGCTGCTCGTGCAGCCGCTCGACAGCGACGACACGCCGCGCGGCGCCGCGCTGCTCGCGGTGGACGGCGTCGGAGCGGGCGTGAGCGACAAGGTGCTGATCGTGCTCGAAGGCCGCGCCGCTGGCGAAGCGCTCGGCAAGACCGCCGCCCCGGTGGACGCAGCCGTCGTCGGAATCATAGACACGGTGACCGTCAGTGGATGATCAGGAACTGCGCGCGATGGTTCGCGACTCGATCGCGCGGCACCTCGGCGGTGCGGCGGCTGCCGCGTCGCAGGCCGCGCCGCCGTTTCGCGCGCACCCGAGCCACCTGATGCTGCCGCTGCTGACCGGCGGGGACGAAAGCGACAGCGCGTGTCTGATTGAGCCGGCGGTGCGCTGCAACCACTGCGGATACTGTTTGTCGTACGGACACTGATCCGGGCAGGATTGGCGCCCTCCTGCCCATGTTCAACGTCCTCATCACACGAAAGCTTCCCTCGTCCGTGATTGCGAAGCTGCGGGCGAGCGCGGAACTGGACATCTATACGGGTGAGGCGGCAATTCCTGCCGGCGAGCTGCGCGCGCGTCTCGGCGCCAAGGACGCGCTGATCTGTCTGCTGACCGATACGGTGGACCGTGAGATGATCGACGCTGCGTCCCGGCTCAAAGTGATCGCAAATGTGGCCGTCGGCTACAACAACATCGACGTCGCATACGCACGGTCGCGAGGCATTGCGGTGACGAACACGCCGGACGTGCTCACCGACTCGGTGGCCGATTTCACGTGGGCGCTGATCCTTGCCGTGACGCGGCGGCTCGGCGAAGGCGAGCGGCTGCTGCGGCGCGGCGCGTGGAAAGGCTGGGGGCTCGATTTCATGCTCGGTTCCGAGCTGCGCGGCAAGCAGCTCGGGCTCGTTGGAATGGGCCGCATCGCGCGCGCCGTCGCCGCTCGCGCGCCGGCGTTCGGGATGCGGGTGGCGTATACGGCGAGGCGCGACATTGCGGATCTCGGAACGCGGAATGCGGACGAACCTGCGGGGTCGATGAATCCGCAATCCAATCCGCAATCCGTAATCCGCAATCCGCAATCCCCAGCTACCCCGATGTCGCTCGATCGGCTGCTGAATACGTCCGATGTCGTGTCGCTGCACGTGCCGTTGACGACTGAGACGCGTCATCTGATCGACAAGCGGGCGCTTGCGCGCATGAAGCGGTCCGCGTTCCTCGTCAATACGGCGCGTGGACCGGTCGTGGACGAGGCGGCGCTTGCATGGGCGCTGCAGCAGCATCTCATTGCCGGGGCCGCTCTGGACGTGTACGAGAACGAGCCGGTCGTACATCCAGATCTGCTGTCGCTCGAAAACGTGCTGCTCGTGCCACATCTGGGCAGCGCGACGACCGAAACCCGGACGGCGATGGCGGACCTCGCCGCGGACAACGTGCTGGCGGTGTTGAGCGGGCGCGCGCCGCTCACGCC
>Ga0066710_100008268_pt1 | contig 10084 bp, 4 predicted proteins | sample GraSoiAngelo_159_FD_79666 | JGI IMG/M metagenome (GOLD analysis project Ga0066710, IMG submission 79666) | Grasslands soil microbial communities from the Angelo Coastal Reserve, California, USA - 14_1009_16_40cm | ecosystem: Environmental > Terrestrial > Soil > Grasslands | place: USA...
CGCTCCGCCTGCTGCAGCACGTGGGTGATGCGCCGCAAGGATCGCACCACTCGCGAGGGGAGGAACAGCACCAGGTAAATCTCCACCAGGGCGGTCAGGATGAGGGCCATGAGGAGATTCCGGCGGGCCCGGTTGCTCTGGCTCACCACGTGCCGCCGGTGCTCTTCCACGTGGGCGATGGCCCGGTCCTCGATCCCCTGGGCGATGGAGCGGATCCGCTCCCGGAGGCGAATCAGCTCCTGGAGAATCCGTCCCCGGGATGGATCCTCCTCCTGCGCGTTTTCCACCAGCGAAACCGCGAGCGACTCGGTCGAGCGCCGCATCTCCTCGAACAGCCGCCGCTTGGCCTGAGGATCCCGTTCCGCGGCCGCCTGCTCCTGCAGCGCGCGCATGCGATTCTCCAGCTTCAAGAGATGGTGCTCGAACTCGGACAGCGGCTCGGCCGCTCGGGCAGGGCCGGCGTACAGATCGGCCAGGCGGGTCAACGTCAGGTCGTACTGCGAGACCAGGTCGGGGATCCTCTCGAAGCCGGTGCCCTCGCCGCCCAGGTGCCCCAGCCCCTCGATGGTCGTGCGCCGGATCTCGTCCATGGAGCGCCGGTTCTGCTCCAGGAAGCTCTCCTCCCGAAGGAGGACGTAGGCCACCTCGGTGGAGGTCGCGGCGTCCAGGTTGGTCCGTATCAAGCGGGCGGCGTCGATGATCCGGGCGTCCACCTGGGTGATCGACATCACGTCCTCCAGGATGCCGTTGAGATAGAACAAGGCGAGGCCGGTCACCGGTATGAGAGCGAGAAACGAGAAGAAGACGCTCAGCGTGACCTTGTGGCGCAGCGACAGGCGGCGCTCGATCTCCCGGGTCCGCACCGGAATCTTCAGGAAGGAGGGGCCGCGCGGCGGGGCGATGTCAGTTTCCTCCCAGGGGGATGAGGTGGTAAGCGAGAATGGAGACCAGCCCCGAGGCGGGGATGGTCAGGATCCAAGCCCAGATGATCCGGTTGGCCACCCCCCAGCGGACGGACGAGAGGCGATGGGTGGCCCCCACTCCCATGATGGCGCCGGTGATGGTGTGGGTGGTGCTCACGGGGATGCCCCAGAGCGCGGTTCCCAGCAGCGTCAGCGCGCCTGCTGTCTCGGCGCAGAAACCGCCGACGGGTCGAAGCTTGGTGATCTTCTGGCCCATGGTCTTGACGATGCGCCAGCCGCCGAACATGGTCCCCAGGGCGATCACCGCGTGGCACATCAGGATCACCTGGAAGGGCACGTCGAACGTTTTCAAGTATCCCCCGACGAAGAGCAGCGAGGTGATGATCCCCATGGTCTTCTGGGCGTCGTTGGTGCCGTGGCCGAGGCTGTAGAAAGCCGCCGAGACGAGCTGGAGCTTGCGAAAAAGCCGTTCCACGCGGTTCGGCGAGGCGCGCCGGAAGATCCAATAGACCAGCACCATCAGGCAGTATCCCAGCGCCAGCCCGATGCAAGGCGCCAGCACGATGAACCCCAACGTCTTGGCCCACCCCAGGGGCACCAGGGCCACATGGCCGACCTTGGCCACGGCGGCGCCGGCGTAGCCGCCGATGAGCGCATGCGAGGAAGAGGTCGGCAGCCCCCACCACCAGGTGAGAACGTCCCAGACGACGGCTCCGGCCAATCCCGCCAGGATGACCCGCGTGTCCACCACGGCCACGTCGATCATCCCCTTGCCGATGGTCTTGGCCACCGCCGTGCCGAATCCGAAGGCGGCCACGAAGTTGAAGAACGCCGCCCACACCACGGCCTGCATGGGGGAGAGCACGCGCGTGGTCACCACCGTGGCGATGGAGTTGGCGGCGTCGTGAAACCCGTTCAGAAAGTCGAACAGAAGGGCGACGCCGATGACGAACAGGATGAGGGTCGTCATCAGGCATTTTTCACGATGATGGCCTCGAGGACGTTCGCCGCGTCTTCGCAGGTGTCGGTGGCCCGCTCGATCGACTCCAGGATCTCTTTGATCTTGATGAGCCGGATCGGGTCCTTCTCTTCCCGGAAGAGCTTGGCGATCGCCTCTTGGAAAACCCGGTCCGCCTCGTTCTCCAGCCGGTGCACTTCGATGCAGCGCTCCAGAATCCTGTCCTGCTCCCGCAGGGCCCGCACCGCCTTGGCAATCTCCTGGGTCTGCAGGCGCAGCACCCTGGCCAGCTCCGGTGCCCCGTGGATCTTCTCATGGTGGTCGAAGATGACCACTTTGTTCGCTGCCGCGTCGGCCAGGTCGATGATGTCGTCGATGGCCGAGGCCAGCTGGTGGATGTCCTCCCGGTCCATGGGGGTGATGAACGTGGAGTTGAGCTTGGTGATCAGGTCATGGATCTGGGAGTCACCCAGGTGCTCCTTCCCCTTGATGGCGAAAGCCCGCTCCTGCAGTTTGTCGAAGCTCTCCATCATCTCCACCAGGAGGGCGGCCGTGGCGTCGGCGTTCTGTGCCATGGTGTTGAACATGTCGAAGAATTTCTCTTCCCGCGGAATGATCCTCCACACGATGCGGCTCTCCTGGGGGATTGGCCGGTCTTAGCCCTCACCCCGCGCCAGTCGTTCGATATTCTCGTCGCTTCCGACCACCACCAGAACGTCATCCTCTTCGATGACGTCGGTGGGCTTGGGCAGGTCGTTGATCTGGACCTGGAAAGTATTCTTCCCCTCGGACGTGACCGTGGGGATGCGCTTCTGGATGGCGATGATGTTGACGCCGTAAGTCTGGCGGAAGTTGATCTTCCCGATGCTCTGCCCGATGAATTCTCCACGGGGCACCACTTCGGCCAGGCTGTGGCCCGTGGCCAGGGCAAACTGCTCCTGGATGGCCGGGGCGATGATGCTCCGCGCCACCTGCTCCCCCATCTGCTCCTCCACGTTGATGATCCGGGTGGCCCCGACCCTCTCCAGGATCTGGGCGTGCAGGTTCGAGACGGCCCGGGAGACGATGTGCGGCACGCCCAGCTTCTTCAGGATGGCGGTGGTGAGGATGGAGTGCTCGAGGTTGGCGCCGGCACCGACGATGGCGGCATCCACGTCCTCCAGCCCCGCGGCGCGCATGGCGTCCTCGTCGGTGGAATCGAGACAGACCGCCTGGGCCACCAGGTCCTTGATCTCCTCGACTTTCCGGATGTCCTCGTCGACCACCAGCACCTGACCCCCCTTCTCCGCCAGGGTCAGGGCCACCTTGATACCGAATCTCCCAAGGCCGATCACCGCGAACTGCTTCATGGCTCCTCCAGGGGCCTCATCCCACCAGGATCCGGGCCTCGGGATAATGGATCGAAGGCCGTGCGGCCCGCTCGCCCACGGCCAGGGCCAGGGTTAGGGGACCGATCCGCCCGGCGTACATGAGGAAGATCAGAATCAGCTTGCCCGCCGCGCTCAGCGTGGGCGTCACGCCCAGCGAGAGCCCCACGTTGGCGAAGGCGGAGACGGTCTCGAAGAGCAGTCCCGCGAACGACCCTCCCTGGGTGATCAGCAGCAGCGAAAAGCCGAGCGTGACCGCCATGAGAGAGATGATGACGATGGCGATGGACTTGTACACCACCTCCTTGGGGATGCTCCTCCCGAACAGCTCCACGTCCTCCCGGCCCAGCAGCATGGCCCGTACCGACAAGACCAGGATGCCGGCGGTGGTGACCTTGATTCCCCCGGCGGCGGAGGAGGGGCATCCTCCGATGAACATCCAGAGGATCATCAGCCAGAGGGTGACGTTCTGGAAGGAGGCGGGATCCACCGTGTGCAGGCCCGCCGTGCGCAGCGTGGCCGACTGGAAGACCGAGGCCATCACCTTTTCCTTCATGCCGAGAGGCGCCAGCGCGCCGTCGAATTCGAAAAAGAAGATGAAGAGGGTCCCTCCCAGCAGGAGGAAAAAGCTGGAGACCAGCGCCAGCTTGGTGTGGGCGGAAAGCTTCCGGAACCCTTTCCAGCGAAGCCGGAGCGTCTCGGCATTGAAGAAGGCCGCCAGCACCGTGAACCCCAGTCCCCCCATCACCATCAGGGATACCAAGACCAGGTTGATCATGGCGCTGCCGCGGTAGGCCTCCAGGCTTCCACGGAAGAGGGAGAAGCCGGCGTTGCAGAAGGCGGTCACGGCGTGAAACACGCTGGAGAAGATCGCCTCGGTCGGGGAGGAAAAGTCTTTTCTCCAGCTCAGGTACAGGAGCAGCGCGCCCAGTCCCTCCAGCAGGAGGGCCGCACGGATGATGTAGAACACCAGGGAGGTCAACCTCTGGAAGCTGTCCCCCTCCACCAGGTTCTCCATGAGGGCGCGGGTCCGAAACCCGAGTTTGCGCTTGAAGATCAGGGCGATGGAAGTGGACAGCGTCATGATTCCCAGGCCGCCGATCTGGATGAGCACCAGGATGACCGACTTCCCGAACAGGGTGTAATAGCCCTCCGTGTCCACCACCGTGAGGCCCGTGACGCAAACCGCGGAGGTGGCGGTGAACAGGGCGTCCAGCGGCGGGGTGCCGCGCCCGTCCAGGGTGGCCGTCGGAATGGTGAGCAGGAACGAACCCACGAAAATGCAGAGCAGGAAGCTCAGGGCGAGCTGCTGGGTCGGGCGGAGCTGCAGGGCGAGGGGAATCTGCTGGAACCACCGGGTGCGCGCCACCATGCGGAAGATGACGAAACATTCGCGCGTGATGACGAGGGCGGCTCCCAGGGCGGCATGATCGTGGAACAAGGCAAAGAGGACCGGGGGCACCAGCAGCAGGTCGGGGATGTGACTTTTCAGCCAGGGGCCCCGGTCGGGCTCGAAGACCAGGTTCAGACCCAGGTCTCCCAGAAACAGGATCATCAGGAAGTTCAGGAGGATGATCTGGGCGGTGTCGAGCCAGGGCGGCGCCTGGACTCGGTACCCCTCGGAGAGCACCAGCAATGCCAGCGCTACGATGGCCAGGCCCAGCAGGGGAAGGCGCAGGCGGTTCTGCAGCGGGATTCGTTCTCGCATCATCACGGATCGGCGCGACGGCTTCCCTCGAAGGAATCCCGGAATAAGAGCTTTTCCTGCAGCTGAGCGGCTCCTTATACCATAACCCCCCGCATCGATCCATCCGGCGCGCCTCTGGCCCCCGGAAGCCGGTACGCCATATAATCTTCGCGGCAAGAACCCTTTGCGCACCGCGCGCCAGGCTCGGGGCCGCCCTCCCTGCGGGGCCCCCAGGAACCCATCCTTGGCTTCCCGGATCCAGATTCTCATCCGCGCTGCTCTCCTCCTCGTCGCCCTGGCGGGGACGCTCATCTTTCTCCTGCTGCTCACCCCCTGGCCCGCGGAATGGCTCCGGGAGACGGTGCTGCATCAGGCGTCGGCGCTCACCGGCGGGAAGCTCGCCATCGGCGCGCTCGAGATCCGCTTCTTCCCGGTGCGTTTGATCCTGCGGGAGGTCCGCTTCGAGAAGAGCGATGCCGCGGGCGGCGAGATCCGCATCGCCTGCCGAAAGGTCGATCTCTCCCTCCCTTACCGGGCCTATCGCGGGGACTTCAGCCATTTAGAGGCTTTGGACTTGCAAGCTCCGGAGGTCTTCTATCGCCGCGGCGCGGCAGGTGGAGCTCCGGCGGCCGGCTCCCTCCCGGGTCCGGCCCCGCTTCTCCCGGTCAGCATCGGCCGCCTGGCAGTGGCGGAAGGGGTGCTGCGCGTGGAAGACCCTTCTCAGGACTGGGGAGGCGAGCTGAAAGGCCTGACCCTGACGGCCCGCAACCCGGGAGGAGCGGTGGGCACGCTGGCGGGCCGACTCGAGAAGGCGCGCCTGGCGCTGCGTGTGGGGGAGCACCGGGCGGGGGGGGAAGTCGCCGCCGATTTTCAGCTGGCGGGAAAGCGGGTAGGCCTTACTCGGATCGAAGCGCGCGACGGTGATGGGTTCGAGTCGACCGGCAGCCTGAGTCTGGATCTCGGGCCGCAGGCGCCCACCTTCCAGCTGGCCGCCAGGGGAACGCTCGCCGCCGCCGGCTCGCCGCGGCGCCTGCTTCGTGACCTGAACGGGAACCTCGAAGTGCAAGCCCAAGGAGAAGTCACCCGAGAGGGGATACGCGCCTCGGGCACCCTGCGATCCTCCGAGATCAGCTTCGCCAGGCTGACGGCGCGCCAGCTCACCGCGCGTGCCCAGTTTCGCCGGGGCCATCTGGAGATGACCGAGATTCAGGCCGAGGCGCTGGGGGGAAAGCTGGCGGGAGATGTGCGTTTGGACTGGGCCGAGGGGGCGGCGCGTGACGCGCTGCTGGACGCGAACGTCTCCCTCGAGAATGGCGGCGTGGAAGCGATCCTGAAGTTCCTCCAGATCGAAGGGGTCCCCCTCGACGGACGCGTCACCCATCGGGGGGAGTACCGACTGAAGGGGATGGACCCCTCGACCCTCCAGGCGAGCGGCACCGTTTCCCTGGCCGGCACGCTGCACGACCTTCGTCCGGAGCCCTTGAACGCCTCGGCCCGGTTGCGGCTCGACGGACAGACTCTGCGAGTCGAGGAGGGACAGGCCGGGACTCCCACTCTCCACGCCCGGTTCGGCGGGAGCCTCAGGCTCGACGGGGAAGGAAGCGGCGCGCTGCGAATCCAGGTCCAGGCCTCGAACCTCTCCCACCTGCAGAGATTCCTGGACCGGGTTCCCGTGGAGGTCCGGGAGCCCGTGGCCGAGATCGTCACCGACTCCGCCGGCGCGGACGCTTCGTTCCAGGGAGACCTCTCCTGGCGGCGACGGGCGCTATGGCTGGACGGCCAGATGCAATCGGGCCCGCTCGAGCTGCAGGGGAAGACTCTGGGAGAGCTGAGCGCCGATTTCAAGGCCGGTCCCGACGCTCTGGAGGTGCGCCGCGGGAATCTGACGGGGGGCGACGTGGTCGCTGCAGCCGAGGGGGAGTTCCACGGCGCACGCCAGTTCCGACTGAAGGGGAAGGTGGGGAACCTGCCTGCGGCCTGGCTTCGAAGGTGGTCGCATCTCGACTGGCCGGTGGACGGGCGCTTGACGGCCGACTTCGACCTGGGGGGGAGGACGGACAGTCCTGCCGGCAGCCTCAACTGGCGGCTGGACGAGCCGGTGGTGGCCTCCGTCCCCATGAATCTGGCGGAAGGAAGCTTTTCCTTCGCTCCGGACGAGATGACGGTCCAGCGGCTGCGGGTCGCCCGGGACTCTGGAGAAGTCCTGGTCACCGGGAGCCTGGGGTACCACGGCCGCCCCCTGAACCTGAGCGCCGAGGGACGCGGCCTCGACCTCCGCTGGTTTCACGAGTCCGGGATGGTTCCGGCGGAAATCGCCGGTCCCGTGACACTGACCGCCCGGCTCCAGGGCACGCTGCAACAGCCGAAGCTCGAAGTCGAAGTTACCACGCCCGGCGCGACCGTCAGGGGGATCGGGGCGGGTGCCATCACGGCCCGCTTCTCCGCCGATTCCCAGGAAGGAGCCCTGACGGTGGTGCCGGCGCAGAAAGGGATCAACTTTGCCGGGAGGGTCCTCTGGGACGAGCACCTTACCTTCGACGGAGACTTGATCCTGGATCACTTCACCGTCCCGGTGACCAGCCTGGGGGCTGACTTTCCGGTGACCAGCGTCGACGTTGCCTTGACCGGCGGGATCCGGGTCGAGGGGGAGCTGAAGCGCCCCGCGCGCTTCGACGCCTCGGGCAACCTGGTCAAAGTCGCGGTTCGCCTGGGTCAGCTCACGCTGGAGTCGCAGGTTCCCGCCTACTTCCGATGGAATGGCACCAGGCTGGAAATCACCCCCTTGAAGCTTCTCGGGTCCGGCACCGATCTCACCCTCAAGGGGGTGGTCGAGCCGGAGAAGGAGGCTTATCACTTCAGCGCCGAGGGGAGCGTGGGCCTCGCAGCGCTGGCCTCCTTCTACCCGGGTCTCATTGCGGGGGGCGCCGCCGACGTCTCCGTGAGCTTCGACGCCTCCCCCGAGACGAGACACCTGGAAGGATGGCTTCTCGTGCACGATGGACGGCTGCGCGAGGCGGGGCTGCCTCTGCCTATCACTTCTCTCGAAGGGAAGCTGGTCATCGATGCGGGAGGAGCCTTTCACCTGGAAGGGGTCCGCTTCGAGGCGGGCGGCGGGGTCATGACCGTGGATGGAAAGGGAGCTCTGCGGGGGATCCAGCCGGCCGCACTCAATCTGCTTCTGAAGGGAAGCAACGTCCAGCTGCTGTACCCGGAAGGATTCCGGGGGCGCTACGACCTGGGTCTGACGCTGACGCAGGACGAGTCGGGCGGGTGGTTGAGCGGCGACATCAATCTGATCCGCGGGGTCTACTCCAAGGATTTCAAGATCGAGCGAAGCCTCTTCTCGTTGGCAAGGGAGGAAGAATCGACCTGGGAAGAGGGGGGAGAGGCGGAGGAAGAGACTTTTCTGTCGCCCATCAAGCTGGACCTGTGGCTCAGAGCGGAGAAGGGGCTGTGGATTCTCAACGACCTGGCCAAGCTGGAGGGGCGGGCGAACCTGCACGTGAGTGGAACCGTGGGCTCACCCCAGATTACCGGGCGGGTGAGCGCCTTCGAGGGGGGCATCGTCCGCTTTCGCCAGGTGGAGTACGAGGTGACGCGCGGCAACATCGATCTGGTGGACCTGGATCGGTTCAATCCCTACTTTGACATCGCCGCCCAGACCCGGGTGCGGGACTATGAGATCAATCTGAAGCTGGACGGCTCCCTGGAGCACCTGGAGTACGAGCTGACCTCCAACCCTCCCCTTAGCCAACAGGACATCCTCGCGCTGCTGGTCTCCGGCAGAACTTTGGGAAATCTGGCGGCAACCGGAGCGGGAGGCCAGGCGCTGGAGGAGGCGGCAGCCGGAGCGCTGGCCGGGCCCCTCACCCAGGGCCTGGGAGGGAGGCTTCAGGGGGTCACGGGGCTGGACCAGTTCACCATCGATCCCGTCATCCTGAGCCGAGAAGGCGACCCGGCCTCCCGGATCACGGTGGGCAAGCAGATTTCCGAGAATCTGTTCGCGGCCTACTCCTCGGTGCTGGGCAGCTCCTCCGAAGAGATCTATCAGCTCGAGTACCAGCTCGGGCGGGATTTCAAGTTCACTTCCACCCGTGACAGCGACGCGGGATTGGGAGGCGACCTGCGTTATGTCTGGCGACGGATGACGGGGCCCGGTTCGAAGCTCGCGGTGCGCCCCGTTCCCAAGAAGATTGAGAAGCTGACCGTCGAAGGCGAGCCGGGAATGCGACCCAGGCGCCTGCGCCGGCTGCTCCGTCTCCGCCAGGGGGACGCCATGGACCGCGGCCGGGCCACTGCCGGGGAGGAGCGCCTGCTGGCCTACTACCATCGGCACGATCACCTTCAGGCGGTGGTGGAGGCGCGGGAAGAGGGTGTGGAGGGGAGGCCGGATCGGGTCGAGCTGGTTCTCAAGGTGGACCCGGGACCCAAGGTGGAGATTCAGGTACGGGGGACCGGCTCCGACAAGAAGTACCGGAGGAAGATTCGAGACCTGTGGAAGGGATCGGTGTTCCCCGAGGAGATCCCGGAGGAAGCTCGGGCGCGGCTGGAGCGCCTCCTCCGGCAGGCAGGGTATTACCAGGCTCGGGTGGAGATGACGCTGCCGGAGGACACCGCGGAAAAGCGGAAGGTGATGCTGGCGGCCACTCCGGGCACCCGCACCACCGTCGAGAAGATCGAGATCACCGGCAACCAGAACCTCTCGACGGATGATCTCCTGAAGACGATTCGGTCGAAACCCGGATCCCGGTCCACCCTCAATCCGGAAGAGGCGAAAGCCGACTCGGGAAGGATCCGGGTGAAGTATCTCATCGCGGGCTACCCCGATGCCCGCGTTCCACCCCCTGAGATTGTGCTGACCCCGAATGGGTCGGAGGCGACGCTGCGGTTCCAGATAACCGAGGGTGAGCCGGTGCGTCTCAAGTCGGTTCGCGTGGAGGGGAACGTCAGCCTCTCTGCAGAAAGACTGCTGAAAGGCCTCCCGGTTCAATCCGGTGATCCTTTCCTGCGTGCCAAGGTCCGGAGTGGGGCCGAGCAGATCCGACTGGCCTATGATCGGGCCGGCTTTGCCGACGCGAAGGTCGCCTACGAGCTGGGGGGGCCTGCCGGGACCGAGCTCATCTACCGTGTGGAGGAGGGAAAGAGGCGC
>Ga0066710_100008270_pt1 | contig 10083 bp, 8 predicted proteins | sample GraSoiAngelo_159_FD_79666 | JGI IMG/M metagenome (GOLD analysis project Ga0066710, IMG submission 79666) | Grasslands soil microbial communities from the Angelo Coastal Reserve, California, USA - 14_1009_16_40cm | ecosystem: Environmental > Terrestrial > Soil > Grasslands | place: USA...
CCGGGGTCACCTTGACCAGGGTCTCGGGCGGACATTCGGGCGGCTGGTCAGGTCTCGTGGCCAACGGCGGCTCCGGCACCGCCGCGACATGCAAGATGCAGGATGTCCCGAACTGGGTTACAACGACCTCCGCGGGGACCTACACCGGAAGCATGTGGGTTCGCGCCGATAGCCCCGGTGCGACGCTCACGATCAAGCTGCGAGAGTACAATGCCTCCACCTTGCTCGCGGTGAAGACGGCCTCCATCAAGCTCACCACGTCCTGGCAGATGGTTAGCGTCAGCTACGTTCCGGCGATGCCCGGTTCCTCCACCCTCGACTTCCTGGGGTTGGTGTCGAACGCTCCCGTGGGGACCTGTTTCTACGCGGACGACATCTCGATCGTCGTGTCCTAGGTGTAGCCCCAGGAAGGTTGTGAGCAGTACATGGTCGAGAGGTGGAAGAGCAGCTAGGTTCCGGAGGCGAGGAGAAGAACACCGCGCAACGAGCGCTCGACCGGATCAGGCGAAAGACGAGGCGTGTGGGCCGAGGGTCGCCGGCACACATCGAGAGAGCCTAAGCACGCGCGCGCGGGTTTCCGATGCGCCCGTCCGGTGACCAACTCCCTGCGGACCCGGCCGAGGTTCCTCGGAAGCACCGAGCCGGTGCACGTTCGTCAGTCAGTCAGATGGTTGGTTGGTTGGTTGGTTGGTTGGTTCGTTGGTTCGTTCGTAGGGTTGGTAGGTCGGTCGGTCGGTGGGGTGTTCTCAGAACTCTCTGACCACACGGAATCGGCGCCCTTTCGCGGAGTGCCCACAGGTTAAGAGGGGTAGTACCCACAGCAGGTCAGAGGTCGTTTCGGTCGGGGACCGACCCCTCAGAGGGTTAGGCCGCCCGTTTGCGGGCCTTCCTCCACTCAACGCAAGGTCGCGGATGCAGTTGACGTCTTCGATCTTGCGTCGAGCAAGCCGACGACGATGGCGCACCAGCGAGGCCGGCGAACCGACGAAGCCGATGGGATCGACCAGGCCCCCGAGCACGTGACTCGGGATCGTGGCCGTGACTCCCAGGACGATCGCCCTTCGCAGCCCGCATGTGGCGGATGCTCGTGCCTATACCGACGCCCGATAAGGCTGGGGAACGGGCCTACGATGTGAACTGCCTGCCGTGATCCGAATGGATCAGCGCACCTGGTCTGGGCCGGCGGTTCTCGATCGCCATCCCCAGCGCGTTCGTCACGAGCGCGGCCGTGGGCGCAGCGTCGATGGACCATCCGAAGAGACGGGGACGGGTGCCCGGGCGGACGGACGAAGGGCGATCGGCTCAGGACCCCTTGTCGAGAGCCTGGTACTCGTTGACTGGGGACGTACTGGCTAGATCCGCTCGTATCGTTCCTGCGCACCGGAGATCCCAAGGGTTGCTCTTTACGGACGGATCTCGCCCTGCCACGGCGTCTGGTGCGTTCCGTGGATGTCGTCTTCTTGTGAACTGACGATGGGGAGAGGCTTGTTCACTAACGGGGAGCGAGGCGTCCATCCGCGCGGCCCCCGGCCTGTTGCCTGTTCGCGACCCCCGGGAATCAGCTAGCTGCTCTCGCGTCCTATCAGGGTGGGGTAGTCGTGCGAGAGGAGGTTGGAGATGGAACAGACCGCAGCGCAGCATCGAGAGGCGGTGTCCGGTCGTCTCTTCGCGGTCGGTGCGATCGGCGGCCTCGCCGGGGGCCTCGGCATGGCCATGTGGCAGATGATCTATTCCGCGAGCCGAGGCGATGGGTTCTGGACGCCGCTGAACGTCTGCATGGCATCGTTCGTCTATCGGGCGGATGCTCGCATGATGGTCGGGGACATGATGATGCACCCCGGGATGTCGATGAACGAGCCGGTCCAGGCGAGCCACCTGGTGGTCGGGGCGGCGTTGCATTTCGCGTTCTCAGCCGTGGTGGGGATCGCTTTCGCGCTGGTCCTCTGGGAACTCAGCCGCGCAGGGCTCAGCGGGATCCTAGGGAGCTACGCGGGCTACGTGGCTGCCTCGATCGCCGGTGGCGCGATCCTGTACTTCGTCATGTGGTACCTCGTACTGCCGTGGGCGAACGAGCAGTTCAAGGAGCTCGCGCTGAGGCGCCCGTTCTTCGTCGCGCACCTCGTCTACGGCCTGGTCTTCGGGCTGCTCGCGTTCCCGCTCCTCCGACGGTCGACCCGAACGACCAGGGTGTAACCTGAACGCTCGGGGGGAGGGATCCGGCACGCCGGATCCCTCCCGATCGCGCGACTCATGCAGTGACCGGACACCGGAAGTCTGCCGCGGCAGCACGTGTGACGGTGACATCGCCTATCTGTTGGGCGGCCATCACGGCCTCATCCGACGTGAGCACGTATGGGGTGACCCCGGCTCCGAACGTCACCGAGAACACCTGCCAGGCGCCTCCGTGGTAGGGCCCATCTCCCGGCGCCACGCCGGCGATACCTAGCTGACCGGCCGCGCCGTTCGTGACGGCGTAGAACGGGTCGATCCCTCGCCCCGCGATCCCGACCGGTACGACGACCGTGCCGACGACCGCGCCATCGTGGAAGAGGTTTCCCTTCCCGGTGGAGGCGGAGGCCGGGACCGAGACGCCGATCACGACCATCCCGACGATCATCGAAACTGTGAGCGCCTTCCTCATGCGATGAGCCTCCTTCTCGGTCCGAGCGAACCCTCACCCAGATAGACGTCAAGAAGGCCATTCGATTCCCTCCCCGCCTCAGGTCCCCGTCAGCTGGGCGTCGGCTCGGTGATGAGCCCGTGCTGCACGAGGCCCACGAGCGATGGGTCCCGCGCGATCACGAGGTAGTTCATCGGGCGATCGCCGCAGACAAGGGTCATCCCATCGGACTGCGCCGTCCAGCCGTTCACACCGGCGGCGAGGGGGGTTGCCGCGTGCGCGACTGGGAAGGGGGCCGCGGACGTGAACAGCAGCACCGTCTCACCGGCCGTGTTCCGGTACATGAACGCATCGGAGGTGAGCCCAGCGAGGTCGACCCGCTCTCCCATCACCAGTTGCAGTCCCTGGCTCGAAAGGTTGGGAGCCGGCAGTTCCGAGGGCCCTCGGGCCGCAAGCGTTTCCGTGCGCGCCGCGGTAAGGGCGGCCGCGATCGGTAGCGGCTGGTTGCGTGAGCGGACCTGCGCCGCGCCGAAGATCGAGAAGGCGAGAACAGAAACGACGGCCGCCACGAGCGCGAGGCGTCGCGGGAGGCGACGGGGTACCGGAGCGACGGAGATCGCAGCACGTATATCGTCGCGGAGCCCCGGTGGTGCGATCTCGCGAGACGCCTCGACCATGCCGCGTCCCTCCCGACCGAGCGAGACCTCGCGCCAACAATCGTCGCACCCGAGGAGGTGGGCCTCGAAACGCCTGCGCTCCGGTGGCCGCATCTCGCCGCTCACGTAGATGGCCGCGTCGCGCTCGGGGTCGTGGGTGCGCCGGCCGATCACGCTTGTCTCCCCTTCACCTGGTCACCGAGGAGCCTCGCGAGCGAGCGCCGCCCGCGGTGCAGGCGCGACAGTACCGTCCCTCGCGGAGTCCCCATCGCCTGGGCCGCTTCGCGGGTGGACAGGCCGGCGATATCCACGAGCGCGAGTGCCACGCGTTGGCCCTCCTCGAGTGCCCACATCGCTCGGCGGAGCGCCGCGGCATCGAGGGAGGCCAGAGCCTCTCGCTCGGGGTCGGACGGGTCGGCCACGCCCTGTGCGAGCTCCATCGGGACCTCCCGCGGTCTCCGCGCCTCGCGCCGGTATCGTGAGCGCGCGAGGTTCATACAGATGGTCGCGAGCCACGGCTCCACGCGGTCGGGCTTGCGACCCTTCACCCACGCTGCGAACGCCGCAAGGTAGGTCTCCTGCACGAGGTCCTGGGCGTCCTCCACGCTCGGCACCATCCGGCGCGCGATGTTGTAGACGAGGTCCAGCGCACCCATGGTCGAACTCAGGAATTCTTCGCGGGGATCCACCTTCGCTCCTACCCTTCGGACGCCCGCGCCCCGGGTCCGATTCCCTCTCATGTGGGATAGATCCGCGCTGAGCGCGATCGGGACCTTACGCTCCCGCCCTCATCATGCGGTTCGTGACCGCGGCAGAGCCCGCGGCCGCATCAAGGACGGAAGTCTAGGAGTCACTGGGACGTGCGCCACGATCGGGCCCAAGCCGGACAGCTATCGTCCGCAACGTGCCCGCACGAGCCCTCAACGCTTGGCATCGGCGTGCACTCTGGCTCCCAGCTCTAGTACCAGGTCACATGTCTTTCCGTCCGCCCCTCTGGCTGCCGTCCCGGTTTCGCGGCCGTCCCCGCCCTCTGCCCTTTCTCCCTCCGCGTCAACGGGGATCAGGTGACCGACTCCGCGGCGCGTGAGTGGCCCTCGCGCTCCTTCACCAGGCGTTCGCCGTCGTCGCGGTTCACGACCCCGAGGAGTCGTCCCTCCTCCGACGTAACGAGGATCGCCTTCACACCGGCAGCCCGCATCCGCTCGACCAAGTCCCGGAGTTCCTCACGGGGACGAACCGTCGCGGGACCGAGCTGCATGAACCCCCCGACCCTAACGTCGTCGTCCTCGGGCAGGTCCTTCCATCGAACGCGTCCGACGACGATCGAGTGGTCGTTCGTGACCGCGCAGATCGAGTCGGGGCCGGGTTCCAGTTCAGCCCGGACCTGTCCGGCGCGCGTCTCTGGTCGGCAGGTCGCCGTAGCAGGCCGAAGGACCTGTCCAGCGACGAGCAGGAACGGACCGGTTCCCTCGGTAGGCAGGCCTCGCTCTATCCAAGCGGTCTTCCCACCGGCGAAGTCGTACGCCCGCTCGAACCCCAGCTCTTCGAGCCGCCACGCGGCCCGCGGACTCATGTCTCAGAGGTCGTCGTGGCAGTACGCGATGACCGGACGCGACCGGTCGAGGTCGGCTACGGCTTCAACCGTGAGTCCCTTGAGCGGGACGTTCAGCGCGCCGGGTAGGTGCTCCTCCGCGAACTCGCGCTCGGGCAGGACCTCGACGAGAGCGGCGTTTTCGTCACGAACGAGCCGCTGCACGTCCTCTACGTCGATCTCGGTCGGCATCCGATCATCGTAGTCGCGATGCCTCGGAACGCCGGCGCTGAGCCTCTTCGTCAATGTTCCGGATCGCACGCAGCACCCGGATCCGCAGCACAAGGTCCGATGCGGCCACCGTGATGAGTTGACCCATCACCGACCGCATCGTGTGCCATCAGGGCGGCGCAGGACCGCGTCCCGTTGATCTTCGGGGACCGGCCCAGCGCGAGCTACCACCGACGACCGCAACGCCCACCGCGCTCGCTTCGCCTTGGCGGGTTCTCAGGCTCTCGAGGGATCAGTAGGACGAAGTGGCCGGCCGGCTCATGGCCGAAGACGCGATAGGCAGCGATACTCACGAACCTTTTACCGTCCCCCGCACGTTTGCGAGGGAGCTATCGGCTCGCAGGCCTCGCCGTACGTCAAACGGGGGTTGCGGCCCTCTGATTCGAAAACCCAGAGTGTTGGCGGTTCGGGCCGGCTGGATCAACGGCGGCGGGAGGTGCGAGCCGGCGTCAGAGCAACGAGGCGCCGGGAGAGCGATGGTCTGGTACCCATACCGACACCGCTGGCCTGCCCGATGGCCGAGATCACCTCCGACCGAGTGGCAAGCGTGGGAACGATGCCCGCACCTTCCGGGAATGGAGTGAGGAAGATGAGATCTCGTAGCTCCGTGGTCGGTCTGCTCTGCCTCGCGGCGGCCGTGGTTTGGGGAACGGCGGTTCCGAGCACCGCCGGCGGGGATTCCAGGCAGCCGACCGTCCGGTTCGACGTCGTGAGCATCGTCGACGGCGCGGCGGTCGGTGGCGGTACGGCCGTTTCGACGGCGGTCGGCCCTACCGGGTTCGTGGGTGACACGCTGACGATAACGGCGACCGGGACGGCCGAGCCCGGAGAGGGAGAGGCTTCGGGTGGTGGCACCTTCGTCCACGAGGCGCCCGATGGAACGGTCAAGGTCGCTGGCATCTACACCGTGACCAGGTTCGTCTCGTGGACCCCGACGAGCGGCAGCTTCGCGGCGACCGGTCTCATCGATGCCGTCGGCGATGCGAGCGAGGAAGCGCATGCCGGTGTGCTCCAGGTGAGGGTCCGCTTCTGGTCCGGTGGCAACGCCGTAGGCAGAGGCTTGATGACGATCACGTGTGCACTGCCGGGAGCTCCCGCAGGCCTCGAGGAAGGATTCACCGTCATCGCTACTCCGCGGGGTACCGACCTTCACATCCGCTTCACCGAGAAGACCGTGGGGGGTCCGACGCTGTTCCACGTGCTCCACTAGAGGGAAACGGTTTGGTGGCTGCCTCCCCGCAGGCAGCCACCAACGTCGTGGTTCTCGAAGTCCGGATTTTCCAGGACAACATGGACGATCACGATCCTCTCCCTCGTGTGCCTGCGTTCGATCAACAGAGTGGTCAAGGGTTTCTTCCAGGCTCGCATTACGCGGGACGGCGAGATTGATTGGCGCGAGACTGAACCCTCTTGCTCCTTCGACCGCGACGATCCGCTCCGGAGCGATGCCCTCGTCCCATCGCACCAAGCGGTCGTGCTCTGTGGGTCCGAGCCCACCGTGATCTCGGCGAGGACCTTGCCCTGCTCGTCGAGCGCCGCGGCGGAGTGGATCCTCGTATACGCCCGAGCAGATCCTGACGGTTAACGGCGGCAAGGCGACCCTTCCCAAACGAACCCGTCCCGGCCAGACTTCGGCCGTGCCGAAGACCCCGTCGAACGTGTTGCGGGCCGTGTTGTTCACGGATGTCGTCGGTTCGACCGAACTCGCGCGCGAGCTCGGAGACCAACGCTGGGCCCGTCTGTTGGAGGCGCAGCGGCGGGTCGTCCGCGAAGAGCTCCGAGCGAACCGCGGCCGAGAGATCGACACCGCCGGAGACGGGTTCTTCGCGGTCTTCGAAGGACCAGCCGACGCGGTGCGATGCGCGTTCGTCGCGGCTCGCAGGGTCCAGGACCTCGGGCTGGACATCCGGGCCGGGGTGCACTTCGGTGAGATCGAACGGGCGGGTGATAAGGCGCACGGGATCGTCGTGCATACCGGCGCTCGCGTGATGGGTCGGGCGGGCGCCGCCGAGGTCGTCATCACACAGACCGTTAAGGATCTCGTCGCGGGAGCGAGGTTCGGGCTCGCAGAGAAGGAGGTCGTCGAGCTGAAGGGCGTTCCCGGGAGCTGGACGCTCTACGACGTGGTCCAGGTCGACGACCGGCTCCGGCCGGAGCCGGTCGAGGATGCGACCGTCGCCTCGGAGCGTCGCGAGCGGGCGTCGGCGGCGCCGCCGCCCCGTACGCGACGGCCATGGCTCGTCCCGGCCGCGATCGCGGGGGTGCTCGCGCTGGCCGTGGCCGCGTTCGCCGCGTTCCGGCCCGCACCGACCTATCTCCCTGGGGCCGGCACGGTCGCCCGGATCGACGGCGATCGGTTCGATCGACCCATCGCGGTCGGGTCCTTCCCGATCGCGATGACCGAGGGCTACGGGCGTGTGTGGGTGATGGACCGACAATCGCAGATCTACTGGGTCCAGGAGCAGGATGGCTCAACGGGTTCGCGCGGCACCGATGGTGTACCCACGGGGGCGACGATCGGAGCTGGAGCGGTGTGGATCACCGCTGGTTTCGGGACCGCGGGGAGCCCCGACGCGACCGTGAGCCGGCTCGACCCGGCCACCGAGCAGGTCTCCGCCGCGTTCACGACCCCGATCGGTTCCCAAGCGATCACCTTCGGCGACGGTGCCGTGTGGGTCGCCGATCCCAACACCGTATCCGTGACCCGGTTCGATCCGGTGTCGCGGAGGACCGAGACGATCTCGCTCCCCCGCTCCCACACCGCGCAACCGGACTCGATCGCGTTCGGGCAGCTCGGCGGTCCCGCGATCTGGGTGGGCGATGCGCTCTCCTCGGATCTGTACCGGCTGAGTGGGGTTCCGACGAAGGTGGACCGCACCTACACCGTCGGCGGACCACCGACGGCGATCGCCATGGGAACCGACGCGGTCTGGGTCGCGAGCGAGCAGCGGGACTCGGTCTACGCGCTCGACCCGGCGACGGGATCCATCCGCACGTCGATCGACGTCGGCGGACAGGGTTGCAACGCGCCGGCGTCGATCGCGGTCAACGCCGCCGGCGTGTGGGTGGCGTGCTCCCTTTCGGAGCAAGTCATCCGGATCGACCCGACCCAGGGGGTGATCGTCGAGACCCTGCCGGTCGCGGCCGCCCCGATCGCCGTGGCGACCGCGCAGGACGGCTCGGTCTGGGTCGCGGTGCAGCCGCGGTGACCCTGTTCAAGGAGCCGTGACGGCCAGCCGGTCGAGCGCCGGTTGTTCGTTCGCGAGGTCCCACGAGAAGGCGCCGATCGAAGGTGGCGAGATCCGGATCACTCGCGCGAACGCGATCGGCACGGAGGGCATCACCTGGGTCACGAGGTACTCATCCAGGCGCGTCCAGCACGCGACCCCACGAGCGCCGAGCTCCTGGTTGCACGCCAGGATCTGCGGAGCGATGGTCGGGACCGATCGGACGGTTGAACCGAGCTTGGCCAGGTCGGCCGCGGAGGCTCCCATGTGGGTGATCCCGTACGGGGCCGTGACGGATGGGCCTCCGAAGTTGGTGACGATCAGGTTGCCGACGCTCGGATAGTCCGGGAACCAACCGTCGCCGACGCACATACCGATGTGCGATCGACGGACGACCCCCTGATCCGTACAGGTGGCGTAGAAGTCCTCGGGGACCATCACCTTCGCATGGATGCCGAGCGCCGTGAGGCTGCGGGCCACGCCCTTCGCGACCGAGCCCATGTTGTTGTGGATGACGACGGTCACGGTGTCGCAGACGGGGTCGGCGCAGCGTCCTCCGGACGCGTACCGTGACCCGGCCATCGCCCGCCGCGCGGCCGCGAGGTCCGGGGCACCATCCCGCCCCGGGAACGGATCCCAGCCGGAGGCCAGGAGGTCTTCGCTGCTGTCGGGCGCATAGTGGTTCGCAAGGACCGCCGCTCCGAAACCGTACCCGCCCTGGATGGCGCTGAGCATGTGGCGGCGATCCAGGGCGAACGCGACCGCTCGTCGGACCGCCAGATCGTCGAAGGGCGGCTGGGTGAGGACGAAGTCAGCCATGATGAGATTCCCGGTGTCGATGCTTTGGATCAAGGGGCGCAGCGACGGGTCGTTCAGATCATGACGAAGGGTCGCGGGGGGTGGGGAATCGTCGAAGACCATGCCAAGCTTGCCGGCCGCGACCTGCCGGGACAAGGCGTCGCTGTCACCGCCCTGGATGACGATCCGATCGGGAAGCGCCGCGCGGAGCGGGTCGCTGGCCGGATCCCATGAGGGGTTCCGCACGAGCGTGAGCCGGCCGAACCCAGTCGGCTGATACCCCTGGTCATAGCTCCACGGCTTGAAGCCGGATGGCGGCACCTGCTGGGCGGCCGGCTTCGAGAAGTCGATGGCGTCTTCCCCTTCGATCATGTACGGCCCCGAGGAAACGAGGAACATCCCGTACCCGTCGGCCTTGCTCGGGTCCGAGCTCCGGTCGTGTCCTGTCGCGACGCCGAACCGAGCGGAGGGATCGTTCGGCGACGGCGGGATCGGCGCCGTCGCCGCGAGCGCCATGTCGTAAGGCAGCGTGGCATCCGGACGGACCTCGTGGATCCGGAGCGTGAGCGGGTCGGGCACTTCCAGACCGGATATCGAGTTCGCCTTCCCATCGAGGTATGCGGTGAAGCCTTCGATGTTGGCGAGGTAGGCGGAGCTCAGGCCGACGTTGGCCGTGTGCGGATCGCCAGCACGCAGCAGGGCCCGGACGATGTCGGGCGATGTGATCGGGACGTCCTGCAGCGGTGGACCGTAATGCAGATCCGGTCGCAGATGGAACGTCCACGTCAGACCGTCCGTCGAGACGTCCGGAGGAGCGGCGGCCAGATCCGGCTTCGGCTCGGTGCCGCTGATCCCGGACGTGCCGTCGTAGGACATGAGCGTGCGGAGGAGGCAACAGCGGAACAGCTCCCACGGCGAGAAGCTCCATTCGTTCTGGGGATCCAGACCGAAGAAGAGCGC
>Ga0066710_100008271_pt1 | contig 10082 bp, 3 predicted proteins | sample GraSoiAngelo_159_FD_79666 | JGI IMG/M metagenome (GOLD analysis project Ga0066710, IMG submission 79666) | Grasslands soil microbial communities from the Angelo Coastal Reserve, California, USA - 14_1009_16_40cm | ecosystem: Environmental > Terrestrial > Soil > Grasslands | place: USA...
GGCCAGCGCCTCGGCCGAACGGGCGGTGCCGATGGCGATCGGATCGTTCCCGTCGGGGGCGGACAGGACGATCCCTTCATCGCCCCACAGACGTGCGCCGGCGGGGGACATCTTCTGGGCACGGGCGCGGACCGAGGCGAACAGCACGATGGCGCCGGCGCTGCCGTCCACGATCACGCGCGACGCCATGTCATCGGTCGTCCCGCCGCTCCAGACACGCACGCCGCCGGCGGGCCAGATCACGGCTCCGTCGCCGCTCACGCGCTGCATGCGGACATGACCGTTCGGGTCGGTCTCGTCGTCACGCGGCTCCCAGAAGGAGACATACACCCCTCCTTCGCCGTCGGACGCCAGCGAGGCGCCGACGAAGTCGCCGAACCGGCCGCCGGTGAAGATCACCGGGCTGCTCCAGAGCGGCCGCCCGAGGGCATCGAGCCGCTGCAAGAGCGAGATTCCAAAGTACGCGGGCTGCACGCCGATGGTCTCGCTCCAGGCAATGAACAGGCCGCCCTCGCCATCGGGGAGGATGACCGGGAGACTTGCATCGTAAAGCGGAGAGGAGACGCGCACGGGGTAGCGGTCCAGAAGCTCCCGCCCCTGCGGGTCGTACTCCTGAACGAAGACCTGGGACCTGTCGTCGCCGACCTCCGTCTCGAACACCATGACGAGCGCCAGGCGGTCCGGGGCGACGAGAGCGGCCTGCCACGGCTCCTGATTCCCCGTGCCCCCGGCCAGGAGGGCGCCGCAGGGATCGTCGGCGTAGAGGCCTTCGCCCAGGCGCAGGGTGTGCAGATCGCCGTCGAGATGCACCATGAAGACATCGTATTGCTCGGTCGCCGGCAGATCGCTCCGGTGGTCGTCGAGCGCCGGCAGGAAGAAGCCGCCCATCCCGTCGGCCACGGGAGACATGATGATCCGGGGCCCCATGGCGCCCGAGCAGAAGGGGTGACCCTCCGGCTCCAGCAGCAGGTTGCTGCCGGCGGCGGCGGGCGAGGGATTCAGGGCGCACAAGCCGAGCGCGCAAAAAAACGCGGCCGTCCCTCGGGAGGAGGATCGGGACGGCCGCGGCGCCTCGGGCAGGCGCCATCTCGGTGCCTTCATCGCCGGCTCAGGGGTCGCGTTCGATCCTCGGGGCCGCAGCATCATGGCCCGCCTGCACGCCGAGGGCCAGCCCGCCCCCGTAGGGTCCGTAGACGAACTCGATCAGGAAATCGGAGGCGCGGCCGCTCAGGGTCGAGAGCGTGCCGCTGTATCCCTCCCTGAACAGCTCCCGAGCGAACTGTTGCGTCGAGACACCGCCGAGAAGATAGAGACGATGCGGCTGGCTCGCGGCGGCATGCTCGCCATAGAAGCCGACCGCGCCGTGCTCGAATGGCCCCGCGAGCTGGCGCGTGCCGTAGGCGCCGACGACCTTGCCGCTCGAATCGACGAGCTGGTGCAGGGAACCGGGCTCGATCCACCGGCCGCCCTCGTAGTAGCCCTGGATCGGCATGCCGTAGACGTCCCCCGTCGGCGGACCGAGCTCTCCCGACGGGTGGTGCTCCGCGGCGTCGAGCCGCAGCGCGCTCTCACCCGCGATCGGCTGTCCCGAGTGGATCTCCCCGTGCTCCGCCAGCGCGTTGGCAAAGCCTCTCTGGAAGGAGGAGTTGAGCAGGAAGGTGCTGAAGACGCTCCCGGCCATCGCGGCGGATCGGGGGGCCAGCCCCAGGTCCTGGAACAGCAGCATGAACCCGTCGACGATGCCCTGCCCGAGCGGCGTGTGCAGGATCACCGGAGTGACCGCCGCGGCGTACAGCGCGGGCTTCGAGGCCGCCAGCGAGTGCATGGCGACCTCCCAGCCTGGCCCGGCTGCCGCCGTCAGGAAGATGGTGATCCCGGTCAGGGCGACCGAGGTTCCGACGTCGGCGCGCGTGTCGCGATCCATGAGCGCCAGCGCCCCGACGAACAGGATCAGGCCCAGCGGATTGCGCCCGCCCGGATCGGAGAGACCCACGGGATTGTCGCGCGCGTAAGCATACCGGTTCAGCGCCGCCGGGTCGGCGGTTTCGGGAACGAGCGCGTCCGGCTCCAGGAACCTTCCGAGCTCGGGGTCGTAGTGGCGGGAGCCCATGAGCAGGAGATTGGAGGAGCGGTTCGCGGGCGCGCCGATGAACAGTCGCGTGATCGCGGCGTCGTCCTGCAGGCTGGCGCGCCGGCCGAACGGGCGGTAGTCGTAACGCGCGACCACGCGACCCTGGTCGTCGATCACGGCCCGCGTGCTTCCCAGGTGGTCGGTGATCGGATAGAGGGTGCGGCCGGACGACTCGACCATGGCGATCCGTCTGCCACCGGCGAAATAGCTGAGGGTCGTCAGGCCGTCGCGCACCTCGATCTGCGGCATCGGCGTGAGCAGGACGGCGCGAGGCTGCCCCGGGGCGTCCGTCACTTCGCGCACCCGCCGGCCGCCGGCGTCATAGGTCTCGGACAGCACCAGCCCGGTCATGCCGTCCGCGAGACGTGAGAGCCGGCCGGTCGCGTCATAGGTCAGCGTGCGGTTGGAGGACGCGGAGCGGATGGAGACGATGTTGCCGGCCGCGTCGTACGACATCGACTGGCCGGTGGACGAGCGTGTCACCCAGTGCGGGTGCAGCGGATCGTCATAGAAGAAGCCGACCCCATCCTTGATCAGCAGGCTGCCGGCGTCGTCGTAAAGATAGGCCAGGTCGCCGTACGGGCCGACGGCGCGCGTCAGGCGATGCCGCCCGTCGTAGGTGAACACCTGGGCCGAGGGTCGCGCCGGATCGTGACGATCGTCGATCCGGGCGATCCGATCATCGTCGTCGTAGCCGTAGTTGTCATCGAGGAGAGAGTCGCCGCCCGGTCCGACGACGTGCAGACGCAGCGGGCGGCCGCTCGGGCTCTCGTACTCGGTCGCGAGCCGCCCCCCGCTCTTCAGCGTGATGGCGGTCAGCTGGCCCCTCTCGTTGTAGGCCAGGGCGGTGGCGAACGGTCGCGCCACGCTCAGGTTGCCGCCCTCGTCGTAAGCGTACTCCGCCGCAGGTCCCCCGGGGAGCGTCTCCAGGACGATCCGGCCCTGGGCGTCATACGCGGTGTCCACGGTGTAGGTCGCGCCGTCGAGAGCGCGGGTCATGCGTGTCACGCGTCCCATCAGGTCGTGCTCGAAGCGCTGCGTGCCGGTCGGGTCGATGATGGACGTGAGCCGTCCGATGGCGCGGGCCGCGGCCCCGCCCTCGTCGTAGCCCCACGCAAAGCGACTGCCGTCCGGGAGGTCCTTCCGGACCAGGCGGTCGAGGGCGTCGTAGGTCAGTCCGGTGACCTGTCCCGACGGGTCGGTCTCGCTCGTCAGATTGCCGGCGAGATCGTAGACCGAGCGCCACGACCCGAGGTGCGCGTCGGTCAGCGCCAGACGCTGGCCGAGGGTGTCATAGGCCAGGGTGGTCACGGAGCCGGCCGGGTCGGTGACGCGCACCAGACGACCGGCGGCGTCATACACGTAGGCGGCGATCGAGCCGTCTCGCCAGGCGCCGGCGCCGCCTTCGAAGTCCTCCGCCCGCACGACGTCGCCAAACGCGTTCTGGCGCAGGTCGTGCCGGTGGCCGAGCGGATCGAGGAAGGTCTCGTCCCAACCGGCGTACTGAACTCGCCGCGTCCGCCCGGCCGCGTCGACCGTGACCGTCCGGCGTCCCGCGGCGTCGTACTCCGTGTGCGAGGCGAACGACGCGTCCGACGGCAGGGCGTACTCCTCGCCGGTGGCGAAGAATGGCTCGGCCCGAGTCGCCATCCGGCCGGCGGCGTCGAAGGTGACGGCGCCACCGACCACCATGCGCCCTCCGGGCGCCTCGATCTTCGTCTCCAGGAGCCGGCCAAGCCCGTCAAAGTAGGCGATCGACTCGAGGCAGCCGGCCGTGCCTTGGCGCTCGCCGGCGCCGCTCTGTTCGCGTGCGAAGCGGAAAACGCGCGCCGGCACGGCGTCGTAGTCGTGCCGGTAGGAGACGGTGGGTCTGTCGGAGGAATCATAGGGCCCGTACTCCGCCGTCTTGCGGCCGAATCCGTCGTACTCCATCTGCGTCCTCGCCCCGTTCGGATCGGTCAGGCGCAGAAGCAGGCCGGTGCGCGGATCGAACACCCGCGAGGTGACGCGTCCGAGGGCGTCCGACTCGCTGTCGGGGAAGGTGAACGTCGGGTCGATCTGCCCGCGGACGATGACGCGCCGCCGGCCGAGGGGGTCGACCTCCCAGGCGAGGTTGCCGTAGACGTCGTAGCCGCGCGATATCGCGGGGTCCACGGAGTCGTCGGGAGCGCGGCCCGCCGGACCGGGCGGGCCGCTCCGCCGTTGCTCGCGTGTCGCGAGGCCGGCGTCGCCGACCGCGCCCAGGGCCAGCCCGTCATAGAAGGTCCAGCTCTCGGAGACGACCGAGCCGTCCACGCCGGCGAGCGAGCGATGCACGGGCAGATCGAAGAACCAGCGGCCCAGGGCCGGGTCGCCGCCCGCCCCGTCGTCGAGGGCGGAAAGGAAATCCTCGGTGATCACGCGGTCGTCGAGCGGGTCGTCGACCGACCCTTCGCGGCGCTCGATGCGGCGCAGCATCATCCGGTCCGGAGGATGGACCGTCTCGTCGAACAGATAGGCATAGGACACGGCGCTGCGCCGGACGTACGCGGCGCTCCCCGGGTCGGTGGTCGTCCAGTCGTAGAGCGTCGTCTCGTCGCGCACCAGCGGATGGCCGAGCGGCGGGATCGCATCGCCGGTGTCATAGGTCCACGCGGTACGGGCGAAGACGGCGCCGTCGGCGGTGCGGCGCACGACGCGCTCCTGCGGCACACCCCGCAGCGGCGCGACGCGCCGATCCGGCTGCTGGTAGAACAGCGTCTCCACGGATTGCAAGCCGCCGGGTCCGGTCTCCGTGACCCTGCGGAAACCGCGAAAGTCCCGGCCGGCGTGGTTGTGGAACGGCCCGTCGTAGGCGTACCGGGTGGTGTAGGCATGCCCCATCCCGTCCTCGTCCGAGCGCTCCGTCACCACCGTCACCGGGTAAGGCAGCGTGGCGCGCGCACCGCCCTCCGCCGGGCCGCCGTGGGGCGCGGGGGCGTACACCAGAGAGGCGCGCCCTCCGAGGCCGTTCGTGTAACTCTTCATGAGGGATCCCGGGAGCCACGAGGTGTTGCGGCGCCACTCGCGCGTGCCGGTCTCCGGCGCCGCCAGATAGTCGGCGCCGCCGTCGCCGTCCAGATCGATCAGACGGACCCCCTGATCGCGCGGCGCCCCTCCCGGTGTCTTGACGACGAACAGACCCGGGAACCACGAGAAATCGACGTGGCCCCATCCGCCCGTCAGGATCGGATAGTAGGCGACCCTCTGCTGCACACCGTCCCACGAGCGCGCCAGGATGATGTAGCTCGTCTGCAGGCGCGCCTCGTTCACGACGCGCAGACCCCGGTCCAGGGAGGCGCCGTCACCCGAGCTGTACACGTCTACGAACCTCTCGCCCCCGGTGATCTCGAGGAACCAGCTGAAGCCGCCCGACGTCCAGGTCGGCGAGGGACCGCCCGGGCGCCCGGTGTTCAGATAGGCCACGTTCTGCACCGTGCCGTCGACGTTGGAGGCGCGGAACAGGTCGACCAGCCCGTCGCCGTTCAGCTCCATGAGCCGCATCCCCATATCGAGGAAGCGGCCGTGGCTGATGTGGCGCACGAACGGATCGTCCGGCAGGATCCAGCCGGGATCGAGACGGTAGACGCCGCGGTCGTAGAGATAGACCCGGCGTGTCGCCGGGGCGCCCCACTCGGCGCGCGACACCAGGATATCGGCGCGCCCGTCGGCGTTCACGTCGGCGAGGCGCACGCCGAGATCGTCGCTGATGTCACGGCCCGATTCGGCGTGCAGCCAGACGAACGGCTCATCCGGCAGGAGATACGAGGCGCTCCTGTCGGTCGTGAAGCCGGACCCCGTGTTGAGGAAGACCCCCTTCCTGATCCCGAGGTTGTAGTGCTGGGCGATACGGACGACGTCCGGGTAGCCGTCGTCGTTCACGTCGAGGAAGCGGACGCCCATCTCCACCCGGTTGAGCGTCCCGCGCTTGAGCACGAAGTAGGCGCTCTGGCTCTGGTCGACGGTGTCGACCAGGTTCATCAGGCTGGCGCTCCAGGCCGCGTCGTAGACGAAGCCCGATCCGGTGTTCAGGTAGACGGCGGCGGTGACCTGGTAGACGCCGCCCGTCAGGTGCGCCGTGAACTGCACCAGGTCGGGGAGACCGTCGCGGTTGAGGTCCTCGAGACGCACGCCCGGGTCCTCGTCCTCACCGGACGAGCCGTAGACCAGCGGCAGCGGGGGCGCGCCGCCGGGAAGCGCCGCGGACCAATGCCCGTAGCCGTCGGGAAGGTAGTAGGAGTACTCGATCGCCGGCAGGGTTCCGCCGGCGCCGTCGCCGCGCACGATCGCGACGAGACTCGACTCGCCGATCGGAAGACTGGTGGTCGAGGCGGAGGTCGCGGTCGCCGAGGTCGTGTCACCGGGAGGGCGCACCGGCCGGGGCGCCGCGTTGATCTTCGCCGGGCCGCCGCCCCGGCCGCCCGACGACCCGGGCCCGGTCGGTCCGCCACCGTCGATCGGACCGGGTGCGGGCCCGGGAGCGCATGAGCCGATGATGTCCGTGGTGCTGCCGGGCTTGTCGTACTGGAAGGCGTAGCTGCGCGCCACCTTGCCGGAGGCGCTGGTGAGGATCGACGACAGCCGGTAGAGGAGCCTCTCGCCGTACGGCGTGGGAGACTCGTCGCCGCGTCGTTCCCAGCAGATCTGCACGGCGTTCGTCGCCGGGAGACCGGTCGCCGGATGCGCGGCGTAATCGATCCGGATCGGGTAGAGACGCGCGCCCTGCGACAGGTAGCGGATCGCCATGACGTTCCCCGGCGTGTCTTCGATCCGGTCGAGCCCCCATTTGAAGTTTGCCACCTGCGACATGTTCCCGGAGGCGCCGTCGCCGTTGAAGCCGAAGCGGTAGGCGCGCCCGTCGCGCCCGCGCGCCACCCAGTAAGTCGAGCCCGCGCCGAACGGCCCCGGCGACAGGCGGGCGATCAGAAAGCCGGTGTCGATCACGGTACGGAACCGTGTCGACGACGGATCCAGCGCGAACAGCTCGTGCGACTCCCCGTTCAGGGTCATCACGAAGACATCGCTGTCGTCGAAGCGCGGCGGGCCGTAGCGCGTGCTTCTCTCGATCGAGCCGAGATCGAGCGTGAACCCGTGCCCGGCGTTGCCCGGTCCCGCGGCGCTGAGGTAGCGGAGAGCGATCTGGGGCTGCAGACCGTGGCGGCCCGGCGGCGCTTCGATCGGGAAGACGACGCCGGCGATCCCGGACGCCGGATCGACGCGTGGCTGCCCCGGCGGCGCGGCGAGCCCGTCACGCCCCGCGTCCGCGGGGCCGTCGGCGAGCGCCGGGTATGACACGAGCGCCGCGATCGCCGCCGCCAGGACCACCGCCGGACGGCGCGGCCGCCGCGGCCGCTCATCGGGCCGATCGCCAGACTTCGAGGCGGCGGCTTGCGCCGCCGCCCCCTGGCGGGAGCGACCCGGATTCCTCGGTACGCCCGCCCCCAGGCGCCACCTCGTGTCCGGGTCATCCCCCCAGATGACGCATCGATCAGTGCCGCTCATGCCCGCCTTCCTTCTCCCTCGTGGTGGTCTGTCGTGCCCGGGACGGAAGGCAAGCGAGGTGCCAGCCCGGGGGCGGGAGCCCGGGCTTTCGGCACCGTCTCCGCAAACGCTCGATTCAGGGAAGATCGGCGAGGCGGGCGCGACAGGGACGCGGCGGGACGGCCGCTCCGACGGCCGGTGGCACGTTCGCCGGCGGACACGCGATACGTTTGACAGTCCCGGAGCGCGCGTGCTAGACAGTCCGGCCAGGAGCGCGGATCGGTTGACGGACAGCGGCGCGAGGATGATCGACAAGGTCGCCAGGAGCCTGCGGAAGCGCACCGGCCGGCTGCTCGGAGCACCGGTCAAGCCGGAGGAGCTGCTGCGTCGCAAGACGATTGCCGGCGCCTACCTGCGCGGGCAGGGGATCGAGATCGGCGCGCTGCACAACCCGCTCAAGGTACCGAAGACGGCGCGCGTCAGGTACGTCGACCGGTTGAGCGTCACGGACCTCCGGAAGGAAAACCCCGAGCTCGACGGGAAGAAGCTGGTGAACGTCGACATCCTGGACGACGGCACCACGCTCTCGACGCTCCAAGACGCCACGCAAGACTTCGTCATCGCCAACCATGTCGTCGAGCACTGCGAGGATCCGATCCGCGCCCTGCGCAACATGCTGCGCGTGCTCAAGGTCGGCGGCGTCCTGTACCTGGCGATTCCGGACAAGCGCTACACGTTCGATAAGGATCGCCCGGTCACGCCACTTGCGCACCTGATGCGCGATTACCAGGAGGGGCCCGCCTGGTCGCGGCGGCAACACTTCGAGGAGTGGACTCGGTTGGTCGACAAGATCCAGGACGACGAGCGCGCCGCGCACGAGGCGGAGGAACTGATGGTGAGGCGGGCGGCGATCCACTTCCACGTCTGGACGCAGGGCGAGCTTCTGGAGCTGATCGTGTCCCTGCAGCGCATGTGGCCGTTCGATGTCGAGATGATGTTCAAGCGGGACAACGAGGTGATCTTCGTCCTCAGAAAGAACGCCGCGCATCCGACCGCCGTCGCGCCCGTCGACCCTCTTCCTGCGGACGCCTAGAGATGTCCAGCCCCACCGCGCGCGACGGCGGCATTTCGGGTGAGCCGATCGAGCTGTCTGTTCTCGTGGTGTCGTGGAACACGCGCGATCTGCTGCGGCAGTGCCTGGGGTCGGCGCTGAAGAACCTGGGCGGGATGTCCGCGGAGATCATCGTGGTCGACAACGCGTCGGCGGACGGCAGCGCCGAAATGGTCCGACGCGAGTTCGCCCCGGAGCCGCGCGTCCGGCTCATCGCCAATCCTCGCAACGAGGGTTTCGCCCGAGGGAACAACCAGGCCTACGAGGCGGCGCGCGGAGAGTTCCTGGCGGTGGTCAATCCGGATGTGACGTTCACGGGCCCGGTCCTTCGTGGCATGGTCGAGTATCTCCACGGTCGCCCGGCCGTCGGGATCGTCTCCTGTAACCTGGTCGGCACCGATGGGTCATCCCAGTCCCTGCACAGGCGGTTCCCGTCCCTGGGGATCGTCCTCTGCCAGTGGACGCGCGTGGGAAGACGGGTGGACCAGTGGCTCCTCGGAGGGTGGGTCCGGCGGCGTTATCACCTGGCCGACATCCGGCGGGAGGGGGCGGCCTCGGTCGATCAGGCGGCGGCCGCCTGTCTGATGGTCCGCCGATCGACGGTCGAGAGAATCGGAGGGTTGTTCGACGAGCGTTTCCCGATCTTCTTCAACGACGTCGATCTGTCACGCCGAGTCTGGAAGGCCGGACTCGAGGTGCACGTCCTGTACAATCTCTCCGTCACCCATCATGGAGGGGCCAGCATCAAGCAGATGCACCCCGGCAGCAAGAATCTCCAGCTGATCGATGGCCTTCGGCGTTACTACGATCTCCACGAACCGCGGTGGAAGGGTCGTGTGGTGAGCTTCCTGATCTCCGCCAAACGCCGCCGCGCCGCCCGGGCCGCCGCCCGGTCGGGTGCCTGAATGCTTCACGAGGACCATGACATACGAATCATCCCGGGCAACCCCGGCGCCTGGGACCTCGTCGACGCCTCCCACGTCACCCGGTACGAGTGGGCCGCCGGGCCCATCCGCGATGTGGCGTTCCGTTCCATCGTCGACGCGGGATGCGGCACCGGGTACGGCGTCGCCCGGCTGGCCCGGTTGTTTCCCTCGAAGAGCTTCGTCGGCGCCGATTACTCGGAGGCGGGTGTCGCCCTGGCACGGGACACATACGGGTCGTTGCCGAACGCGCGCTTCGTCGTGCTGGATCTCACGGCCGCAGAGACCCTCGAGCTGGCGCGCTTCGACGCCGCTCTCTCGTTCGACGTCATCGAGCACATCGCCGACTACGACCGGTACGTCGACGGACTCGACCGCGTCCTGAGGCCCGGCGGGCTCCTGATCTGCGCGACCCCGA
>Ga0066710_100008272_pt1 | contig 10081 bp, 12 predicted proteins | sample GraSoiAngelo_159_FD_79666 | JGI IMG/M metagenome (GOLD analysis project Ga0066710, IMG submission 79666) | Grasslands soil microbial communities from the Angelo Coastal Reserve, California, USA - 14_1009_16_40cm | ecosystem: Environmental > Terrestrial > Soil > Grasslands | place: USA...
ACGCCAGTGGCCGTAGACTGGCGGTGCCATGAGCTCGACCCTGGAGCGAGCCTGAAAAACAAAGGGGAGCGATAGCGGTGCACGACGACATGCGCATGGTGATCGCGGGTGGGCTGGGCCTCATCCTGTTCCTGCTGGTGTTCGCGTTCGGGCAGCTGCAAGAGATCTTCCGCGCTACCGGTGGCGGCTACGGGCCGTGATGCAGGAAGATCGGCTCGACGAGCACGTCGTCATCCTCGGCGCGCTGCTGTTCTTCCTGGTGATGGCGGTCTTCGCTGCGCTGGGCTTCCAGCCCTGACCACACTGTTACGCCTTGCCGCATCTGTCCCCAGAATGCGACCATAGGCGCCGGCAGAAGCGTTCCCGTGCATCTCGTTGGGAGCAGGGATTGGCACATTCCGCGTGGCGCTCCCGTTCGCCTGGCGTGGGGGTGGCATTTTGCTCACCCGCGGCTGGACAGTATCCGCACCCGCCTGGTGCTCCTGGCGTTGGTCTCGACCGCGCCATTGTTGGCGCTGGGCGCGATCAACGCTTCTCAGGACGTCGGCGCCGCGCGCCAGGATGCTCAGGCTGAAGCGCTGCGGGTCGCGCAGCTCCAGGCCAACCTGATCGACGAGCACATTCTCGCGGTCGATACGCTGCTGGCGGCCGTCAGCAGTACTGTCTCAATTGAGCCCGATGGGGTAGCCAATACGGCGTTGTTGCGGCGGATACTCTCCCAACTGCCCCCGGCGTACACGGAGCTGTATCTCAGCACCCCACGTGGGGACGAGGGGCCAGGCACACCGCTCGAGCTCGAGAGCGTGCCGATCTCGCCGAGGTCTGGGGTGGTGCTCGGCCGCTACATCCGCGGCCAGGACGGCCAGGTGATCGCGATGCTGAACGCGGCGACGCGTCTGGACCGCTTGCCGCGCCTCGAGTTGCGCGACCTGCCTGCCGCCTCGGTGGTCATGGTCCTGGACAAACACGGGATGGTGCTGGCCCACTCGCCCGACTACGACAACTGGGTCGGGCGCGACCTGAGCGACCAGCCGTACGTGCAGGAGGCGCTTACGCGAGGCCAGGGAAGCGCCGAGCTCGTAAGCGCCGACGGCGTTACCCGCCTTTCGGCCTACGTCACCGCGACACGTGCACCGTGGCTGGTCTTCGTTGGGATGCCGAGTGAGATCGTGCTCGGCTCCTCGCGTGTGGCTCTGCTGCGCAATCTGTGGTTCGGCGTGCTTGCCCTGGGAGCCGCCGTGCTGTTGGCGTGGCTGATTGCCGGGCGCATCAGCGCGCCGCTACGGCACCTGGCGTCCGACGCCGCGGCCCTGGGCGGTGGCGATCTCGGCCGCCGCACGGATACCCAGACGCAGGGCGAGGTTGGCGTGCTGGCCGTCGTGTTCAACCAGATGGCCGAGGACGTCGAACGGCATGTGGACGACCTGCGGGCCAGCCAACTGCGCGAGCAAGACGCGCGCATGGCGGCAGAAGCGGCCGCGCGTCAGATCGCCGAGCGTGAGAAGCGCCTGCAGGACCTGGTCAGACGGCTCCAGGTCGCCCAGGAAGAGGAACGGCGTCGGGTCGCGTACGAGATCCACGATGGCCTGGCCCAGGTGGCGGCGAGCGCCCATCAGCACCTGCAGACGTTCGCCGACTATCACGCGCCCGAATCGCCGGTTGGTCGCGATGCACTGCAGCGCACGGTGGAGCTGGTGCAGCGGACCGTACGCGAGGCGCGACGGCTGATCGCTGGTTTGCGACCGACAGTGCTCGACGACTTCGGACTGGCGCAAGCGCTGCGCCTGGAGCTCGAGGCGCTTCGCGGCGAAGGCTGGCAGGTTACCTACGACGAGGACATCGGCGACACGCGGCTGCCTTCGCAGATCGAGACCGCGCTGTTTCGCGTCGCTCAGGAAGCGTTGACGAACATCCGCAAGCACGCCGGACGGGCGCTCGTGGCGGTCACCCTGGAGCATCAGGGCGATTCGGTGCGGCTGGAGGTACGCGACTGGGGTCGCGGCTTTGCCGCCAACCCGCAAGAGCGTCCCCGCCCAGGCGAGCGCGTGGGCCTGCTGAGCATGCAGGAGCGTGTCGCGCTTCTGCGTGGCCGCTGCGTCGTGATGAGCCAACCGGGCGAGGGCACCCAGGTCATCGCCGAAGTGCCGCTCGCGCAGGCGGCAGGAGTGGGGGACGGGCATGCAGCACGAGACGTCTGAAAGCGCGCCGCCAGGGTCCCGCCCGGGTCGGGTCATCATCGCCGACGACCACGAGCTGGCGCGGCTTGGACTCAGGACGATGCTCGAGCCCGAGCCTGACCTCGAAGTGGTCGGCGAGGCCGCCACCGGGCGCGAAGCCGTCGAGCTGTCGCGCCGGTTGGAGCCGGACCTGGTGCTCATGGACATCCGCATGCCCGACGTCGATGGCCTCGTGGCAACGCGGGCGATCAAAGAAGAGCTGCCACGCGTCAGCATCCTGATCGTGACCCTTTCCGAAGATCCGGATTACCTGCTCGAGGCGCTGCGGGTTGGCGCGGCTGGCTACGTCCTCAAAGACGCAAGTCGACGCGAGGTGGTGGCCGCGGTTCGCCAGGTGCTGAGCGGCGAATCGCCGCTCGATCCCAAGCTCGCCGCGCAGCTGATCCGTCGGCTTGCGCACCAGACACCGCCCAAGGATCAGCCGGCGAAGCACGGCGACGAGCTGACTCAGCGCGAGCTGGACGTGCTGCGCCTGGTCGCCGAGGGCAAGACCAACGCGGAGATCGCTCAGAGCCTGTTCGTCAGCGTCGGCACAGTCAAAGTGCACGTGGAGCGCATCATCAACAAGCTCGGCGTCTCGGATCGGACGCAGGCCGCGGTTCGCGGGGTCGAGCTCGGCTACCTTACGCCGCCCTTTCAGGCACGGACCTGATGCGCCGATACACCGCCTGGCGGCCGCTGCCGAGGTCCTCGAACCAGCGCACGGCCAGGCCATCAGTGCACAGCCGCTCGAGTACCGTTTCGAGCGTGCGCAGGTCGACGTTCTGATGGGCGAGGGGCTCGCGATCACGAATGGCTCGCGGCGGCAGGGCTTCGGTTTCTGAGAGCGCGGCCAGCACGTCAGGCTGAAGCTCGTACGGCAGCCGCTGGCCAGACAGCCAGACGACGACGAGGACGCCCGCGACCACGAACAGGATCGGCACATAGCGCACCCACATCAGGAACGCATCATCGGACATGCCGGTCATCTGCAGTCCCGCCCTACAGGAATACTAATCGCTCGCAGAGCCGCCATACCCAGGTGGCCTATGCCGATTGGCCAGCCAAGATTTGGCCAGCCGGCATACGCATCCGGCCGCCGCGGCGAACCAACATGTGGACATACGCCAGATCGGGCGCGGGCAATGCCGTGCGCATCGGCGCGGCAATAGGGTCAGCAGTTGGAACCGGGAGGTAGAAGATGTACCGCACCGCGGATGGGGAACAGGTCTTCGTGGTCGACGGCCACGTGCACTTCTGGGACGGCAGTCCCGCCAACCAGAAGAACCGCTACGCAGAGGGCTGGGTTGAGTGCTTCTATAACTACCACAAGAACCTGAGCCCGCCCGACTACGTTTGGCCGCTGGAGCAGTACCAGCGCTACTCCGAGCAGCAGATGATGAAGGACCGGTTCGAAGACGGCTACGGTGACATGGCCATCTTCCAGCCGACGTACCTGCGCGACTTCTTCACCAATGGCTGGAACACCATCGAGCAAGACGCGGTCCTCAAAGACAAGTACCCCGACAAGTTCATCCTCAACGGCGCGTGGGACCCTCGCGATGGCGACGCGGGCATCCGCCAGCTCGAGGAGGACGTCAAGCGCTACGGCATCAAAGGCGTCAAGCTCTATACCGCCGAGTGGAAAGGCAATTCCAAGGGCTACAAGCTGAACGACCCGGCGACCTATCGCTACCTCGACAAGTGCGTCGAGCTGGGCATCACCAACATCCACATCCACAAGGGCCCGACGATCTGGCCATTCAACAGAGACGCGTTCGACGTGGCGGACATCGACGAGCCAGCCACGCTGTATCGCGACGCGGGCCTGCGCTTCATCATCGAGCACTGCGGCCTGCCGCGTGTGGAGGACTTCTGCTGGATCGCCGCTCAGGAGCCCAACGTTTACGGTGGCCTGGCGGTCGTCATGCCGTTTATTCACGCCAGCCCGCACTATTTTGCCGAGGTCATGGCCGAGCTGATGTGGTGGCTCGGACCGGATCGCCTGATCTGGTCGTCGGACTATGCGCTATGGAGTCCGAAGTGGATCGTCGACAAGTTCATGGCGTTCGACTTCCCCGAGGACATCAAGCAGTCGCGCGGCCTCAGCATGAGCCTCGACGACAAGCGCAAGATCCTGGGCCTGAACGCCGCCAAGCTGTATGACCTGCCAGTCCCATCAGGGGCGGGCTTCCAGGTAGCGGTACCAGCATGATCGTTGCGGCCGAGTCCGCTTCGACTTTGACGTCTGCTTCGACTTCGAGTCCGGAACTGGAAGAGGCGGTGCTTGCGGCCCTGCGCAGGGTGAGCGATCCCGAGCTCGACGAGTCGGTCGTCGAGCTCGGCTTCGTCGACAGCGTGCATGTCGATCGAGGGCGTGTAGACATCGTCCTGCGCCTGCCGACGTTCTGGTGCGCTCCGAATTTCGCCTATCTGATGGCCTACGACGCCCGCGAGGAGGCACTCCAAGTGCCGGGCGTCAATGAAGTGAACGTGGTCCTGAAGGACCACATGTGCAGCGACGAGATCAGCAGCGGGGTATCGGCCGGTGACGCGTTCAGCGCGGTGTTCCCGGGCCAGACCGACGGTGACGACCTGGGAGAGCTACGCGCCCTGTTCTGCGGCAAGGCCTTTGGCATGCGCCAGGAGCAGCTCGTGCGCTTCTTGCTCGACGCCGGATTGACAGCCAAGGAGGTGGTGGCGCTTCGCGCACAGGATATTCTCGATACCGGTGATGCGAACGGTCTGCGGCTAGAGCTGAACGGGGCTGCGCGGCTGCTGCGCGGAGGGGCACCGCTGGCGCGAGCCTACCTCCAACGGCGCCAGCGCGTGGGACTCGACGCCGACCCTGCCGCGCCGCTCGTGACGGACCTCGACGGCGCGTCGATCGAAGCTGGCAATCTCGAGGCGCACCTCCAGCGGACGCGACGTCAGCGCGTCAGCATGACGTTCAACGCGCTGATGTGCCGCGGCCTGCTCGAAACACGGTACGGCCTAGTTGACAACAGGAAGGAGGGTTGATGAAGGCGGTACGACTCTTCGAGATTGATAAACCACCGCGGTTGGTCGAGGTGCCCGAGCCAAAAATCGACAGCCCGACGGACGTGATCGTGCGTATCGCCGGGGCCGGCGTGTGTCGGACCGATCTCCACCTGGTGGAGGGGGTCTTCGAGGCGGTCAAGACGAAGCTGCCGTTCACGCTGGGTCACGAGAACGCCGGCTGGATCGAAGAGGTCGGCTCTGCCGTGCCGGACCTGGTCAAGGGCGACCCGGTGATCCTGCACCCCCAGGCGAGTTGCGGGCTGTGTCGCAACTGTCGGGCCGGCAATGACATGCACTGCACCGGAAGGGCGTTCTTTCCGGGTTTTGACGCGACGGACGGCGGCTACGCCGAATTTCTCAAAACGAGTGTGCGGTCGGTCATCAAGCTCGCGCCTGGGACCGATCCGGCTTCGCTTGCGCCATTTGCCGACGCGGGTATCACCGCCTACCATGCCGTCAAGAAGATTCTGCCCAGGATCGAGCCAGGTACGACGGTTGTCGTGCTCGGCGTCGGAGGACTCGGCCACTTCGGGGTGCAGATCCTGAAGGCGCTGAGCTGTGCACGCGTGATTGCCCTCGACACACGCGCCGAACGCCTCGACTTCGCACGCCGGCTCGGCGCCGATGAAGCGTTCCACTCGGCGATCGACGGCGGCGTGGAGGCCGTCCGTAATGCGACTGACGGAGCCGGCGCCGACATCGTGCTCGACTTCGTCGGCGAGCATGGCACACCCGACAACGCTATGAAGATGCTCCACCGTGGTGGCACGTACTCACAGATCGGCTACGGTGGCACGCTGAACGTGCGCACCGTCGACCTTCTGTTGGGTGAGTTCACCATCCTCGGCAATATCGTCGGCACCTACAACGATCTGGCCGAGCTGATGGAGCTGAATCGAGAGGGCAAGGTCAAGATCACTGCCCAGCAATTCCCACTTGAAGACGCGCCCGACGTCCTGCGCATGCTCGACGAGGGCCGCATAGAGGGCCGCGCCGTGCTCCTGCCGCCCGGAGTACGCCAGGCGGGTGTTCAACCTGCCGCGGCTGGGGTCGCCGCACGCTAAGACACCGCGAAGCTTAGACACGAAGGGGGTCTAACGGAATGGCAACGACATCGGTTGCGGTACAACGAGCCGCCGAACGGCCGAGGTACGGCCCCACGGACTGGTGGGGCGGCTGGCGGACCTGCATCGTGGCCTGCGTGGGATTTTCGATCTTGTTCATCGCGCTGGGCCTGTACATGCATGCGTTCGCCTGGTCCGCGGGCATCAATGCAGCAAGTGCGGAGTTCGCGCTGTACTGGCGCAGCCTGCTGATCGTGCAGCTTCTGGGCGTTGGCATCGGGACGATTGGCTGGTGGGCCTGGCTTGTTCGCAGCGGGCGCACCATCGCACAGACGATCACCCACGAGGAAGAGGTCCGACGCATCGTCGTTTTCTGGGGCCTCATCGGAGCGACCAGCGTCGTCCTGTACTTCATGGCCAGCTTCTTCCCCAACTCTGACGGGGCCTGGCATCAGACCGCCGTCCGCGATACGGCTTTTACCCCACCGCACATCATCATGTTCTATTGCGCTTTCCCGCTGGGTATCACGATGACGGTGGGAACCTACCTGTACGGACGAACACGGCTTCCAAAGGTGTATGGGGCTTCGCTCGGCTTCCCGTGGTCCTTCTTCTTCTTGATCGCGGCCAGCGTCACCGAAATGATGCAGGTGGCGATGAATGAGTGGGGCCATAGCCTGTGGATTACCGAGGAGATCTTTGTGGCTCCGTTCCACTGGCCGTTCGTGACGTACGGCTGGCTTGCCTCAGGCATTTTCGCCCTGTGGGCCGAGACGGCCTTGCGTCTGTTGGGCATTGAGAAGGAAGCCGAGGAAGAAACGGCGAAGGTGGCTGTCCAGGCAGCCGATTAATTTCGCCGCGTTTCCAATCAGGCGACACAGCCGCCTGCGGCGCTCGGACGCGGCGGGTCTGGTGGGGTACGCCCTGAATGGGGCAGAAAGGGGAATCTCGAATGGCTGCAACTGCTGCCGCGGTGTCGGCGGCTGAGGCTGAGCGCGAACGTCTGCGGGCACGGCTTCACAAACAGTATCGGTGGCTCGATTACAAGTGGGATCTGGTCTTCTGGATCACGGCCGCGTTCGTCGTCGGGGCCGCCGCGGATATCACCAAGCTACTCTTCGCCGGAGACTGGGACTTCTGGACGGACTGGAAGGACCGCCAGTGGTGGCCCATCGTCTCGCCGTTCGCCTTCATCATCATTCCGTCGGCCTTGCAGTACATCCAGTGGCTCGCCTGGCGGTTTCCGACAGGCGCAACCTATACCGCTGTCGCCATGTTCCTGTGCTCATGGGTCGGACGCGTCTTCCAGTGGCAGGGTTTCGTCTCGTATCCGCTGGCGTTCGTCTGGCCGGCCACGATCATTCCCGCGGGCATCTTCCTGGACTGGGTGCTTCTGAAGACCAAGAGCTTCATACTCACCTCGATCCTGGGCGGCATGGTCTGGGCCTTCGTGTTCTGGTCCAGCAACTACATCACGCTTGCGCCCTACCTGCAGCCCACGCAGTTTATGGGTCACGTCATGTCGGTGGCGGACGTCCAGGGGATCCAGTACCTGAGGAGTCAGACCCCCGAGTATCTGCGCCTGGTCGAAAACGGGACATTGCGCAGCTTCCTGGATGAGACGCAGTACGTCTCGCTGGTGTTCGGTGCCACAGTTGCAATTGCCGGCTACTGGATTGGCCAGCTAATCGCTCGCTATCTCGCCATCTGGCCGATCGGCCGCTTCATCAAGCGCTATTAGAGGAGGAAGACTCATGCGACATTGTCTGCTGCTTGCGCTCCTCCTGGCCACGGCGGCGCTGCTCGGTACAGCCCTGGTCGCCTCCGCGCACGGCGAGGATTCCCAGGAAGGTTTCCTGCGCATGGAGACCGTTGCGTTCAGCAACGTGCAGTTCTCTACGGACACCGTCAAGCAAGGCGAGATGGTCACCATTACCGGTCAGGCCACGATCCTCGACACCTTCCCGAGGAACCTCGGCGATCCGGGCATGGGCTACATCAACATCACCGCCCCAGGGCCGGTCATGTTGATGAAAGACCGAGTGATCAATGGTGCCGAAGCGCCAGACGCGATCTTCGTCAAGAAAGGCAATACGTACGACTTCAAAATGACGCTGGCCGGGCGCCTGCCCGGCCGCTGGCACGTCCACCCGACATTTGCAGTCGAAGGGGCTGGGACGCTCATTGGCCCCGGCCAGTGGATCACTGTCCAGGATACGGGCGGTTTCGCCAACAACCTGAACCTGCTCAATGGCCAGACGGTGAACCTGGAGACCTTTGGTGTTGAGCAGCTCACCATCTTCCAGTGGCTGGGCTTCGCAATTGGGCTCTACTGGATGCTTTACTGGACGTGGCCCAGGATTGGCGGGGCCAATCACCGCACCGTTTCCAAGCTCCCAGTCACACTGAGTGTTCCGCTGAACACCGATGGACAGGACATTGGCCTGATCACCAAACAGGACCATCGGGTATCCAACTGGCTCCTGGCGGCGACGATCGCCTTGCTGGCCATTGGCTGGATCTATCAGTCGGTTTCGTTCCCGATCAAGATCCCACAGCAGGTACTCCGCTTCCAGCCGCCGGCGCTGGCGCAGCCACCACAGTTCTCGCAAACGGTGGCCAAGGGTGGCAGCTTCGACCCGCAGACCAGCACGTTGGTCATGGACGTGGATGTCACGAACACCGGCAAGTCGCCGATGAACGTGACGGGCTTCACCACCTCCAGCCTCACCTTCGTCAGCGATGGGACAGCCGGCACTGGCAGCCAGCACACGATGAGCGTCGAACCGCAGGGCCAAATTGCACCTGGCGAGACGAAGACGCTCAAGCTGACGCTGCGCGATCCGGCATGGCGCGACGCTCGAATCATTGACGTCAACCGACCGCGAATCGAGGTGGCAGGGCAACTCGTGTTCCAGGACTCCAGCGGGACCAAGAACCAGGACACGATCCTGTCAAGCATCAATCCGAAACTCGTTTAGCGAGGCGAGCGCGACGCATAATGGCCGGTAGATGACGCACGTACTCTTGTTCGCGGCCCATCAGGGCGAGGAGTTCGTGATCATTCTGCCGGCCATGATGCTGGCGGGGGCGTTCTTCATCATGCGCTGGGCGAATAAGCCGACGACGCACGAAGAGGCTGACCGCAGGGCGGCGAACGAAGAGGCGGCGTCGGACGAGGAGCTGATCGAGGCCGCCAGAAAAGCGGCCAATGGGAGATCACTCGCGGCGGTGGGCCAGGTGGCGGTCGAACCACCACACGAAGATCACCCCGGCGATGATCCAGGCCACTACGATCGGCACGGTGGTGGTGTCGCCGAGCGGCTGACCAAATAGCAGGATCAGCAGAGCAAAGGCGAAGACACCACCGAGAAACAGCAGTTTCTCGAGGCGATCGAGACCATGCGTCGGTGGCGCTGGAGTTGGAGAGCCCATTCCCCCGTAGCCTTAGGGTATGGCCGTAACGCACCTGGAGGCTACCCGCCGTAGCCCGTTCCCGTACGACTACGAGCGCATCGATGGCAAGCTGCACTTCTCGGTAGACCCGACGCACCCCGCGAACAGGCGCATCGTCGACCTGGACAGAGCGGCCCGCGACCAGAACGGCCAGGTGCGCTTCTGGGCCGACTTCGTGCTCCTGCAGCCGCTCGATCCAGGCCGCGCCAATCGACGGCTGCTGTACTTCGTGGTCAATCGCGGCCTGCGTGTCGGCGTGCCGTTCAATCGGTATACGCCGCGGTTGCCGACCCTGCCGCCTAC
>Ga0066710_100008273_pt1 | contig 10081 bp, 5 predicted proteins | sample GraSoiAngelo_159_FD_79666 | JGI IMG/M metagenome (GOLD analysis project Ga0066710, IMG submission 79666) | Grasslands soil microbial communities from the Angelo Coastal Reserve, California, USA - 14_1009_16_40cm | ecosystem: Environmental > Terrestrial > Soil > Grasslands | place: USA...
CATCTGGCTGTTCGCCCATCAGGCCGCGACCGGGCTCACGGCGCTCCTCCTCCTCGGCGCGACGTTGCAATTCGCCCGCGGGCTCTCCTGGCGGGCGCGCTATGCGTGGCTCGGCGTCGCCGCCATCGTCTGGGCCTACGTCGCGATCTTCATCTTCCGCGACATGCGCGCCGCGGGGATCTCGGCCGCGCTCATGCTCTCGGCGGTCACCCTCCTCACCGGGGTGGTGTTCTGGAAGCACGCCGCGCGAACCCCTTCCACCGGATCCAGGGTGCTGGCCTGGACGTTCAGCCTGTGGGGACTCCACCACCTCGACTATCCCCTGCTCCGCGCGCTCGGGAACGGAGTGCTTTACGGCGTCTTTGCGGACGTGCTGTTCATCGTCGCCGCCGCGGTCGGCACGCTGTTCCTGGTGCTGAGCGACGGGCGGCGCGCCCTCGAGGAGCGCAGCCTCCAGCTCGAGCAGCTCACCCACCAGCTCCTGCGCGCCCAGGAGGACGAGCGGCGGCGCATCGCCCGCGAGCTCCACGACCAGGCCGGCCAGGTGCTGACCGCGGTCAAGATCGAGCTCGACCTCGAGGGACGCCGCGAGGCGAGCGAGATGGTGGGGCAGGCGCTCGCCCAGGTTCGCGACCTGAGCAATCTGCTGCGGCCCTCGGTGCTCGACCTGGGCCTGGTGCCGGCGCTGCGCGGTCTGGTCGAGGACTTCGGCCGCCGCACCCGCGTCGACGCCGCGCTCGAGATCGACGAGCCGCTCGCACCCTTCGGGCCGGAGCTCGAGGTGGCGCTCTTCCGCGTGGTGCAGGAGGCGCTCACCAACGTGGCCCGCCACGCCGCGGCGGGCCGGGTCGATGTGAGGGTCGGGGTCGAGAACGGCAGCGTGCGCCTGGCCGTCGAGGACGACGGTCGCGGCTTCGCCGGCGAGCCCACGCCGCACCTCGGGCTGCTCGGGATCCGCGAGCGTGTCACCGCCCTGGGAGGAGCACTGGCGATCGAGAGCGCCCCGGGCCAAGGGTTCCGGCTGGAGGCCACCATCCCGACGGGAGCGGTCGCGTGAGCGCGTCGTCTCGTCGCGAAATCCGCGCCGCACGATCCGTCGTCGCGGCCCACCCGGGGCATCGGGCGCGGTGAAGCCAACGGCCAGGATGCGGGTGGTGCTCGCCGACGACCACACTCTGGTGCGCGCCGGCGTGCGGCGCATCCTCGAGTCCCAGCCCGGCGTCTCGGTGGTGGCCGAGGTGGCCGACGGAGACGCGGCGCTGAGCGCGCTGCGCGAGACGCACGCCGATGTCCTGGTGCTCGATCTCGCCATGCCGGGGCGCGACGGCTTCGAGGTGCTGGGAATGGCCAAGGGGCTGGCCCCGGGCCTCAAGGTGCTGGTGCTCACCATGCACGCCGACCCCGAGTACGTCGAGCGCGCCGTCCAGGGAGGCGCCGACGGCTATCTGCTCAAGGACTCCGCGGTTCAGGATCTGGTCGCCGGGCTCGAGGCCGTGATGGCCGGGCGTGCCTACTATAGTCCCGCCGTCCAGCGCGCGCTGTCCGACATGGTGCGCCGCCCGGCGAGGGAGCCACGGCCCCTCGACCTCCTCACCGAGCGTGAGCGCATGGTGCTCAAGCTCGTCGCCGAGGGACACCCCACCAAGGAGATCGCCTCCCGGCTCGGAATCAGCGCGCGCACGGTCGAGTCGCACCGGGCGAACCTGATGCGCAAGCTCGAGCTGCGCTCGGTGGCCCGGCTCACCCAGTTCGCCATCCGCGAGGGCCTGATCGAGCCTCCGTAGTTTCACCGAGGCGCGCTCGGCGTAGTTGCGGATGGTGCGGCGCTGCGCCGGGAAATTAGGTTGTCGTGTCATGAGGCGAGTGGCGGGCAGCTTGCTGGCGCTGGCTTACTGTGCCCTTTTCCACGCGCCGGCCGCCCGCTGCGACGAGCCCGATTCGGCTCGCGTCGCTCGGCCCGACACCGCCCGGGCCGCCGGCCCCGACTCGGTCAGGATCGTGCCCGCCGACTCGACGCGCACCACCCTGGCCGACACCACCCGCGCCGCCCCGCGGGACTCCGTTCACGTCGCCCCCCTGAGCTCGTCGGGAGCGAGCCGGCCCGACACCACGGCCATCGGCCGCGGGATGCGGGACACGGTCACGGTGCTCCCGCCGGTGCGGGTCGAGGGCCCTCGCGCGGCCGCCCCCACGCGCTCCACCGCGACCGTGACGCGGCTCGAGCGATCCCGTCTCACCCGCTTCCTTCCTTCCCGGACCGGCGACGCGCTCCTCTCCGTCCCGGGTCTCGAGCTGGTCAAGACCGGTCCCTGGGCCTCGAGCATCTCGCTCCGGGGACTGGCCGGGGACCGCGTGCTCCTGATGGTGGACGGGGTGAGGCTCAACGGGGTGCGGGGGCACGGCGCCCAGACCTCGCTCCTGGCCCTCGACGACCTCGAGGAGGTCGAGGTCATGTCCGGCTCGAACAGCACCCTCTACGGCTCGGACGCGCTCGGCGGCGCGATCGACTTCGTCACGCAGCGGAACTTGTTCGCCGACCGGCTCGCCAGCTCGGCCGTCGCTTCGGCACGCGCCGCCGCTCCCGGCGACGACTACGGAGAAACCGTCCGGGCCCGGCTCGGCGGCCGGCATTTCGGATTCGAGGCGGCCGGGAGGCTCGGCAATCTGCGCGCGCTCACGACCCCGCAGGGCGAGATCCCGAGGAGCGGCGACCGCGAGGCGAGCGGCATGGCGCGGGGTGCCGCCCGCTGGGGTAGCTTCGTGCTCGATTACAGTCACCGCTACACCGCCGCGCACGACGTGGGGCTCCCCGCGTTCGCTAGCTCGTCCGGCTCCTCCGGGGTCTACCCGCTGCAGAGCCTGGAGCTCGATCGCCTCGAGCTGAGCGGCGGGCCATCGTCGTTCCTGAACAGCGCCCGGCTGCTCGCCGTGAACCTGGGCAACCGCTCGGACTTCACCGAGACCACGGTCGACAGCGTGTTCGTGCGCGGCCACTTCGTGGCGACCCGGGCGGACGTCGCAGCCGACCGGGTGCACACCCGGGCGCGCAGCCTAGAGCCCGTGGTCGAGCTCCGCGGCCCAGGCCACCTCCGGCTGCTCGCCGCCCTTCGAGAAGAGAAGGCACACGGCCCGCGGCAGACCGACATCACCCTTCGCGACAACTCGGGCGCCGTGACGGCGCACTCGATCGGTCAGGGCGAGAGCGTTCCACGCGCGCGCCGCGATTCCTGGGCGATCGGGGCGATGGCCTCCGAGACGCTGCTCACAATGAGGCTCGAGGCGGGTGCGCGCTACGACGCCCTGCGCTCGCGCACCGACTCGTCGGCGCTCAGCACCGTGTCGTCGCAGGACGTCTCCGACCATCACACCAGCGTCGAGGGCGGACTCTCCCGCGCGCTCGGTCCCCTAGAGCCCTACGTCCACGTCGCCACCGGTTTTCGCGCCCCCAACCTCGACGAGCGCTACTTCGACGACTACATCCACGGCGGCCTCCGGCTCTTCGGCAATCCCGGGCTGCGGCCGGAGCGGAGCGTGACCTACGAGGCCGGAGTGCGCGCCGCCGAGGATCGGCTCGACTGGGTGCGGAGCGCGAGGATCTCGGCCTATCGCTCCGACGTCGAGGACCTCATCAGCTTCCACTACGTGGGGGCTCTCTACCTGATCCCGCGCTTCCAGTACGTGAACGTCCGGCGCGCCCGGATCGAGGGGATCGAAACGATGATCGATCTGCGCCTCGGCCCGGTCGGCGCCGCGCTGAGCGTCGACCTGCCGCGTGGCATCGACCGGGAGACCGGCCAGCGGCTGAGCGACGCCGGTGCGCCGCGCGGGGTGCTCGACCTGGCGGTCTCGGTGCCGCGGCTGCTGCCTCAGGGCACGCTCGCGGCGCGCCTGCGGTGGAATGGCGTCGTGCGCGACGTCGATACCACGCTCGCGCGTCTCGCCTTCTCGACCGTCGAGCTCGAGGCGGCGAGCGTGATCGGCGGGGTGCGCGCCGTGCTGGCGATCCGCAACCTGGGGAATGTCTCGTATCGCGAGCCGCTGAGCCTGATCCCCGAGCCGGGGCGGACCGTCGCGCTGTCGCTGCGCCGCAGCTTCGACTTCCCGCTCGGCGGCCCGGGCGCCGGGGAGGCGCGATGAAGCCCCGTCTCCTCGCCGCGGCCCTCGGCGTCGTCTTGGCGATCGGCGCCGAGGCCGAGGCGCTCGCGCGCACCGGGCCCAATCCCGATGGGCGGCCGGGCCCGGTGCTGGTCAGCGAGCGGCGGGGCTTCTCGACGATGGCCACGCAGGGCGTGGTCGGCGCCGCCGGTACGCCGCGCAGCCCCGCCACCGCAAGCCTCGCGCCGGTGCCCCGAATCATCGACTTCTCTCCCGCCCCACTGCCGGCCGGCGCGGTTCAGATCGATTCGACCCAGTACGATCTTCAGGACCTGGGCTCGCTCGGGACGCGTCTCGTCATCGGTCCGGACGGCCGGGTCCATGCCACCTGGGAAGATGACTTCTGCGAGTACGAGCCCAATGGCTGCCCGCCCGACACCACGCCTCTCCCGATCCCGCAGCGCGGCATGGGGTACGCCTACCGAAACGCCTCGGGCACCTGGATCAACCTCGGCAAGGTGGAGCAGCCCTCGATCCGCTGTTCGCAGTGCAGCGCCGCCGACGAAGCAGGCGGCTTCGGCACCCTCTCGGTCACGCCCGGCGGGCTGGCAGCGATCGCGCAGCACATGAACGAGGACGGCTGCGACCTGCGCGGCGACTTCTATCTCGAGACCTCGGTCGGTGGCCCGGCCTGGACCGCCTACCTCACCCCGATCAGCGACTACCTCTTTCCTCAGGTGGTGGCGCTCCCGAACGGCTCGTTCGTCGTCCTCGGGGAAACGATCCGGGTCACCTCGGGTTGCACGCACTGCGGCGTCAGCGATTTCGCGGTCTCCCGCCTCGCCGCGGCGGGCGCGTCGTTCGTCTGCGCGACCGGCTGGCAGTGCGGCGCGTGGACCTCGGTGGTCTCGACGTCGATCTTCCGCAACGGCTACCCGGGATTCCCCTGCCTCGCGGCGGCCTCGAATGGCCGGGTCGGCATCGCGGTCACCGACTTCGGCGGGAACGTGCGGCTGATCGAATCCTCGGACGGCACGTTCAACGGCGGAACGATCACGATTCGCAACCTGACCAACAACACCGACGCCACGGCCACCGCCAGCGACTCGACCTCGACCCAGTACCGTCCCTACATCCACTGCCACCTCGCCTACAACGACACCACGCCCAACGTGGTGTGGAGCGAGCTCCAGGCGCGGCGCAGCGGCTCGACGCTCGAGTTCTACGACTGGCGCAGCCGGATCCGCCACTGGAGCCCCGATCGTGGAATCACCACCGTCAAGCAGGTGGCGAGCGGGGAGGCGGACAGCTACGACAACGTAGACCTCGGGCTGCACGGGCCGCTGGCGGGCTTCAACACCCTCTCGGTCGACTGGCCGCAGGTGGGCTTCTCGGCCGACGGCCGCGAGACCTATGTCGTGTGGGAGCGGTTCCTGGACGCCCAGGTCGATCCCACCGCCGACGAGGGACTCCCGGGAATCTGCACCGGCACCGGCTTCGGCGACATCATGGCGAGCGTGACGCGCGCGAACGAGACGTGGTCGGCGCCCCAGAATCTCACCAGCACGCCGACCACCGACGAGCGCTACGTCTCTATCGCCTCGCGCAACGCGGGCGGCATCGCGCACATCCTGTTCCAGGCTTCGGCGACGAACCAAGCGGGTGTGGTCCAGGCCCAGGACCGCGGCACGTCGGGTCCACTCCTGGTGCGGCGCATCGCTTACCTGGAGCGGGCGCTCACGGGAAGCCTCGTCGCGGTCGGTGCCCGGGGCCCCGCGGGAGCGCCGGTGCTTCGTTCGTGGCCCAACCCGGCGCGCGGCCGGGTAGGGTTCCAAGCTCCGGTTTCGGGCCCCGAACGGGGTGGAAGCCGCGCGGTGCGGGTGTTCTCGGTCGACGGGCGTCTCATGGCGCGCCTGCCGCTCTCCGGCGAAGGGCTGGCATGGTGGGATGGCCGCGATCGCGCCGGCGGGACGGCCGCGGCCGGAGTCTACCTGGCGCGGCTGGAAGGTAGTCGCTCGCAGCCGGTGAAGTTCCTGATGCTCAAGTAGGAGAAGGCGAACCCATCACGCAAGGAGTCCCCATGAAGACGCTTCGACGGTTCACGACCCCGGTGCTCGCACTGGCCCTCGCCGCGTCCGCGTCCGCCGCTCCGCTGCGCCAGGAGCACGTGACCAACGGCAGCCTGGATCTGGTGTGGGCACCCGGCTTCGGCGTCTCGAACAACATGAAGCCGCTCACCCTCACCATCGGTCCCGACAGCGCCGGCTACGACAACCCGTCGGGAGACCACACCGTGGCCTGCGCCACGAACTCGATGGCGCCGGACAGCGGCGGGATCATCCTGACTTGCACCGAGCCCGCCGGGCTCTCCGACTATGTCTGGGAAGGCTACATGTTCACCGGCGCCGGCAACACCCGGCGGGGGCTGGTGGTGCGCGCCGACCCGAACAACGGCTTCGCCTCGTGCTACCAGTTCGTGATCCAGTCGGGGCTCTTCCAGCTCAACTTCCGCAAGCTCGTCAACGGCAACCCGACCACGCTCGCCACCTGGTTCGCGGACATCCTGCCGGGCGGACCGCCCAGCACGAACTCGTGGCATCACATGAAAGTGGTGGCCTCGGGCTCCAATTTCCGCTGCTTCTGGGACGACTTCCAGCTCACCAGCGCCCCGATCGTGGACACCGACCTCCCGAGCGGCTGGGTCGGCTGCTACAACTTCCGCTTCGACCTCGGCAACATCCCGGTCTACTTCGACGACCTGATCCTGGATGGGGACGTGGCCACGGCAGCCACCCGCTACACGTGGGGAGAGCTCAAGGCGCGTTACGCGAGATGATCGGCAGGCCCCCGTCCGCGGGGCCCGGGGCGAGAGGGCGGGCTCCGGCCGGCTCGCCCAGCGTCCGGTAACGGAAGCCGTCCCCGCTCCGCCAGCGCACCCGGCCCTCCGGGGTCGTCTTGCGCGCGTAGCGAACGATGAGGTCGATCGCCTGCCGCAGCGTTTCCTCGCCGGCGGCGCCGCACACCAGCGCGCTCGGCCCGCTGAAGTCCACCGGCTCCACCAGCCAGCGCCCCCGGCTCTCGAACCTGGGGAGGCGCCGGTTCTCGTCGGCGTTGCGTCCGAGCACGATCTTGAGCGCGGGCGAGATCCGGAGATGCCGGCCGAGCCGCAGGAGCTCCACATCTTCGAGCGAGGTCTCGTGCTCCTCGGTGTGATCGAACAGGTCGCGGAGGCGGCCCGCGAAGGCGGGATCGGTGAGCAGGCATCCACCGCCCGGTGACTGGTAGCTCCTGAGACCGTAGCGCTCGGCGAGCGCGAGTTGCTCGCGGCGCGAGCGTCCGAAGATGCCGAGCAGGCGCGTGCGGTCCACCCAGCCGAGGCGCTCCGGCTCGGTCTCGGGAAGCACCTGGGCCGAGAGCGGCCGCAGGATCCATCCCTCGAGCCCGGACTCGCGGTCGATGGTGGCCATGCTGGGGCGCGTCTGGGACATGGGACGCTGGCCCAGGACCTCGCCGGTGAACAGGAAGCGCGCGTCGTACTCCTCGAGGTAGGGCCGGCCGAGATGGAACATGAACACGCGGCAATCGATGCACGGGTTCATGTTCCTGCCGTAGCCGAATCGCGGGTGGCGAAGCAGCCGGAGGTACTCCTCCCCCTTCGGCCGCACCTCGAGCCGGATCCCGAGCTCTCGCGCCACCTCTCTCACCTCGGTCCGGCACGCCGTGGGCGACTCCAGGTGGACGCCGATCACCTCGATGCCCTGCTCGATCAGGAGCCTCGCCGCCAAGGCGCTGTCAAGGCCGCCCGAGAGGAGGCCGACCGCTCGGACATTTTTCACGGACTGGACCAAGGACACCGATTCCTCCAGGGCTCGAGAGCGATTGCGGCTCGCCGGGCACGGACACTAGCCCGAACCGCTCATGAGCCGCCAGTCGGGACCGCGGGCGGCCCGCCGGAGTGGGTGGGGCCGGCTCCCGGCTCGGACGTCCCCGCCGGTGATTCATCTGATAGATGTGATAGACGCCATGGGTCGCGCCGATACTCCGGGGGCAGCCGGAACGAAATACCGCCTGCGGTCGAGTCGATAGTCCCCGCTTGACCTGGCGCGCGATCGGGTCGAGCATCGGGCCGTCCACGCTTTTCGCGCTGGAACTCGAGGTTCCCATGAAGAATCGTCGGGGCCGGCGAGCCGGGCGACACTGGCTCATCCTTCCACCCCTCGCTCTAGGCCTTCCTCGTCACTGGTCGGCGTCTTCGACCGGCGGCACGTCGCGGGGCACCGAGGACCACGGGCTCCAGGCGCTGTTCGAGCTGACCGCGGACCCCGTGCTGGTGCTCGATCAGAGCCACATCATCCTCGACGCCAACCCTGCCGCCGCGCGTTATCTGACCCGCCACGCGGGCGCGCTGCGCGGCGTCTCGGTCCTGGAAGTCGACCTGCTCGCCCGGCTGCTCACGGCCGGGAGCATCCTGCAGCGAGTGAAGACCGACCCGACTCCGGTCTCGGACGAGATCTCGATCGGCGACTCGGAGGGCCGCCCCCTCCAGTGTCGTATCGAGGCGATCTCGATCGGGGGCGGCCGCACGCTCCTCCACATCCAGGACACCTCGGTAGTGCTGCACACGCAGAGCGCGCTGCGCGCGGTGGAGCAGCTCCACGACGCGCTGTTCCAGGCCCTGCCGGCCGTGGCCTGGACCATGGCGCTCCCCGAGGAGCGGCTGCTCGAGATCAGTCCGCTGGTCGAGCGCCTGTTCGGCTACCAGCCCGCGGCGTTCCGCCCGCAGCCCGAGCTGTGGGACGAGCTGGTGCATCCCGCCGACCGCGAACGGGTGCGGGCCGAGTTCCGCAAGGGACTCGGAGCCGGGCGCCCCTTCGAGATCCATTTCACCGGCATGCATCGCGATCACCGGGACCTCCCCCATCTGGTCAACCGCGTGGTGCCGGTGGCCGACGAGCGCGGCTTCCTGGACCGCTGCGAGGGCTTCATCGAGGACCAGCGCGCCCAGCGCCATCTCGAGGTGGAGCTGCGCGCCACCGAGTCCAACCTGCGGCACACCCTGGACTCGATTTCCTCGGGCGTGCTGGTGGTGCGCCCCGGCCCGCGCGGCGTGGAGGTGGTGCTGTGCAACCGGCGCCTCGCCGACCTGCTGCGCCTCGACGAGCCGCTCCAGCGCGGCACCCTGCTGTCTCACGCGCCCGAGGCGGCGCGCGAGATCGTATGCGGCGGCCAGTCGGAATTCGAGCGGCGGGTCACTTCGGATGAGACCCGCGACGAGATCGCCGAGCTCAGGGATCCCCACCGCGTGCTGCGCCGCTACGCCGCGCCGGTGCGCGGCGCCGACGGCGGCGTGGTCGGCCGCATCATCACGGTCGAGGACGTGACCTCGTCGTGGCTCATGCACCGGCGCCTCACCCACGCCCAGAAGATGGAGAGCATGGGGCGGCTCGCCGGCGGCGTGGCGCACGACTTCAACAACCTGCTCGGCACGGTGATGGGCTTCGGCTCGCTGCTGCTGGAGCAGACCCCCGAGGGCGATCCCCGGCGCGAGCCGCTGCTCGAGATCGTGCATGCGGCCGACCGGGCCTCGCGCCTCACCGGGGCGCTCCTCACCTTCAGCCGCAGCGCCCGCTTCGAGCGCCTGCCGGTGCAGCTCAACCGCGTGATCGAGGATTCGTATCAGCTGCTGCGCAGCACGCTCGAGCCCTCGGTGGCGCTCGAGCTCAAGCTCGATCCCGCGCTCCCGCCGCTGCTCGGCGACGCGCTGCTGCTGCAGCAGATCGTGGTCAATCTGGTGCAGGAGGTGCGGGACCGCCTGGGTGCCGGCGGGACGCTCCGCATCAGCACGCGGGTCGAGAAGCAGAAGGGAGCTCCCGACGAGGCGGGCGCCGATCCTCAAGCGCTGGCGTCGCTCGACATCGAGGTGTCCGCGCCGGTGCCGCACGAGCCGCGCCAGGCGCCGGGCCTTGCCCGGTCGGAGCCGCTGCCC
>Ga0066710_100008274_pt1 | contig 10080 bp, 10 predicted proteins | sample GraSoiAngelo_159_FD_79666 | JGI IMG/M metagenome (GOLD analysis project Ga0066710, IMG submission 79666) | Grasslands soil microbial communities from the Angelo Coastal Reserve, California, USA - 14_1009_16_40cm | ecosystem: Environmental > Terrestrial > Soil > Grasslands | place: USA...
CACTAAAATCATGGTCAGAGTGAGAACCACTCCCATGAGTCCCGGCACAATGTTGTAGTGGGTGATGGCTTCGGGATTGTAGAGCGCGTGCACACGCAAATCGATCGGCCCATCATTTGCCGCAAGCGATTCGAGGGGACCTTTCAGATCATTTTGCAGCGCGGTATTCAGCGCCGTCGATAACGACCCGATCGCGTTGCCGGTTGTTCCCGGATCGGTCGCATCTGCTTCCACGAGAAGTGCCGGTCGATCGCCGCGGATGAAATCGCGGCTGAAATTTTCCGGAATGTTGATGACGAATTGTACTTTGCCGCGGGCCAACAGATCGCGACCTTCAGCTTCGCTTTGCACCCGGCGAACCAGATCGTAATAGCCGCTGTTCTGAAGCGCCGAAAACAAGGTGCGGCCTTCGGGGCCCTGATCGGCCACGAGGATGGCCGCGGGCAAATGTTTCGGATCGGCATTGATGGCGTAGCCGAACAGAATCAGCTGGAGCAGCGGAATGCCGATCATCATCGCGAACGTCAGACGATCCCGGCGCATCTGGATGAATTCCTTTGCCAGCATCGCGCGGAATCGCGCCATCGAAAATATGCGCAATCTTTTCACGACAAAGAATTGTCCTTCGATTTGTCCATAAGATGGATGAAGACGTCCTCGAGTCCGGACTCGACCTGACGCCATTCGTATTGGTCGGTGCGAAATGGCGCGATTCCCTGCTCGAGCGCGGCAGCGTCGCCTCCGCTTACGTGCAACATGTTGCCGAATGCCACCGTCTGCTCCACGCCGGGACGTGCGCGCAATTGTTCGGTCAGCTTAGCCAAATCCTGACCGCTCACGGACCAAGTCGTGAGGCGCTCGTTTCCGATCACTTCATCTACCGCACCGTGAGTCAGCAGTTTGCCGTAAGCAATGTAGGCGAGCCGATGGCAGCGCTCCGCCTCATCCATGTAATGAGTCGTAATTAAAACGGTCAGGCCCTCGCCGGCGAGATGATGAATTTCATCCCAAAAATCGCGACGCGCTTTTGGATCGACACCGGCTGTCGGTTCGTCGAGCAACAGCAGCTTCGGTTTGTGAATGAGACACGCGGCCAGCGCAAGCCGTTGTTTCCATCCGCCAGAGAGTTGGCCTGCGAGTTGATCTTTGCGTCCAGCAAGGCCGAGCTGCTCAAGGCTCTTGCGTACAGTTTGGCGCCGGTTTTTTACGTCATACATGCGCGCGACAAAATCGAGATTCTCCGCGATGCTTAGGTCCTCCCAAAAACTAAATCGCTGCGTCATGTAGCCGACTTCGCGCTTAATTGCTTCGCTCTCTGTAATGACGTCATGACCGAGACACGTGCCGCTTCCATCATCCGCTCGCAGCAATCCGCACAGCATGCGCAAGAACGTCGTCTTGCCGCTGCCGTTGGGACCGAGGAATCCAAAAATCTCACCGGCGCGCACCGTTAAATCGACATGATCGACCACCGTGCGATCGCCAAAACGTTTCGTCATTCCGCGCACGTCGATGATTGGTTCGCCATTCATGACTCGGATTGAAATTGCACATCCACCGGCTGTCCCGGATGGAGCTTGGCCGCAGTTGCAGGGTCGAACACGGCTTCGACCATGAAGACGAGCTTGTTCCGGCTTTCCTTGCTGTAGATAACCGGTGGCGTGTATTCGGCGTGGGGCGAGATATAGCTCACCTTGCCGATGAAAGGATGGCGCACGCCATCGACCGCGACCCGTACCTCGTCGCCGTAATGAATTGAACCGACCCGCGTTTCTGGAACAAAAGCGCGCACCTTGATATTTTGCGGCGGCAACAGCACGACCACTGGTTTACCGGCTGCGACCCATTCACCCTGACGGTAGAGCGTGTCGTAAACCAAACCCGCTTGCGGTGCCGACCGCCTTTTTTGCAGGAAACTCCAGTCTGTTTGAGTGAGTCGTCGCTTATCCTGATCTCGCGTTGAACGGGCGCGATCCAAATCCTGGGTCGCAGCCACACCAGTGTGGAAAAGCTTGTCCTGGCGCGCATATTCCGCTTCGGAAAGCACGAGCGCCGCCTCGATTTGCTCGCGCGCAGCCTTCTCCGGAGTTTCATCCAGAGCGAAGAGCGGGTCACCGGCTTTTACCTGATCGCCTCGGCGCACCTGCAACGATTCCAACGTCCCGGCGAGCGGCGACGCGACATAAACGAATTCACCTTCGACATAACCTTGGAAACGGTTTTTCGGTGGGTCACTGCAACTGCCGAGCAGGAGAAGCAGTATCAACGCTCCAGCGGCGCGTACCAACCGCCGATGTTGCACAAAGGAAAACGCATTCATGTCCTTTTCCTTCCTTTCCGGGTGATCACGCCTTCGAGAACAACTTTAACGACTGACGCGAAGCCGGTTTTTGGCGTAAGGCCAAGTTCTTCTACCTTAGCGGGATTCACGATCGCCTGAACCGAGGCCAGCAGAATCTCGATCATTAGTTTGGCCGGGAGATCTTTGCGCACCATTCTCGTGCGCTGACCTTCCTCGAAAAGTTTTCCAAAAAAGCGCTGGATCAGTTCGGCTCGCCGACGCTCGACGATCTTGAAGACCTGCGGCGCCTTCTGGCGCATGTCGCGAACAAACGGCGGTTTGATCTCATCTAATTCGCGTTGCGTGTTGGCGAGCAGTTCATGCAGTGCTGCTGAAAAATCGTGTGGGTAAGCACGCGTGATTTCCTCCAACTTCGCTTCGACGCTGGCGAACTTATCGGCCAGCACGGCCTCGAGCAGCGCAGTTTTGCTCGGGAAATGGGCATAGAGCGTTTTCTTGCTGATCGCGAGCTCCTCCGCCAGGTCGTCCATGGTCACGCTGCGGAAGCCGTGGCTGAAGAAGTGCGCCCGCGCCGCCTCGACGATTCGTTGAGAATCAGCATCGGCTGGTAGCGCTTTTTTTGAGGGCTTTTCAATGCGGCTGGTTGACATAGCGTAATTTGATATACTGTGGAAACTAAAATAGTATATATAGTTTCCACGTCAACCAAGAATTTCGCTTCGCAATCGCTGTCAGCTTTTCACTGCAGTCGTTTGATCATCGGCGCCTGCCATTCGGGTGCAGTGTTCGCCGAAGAAACGAAAAATGCGGCTCAGCGCAAAAAGCGCGACAGATTTTCTTCTTCCCAGCGTCGCGCACGGCGGTAGCTTGGATATTCGCGCTCTCGCCGGTTGAATTCTTCTGTATGAACTCGGCGGCGGCCTTCCGGCAGCGCCTCCTCTGGCACCACAGAATGCAGCATCTCGTGGTAAACCACGTACCGAAGGAACCACGGCGGCACAAATGCCTGATCCAGTGCCGGATTAATTCGGATGACGCGATCTTCTTCCTGGATCGTGCCAAAGATGAAATATTCTCTCGGACGGTGTTTTCGACGGCGCCCCCACATGACTTTGTAACCGCGGAGACGCCCGCGAAAATATCGTTGGTTTAAATCGTCAAAGATCAGCCGCAGATTGAAATGCGTTCCCTCGTCTCGCAAATTCAACTGCCCCTGCATCGGCAGTTTCGGGTGCGCGAGTTTTCGTTTTGTTTTTGTCTTTTTCCTCTTGGCCATCGCCTCAATGCCCTCCCGAATGAACCAGTGAAGACTACTTTAATGGCCTTTAAATCAGGTGACAAGCAAAGCGCTAATTTTGGCAGCGAATGAATATAAGTTATTTAACTCTAGGCAATTAGATCTATCAGGAATTGCTTCCCGCCTTCGGTTGTCGCGACGGAAGTGGAGAAATTTCTTGCAGTTCAGGAGCAAAACAGATGCCTTGACCATCTGGCCCCGCTTAGGCAGGTCCTCTTGCTCGACCTAATCGAAGCGGAACGGCGCCGCAGGAAGTCCGTAAGGACCGACCACTGCGAACTTTGCCAGAATCGCAACTTGCGTATAATCCTTCTGAGTTCCCGGACAGTCCGCCAGAAAGCAGCATGACACCTTTTCTTAGAAAATTGTTTGGCCAAAACTGGCTCTTGCTGATCGCCATGCTCGCGCTTGCGATCTTTGGAGTGGTGGCCATCTACAGTGCGACTTCCACGCGGACAGATTCCTACGCTACAGATTTCTGGCGAAAGCAGGCAAACTGGGTCGCGGTGGGCACTTTGGCATTCGTGATTACGAGTCTGATTGATTATCGCTGGGTCCGCTGGGGCGCCTTGCCGATGTATCTGGCGGGCATCGTGTTTTTGATCCTGACCAAGTTTATTGGCACTAAAGTTTATGGCGCGCGTAGCTGGCTGCATTTAGGGCCGATCAATTTTCAACCTGCGCAACTTGCGGTTGTCGCGGGAATCATGGTTTTGGCATTGTTCTTAACTCAATTTCGCGACATGCATCCCATGTTGCGGCTATTGCTCTGCGGAGCAATTGCCTCCGCGCCCTGCCTTTTGATCTTACTGCAACCAGATATCGGTGAAGTGATCATTTGGATACCGGTGCTCCTGGCGCTGCTGTTCGTAAGTGGCCTTCCATTGCGCTATTTGGTTTGCATCATTCTCATCGGGATCGCTTTTATCCCAATCGCGATCCATTTCGGTCTCAAGCCGTATCAGCAGCAACGAATCACCGCCTTCACCCATCCCGATATCGACAAACAGGGATCAGCGTGGGCAATAAATCAATCGCTCATTGCTATTGGCTCGGGCGGTTGGTCGGGGAAAGGATTTAAAGCGCCAAACACGCAAATCGAGCTCGGCTTTCTGCCCGCAACCGCCGTGCATAACGATTACATTTTCTCCGCAATCGGCGAGCAATGGGGATTTATCGGGGGAATGTTTCTCATCGGTGCCTTCGCCCTGCTCCTTCTGACGTGTCTCTTCGTTGCTTTTTTTGCAGGCGATCAATTAGGTCTCCTTCTGGTTGTTGGAATCACTACGCTCGTCTTCACACATATTTTCCAAAACATGGGGATGACGATAGCAATGTTGCCAATCACCGGCGTGCCACTGCCATTGATCAGTTACAGCGGCTCCTTTGTGCTAATGATTATGTTTGGGCTCGGGCTCGTGAACAGCGTCTGGGTCCACCGAAAAGTTCCCGCTTAGGAAGCTTGTAGCTTGTGGGGAAAGCAGCTTCCCCTACAGATTATCTAAACTGGCCGGCACCGCATGGAAACCGATTACAAGGTCAAGCTCGAGGTTTTCGAGGGACCGCTCGATCTCCTGCTTTACCTGATCAAGCAGGATGAGATCGACATCTACGATATTTCACTCGAGCGCATTACTAGCCAATACCTCGAATACCTTCAGGCTTTCAAGGAACTGAATATCGAACTTGCCGGCGAATTTATCGTGATGGCGGCCAATCTCATTTATCTGAAAAGCCGCAGCCTGCTGCCGGTTGATCAACAACCGCCTGCGGAAGACGCAGAAGAAGACGATCCCCGCTGGGATTTGATCCGCCAACTGATCGAGTACAAAAAGTTTAAGGAGGCCGCTGTAGAATTGCATCAGCGCGAACTGGAACAAGAGCGCATTTTCTCGCGGGAAGGAGCTTTAGCTCCGCTTTTGCAGGAACCGTTGCGCTTGGGAGATGTTGGAATTTTTCAGCTGATTAACGCGTTTCAAACAGTCATCAAACGGGTCGAGGCGCGACAGGACGTGCAGGAGATTTTTAGTGAGGTTTATAGCGTTTCGGAAAAGATCGACACAATTTTGCAACGGGTTGCAGCTGGTACTCCCATTCGTTTCTCTGATTTGTTCGGCTCGGTCGTATCACGCGTCGAAGTGGTTGTAACTTTTCTCGCCCTTTTGGAATTGATTCGCCTGAAACAAGTCCGCGCGATTCAGAAAAACATCTTTGAAGAAATTGAAATCGCGGCCCCAGCGGCGTGAAGATCCACAATCATGCCGCGAATCTTGATCGCCGGATGTGGTTACGTCGGACAGGCAACCGGGGATTTGTTTCATGCCGAGGGCTGGGCCGTAGAAGGCTGGACGCATTCCGCAAAATCCGCAGCGAGACTATCGGCTAAACCTTATCCTGTTTACGGGATCGATATCGCCGACCAAGCTCAGATTCGGGCGCGTGCTCCGGCAGCTGCCGGATTCGACGCGGTAATCCACTGCGCCAGCTCGAGCGGCGGCGGAGTCGAGGCTTATCGCCAAATCTATTTGAACGGCGCACGCAACCTTCTCATTCGATTTAGTGGGTCCCAGATGCTGTTTACGGGCAGCACGAGCGTTTATGCGCAATGTGATGGTTCGTGGGTTACCGAAGAAAGCGAGACCAAACCGGCGCGCGAGGAGGGTCGAATACTACTTGAGACGGAAAATCTCGTGCTTGACGACGGCGGCATCGTCGCGCGACTTGGTGGAATTTACGGGCCGGGACGCTCGGCATTATTGACCAAATTTCTTTCCGGCACAGCGATGATTGATCCAGAAAACGATCGCTTTATTAACCAAGTGCATCGGGATGATATCGCAGGCGCACTTTTTCTCTTGCTGAATCGAACATCCCTGGCGCGTGAGATTTACAACGTGGTTGACGATCAACCCATTCTGCAAAGCGAGTGTTATCGCTGGCTGGCGGCGAGAATGAATCGTCCAGTCCCGCCGATCGGAAAAGCGAAAGGGCAACCCAAACGTGGCGCCAGTAACAAGCGTGTAAGCAATGCGAAATTGTGTCGTCTTGGCTGGGTCCCGCAATATCGCACGTTTGCCGAAGCGATGGAAAAAAGCATCCTGCCAGGCTTCGCAGAGTTTATTCAATAAAGGCTGGCGGCCGCGGCGATCACAAATTCCTGACGAGCGAGACTGGAGCGGGCTCGCTGAGTCAATCCATTGCCAATGGGCTGCGAAAGCGTTCTCGAGTCGACCAACACGACGGAATTTTTAACAAATTTCAATTTTGTTCTTGACCAATTCGCGGAATTTTTGCACAACCGCGTTCAATAAATCTGAAATCGGGCCAGAGGATGCTTCCCCCGCCAGCGTCCTTCCCTCTTTCAGAGATGTGGTCATAGAAATAACTCGTCGGGGAACACAAAAGGAAAAAAATATAGAAAAAGCACATGAAAACAACGTTTGCATCCATTAGAAAATCAAGGAATCCCGCCATCGGGGGATTTCTCCTCCTGCTCCCACTTGTCTGTTTTGGGCTTGCACCGATGGCGAAAGCTGTGGGTCCCGACACGGACGGCGCCATAGCCGGCTCCAACAATGGCGAAGGCATTGGGGTGCTCGTCAGCCGCACCTCTGGGATCTGGAACACCGGCACTGGTTTCGAGGCGCTTAACCACCTCACTGCCGGCCAACAAAATACAGCGACGGGTCTTCGAGCCTTGAATAACGATATCAATGGCGGCTACAACACCGCTACTGGCGTTTTATCGCTCTTTAGCAACACCAGCGGGTTTTTCAATAGTGCCACTGGCGCTTATTCGCTGGCGAACAACACCACCGGCCTCCGCAACACGGCCCTTGGTTACGCAGCGCTCTATCGCAACGCCGGCGGCGAGGACAACACCGCCGTTGGTTTTGCAGCGCTCTATCACAACAGCGTTTTCGCATCATCCAACTGCGCCTTCGGTAAGTCTGCGCTCTTTAACAATTTGAAAGCCGAGACCAACAACGCCTTCGGTGTGGAAGCGCTCTATAACAACCTCACCGGCGAGCCGAACAATGCCTTTGGTACGGGTGCGCTGTTCGCCAACACCGAGGGCAGTTCGAACAATGCCTTCGGCCATGACGCGCTCCGAAACAACGTCGACGGAGAATGGAACAACGCCTTCGGTTTTGAAGCGCTCAAAACCAACGTCAGCGGCAGCTTCAACACGGCTATCGGTGATTCAGCCGGGTTCGACATCACGGGCGATGGCAACGTCTGTATCGGCGAAGGCGTCTTAGGTCAGACCGGCGTCAATGACAGCACGTATATCCGCAACATTAACACTACGGCGCAGCCTATAGTTGCTGGCGTGGATGGCGTTACCGTAGATCTTACTACCGGCAGACTTGGCCATGGCGTCTCTTCGCGGCGCTATAAGGAGCAGATCAAACCCATGGACAAAGCGAGCGAAATGCTCTTCGCGCTCAAGCCGGTCACCTATCGCTATAAGAAAGAGATCGATCCCAAACAGACGCTCGATTTCGGCCTGATCGCCGAGGAAGTGGCTAAGGTGAGTCCAGAGCTGGCCATACGTGACGCAAAGGGGCAAGTGGCCAACGTGCGATACAACGCGATCAATGCGATGTTGCTCAACGAGTTCCTCAAAGAGCATCAGCAAGTCGTGGAACAGCAAGCGACCATTGCCGAGTTGAAATCTACCGTCGCCCAGCAACAGAAAGGAATGGACGTTCTCACTGCACAGCTCAATGAGCAGGCCACGCAAATTCAAAAAGTGAGCGCGCAGATTGAAATGAGCAGACCCGTACCGAAAGTAGTGCTCAACAATCAGTAAAAGAATGGTAGGGGCAGTTCATCTTCGCTACGCTACGGCGTAGTAGGCCTGAACCGCCCGGGCGATTGGAGTCAATCGCCTCGACCAAAGCAATTAGCCGCCACGCTTGACCGCGTGGCGGCTTTTGTTTTTTTTGCCCAACCGTTGTAGCCGGGATCGGTGATCCCGGCCGGCTTGCTACTTCAAGAAGTAGCTACCCTTCGGGTGCATTTTCGCTGGGGAAACGAAAAATGCGGGTTAGCTTGCTTGCGCCGCATCTGCGGTGGCGAGACTAGCAGCGCGATGATCCTCGCGTCGTTCGCCGAAAAGTTGGCGGATCACTTCTTCGACCGGCACTTCCTGGACATTGATGTCGCTGACGTCGCAGGCTTCGAGCAGTTGCCGGCAGGTTTCGGTCACTTTCGCGCGTGGAACCTTCAGTTGTACCGAAACCGGCGTCTGTTCGGTCACTTCGCCAAACTCGGACAGGTCGCGGGTCGCTTCCTTCTCGAAGGTGAGACTGAGAATCTTGTGCCCCGAAAATCGATCAATGATCTGCGCGAGCGGACCGTCGAAGAAGATTTTGCCGTGGTCGATCACCAGGACGCGATGACAAAGTTCCTGGATATCCTGCATATAATGGCTGGTCAGCAGCGTGACGATACGATGTTCCTCGTTGTAGATACGCAGAAACTCGCGGACACGTTTTTGACTCACGACATCCAACCCAATGGTCGGCTCGTCGAGAAACAGCACGCGCGGCTGATGAATGAGGGCGGCGATCAGCTCCATCTTCATTCGTTCGCCCAACGATAATTCGCGCACCATCACGTTCATTTTATCCTGCACTTCCAATAGGTCCGACAACCCATCGACCACGTTTTTGAACCGGTTGCGATCGATCCCGTAAATGGCCCGATTCAGTTCGAGCGATTCCTGCGCGGGCAGGTCCCACCAGAGCGCATTCTTTTGTCCCATGAGCAAACTAAACTGTCGTTTCATTTCGTTGCGCCTCTCCCAGGGGACGAACCCGAGCACGCGGGCATCACCCGAGGTGGGGTTCAGCAAGCCGGAAAGCATTTTGAGCACGGTGGTTTTACCCGCGCCGTTCGGGCCGAGAAAGCCGACAAACTCGCCTTCCTCGATCTGGAAGGAGACGTGGTCGGCCGCCCGCGTTTCATCATAGCGTCGCTTGATCAGGCCCTTGATCGAACCCCAGAGACCATGCTCCTTGCGGTAGGTACGATAAACTTTGGTCAATCCAGAAGCTTCGATCGCTGGCATAAAACGGCATCAATGACGCGAACCGGTATGAAGTTACCCTGCGACGATGCGTGAGCAAAATAATCGCGTGTTAACCGGCGCGCATTCTCTGCTTTGACGGTCATAGACCGCCGCTATAGGACGTCGTCAAGACACGTGAGCAAATGCGAGACGGTTTCTTCGGTTTCGTCGCCCATATTGGAGAGGCGAAAGGTTTTGCCCTGAATCTTGCCGTAACCGGGGTCGATGACCAGATGATGTCTGGACCGCAAATCGCGGGCGAGTTTTAGCACGTCGATGCCTCGATTGTTCTTTACGCAGGTGAGCGTTTTTGATCGGAATCCTTCCTCGGCGAAGAAATCGAATCCAGCGCGTCGAACCCAATCGTGCACAAGCGCATTCGTGCGCACGTGCCGATCAAAG
>Ga0066710_100008275_pt1 | contig 10080 bp, 8 predicted proteins | sample GraSoiAngelo_159_FD_79666 | JGI IMG/M metagenome (GOLD analysis project Ga0066710, IMG submission 79666) | Grasslands soil microbial communities from the Angelo Coastal Reserve, California, USA - 14_1009_16_40cm | ecosystem: Environmental > Terrestrial > Soil > Grasslands | place: USA...
CCGGTCTTCGTGCCGTCGCTGACCGCGATGATCGGGTACTGGGCGACCCTCTCGCTGAACATGCCGGACTTCACGCGCTTCGGGCGAAGCCAGCGCGAGCAGATGGTGGGCCAGGTGGTGGCGCTGCCCACGACCATGTCGGTGTTCGCGGCCATGGGAGTGATGATCACGAGCGCCACGGTGATCATCTACGGGCAGGCGATCTGGGACCCCGTGCAGCTCGTCGGCCGCTTCCAGGCGCCGGTCGTGGTGGCGATCTCGATGTTCACCGCGGTGGTGGCGACGCTGGCCGTCAACATCGCCGCCAACGTCGTCTCGCCCGCCAACGACTTCGCCAACGCGTTCCCGCGCCTCATCTCCTTCAAGACCGGCGGGCTCGTCACCGGGTTGCTCGGGATCCTGATGCAGCCCTGGCGGCTGCTGGCCGATCCCTCGGGCTACATCTTCACGTGGCTGCTCGGCTACTCGGGCGGGCTGGGCTCGATCGCGGGCGTGCTCATCGCGGATTACTGGATCGTGCGGCGAAAACGGCTACAGCTCGAGGACCTGTACCTGACCGGCGGCGCGTACCGCTACCGCGGCGGATGGAACGGGAACGCGGTGGCCGCCACGCTCCTCGGCTGCGCGCTGGCCTGGGGCGGTCTCGTCGTTCCCCCGCTGAAGCCGCTCTACGACTACGCGTGGTTCGTCGGCTTCGGGGTGGCCTTCGCGGTTTACGTGCTCCTGATGCGGAAGGGCTGACGCGTCAGGGCGGCGGCGGCTGCTGCCGCACGACGTCGCCCGGAGGGCAGTTCTGGGCCGCGGTGCGGACCTGCGCCTTCAGCGATTCCAGGGTCGCGCGGCCGGCGGGAGTGCGGATCTTGCCCGCCGCTTCGTCCAGCTTGCGGTTGGCCTCCGGCAGCGCGGCGTTCACGGTGTCGCAGTCCATGTTGTTGCGGATGACCGCGTTCGCCGCCGCCGACGCTTCCTCGAGCACGGCAGTGTCGGAGGTGATGTTGGCCACCGCCTCCTGGCGCTTGTTGCGTTGCTCACCGCCACAGCCGGACAGGGCCGGCGCGCCGAGCAGCAAGAGCGCCAGCAGGGCGCCCGCGGCTGATCGCCTCACTTGATGGGCTCTCCCTTCTCCACGCGGGCCAGGTAGTCGAGCAGCGTGGAGTCCTTCTGGCCGAGGGTCCTGGCCTTGCGTCCGTGGTCGAGGAAGTTCTTGGAGTCCTTGAGGCCGAAGTAGGACCAGGCCAGGAAGGTCTCGATCTGCATGTTGTTGGGTGCGGCCGCCGCGGCCTTGTCGAGGGCCGCGATCGCATCCCGGTATTTCTTCGCCCCCAGGTCGGCCTGTCCGAGGTAGATCCAGGCGTCCGCCCGGTTGTATCCCGGGGCGCCGGTGACCCTGGTGAGCTCGGCGATGGCGCGGTCCGACTGGTTGGCCGCCGCCAGCGCCGCGCCGAGCTGCGCCCGATACTCGAGGTTGGCCGGGTCGGCGGCGACCGCCTTCTCGTAGGCGGGGATCGCCGCGGCCGGGTTGCGCTTCAGCATGTGCTGCACGAAACCGAGCTGGTACTGGGCCTCGGCGCTCCCCGGGTCCAGCTCCACCGCCTTCTGCAGCTCGGGCAGCGCGAGGTCCGCCTGTCGCTTCGCGATGTAGGCCCGGGCCAGGCCCACGCGGATCGGCGCCGAGTCGGGGTGCTCGTCGCGGAGCTTCGTCAGGTCCTGGATCGCGAGGTCGGGCTGGTTGCTGGCCAGGTAGCCAAGGGCCTGGGCCACCGTCACTTCCTGGACGAGACGCTGGGCCTCGGTGTCGCCTTCGGCCAGCGCGGCGGCGGTGGAGGCGTCGCCCACGGCCTCCGAGGCACGGTTGAGGGCGATCTTCACCCGGGCCGACTCCTTGTACGCCTCGACCGCGCCGGGCGCGTCCTCGATCGCCTTCTTCAGGATCGGCTCCGCCTCCGACGCGCGTCCCGTCTTGCGCAGGACGCGGGCCAGGCCCACGCTCGCGATCGCCCGCTGCTCGGGGTCGTTCATGGCCGACCGGTAGGCGGCCTCGGCCGCGGGCAGGTCGCCCTTGGCCTCCTGCGCGTAGCCGAGCGCGCTCGAAGCCGCCGCGCCGCCCGAGGCGGCGGCCTTCTGGGCGAGGGCGATCGCCTCGTCGCCTTTGCCTTCGCGGGCGCGAGCGCGCGCTTGGGCGATCACCGGCCAGACGCCTTCCGGGTCGGCGGCGGCGGCCGCTTCCGCCGTGGCGGAGGCGGCGGCCATGCCGCGGACCTGCTGGAGGACGGCCATTCGGCCGAGGGCCTCGCCTTTTGCCGGGCCGGTGAGCTTGTCCGCGGCGGCCTTGTAGGCGTCGATGGCGGCATCGAACTCGTACTTGCCCTCGAGCAGCCGGCCGAGGCGCAGGGACGGCTCGCCGGTGGCGGTCGGCACCGCCGCCGCCTGCCGCAGCAGCTCCGCGGCGCCGTCCTTGTCGCCGGCCGCCGCCTTCTGCTCGGCCTGCCGCATCAGCTCGTCGGCCGAGACCGCCGCTCCGGCCGGGGCGGGCTTCTTCTCGCTCTTCTTGCCTTTCTCCTGGGCCGCGGCCGGCGCCGCGAGGGCCAGGACGACCAGGACTCCCACCAGCGGCTTCATTGGAACCCTCCCCGCGCAAGACGCGCACCGACAACTGTAAGGGCTGACTCGATGCTAGGCCCCGGCCGTGGCATCGTCAAATGGAAGCTGTCTTGACGGTGGCGTGGGACTTGCATATCGGCCATTGGATGCGTACGGGCGAATTCCGGATCTGCCCGCGGTGCCGCACGCGGAACAAGGCGACGGAGGCCCACTGCGTGCAGTGCGCCCGTCCGCTGTTCGGCATTCCTGTCGCGCGTCCCGAACCGTCGCTTTCCGAGGCAGCGGCCGCCCGCGCCGGCCGCTCCTTCTCCAATCTGGTGATCGTGGCCGGCATCATCGGGGCCCTCGGCGTCGGGCTCGCGGTGCGTCAGACCTTCCGCGGCGCGTCGCTGGAGCCGCCCGCGGCTACCGAGCCGGTCGCCGAGCCCTCCGTCTCCGCCTCCGCCGCGCCCGTGGCCGCCACGCCACCGCCTCCCGGCGGCCAGGACTTCGAGCAGGGCCGCGCGCTGCTCGACCGCGGCGACGCCCAGGGCGCGCTGCGGCGGCTGGCGCCGGTGGCGCAGGCGGAGCCGGACAGCGCCGTCGTCGCGCATGCCTATGGCCGCGCGCTCTGGGGCACCGGCTCGCGAGACCGGGCGGTGACCCAGTTCGAGCGCGCGGCGCGGATCGACCCCGGCAACGTCGCGTACCGGATCGAACTCGGGCGGGCGCTGGCCGCCTTGCGGCGCACGCGGGAGGCCATCCGGGAGTACGAGGCGGCGGTCTCGATCGACCCCGGCAACGCGGACAACGTCGCCGCCCTGGCGTCGCTCTACTCCCGCGCCGGCAACAGCGCCGAGTCGCGCGTGCTCCTCGAGCGGGCGGCCATGCTGCGGCCCAACGACCCCGAGATCATGCACCGCCTGGCGGATACCGCGGACGCCGACGTGCGTCCGGCGGTCAGCTATACGCCCTCCGGGTCCTCTGCGCTATCTGCTTCGTCCCTGGTCTCACGTCCCCCTGCCGTCCCTGCCTCCTCCGCGCTCTCTGCGTCGTCCTCGGTGCCCTCTGCTTCGTCCGCGGGGGTCGTCTACACGAACGACGACCTGCGGCGCGCGGGGGGCGGGCGGACCCCAGGCTCCGCGCCTCCCCAGCCGCCTCCGCTCGTCGTGCGGCCCGCGGTCAACGTCGCGCCCAGCTCTGCGGGTGGAGACGAGGCGAGCTGGCGCCGCAAGGCCGCGGAGCGGACCGAGGCGCTGCGCGCGGCGCAGAAGACCGTCGCGACACTGAGCGCCCGGGTCCAGGACCTGCAGCGCCAGGCGACCGGGCAGACGGACGAGGGCCAGAACCAGGAGCGGCAGCGCCAGCTCACCGACGCGCTCAACGACCTCGACGCGGCCCAGGAGCGGCTGGCCCGCGCCCAGCGGCGGCTCGAGGAGCTTCAGGACGCAGCGCACCGCAAGGGCTTGGACTTGAACTGAGCTGGGTCTCGGCATGCCGCTTGCACCTCCGCCGGGCATGACGGCCTCATTCGGCCCTCGCTTCCTCTTCATCCCCTCATCTCGTTCATTCGCAGGGGGCCTGACGCCGCAGGGTGCCCGGATCCATGTTCGGCTTCATTCGTCGTGTACTTTCTTACGCGGCGTTCGTGGGTGCAGTCGGCCCAGCCGCAGTGGCCGGAGACAACCCGGCCGCTGACGCGCACGTCGACGCGCGCTTCTATCTCGCCACGCGGTCGCGGCCCGCCTACGTGGAGCACGATCCCCGCGACCTGGCCGTGTGGAGTGCCCTCCAGTCCTTCTACCGGGCCCGGGACTACCGGCTCGCCTGGATGGGCGGCGGTCAGCCGTCGCGCGACGCGGAAGCGGTCGGGCGGATCGTGGCCCGGGCCCCGGCGGAAGGCCTGGACGGGCTGCGCTACCGGCTCCTGCCCCCCGCCCCGGAGACGGTCACCCTCACCTCCGACTGGAACCGCGAGGCCGACGCTGACGCCATCCAGGACGTCCAGATCACATACAACTTCCTGAAGTATGCGGCGGACCTCGCGGGCCGCTTCGACCCCAAGGCCGCCGGGCCCTTCTGGCTCACGCGTCCGCAGCCGCGGGAGCTGGCGCCGTGGCTGGAGGAGGCGCTGAGGACGCGGCGCGTCGCGCAGGCCTTCGCCGCGCTCGCGCCCGCGCATCCCGGGTACGGGGCCTTGAAGGAAGCCCTCCTTCGTTACCGTGCGATCGAGCGCGAGGGAGGCTGGCCGGAGCTGCCGGCCCGGCTCGCGCTGCGCCGGGGAGCACGCAGCCCGCACGTCGCGAGGCTCCGGGCCCGCTTGGCGATCGAAAGCGACTTTCCCGCCACGCCCGCCGCCGGCGGCTCCGGCGTCTACGACTCCGCCCTCGCCGAAGCCGTGAAGCGCTTCCAGCGCCGCCACGGCCTGGCGGCTGACGGAGTGTTGAGCCCGGCGACGATGGCCGCCCTGAACGTGCCCATCGGGGAGCGGATCCGGCAGATCGAGCTGAACCTCGAGCGGTGGCGCTGGCTTCCCCGCGACCTCGGCCGGCGATACGTGATCGTCAACGTGCCCTCCTTCGAGCTGACCGCGTACGAGAACGGCCGGTCCGCCCTCGCGATGAAGGTCGTGACCGGAAAGCCAGACCGCCCGACCCCGATCTTCGGAGAGGACATGACGACGGTGGTGTTCAGCCCGTACTGGAACGTCCCGCCCACGATCGCCGAGGACGAGATCATCCCCGCGGTGAGGAGGGACCCCGGCTACCTGAGGCGCAACAACCTCGAGCTCGTCCGCGGGACCCGGGTCGTGGGGCCGGCCGCCTTGTCGGGGCGGGGCGACGTCCAGATCCGGCAGCGTCCCGGTGCGCAGAACTCGCTCGGGCTGATCAAGTTCGTCTTCCCCAATCCCTTCAACGTCTACCTGCACGACACGCCGGCCGAGGCGCTCTTCGCGCGCCCGCGCCGGGCCTTCAGCCACGGGTGCATCCGGATCGAGAAGCCGCTCGCGATGGCGCGGTGGGTGCTGAGCGGACTGCCGCAGTGGACGCCGCCGGCGATCCAGGCCGCGATGCAGGGCGGACGAGAGCGTCAGCTCCCGCTGCCCGAGCCGATCCCGGTCTACGTCGCCTACCACACCGTGGAGGCCGGCGACGACGGCACCGTGTTCTTCTGGCCCGACGTCTACGGCCACGACGCCGCGCAGATGCCGTTCCTGCCCCGCGGCCAGCCGCCCTCACCGGTCCTGCCGTCGGTGGCCGCCGCCGACGACCTCAGACCCTGACCTCGAGCGCTGACTTGACCCGCCGGAAACGCGGGCGTAGCTTGTGCGCCTCCCGTGCGGCCCGTCTTCCTTGCGCTGCTGTTCCTCGCCGGCGCGCCCGTGCCCGAGCGCGCGGACCTCGTCATCGTCGACGCGCACGTGTGGACGGTCGACGACGCTCGGCCCGAGGCGCAGGCCGTCGCGGTGCGCGGGGAGCGCATCGTGCTCGTGGGCACGAGCGAGGAGGCGCGGCGGCTCGTCGGGCCCGGCACCCGCGTCGTCGACGCGCGCGGGCGACTGCTCCTGCCGGGCTTCCAGGATGGACACACGCACTTCATCACCAGCGGGATGGAGGTCGGGCAGCTCGACCTGAAGGACGCGGCGAGCCCGGAGGAGTTCGGCCGCCGGATCGCGGAGTACGCCCGGGGCAAGCCGGCCGGCGCGTGGATCACGGGCGGGAACTGGGACCACGACAAATGGCCGGGCGGCCGGCTCCCCACCGCGGAGCTGATCGACCGCTACGTCTCCGACCATCCCGTCTTCGTCGGCCGGTACGACGGTCACATGGCGGTCGCCAACACCGCCGCCTTGAAGGCGGGCGGCGTCTCCGCCGACACTCCCGACCCCGAGGGCGGCGCGATCGTCCGCAAGCCCGGCCGCGCCGAGCCGGAGGGTGCCCTGAAGGACGCGGCGATGGCGCTCGTGGAGAAGGCCATCCCCGAGCCGAGCCCGGCGGAGCTGGCGGACGGCACGCGCAAGGCGTTCGCGGAAGCGCGCCGGCTCGGGCTCACCACCGTCCAGGACATGCTCGCCGGCCCGGCTCATCTTCGAGCCTACGAGACGGTGCGCGCCGAGGGCGGCCTGACCGCCCGCGTGTACGGCCGCTGGCCGATCGCGGACTGGAAGTGGCTGGCCGAGCGCGTACGGGCACACGGCATGGGCGACGACCTCTTCACGCTGCGCAGCCTGAAGGGCTTCGCCGACGGGTCCGTCGGATCGTCCACCGCTCTCTTCTACGAGCCTTACGTGGGCGAGCCGAAGAACTTCGGCCTGCCCTCCGACCACTGGGTCCGCCTGCCCGAATGGTCGGTGGCCGCCGACCTGGCCGGCCTGCAGATCAGCATCCACGCGATCGGCGACCGGGCGATCCACGAGACGCTGGACATCTTCGACCGCATGCAGCGCACCAACGGCGCGCGGGACCGCCGTCCCCGCGTCGAGCACGACCAGCACACGCACCCGCGCGACTTCGCCCGCCACCTGGACGTCGGGGCGATCGCGTCGGTCCAGCCCTACCATGCCATCGACGACGGGCGCTTCGTGGAGAAACGCATCGGGCGGCGGCGCTGCATGACGACCTACGCCTTCCGGACGTTCCTCGACCACGGCATCCACATGAACTTCGGCTCCGACTGGTCGGTGGCGCCCCTGGACCCGATCCTCGGCATCGACGCCGCGGTGAACAGGGCCACCCTCGACGGCAAGAACCCGGACGGCTGGTTCCCGGAGCAGAAAATCACGGTCGCGGAGGCGGTGCGGGCCTACACCCTCGAGAACGCGTACGCCGCGTTCATGGAGGCCAAGACCGGATCCCTCACGCCCGGCAAGTACGCCGACCTCGTGCTGCTCGACCAGGACCTGTTCCGGATCCCGCCGTCGCGGATCAGGGACACCAAGGCGGACATGACCATCCTGGCCGGCAAGGTCGTCTACGAACGCGCCAAACGCTAACGTTGCCTCTGAACGCCGAGGCCGCAGAGGCCGCAGAGAACGGACAGGAAGTAAAACAGACAGTAACGGGAGAGCGCGCAAAGAGCCACAGCTGCGAGCGGAGCGGGATTCACTCCCGCGTAGCGAGCGGGGGGTCTGGGGGGTGCGCCCCTAGCACCCCCCAGCTCGATGAGGACCGGAGCGGGATTCACTCCCGCGTAGCGAGCGGGGGGTCTGGGGGGTGCGCCGCTAGCACCCCCCAGCTCGATGAGGACCGGAGCGGGATTCACTCCCGCGTAGCGAGCGGGGGGTCTGGGGGGTGCGCCGCTAGCACCCCCTTGCTCGATTGGAGATCAGGACGGAGCGCGCGAAGGCGCACACCGCGCGGCCTGGTGACCGGGCTACCGCTGGTCGAAATCGTCGTGGATCAGACGGGCGACGTCGGCGCCGGTGACGAGGGCGTCGTTGTCGATCCCCCATCGCGTGTCCCGTACCTGGCGCGCGCAGATGGCGATGACGTAGCGCGTCCTCGGCGTCTCGACCACGCCCGCGTCGATCCGGACATGGCGGCGGATCCCGTCGGGCCCGGGCCGCTTCTCCTCGTCCCAGCCCGGCTTGTCCCCGACCTTGATCTCGTCTCCTTCCGGTAGCCGGCGCGGGATCATCGTGCGGAACTGCTGGGCGCGCAGGAGAGCCAGCATCTCGTCGCAGGCGGCGCGGCTCACCACCCGGCCTTCCGCGATCAGCTCCATGAGCCGGACGAGCTCTCGCGGCGTGCACATGCCGAGGCCGAATTCCCGCTCCAGCTCGGGATGGACGTCGGCCTTCCCGTCCCGGAAGGTCGGCCGGAACAGCTTCGTGTCGACGAGCCCGTAGCCTTCGAGCCGGCGGTCGACGCTGGCGGTGCCCACGAGGCCGACGAGGAGGTTGGTGGCGGTGTTGTCGCTGACGCTGATCATCAGCGACAGCAGGTCGCCCACGGTCAGGCGCAGCCCGGCGTGCAGGTCCTGCAGGACGCCGGAGCCATCGACCTTCTCCTCCCGGGTGAGCACGACCTCCTTGTCCCGGTCGAAGCGGCCCTCCGCGATCTGATGGAAGACCTCCACCATGACCGCGGTCTTGATGGCGCTGGCGGTCGGGAAGCGCCGGTCGGCATCGACGAGGACCGCCTCGCCGCTGGCGAGGCTCTTCGCCGCGACGCCCATCACCGCGTCGCAGCGCTTCAGCCGCTCGCTGACGCGCGAGGCCAGGGAGTCGGAGTTCCGGGCGGCCACGGTGATCCCCAGCATGCCATGGAGAAAACCGCGGCGCTCCAGAGCCCCTCCTACGCCTTCAGGCCCTTGGTGAGCGGCCGCGTCCGCACGCGCTTGCCGGTCGCCGCGAAGATCGCGTTGCAAACGGCGGGGATGGCCGGGGGCAGGGCCGGCTCGCCGAGACCGGTCGGCGGGTTCTCGGTCTGCAGGAAGTGCACCTCCACCTCCGGCGGCGCATCGGTGATGCGCGGCAGCAGGTACTCGTGGAAACTCGACTGGACGGTGCGTCCCCGGTCGATCGTGATCTCCTGGGCCAGCGCCTCGCCGAGCCCGTCGATGACCTGTTCCTGCACCTGGTTCAGCGCGTTCAGCGGGTTGATGATCGGGCGCCCCACGTCGCCGGCCACCCAGACCTTGTGCACCTTCATCCGCCCGTGGGGATCGACGCTTGCCTCGGCGACCTCGGCGAAGTAGCCGGCGTGGCTGAAGTGGAACGCCACGCCGCGGCCCACCCCGGCCGGCGCCGGTCGCCGGCCCCAGCCCGATTTCTCGGCGACCAGCTCCAGGACGCCGCCCATGCGGCCCGCATGATAGCCCGCCTTGCCGTCCGGGTTGCTGACGAGGCGCGGGGCGGTCCAGCCGGAACTGCACCGGGTCCTTCCCCGCCGCGTGGGCCACCTCGTCGATGAAGGACTGGAACACGAACGCGAACGCGTTGCTGCCGGGCGCCCGCAACGGCCCGATGGCCACGCCGCCGAGCAGGCCATCGAGCCGGGTGCCCCCGGCGACGACGAAGGCGTTCCGCACCCCCGGCAGCGACTTCAGCTCGTCCACGTTCGCGGTCGCGACCTTGCCCCCGAAGACGGGGCACTTCTCGTAGACCGCGTAGAGCATGCCGGGCACCTTCACGTCGATGCCGAAGAGCGGCCGGCCGCTCACGATCGACGGGCCGTCGATGTTGTTCATCGGCTGGCCGATGAGCTTGTATTCCTTGGGGTCCTTGAAGGTCACCGAGGCCGGGTCGGGCGGAGCGAGCGTGGCGGCCTTGGCCCCGAGCGCGACGTGCTGCCCCCGGCGACCTGCCGCCCGTATCTCGCCTCGTCGCTGTCCCCTGCTCGATGCGGACGCTCTTCCAGTCGACGTCCAGCTCCTTGGCCAGGATCGTCGGGAAGGCCGGCCTGGCCGTCGAGATCATCCCGGCCGCCTTGTGAATCGCCACGCGGATGCGGACGTACGTGGCACAGCGGCACAGGTGGCCGCTCCCAAAAAAAGCTC
>Ga0066710_100008276_pt1 | contig 10079 bp, 12 predicted proteins | sample GraSoiAngelo_159_FD_79666 | JGI IMG/M metagenome (GOLD analysis project Ga0066710, IMG submission 79666) | Grasslands soil microbial communities from the Angelo Coastal Reserve, California, USA - 14_1009_16_40cm | ecosystem: Environmental > Terrestrial > Soil > Grasslands | place: USA...
GTCTGCCTCGGCCTGCCCGGGTCGCTGCCGGTCGTCAACGAGAAGGCCATCCACTACGGGCTGATGATCGGCCTCGCGCTGGGCTCCGAGCTGGCGCCGCGGTCGATCTTCCACCGCAAGAACTACTTCTATCCCGACCTCCCCAAGGGCTACCAGATCTCCCAGTACGACCTGCCGCTGTGCCGCGGCGGGCAGCTCGGCGAGGTGCGCATCCACCGCGTGCACCTCGAGGAGGACGCGGCCAAGCTCGTCCACGTCGGCGAGAGCGGGCGCATCCACGGCTCCGACACGTCGGTCGTCGACTTCAACCGCGGTGGCACGCCGCTCGTGGAGATCGTCACCGAGCCCGACGTGCGCTCGGCTGAGGACGCCGCCGAGTGGCTCAAGCTGATGCGCACGACGCTGCGCCAGCTCGGCGTCAGCGACGTCAACATGGAGGAGGGCTCGCTGCGCTGCGACGCCAACGTCTCGCTGCGGCCCGTCGGCGAGGCGACGTTCGGCACCAAGACCGAGCTGAAGAACATGAACTCGTTCCGCTTCATCGAGCGGGGCATCAAGGCCGAGATCGCGCGCCAGACGCAGATCCTGGAGGACGGGGGCGAGGTCGAGCAGGAGACCCTCCACTTCGACCCGTCGTCCGGCCGGATCACCTCGCTGCGCTCCAAGGAGGAGGCGCACGACTACCGCTACTTCCCCGAGCCCGACCTCGTCCCGATCGACACCACCGACGAGATGCTCGAGGCGGCGCGCGCGGCGCTGCCCGAGCTGCCCACGCAGCGCGCCGAGCGCTACGAGGCCGAGGGGATCGCCGCCGAGACGGCGTGGGTGCTCGCCTCGCGCGTCGAGGTCGGCGACTTCTACGAGGCCGCCCGCGCCGCCGACGGCGGCGTCGAGCCGCAGGTGCTGGCCAACTGGGTGCGCAACGAGCTGCTGCAGCGCGTCGAGGACGAGGAGCTGCCCGCCGCGAAGGTCACGCCGGCGGCGCTCGCGCGCCTCGTCGGGCTCGTCGCCGCCAAGAAGGTCACGATGAACGCCGGCAAGCAGGTCCTCGACCGCCTCGTCGCCGAGGGCGGCGATCCCGAGCAGATCGTCGAGGCCGAGGGCCTGGCGGCGATCGGCGGCGGCGACGAGCTGGCGCCCATCGTCGACGCGGCCCTCGCGGCCAACGCCGACGCCGCCGAGAAGATCCGCGCCGGCAACATGAAGGCGATCGGGGCGATCATCGGCCACGTCATGCGCGAGACCAAGGGCCGCGCGGACGGCGCCGAGGTCACGCGGCTGGTGCGCGAGAAGCTCGGCGTCTAGCCCTTGGCCGAGCGCGACCCGGTGCTGATCGTCACCGGTCCGCCCGGCGCCGGCAAGACGACCGCGGCGAGGCTGCTCGCGGCCTCGCGTCAGCGAGCGGCCCACCTCGAGTCAGACCGCTTCTTTCACTTCGTCGTGTCCGGCTACGTCGAGCCGTGGAAGCCGGAGGCGCACGAGCAGAACACGGTCGTCATGGGCATCGTCGGCCGCGCGGCCGCCGCGTACGCCGACGCCGGCTACTTCACGATCGTCGACGGCATCGTCAGCCCGCGCTGGTTCTACGCGCCGCTGCGCGACGCGCTGCGCGCCGCCGGGCACCGCGTCGCCTACGCCGTCCTGCGTGCGCCGCTCGACGTCTGCGTCGCCCGGGCGGCCGGCCGCGACGAACCACGGCTTGCCGAGCGCCCCGTGGTCGAGCAGCTGTGGCGCGACTTCGCCGACCTCGGTCCGCTCGAGCGCCACGCGATCGACACGGGCGCCACCAGCGCCGAGGCGACGGCCGAGGCGCTCGCCCGGCGCCTGCGCGACGAGCTGCTCGTCGCCTGAGAGCTACGCGCGTTCGCGAGTCGCGAACGACGTTCGCATCTCCGCGGCTGCTCCGCCCGCGCCCACCGGCGCGTGGGCGGCCTCGCGGCGCTGCGCACGGTCGGCGGCGTCGATCTGCTCGAGCTCGGGCATGATCGCCAGGCTGTCGCGCTCCTGCACGCGCTGCAGCACGCCGCGCAGCGGCAGGAAGGCGCGCACCCAGCGCGGCGCCACGACGATCCGCCGGCGCCGCTCGACGCCGGCGACGATGCTGGTGCGACGCTACCAGTGGAGCAGCGGACCGGCGCGGCGTAGCATCAACCGCAGGATCCCCTCGCCCAGGAGGCAGCATGTCCAAGCTCGTCCGGATGGACAACACCGGCCACACGACGCTCGCCGAGTGGCGCGCGGACGACCCGGAGGCGATCGAGCGGGCGGTCGCGGCGTTCCGCGCGGAACTCGACCGCGGCTTCTTCGCGATGGTCTCGACGGGCCCCGGCCACGCCGAGCAGGTGCGCGAGCTGCCGGTCGACGCCGAGCTCGTGATCATGCGCCTGCCGATCTCGGGCGGCTAGCGCGGCGAGGCCGGCTGCGTGGCCGGCGAGGTCCTCCCCGAGGTCGCCGGCGTCCACTGGCGCGCGCGCATGGACGCGCGCCGGCTGCGGATGCTCGGGCGGCTGTGGACGGTGACGACCGTCGCGCACGTCGTGCCGTTCCTCGGCGCCGCGGCGGCGCTGCTGGCCCTGCAGCCGCTGACCTTCCCGGTCGCGGTGGTGTGCGTCGCCCACGCGTGGATCATCCCCGAGCTCTACGCGCAGCGCGGGGCCAACGTGGTGCGCCCGCGCCGGCGCGGCGACGGCGAGGCCGAGCGCAACGCGCTGGGGCTGCTCGGCGACCTCTTCGACCACGCCGCGCGAGACCTGCACGCCCGCACCGGCCTCGTTCTCGAGCGGGGCGCGCTCGGCACGTGGCTGGTGGGCGAGGCGGGCGCGCTGCTGGTCACCGACGGCGGCCGGCGCGTCGCGTGCTGGTGTGTGCACGTCAAGGAGCCGAACCTGCCTAGCGCGGATCGCGTAGCGCACCTGCTCCTCGCCCTGCGCGCCGACGAGCAAGGTTTCGCAACGGTGGCCAACCTCGCGTTCTCGGGCGCGCGGTGGCGCGTGCGCCGGCGACTCCCCGCGGAGATGCTGCCCGCACTCGACGTTGCGCGATCTTCACCGAACGTTGGCGCTTCCTTCACCTTGCGCTGAGCTTTCCTGCTCGACTATCGGTCCCAAGGCAGAGATCGACTCTTCGTCCAGCGGTCCATTGCCCATCTCGCTCCCGGGAGGGACCATGCGCCCCATGTCACCCCATGCCGTCTCGCGGCTGGTGCTCGTCGGACCGACGCGCGCCGAGCGCGAGGACAACATCCGCCGCTACCGGCTCGCGCGGCTCAAGCTCGACGGGACTGACCGTTCCGCGGGTGAACCGCGCTACGCGCACCTCAAGCGCGTCTACGATTGAGGCGTGCAACAAGAAGCTCGCCCGAGCATCCTCACCCGCCTCGCCGCCCTCGTCGTTCTCGTCGTCGCGGCGTGGATCCTGCTCAAGATCGTCATCGGCCTCATCGCTGGCCTGTCGACCCTGATCGTCGTGATCCTCGCCATCGTCGGGATCGTCTGGGCGCTCGGCAAATTCTGACGTGGCGTACCTGACGATCGCGTTCTTCTTCGGCCTCGCCGGAGGGATCGTCGGACGCATCAAGGGCTCGTCGTTCTTCCTCTGGTTCCTGATCTCCGGGCTGCTCCCGATGCTCGGGCTGATCGCCGCGGTGCTGTACCGCTACGAGACCGACGAGCCCGAGTACCCGTGCCCGCGCTGCGGCAAGACCGTCAAGGTTCACGACGCGCTGTGCACCCGCTGCGGCCACGAGCTCGGCTTCCCCGACTCGCTGCCCGCGCAGCGCTCCGAAGAAGCGCTGACATAGGTCGTTCGCGCACGTCGTTGCGTGCTCGCGCACGCTTCGGCCCGGGGGCGCGCACGATGTCCGCATGAGCGTTGACCCAGCGGTCATCGGCCCGGTAGTTCCCCTTGGCCATGAGGACCTTTCGGATCGCGCTGGGCCTCCTCTCGATCGCAGGGCTTGGTGCGCTGGCCGCCGGCGACGCCGGGGCAAAGAAGGGCGGGACGGGCGGCCTTGCGCCGCTGAGCTCGCTCCCCGTGCCGCAGTCGCCCGAGATCTCGAGGTTCGTCCGCGACACAGGCGCCGCCCAGAAGCTGGGCAAGGCGCTCTTCTGGGACATGCAGGCCGGCAGCGACGGGCGGACCGCCTGCGCAACGTGCCACTACGACGCCGGGACCGACAACCGGTCGCGCAATCAGATCAACCCGCGCGGCCCGGCCGGCTTCACGGTCAAGGGACCGAACACGCAGCTGACCGCCGCCGACTTCCCGCTGCACCGCCTGGCCGACCCGGACGACGCGGCGTCCCAGGTCCTCGCCGACAGCGACAACGTCGTCGGCTCGCAGGGCGTCGTGCCCTCGACGTTCAGGGGGATCATCGACGGCGACCCGCTCGACTCGCAGGCCTTCGGGACGGTCGACAGCGCGTTCCAGCTCGGCGGGGTCAACGTGCGCCGGTCGACCGGCCGCAACACGCCCTCGGTGGTCAACGCGGTCTTCAACTTCCGCCAGTTCTGGGACGGCCGGGCGCAGAACGACTTCAACGGCGTCAACCCGTTCGGCGCCCGCGACGCCTCGGCGCGCGTCGGCCAGGCCAACGCGGCCGGCGGCTTCGACAAGGTCGCCGTCAGCCTGACCAACGCCTCGCTGGCCTCGCAGGCGACCGGCCCGCCCGGCAACCCGGTCGAGATGTCGGCCGACGGGCGCACGCTGTCGGACATCGGCCGCAAGCTGCTCGCGCTGCGCCCGCTCGGCGCCCAGCGCGTGAGCGCGAGCGACAGCCTGCTCGGCGACCTCGCCGGGCCGTCGGGCCGCGGCCTGCGCACCTCGTACGGCGAGCTCATCCGCCAGGCCTTCAAGCCGGAGTGGTGGAACGCCGAGGGCAGCGCCACGGCCGCCAACGGCCGCAGCTACTCGCTCATGCAGTTCAACTTCCCGCTCTACTGGGGCCTGGCCATCCAGGCTTACGAGTCGACCCTGGTCTCAGACCAGACTCCGGTCGACCGTTTCCTCGCCGGCGATGCCTCGGCGCTCGGCGCCGAGGCCCGGCAGGGCATGAACGTCTTCGCGGGAGCAGGCGACTGCATGGAGTGCCACGCCGGCGCGGCGCTGACCACGGCGACCGTCGCCGAGGTGGCCCGCGAGGGCGCCGTGAGCGCCAGCCAGCGCGGCCTGCACGACACGGGCTTCTTCAACATCGGCGTCCGGCCGTCGGCGAGCGATCCGGGCAACGGCGGGACCGACCCGTTCGGCGCGCCGCTGTCGATCGCCGCGCTGAACGCGCAGGCGCCCGCCGCGCCGCCGGGCGGCGTGGACGGCTCGTTCAAGACGCCGGGGCTGCGCAACGTGGCGCTGACCGCCCCGTTCTTCCACAACGGGGGTCAGATGACGCTGAGCCAGGTCGTCGACTTCTACAGCCGCGGCGGCGACTTCAACGCCGCGACCGGGCCGAACGAGATCGCGCCCCTGGGGCTCTCGCAGACCGACAAGAAGTCGCTCGTCGGGTTCCTCGAGGCGCTGACGGACCCGCGCGTGCGCGACCAGGCGGCGCCCTTCGACCACCCGCAGCTCTTCGTCCCGGTCGGCGAGCAGACCAACGGCGACGGCTCGGTGATCACCGACGCCGACGGCCGCGCGGTGGACTGCTTCAAGGAGATCGGGGCCACTGGCGCGGGCGGCGGCGCACCGCTGCCGCAGTTCCCCGCCTTCAGCGGCCCGCCGTGCGACGCGGTGCCGACCGGCGAGGGCGGCGGCCCGCCCGACACGGCCATCACCGACGCGCCGCCCGCCGTGACCGTGCGCGTGCCCGAGGTGACGCTGCCCGGCAGCTCGTGCCGCAGCCGGCGCGTCTTCACCATCCGCCTCTGGCGCCCACGCGGCGACCGCATCCGGCGCGTGACCGTGACGGTCAACGCCCGGAAGGTCGCCGACCTGCGCGGGCGACGGCTGCGGCGCGCCCCGGTCGACCTGCGCGGCCTGCCGCGCGGGACGATCCGGGTGAAGGTCGTCGTCCGCACCGCCAAGGGGCGGGAGCTGATGATGCTGCGCCGCTATCGCACCTGCACGCGAAGCGCCGGCTAGTGGGCCACTCGCCCCTGGCTGGGTAGACTCGGGAAACGGTCGCCTCCGGCGGCCGTTTCTCCCACCCCTGAGAGCGAAAGGAGGCGAGCGCATGCGCGCGGTCGACGCCGTGATGGAATGCCTGAAGGCGGAGGGCGTCGACGTCGTATTCGGCCTGCCGGGCGGCGCGAACCTCCCCACCTACGACGCGTTCGTCGACGCCGGGATCCGCCATGTCCTCGTGCGCCACGAGGCGGGCGGCGGCCACGCCGCGCAGGGCTACGCCAAGGCGACCGGCCGCGTCGGCGTCGCGCTCGGCACGAGCGGCCCCGGGGCGACCAACCTCATCACGCCGATCACCGACGCGATGATGGACTCGTGCCCGACGGTGTTCATCACCGGCCAGGTGCGCACCGAGCTGCTCGGGACCGACGGCTTCCAGGAGGCCGACACGATCGGCATCACGATGCCGATCGTCAAGCACTCCTACATGGTCCAGCACCCGCTCGAGATCCCGCGCGCGATCCACGAGGCGTTCTACCTCGCGCGGACGGGCCGCCCGGGCCCCGTGCTCGTCGACATCCCGGTGGACCTCAGCCGTGCGGAGATCGACTACGAGCCGGTCACCGACGTCAAGCTGCCCGGTTACCAGCCCACGACCGAGGGCAACGCCAAGCAGATCCGCCAGGCGGCCAAGGCGCTCGCCGCGGCGCGCCGGCCGGTGCTCTACGTCGGCGGCGGCGTCGTCAACGCCAACGCCTCCGAGGAGCTCGTCCAGCTCGCGCTCGCCGGGCGCTTCCCGGTGACCTGCACGCTCATGGGCCTCGGCGCGTTCCCCGCGCCGCACGAGCAGTGGCTGGGCATGCTCGGCATGCACGGCACGCGCACCGCCAACTACGCGATGGACGAGGCCGACCTCATCTGCGCGGTCGGCGCGCGCTTCGACGACCGCGTGACCGGCAAGCTCAGCGAGTTCGCGCCGCGGGCGAAGTTCATCCACATCGACATCGACCCGGCCGAGATCTCCAAGAACGTGCCCGCGCACATCCCGATCGTCGGCGACGCCCGGCAGATCCTGGCCAAGCTCGTCGTCGAGTACCGCGCGACGGCGGCCGAGGCGGGCCGGCTCGACGAGTGGTGGCAGCGCATCGAGGAGTGGCGCGAGCGCTACCCGCTGCGCTACGACGACTCCGCGGGCACCGAGATCAAGCCCCAGCGCGTCATCCAGGCGCTCTACGAGGCGACGGGCGGCGACGCGGTCGTCTCGACCGACATCGGCCAGCACCAGATGTGGGCCGCGCAGTACTTCCACTTCCATGGCCCGCGGCGGTGGATCCAGTCCGGCGGCCTCGGGACGATGGGCTTCGGCCTGCCCGCGGCGATGGGCGCCAAGGTCGGCCGTCCCGACGACACCGTGATCTGCATCGCCGGCGACGGCTCGGTCCAGATGAACGCCCAGGAGCTCGCCACCTGCGCGCAGGAGGGCATCGCGGTCAAGGTGTTCATCGTCAACAACGGCTACCTGGGCATGGTGCGCCAGTGGCAGGAGCTGTTCTGGGACAAGCGCTACAGCCACGTCGACATGGGGCAGTGGCCCGACTTCGTCAAGCTCGCCGAGGCCTACGGCTGCACCGGCCTGCGCTTCACGGACAAGACCACCCTGGTCGACGACATCCGCGCGGCGCTGGCCACCGACGGCCCGGTCGTCGTCGACGTGCGCGTCACGCGCGAGGAGAACGTGTACCCGATGATCGCGCCCGGCCAGGCCGCGCGCGACATGGTCGGGTGAGCGCCCCCGGCAGCAGCGCGGTCCGGGCCCGCACGGCCGGAGCCGGGGACCCCCGCACCCGGGTGGGTGGATGAGCGTGGGCGAGCCCGGCACCAAGGAGCCGCTGAGCCTCGAAGAGCTCGAGGCCGTGGCCGGGATGCGCACGGGCCGCAAGCACACGCTGTCGATCCTGGTCGAGAACAAGCCGGGCGTCCTGACGCGGATCGCCGGGCTGTTCGCGCGCCGCGGCTTCAACATCGACACGCTGACCGTCGGCCCGACCGACGACGACGGCATCTCGCGCATCACGCTGACCCTCGACGGCGCGCTGCACCCGATCGACCAGGTGACCAAGCAGCTCCACAAGCTCGTCAACGTGCTCAAGATCCGCGATCTCGAGCCCGACGACACCGTCGCTCGCGAGCTGGCGCTGTTCAAGGTCGCCGCCGACGGGACGCAGCGCGCCGAGGTGCTCCAGGCCGTTGAGATCTTCCGCGGCAAGGTCGTCGACGTGACGCGGAAATCCTTGATCGTCGAGATCACCGGGACGACCGACAAGATCGACGCGTTCGAAGAGATGGTCCGCCCGTTCGGGATGGTCGAGATGATGCGCACGGGCGAGATCGCGATCTCGCGGGGTCGGGGCGAGACCTGACCCCCATCGGGGACGGATCTCCCCGAAACTGAAAATCGGCGCGAGTAAGCATGGCCCGCATGCCCTATGTCGTGTGCCCCAACTGCGGGGTCCGCACCTATACCGCGGCCCACCACTCGACCGAGGACACGTGCCCCCGCTGCGACTACAAACTGGCCCGTTCCCCCGGTATCGACGCCCGCGTGGCGCGCCGGGAAAAAGGTTCTGGCGAAATCATCCCCAACAGAACGCGCGCGTCGGTTAGAGTCGCCCCTTGACGGACGACGGTCAGGTAGTCGCCAGGAGGGACGATGCCAGCAGCAGAAGTGACCAGGGAAGGAGTCCCGACGGGAGCCCCCTCCCTCGAACGCCTGCGCGTCATCGTGGCCGATGGCGATCCGCTGGCGCGGCGCGTGATGCGCGACGTCTTCCAGAACGGAGCGGGCTTCGTCGTCACGGCTGAGGCCGCCGACGGCGTGGAGGCCGTGGAGCTGGCCCTCCACTACCGGCCCGAGGTCGTGCTGATGGAGGCGGTGCTGCCGCGCCTCGACGGGATCTCCGCGACGCGGCGCATCCTCGAGCGCGCCGAGGAGGTCAAGGTCGTCATCTTCTCGGCCTCGCGCGACCCCGACCTCGAGCTCGCGGCGCTGCGCGCCGGGGCGAGCGGGTTCCTCTCGAAGGAGCTCAGCGTGGAGGGCGTCGTCAACGCGGTCCGCGCGGTCGCGCGCGGCGAGGCGGCCATCTCGCGCGAGCTGACCATGCGCCTCGTCGAGCACCTGCGCCTGACGCCCGAGGCGGGCAGCGGGATGCGGCCGGTGCGCTCGAACCTGACGACGCGCGAGTGGGAGGTCCTCGACCTCATGGCCTCCGGCGCGACGACGAGCGACATCGCCCGCGCGCTCGTGCTCACCGACGAGACCGTCTACAGCCACGTCAAGAACATCCTGCGCAAGCTGGGCGTCCACACGCGCGCCGAGGCGGTCGAGGCCGCCGAGCGGCTGTGCCGTGAAGTCGTGATGCACTAGCGGGCGCTAGCGTCCGGACGGCCATGGCCGTCCGGGGCTCCGCCGCCAGCCCGCCCTTCTTCCCGCTTCCCGCGCCGGCGCGCGCGCGGCTGGCGCGCTCGGTCGCCGCGGCCGTCCGCGCGGCCCGCACGCGCGGCGAGGCGCTCGCCGCGGTCACCGTGCGTGTCGGCGCCGACGTCGACCCCGCCGCGGTCGTGTGCGCCTCGCGGCGCGCGCAAGAGCCGTGGTTCGTCTTCGAGAACCCCGACCGCGACCGCGCGGCGCTCGCCGCGCTGGGCTGCGTCCGCGCGCTCGACGCGCGCGGGCCCGACCGCTTCGCCCGGGTGGCCGCCGAGTGGCGCGCGCTGGCCGCCGAGGCCGCCGCGGAGGCGCCCGACGGCCCACCGGGCGCGGGGCTGGTGGCGGTCGGCGGGTTCGCCTTCGCCCCCGAGGGCGGCGCGGCGCCGCAGTGGCGCGGCTTCGCCCCCGCCTCGCTGCACGTCCCCGAAGTCGCGCTCGCGCGCCGCGGCGACGACGTCCGCCTGACGCTCGCCGCGCTGGCGAGACCCGACGACACGCGCGAGGACCTGCTCGCGCGGCTCGAGCGCCGGCTGGCCGA
>Ga0066710_100008277_pt1 | contig 10079 bp, 10 predicted proteins | sample GraSoiAngelo_159_FD_79666 | JGI IMG/M metagenome (GOLD analysis project Ga0066710, IMG submission 79666) | Grasslands soil microbial communities from the Angelo Coastal Reserve, California, USA - 14_1009_16_40cm | ecosystem: Environmental > Terrestrial > Soil > Grasslands | place: USA...
CTGGATGTTGACCAGGAAGTAGAAGAAGAAGGCGGTCATCGTGAACCGTAAGGGCAGGTTCGTGAAGAACCGGTCCCAGTTGCCCTTCATCGTCCCGAGGATGTTGATCGTGAACGCGAAGACCGGGACGAGCAACATCCAGGAGGAGACCTCCGCGATCGTCTTCAGCCAGGCCGGCGTCGGCGACTGGAGGATGTGGTGGTCGCCGACGCCGGTGTAGAAGAACGCCATGCCCCAGAAGCTGACGAGGGAGAGGGTGTAGCTGTAGAGAGGGGTGTTGGTGACCCGAGGGACGATGTAGTACGTCAGCGCCAAGAGCATCGGCGTCAGCCAGAGACCGAAGAGGTTGTGCGCGTACCACCAGTTGAGGATCGCGTCAGAGAGGCTCGAGGGCAGCGCGCCCGAAGGCGCTCCCCAGACGTGCCCGGGCTTCCAGATCACGTTGCCGATCGCGTAGTCGACGGCGAGCCAGAGCGGGCTGGCGATGAAGAACCAGACCGAGACGTAGATCGGCCTGATCGTCCGGATCGCGACCGTCGCCAGGATGTTGACGACATTTGCCCCCCAGATGATCAGGAGCGCGATGTCGATCGGCCAGATGAACTCGGCGTACTCGCGGCCCTGGCTGTGGCCCGTCAGCAGCCCGATGATCCCGAGCAGGTACATCAGGTTCCACGCCCAGGCGCAGATGACGCCGAGCCGCTCGCTCCACATCCCGCGGGTGCCGACGAGGCGCGGGAGCATGTAGAAGAGCGCACCGAAGTACATCATCGTCAGCCAGGCGAGGATCACCCCGTTGACGTGCGAGGGCCGGACGCGGCTGAAGGAGAGCCACGAGTAGTGGCTGAACGCCTCGGGCGTGACGAACTCGGTCGCGAGCACCAGTCCGAACAGGTCGACGACGGTCAGCCAGACGATCGAGGAGAGGATCCAGTGCTTCGCCGCCGCGTCCGGAAACGGCGACGCGCCCGTCCCCCGGGCCCGGCCGGTCAGAGGCGCCGGCGCCTCCGCCGTCAGGGTTGCCGGCTCGAGCGTCCGATCGCGCTCGGCGTTCTCCCCCATGCGAGGCGGAAGTTACGAACTGATGGCGTTTCCTCGCCAGGCAAATGACGAAATTGTCATTCGCAAGTCATCGCAACGTCAGCAACAGGTGCGTTAAGGTCGCGCTCGCAGGGAGCAGGTGCGGATTCTCGTCATCGAAGATGAGCCGAGGATCCTGGACTTCGTGTCGCGCGGGCTCGAGGCCGAAGGTTTCTCCGTTCTCGGAGCGCGAGACGGCCAGGAGGGGCTCCGCCTTGCCGAAGCGGTCGGCTGCGACCTCGTCATCCTCGACCTGCTCTTGCCGCGGCTCGACGGGCTGAGCGTGCTCCGCACGCTCGAGACGAATCAGCCGGCCCTGCCCGTCGTGATCGTCTCGGCGCGCGCCGACCTGACGACGAAGCTGAACGGTTTCGGTCTCGGCGCGCGCGACTATCTGACAAAGCCGTTCTCGTTCGACGAGCTGCTCGCGCGAATTCGCGTCCAGCTGCGGCGTCCGGAGGAGCGCGACAACGGGTATTTCCTGCGCGCCGGCGCACTCGCGCTCGATGTGGCGCGCCGCCAGGCGCAGCTCGGCGACCAGGTGGTCGATCTCTCCGACCGCGAGTGCAAGGTCCTTCACCGCTTGCTCGAATGCGCCGGCGAGGTGGTCAGTCGCTAGCGGCTGCTTTCCGAGGTCTGGGGCTATCACTTCGATCCCCACTCGAACGTCGTCGACGTCTGCATCCGCCGCCTCCGCAAGAAGCTCGGGCCCGATTCTCCGATCGAGACCGTCCGTCATGCCGGCTACCGCCTGGCTGAGGCGTAGAGCCGTCGAGCTCGGCTGGTTCGCGTTCGCGATCGCGAACCTGCTCGCGATGATCCGCTGGGAGCGCTGGGAGACGATCCCGTTTCATTTCATCTGGGTCAGCCTGACGCTCCTCTATGGCTTCCGTATCTGGCGACCGAGCTCGACCGCGCTGACGCTCGCGTTCGTGATCGTCTCGACAGGAGTGCTGATCCTGATCGACGCGGCGCGCGGCACACAGGAGTGGGGCGAGTTGTTCGAGGTGCCGCTCATGTCCGCCATGTTCCTCGCCATGGTCTGGCACGCGCGGCGGCGCCAGGACGCGCTCGGGATCGCCGAGCAGCACTCTGCACGGCTCGAGTCGCTGCTCGAGCGGCAGGAACGCTTCCTCCACGACGCCTCGCACGAGCTCCGGACGCCGGTCACGATCGCCCGGGGCCATCTCGAGGTTCTCGAGCGGACAAACGGAGGCGCTGCCGAGACAGGCGTCGCCCTCGACGAGCTGGCCCGGATGGAGCGCATTCTCGAACGCCTGCTGCTGCTCGCACGCGCCGACCAACCGGACTTCGTGGAGCTGGAAGAGATGGAACTCGATCGTTTTCTCGAGGATGTCTTCCTCCGCTGGTCGGAAGTCGCTCCACGGACCTGGCGGCTCGGAATGCTTGCGCGGGGAACGCTCCGCGCCGACCCGGAGCAGCTTCGGATCGCCCTTGACGCGTTGCTCGAGAACGCCGTCAAGTACAGCGAGCCCGGAGACCGGATCGAGCTCTCCAGCCGCGCGACCGGCAACAAGGTCGCGATCGAGGTCGCCGACGCGGGAATCGGCGTGCCCGACGAGGCGCACTCGCGCATCTTCGAACGCTTCGCTCGTGCCGACCCGGCTCGCACACGAAGCGCAGGGGGCGTCGGGCTCGGTCTCGCGATCGTCGACACGATCGTCAAGGCCCACGGCGGCCGCTGCCAGGTCAGCCGCAAGGCGCGCGGCTCCGTCTTCGGCATCCAGCTGCCGGGCTTCTCGGCCGTGTCGCCATCGCTCCAGTCCGCAGTCGTCCACGCCGCCGGCGCCAGTCTTAACTGATTTTCACCGAGCTCTCAGGTCGACTTTAAGGCGATGCGTTTGGGTGGTCTCGTGAGCGCAATCCGGCGCTCGACGACAAAGGAGCGAGACCATGAACCAGCCTGCCACCCGGCTCGTGAGCGAATCCCCGGCATTCGACCGCGGCATCCGCGCGCAGATGGAGATGACGCGGCGCGCCGTCGCCGCCGGCGAGGACAAGCACCTGCAGGACGCCGTCCACCCGGCCCGCTGGGAGCGCCGCGGCCTGTTCGGGAGGCTGCGGCGACGCCCGGGCCTCAGCGAGGTGGCCTAGGGCGGTTAAGTGAAAAGAGTGGAGCCAGCCGGGCTCGAACCGGCGACCTCGTGCATGCCATGCACGCGCTCTCCCAACTGAGCTATGGCCCCAAGTTGCTAGCGAATTCTAGCGGCGAAATCGAAAGCGTCGTTCCCAGGGACTGTCCCCGAACAGGGACTGTCCCTAAAAACGGATCGCGCTTCGGTGCGGCTACAGGGACAGTCCCCTTCGGGGACAGTCCCTCAGATTACGCCGTAGCGGACGCGGCCTCGACGGACACTGAGGGAACGTCGCCCCACAGCTCGTCGAGCCGATAGTAGCCCCGCGCCTCCGGCGTAAAGACGTGCAGCACCGTGTCGAGGTAGTCGCCGACGATCCAGGTGCCTTCGCTCGCGCCCTCGACGTGTTGGGGCAGCACGCGCTCGTCGTGCTTCAGCCGCTCGTGCACCTCGTCCCAGATCGCCTTCGTCTGGCGGGCGTTCCGGCCCGTGCAGATGACGAAAAAATCGGTGTAGCTGCACGCCGGCCGCATGTCGAGAATCACAACGTCCTCCGCCAGCTTCTCCTGGGCGAGGCCGGCGATGCGACGGGCTTGTTCGATAGGCGTCAGGGTTTGGTCGGTTCCGTTGCTCAGCGTTCTCAGTCTAGCCACGGTAGAGGCCACGTTCCTCGATTAGACGAGCCACATCGGACGGCACGAGGTCGTCGATCGGCTCCCCTGCGCGGATCCGCTCGCGGACGACGCTGGAGGAGATCGGCGGCGAGCCGAGCTGGAACGGGATCACGCGGTCCCCGTAACGCCCGAGGTCGGGCGGCGGGTAGCCGGAACGGGTCCCGACCGCGAGCCTGACCCAGCGGAGGATCTCGTCCGGCTCCTTCCAACGAGGAAATGCCTCTCCTTCGTCGGCGCCGACGACGAAGACCGCGTCGCCGAAGCGCCCGCCTCTGACGGCGTCCACGGTGAAGGGGTTTTCGTCACGCTCGATCCGGGTGCGAGGCATGCCTGCGAACGCCGCCGCCGCGAGCTGCAGCCGGATCTCGGCATCCTCGTCGCAGGAGCGGTGGCCGGGGTTGGCGACGAGCAGAGCGACCAGCTCGTCGAGACCGAGCTCGCCCAGTGCCGCCTCGGCAAGCGCGACGTGGCCGTTGTGCGGCGGATCAAAGGTGCCGCCGAGGATGCCGATCACTGAAATTCCAAGACTTCGTCCCCGACCTCGACCTCATCGCCGCTTTTGGCCCCGGCGGCGCGGAGCGCCTCGTCGAGCTCCTCGGCTTCGGGGACGCGGCCGGTGACGCGAAAGCCTCGGTCGGTCTTGAGGATCTTGAACGCCCGCGCGCTCGGCGTCGGCCGGTAGACGAGGAAGTCGGCGAGAGCATCGTCCTCGCTTGGACGCTCCTCGGTCTCGGGGACGAGACCGAACAGGGCGCGGCGGAACTCGTCGACGCCGGCGCCCGTCGCGCACGAGAGGCCGAAGACACGCTGGACGCGCTCGTCGGCGAGCTCGAACGTGGGCTCCTCGGGCAGGAGGTCGAGCTTGTTCAGCACGAGCAGCTGCGGCCTCGTCTCGAGGCCGGCGCCGTAGGCCGCGAGCTCCCGGTCGATCGTCCGGAACTGCTCCGCCGGATCCCCCGCCGCCGCGTCGATCACGTGCACGAGCAGCCGCGCCCGCTCCAGGTGCGCGAGGAACTCGTGGCCTAGGCCGACGCCCTCGCTCGCCCCCTCGATCAGCCCCGGCACGTCGGCGGCGACGAGCTGGCGGCCGTCCGGAGCGTCGACTGTCCCGAGCACGGGCTCGAGCGTCGTGAACGGGTAGTCCGCGACCTTCGGCTTCGCGTTCGAGATCCTGGCGAGCAGCGACGACTTGCCAGCATTGGGCAGGCCGACGAGCGCGGCGTCGGCGAGAAGCTTCAGCCTGAGATCGAAATCGGCCTCGTCGCCGGGCGAGCCCACCTCGGCGAAGCGCGGCGTCTGGCGCGTCGGCGTCGCGAAGCGGCGGTTGCCGCGGCCGCCCTGCCCGCCTCGGCCGAGCACGGCCTGTGCGCCGGGGTGCGCCAGGTCGACGATCAGGTTCCCGTCGGCGTCGAAGACCTGGGTGCCGACGGGAACGGGCAGCTCGATCCGCTCGCCGTCAGCGCCGTGCTTGCCGGAGCCGCCGCCGTGGCCGCCGCGGCCGCCCTTGAACCAGCGCTCGCGGCGAAAACGCGACAGGTCTCGTAGGTCGGAGTTGGCGACGAGGACGACGTCGCCGCCGCGGCCGCCGTCGCCGCCGTCGGGGCCGCCCTTCGGCACGTACTTCTCGCGCCGAAAGCTCAGCGCGCCGTCGCCGCCGCGCCCCGCCTGCACGTGAATGCGGGCGCGGTCGCTGAACATCGGCCCTATTCGGTTACAGAGACGGTACGGCGCTCACCACTCGTCTTGAACGTGAGCGTGCCGTCCCGTTTGGCGAAGATCGTGTCGTCCTTGCCGATCCCCGTGCCGGGACCCGGGCGGAAGCGCGTACCGCGCTGGCGGACGATGATCATCCCGGCCCTCACGACCTGCCCGTCGAACAGCTTGACGCCGAGGCGCTGGGCGTTCGAGTCGCGGCCGTTGCGGGAGGAGCCAAGACCTTTCTTGTGAGCCATTAGTTCTTCTCCGATGACGTCTTACGGGTTGCAGGTTTTCTTGCTGGAGCCTTCCGCGCCGCGGGCTTCTTCGCCGCCGCCCTTGGCTTTGCCGCGGCCCTGGGCTTCGCCTCGGCTTTGGGCTCCTCCTTCTTGGCGGCGGCCGCGCTCGAGCGAGCCCCGATCGACTGGATCTCGATCTCGGACAGCTTTGCGCGGAAGCCCGTGTGCCGGCGGTAGCCCTTCTTCGCCTTGTACTTGCCGATCCGGATCTTCTCGCCGAGCGGCGAGCCGACCACCTTCGCTGTCACCTGAACTCGCGGGGAGAGGTTCGGCTTGCCGTTTCCGCCCGTGAACAGGACGTCCGGGTGGAACGTCTTGCCCTCGCCGGTCGGGAGTCGATCGACGAGTAGCCGGTCGCCCTCGCGGACGCGGTACTGCTTGCCGCCGAGTGAGATGATCGCGTAGTCAGCCATAGAAACGCGGGCGCTTTCGCCCGCGAGGAGGCAGTTTAGCCGTGATTCCCGCTCGGCTGCAAAGCGCGGGACTGCGCGAGGCATCGCTTGCGATGCCGATGTGGAGGGTGTGGCGGCTTTGCCGGCGCGCCCGTCTTAACCCGGTGGCGAAATGAGACCTTCGTACGTCCGTCGAGCACGATCCCTAGGCGAGACCTACGTGGTTTGGCTGCTGTTCTTCCTCGCCGCCGTGGCCGTCTTCGTGACCTATTGGCGGCTGCCGCCGGCCGTTCTCTGGAAGGTTCACAACACCGGCTTCATCGGCGGATCCGGCCGCGCCTACGTCTTCCTCAGCTTCTCCGCTGCCCTGGCGGCGATCGGAATCCTGCCGATCGTCCTCGACCGGCTCGAGGACCGGCGCGCCGACCTCGCGGGTCTGGTCGCCTTCGTCCTCTGCGCGACCGTCGCGCTGCCCGGAGTCCAGACTGAGAGCCACCTCGACCCGAAGTGGTCGAACCTGCCCGCCGTTCTCGGCGTGGCACTGGCCTTCGGCCTCACCCTCTGGGCGAGCCGGGCCGGACGGCGGGACTTCCCGCGGACGAGCCGCAAGGGTGACATCGCGCGCCTCGTCGTCGGCGGCCTCTCGCTCTTCTTCGCAGCGCCATACATTGCCGCAGAGCTCGGCTTCTTCCTCGACAGCGTCCCGGTCCTGGGCTCGATCTTCCTGACCGGCGCGATCCGGCGAGAACCCGGCGCCGGCTACTCGCATGCGGCCGTGCACCACGGTCACCACCACGGGATGGACGGCTTCCTCCTCGCCGTGACGGCTCTCCTGCTCTCGCGGCTCGTCGGCTCGATCAGGCGGCCGGTCCTGCGCACGCTGACCGCGATCTATCTGGCGCTGCTACTCGTCTATGGCCTGACGAATCAGGTCCAGGATCTGTGGACGGAGCAGATCGTCAAGCGAGGCTGGACCAACTGGGACATCCCCAACGTGCTGCATCCCTCCCTGTCGGCAGCCTGGGCGGCGATGATCGCCTGCGGGCTGGTGATCTATGCGCTCTTCCTACGGCCTCGGCAGCGGCTCATCGGCAGAAGCAGCTAGCGCCTTTCTACTTCGTCGATCCACTCCGACATCGGCACGTACTCGTCGGAAATCGGCTCGGCCTCTTCCGTGGTCGAGGCTCGCTCTTCGTCCCCGTTGGCGCTCGCCGCTGCCGGCTTCTTACGCCGGTTGCGGCCGCCGCGGCTGCCGCGCCTCGTCTTCTTGCGCGGCTTCGGCACTGCCCCGTCCTCGGATTGCGACTCGCCGTCCGCCAGGCTCGCCTCCGCCGCCGCCACCTTCGGCTCCGGCTCCTCGCCGAGCGTGGGCTCGGGCAAGTGGATCCTCGCCGCGGGAACGGTGCCGCCGCCGTCCTGCGCGGCCGGTGTCTCGCCGATCGGCTTCTTCTTCCGCCCCCGCCCGCCACGCGAGCCGCGCCTCGTCTTCTTCTTCGGCTTCGGCTCCTCGGTGCTCTCGTCGGTCAACTGCGGTTCGGGCACAGCGTCGGCAGCGGGTTCCTCGGACACCGGCTCGTCCACCGTCTCGGCCTCGGTCTTTTCCGGGGGCGCAGACGGAGCGGCGGCACGCTTTGCGCGAGGCTGCCGCGTCGGCTTCTCCGCCTGACCTTCCGCCGTGATCGGCTCGGGAGCCCTCTTCGTCCTCGAGACGAGGGTCGCATAGGCAGTTCCGTCCACGAAACGCTCGATGCGGACTCGCACGGTCTTGCCGACCATTCCGGCAGCGCCGCCGACGCAGACCGTGTAGCCGTCGCGCGATGCCATCGCCGCGTGGAGGTCGTGCTTGCCGACCTCGACGAGCTTGACCTGCAATTCGGTGCCCTCGGCCACGGGCGTCTCGCCCTGGAGCTTCTCGAACGTGCCCTGGTCGAGGACCTCGAAGAAGTCGTGGGGGACGCCTTCCCGCGGCTCGAGCACGAAACGGCGCCGCGCGTGGGTCTCGATCTCGGTAAGCCGGCTTGCACCCGAGCCGATCAGGACGTCGGCGACGTGGTCGTTCACTGCGACCTTGAACGCCTTGTGGCGGGACCTGGCGGCCAGCCCGCGCAGCTTGCGCTCGATGTCGATCGCCACCGACGCGTCGGAGACGACGATGCCGTCGCCCTCGCAGACGGGGCACTTGCGCGTCAGGATCTCGCGAGGCCCGTCCGTGACGTTCTGGCGGGTCATCTCGACCAGGCCGAGCGGCGAGATCTCGACGACGTAGGTCTTGGTGCGATCGCGCTCGAGCTCGTTCTTCAACGCCTCCTCGACCGTCGCGCGGTTCTTCGGATTCGCCATGTCGATGAAGTCGATGACGATGATCCCGCCGATGTCGCGGAGCCGGAGCTGGCGGACGACCTCCTTGACGGCCTCGAGGTTGTTCTTCGTGATCGTGTCCTCGAGCCGGGCGCCTGAGCCCTTGCCGCGCGAGCCGACGAAGCGGCCGGTGTTGACGTCGATGACCGTGAACGCCTCGGCGTAGTCGAAGACGAGGTAGCCCCCGGAAGGCAGGTCGACCCGGCGCGAGAGCGTCGAGCGGATCTCCGCGTCGACCCCGTAAGCGTCCATCAGCGGCGTCTTCTCGCGGTGGCGGACGACGCGTTCGGCCATGTGTGGCGAGGTCTTCTTCAGGTAACCGACGATCCGCTTCTGCGTGCGCTCGTCGTCGACGAGCAGCCGCTCGAAGTCGTCCGTGAAGAGGTCACGGACGACGCGCAGGGGCAGCTCGGCCTCCTGGTAGAGGAGCGCCGGCGCCTTCTCGGTCTTTGCGCGTGTCTCGATCTCTTTCCAGAGGCGCTGCAGAAAGACGAGGTCGCGTTCGACGTCTTCCGCGGATGCGCCCTCGGCGGCGGTGCGGACGATGACGCCCCCCTTCTTGACCTCGAGCGCCTTGAGGATGTCGCGCAGACGGATCCGCTCACTGTCCTCGAGCCGGCGCGAGACGCCGAGGCCTTCGCCGCTCGGGACGTAGACCACGAAGCGGCCCGGCAGCGAGATCTCCGTCGTCAGTCGCGCCCCCTTCGACTTCATCGGGTCCTTGACCGCCTGGACGAGGACGTCCTGGCCGCGGCTGATCAGGTCCTGGATCTTCTTGCCGTGGCGCCTGCCCTCGAGCTCGGGGACGACGATCTCGTCGACGTAGAGGAAGCCGTTTTTCTCGAGTCCGATCTCGACGAACGCGGCCTCCATCCCCGGCAGGACGTTGTCGACGGCGCCCTTGTAGACGTTGCCGGCGATTGAGCGCCGCTCGGGGCGCTCGAGGTAGACCTCGGCTACCTTGTCGTCCTCGAGTACGGCGACCCTCTGTTCGCCGACGTCGACCGACACGAGCAGCTCGCGCTTCGCGGCCGGCAGCGGCGCGCGGCGCGGCGGGGTGCGCCGTCGCTGCGTGCTGCTGCTGCGGCTCGAGCGTTGCGCCGGTTTCCGCTCGGGACGGCTTGCTTTCTTCTTGGCCGGGTCGGCCGCCTTCGTCTCGGCCGTCGCCGGTTCCGTCTTCTTCTTGCGACCTTTGCCGCCGCGGCTACCGCGTCGGCGCTTCGGCCTGACTTGTTCGCCCGCTGTCGGGGCGGGCGTCGGTGCGACTACTGGTTCGGGCTGGGCAGCGCCCTCTGCGGGCGCGTCTTTCTGGCGCTTCTTGCGCCGGAAGAACTGCAGCAAAAGAAATCTCCTTCTCGTGCGCGCGCGCTGGCGTCACCCGGCTCCGGGCGGAGCGCGCGCTGCGGATACGAATGAAAAAGCCGTGCCATAGGCGTGCTTCCAGCGTAGCAGTGCGACTTGTCGGCGCGGTTTGCGCGGCCCGAC
>Ga0066710_100008278_pt1 | contig 10079 bp, 10 predicted proteins | sample GraSoiAngelo_159_FD_79666 | JGI IMG/M metagenome (GOLD analysis project Ga0066710, IMG submission 79666) | Grasslands soil microbial communities from the Angelo Coastal Reserve, California, USA - 14_1009_16_40cm | ecosystem: Environmental > Terrestrial > Soil > Grasslands | place: USA...
ATGCTTTCGGCCCAAGTCCTTCGCAAAGGCTTTCTCGAACGCCTCGACTTTCGGGCCTTGGGCGAGCATCCCGGATGCGATGACCTCGCGCACCGCCGTGAGCTCTTCCTCGCCGAGGATCGGACGGGCGATCGGGATCATCGAAGCGCGGAACTGCATTCGTCGTATGAAGGTTCGCCGCTCACTTCCGGCGGGGGGAACGAGCCTTGCGCTTCGGCATGACGTCCGGGTAGGTGCGGCCGTCGCGGGCGCAGCGCATGCGGGCGTCGAGGGGTCGGCCGCATTCGCAGACCCAGCCGATGATCTTCGCCGGCACGCCGGCGACGAGGGCATGCGGGGGGACATCTTTGGTGACGACGGCACCGGCGGCGATCATCGCGTTCCGGCCGATCGTGATGCCGCAGAGAATTGTCGCGTTGCCTCCGACCGATGCGCCGTCCTCGACTTTCGTCGGCACGACCTCCCAGTCCGGGCTCACGGCGCGAGGATAGACATCGTTAGTAAAACAGACGTGGGGGCCGATAAAGACCCGATTCCCGATGGTCACGCCGCGGTATATTGTGGCGAAGTTCTGGATTTTGCAGTCGTCTCCAACGACGACCGCCGCGTCGATGTAGACATCTTTCCCGATGTTGCAGCGCTGGCCCACGCGCGCTCCCTCCCGAATCTGGGCCCAGTGCCACACTACCGTCCCTTCACCGATCGCCGCCTCGGCGGACACCTCGGCGGTCGTGTGCACACGCGTGTCCGCCATCGGCATCGGAAGTCGCGCCGCGGCTCATCTACGTTTGCTCGTCAAACGAGAACGATGCGGGTGGGCGGGCGGTACTAGAAGGCGAGCCCAACAATGAGGCCGAGAATGTAGGCGGTGATGCCGATGAGGGACATGATGACGACCGCGTCCCTCGGTTCGAGCCGGAAAGCAGGGATGTTGGCCGTCCGGATCTTCTCCGCGTGCATCGGCCTTGATGTCTCTAGGCCGGGTTAAGAACCTTTCCGCGCGACTATCGAGGCTGATAGGTTACTCCGTGAGATTCCCCAGAATTTTCAACTTCCAGAATCTCGTCTGTCGGGTAGAAATACGTGGGGTCCTCATCCGCGGCCTGCGGTTCATGGACCTGTCCCTCTTCCTAGCCTCGGCTGTCGCCTCTGCCCTCGCGACGCTCCTTTTCGTCCCGTGGCTCATTCGCAACCTGCGCGGCACGACGCTCGTAGGCAAGGATCTCAACAAGGCAGATCGGCCTGTAGTGCCCGAAATGGGCGGTGTCGGGGTGCTGCTTGGCTTCTCGGTCGGCGTCACCGTGATCACGGTCTTGGCAACCGCGGACACATTTGCTTCGGTCAGCACCTACTATTACGTCGCGATCAGCGCCGCACTAGGCGCCGGGGTCGTCGGCCTTCTAGATGACATGTTCCACCTACGCCAGCGGACTAAGGCGATCCTCCCGTTCGTTCTCGCGCTCCCCCTGGGGGCGGTCGTTTTCGCTTCGGGCGACGTGTATCTGCTCGGATGGAACATCGGCTTGGCCACGTTGATCGCGGTGCCTTTCGGGGTCACCAGTGCCGCGAACGCCGCGAACATGCTTGAAGGCTACAACGGTCTCGGGGCGGGCCTGATGAGCGTCATCTCGGTCGCGTTGATCGGCCTCTCCGTGCTGCAGGGAGCGACTGAGGGTCTCTTCTTACTCTTTCCGTTGCTCGGTTCGCTCCTGGGATTCCTTTGGTTTAATCGGTTTCCCGCGCGGATTTTCCCCGGCGACTCCATGACATTGTTCGCAGGGGCGTGCATCGCGTGCGCTGCGATCATATCCTCGCCCCCTCTGAAGGCCCAAGGTGCGATCCTGTTCGGACCGATGATTGCCGAGTTTGTCCTCAAGGCGCGAAGCCGTTTCCGCGCGGAGAACTACGCCTCGGCTGGCACTGATGGACGGCTTCGGTACGCGGGTCGCACCGAATCCATCACGCACGTGCTGCTGCGCTGCGGACGGTTTCGAGAGTGGGAAGTCGTGGGCATTCTTTGGGCGGTCGAAGCCGCCATCGCAGTGGCCTTGCTGCTCGTCGTGGGGCTGGGGCTTTGGTGAACGGCGCGGCGGGGGACAGGCCGGCATTCGACCTACATACTTACCTCCGTGCCAGAGATAGCGCCTTCGCCCACCAGTTGCTCGGGCCCGCCAGCGGTCGGCTCCTCGATGTCGGGAGCGGTCGCGGCGAGGATCTCGTAATGCTCGAGCGGCAGGGCTGGTCCGTCGTCGGTGTTGATCCTGGGAGACGGAGCCGGGTCCCCCGTTCCGTCATTGCGGTCGGGGAGCGGCTCCCATTCCGAGCGGGGAGCTTCTCCGCGGCTACCTGTGTCCTCGTCCTTCCCCACGTCCCGGCTCCGGATCTTATCGTTCGAGAGGTCTACCGGGTCCTCCGCCCCTGGGGGCGCGCCGCTTTTGTCGTATTTTCCTGGTCGCCATTGAACCTTCGGATTGCTCTCGCCCGGCACGGCATTGCAGGCAACTCGAAGCTTTCCTCGACACGATTGTATAGCGCCCGAGGTGTGCGCGGACTCCTTAGTGTCGGCGGATTTCGGGAGGTTCATTCTTGGCGCTCGGACTACCTGCCATGGATGATGGGCTTGATGCCTGCCGCCTTCCGTGTTCGCCTGCTCCGGGCGCTCCATCAGGCAGACCGGCGCTTGGCAGATGGGCCCTTCGCGTTCCTCGCGCGGAAGATTATCGTGGCTGGAGTTAAAGTGTGATCGCGCCATCCTCTCCGGTTCCGCATGTGCCGGTTTGCCATGTCGCGTATGCTCGGTACCCGGCCGATCCGCGTGTTCGAAAAGAAGTGCGGACTTTGAACTCCGCTGGCTTCGCGGTTGACGTCCTGTGCATTCGAGCTCCCGGAGAAATGGGTCGGGAGGTTCAAGCGGGCGTTCATGTCCGCCGTCTGCCTCTCGGCGCCCATCGAGGTAGCCGGCTGCGGTACGCGTACCAGTACGCAACATTCTTCCTCCTTGTCGCCGCGAGTCTCCTCGCCACACAGGTCTTCCGTCGATACCGAATCATTCACCTTCATTCGCTCCCCGATTTCGTTATCCTCGCGGCCCTTCCATGCCGGGCGCTCGGAGCCCGGTTGGTCCTGGACCTCCACGAATCGATGCCCGAGATTTACCGGGCCCGCTTCCCCGGAAGGGCAGGATCGCCCATGGAGCGACTAACGCTGCTTGGCCAGCGTGTCTCGTGTGCGTTGGCGACTCGAACGATCACGGTGAACCCAACAATTGCCGCAATCTTAGTGTCTCGTGGGGTTCCGGCACGACTGGTCGCCGTCGTGGAGAATTCCCCGGATTGGTCCCTCGACCCGAGCGAGGCGTTGCAGGGGACAACCCGCGGTGGCGCGACAGAAATTACAATCGTCGGCGGGTTGAATCCGGAGCGAGACCTTCCCGTCGTCTTGCGAGCCGCCCAACTGGTCCGCGGCCTCGTTCGGGTTCCTATCCGCTGGCGCATAATCGGCCCAGGAGATGCGGCGTTCGTCCGTGACCTTCAAACCGAGGTTCGACGGCTAGGGATCGAAGACGTCATCTCGATCGAGGGAGAGGTACCGGCGTCCATGGTACCACGCCTGCTAGCGCGGACGATCGTGGGAGTGGTCTCGTATCAGCGGAACCCGCTTACCGAGATTGCAACTCCGAACAAGGCGTACGAGTACGCGATCGCCGGGAAAGCGATGGTGGTCGCCGACCTTCCGGGTCTCCGCCGCCTCCTGGGGGATGCGGCACGATACTATCGCCCAGGGGACGCGGAAGACCTTGCCCGGAACCTCAGATCGTTACTCGAAAATGCTTCGGAGCGGGAACTCCTCGGACAGGCGGCCCGGCAACGAATCGAGGCGCACCGCTGGGACATCATGGCTGAGCGTCTGATACGGGTGTATCTGGAATGTTTGCCTGGGACTGCCGCCGGGGTTGGGGCGGGCCTGGCGAGGGACGCGGCACCGACTCTTGTTCTTGCGGGCGTTCCTTCGAGGAGTATAGGCCCGAACCAAGACAACGGAGAACCGGGACCGTGACTCCGATCCCCGAGGAGGCCATCCGGCTCGTTGGTCGGTCTTACTTTGCGAGTCGTTTCCACGCACCCGGCAGCCGTGCCGGCGCTACGGACGAGCGATGGTTCGAGAGTCTCCCGCTGCGGCTGCCCCCCCAAGACAGACTTGCGTCAGGCAGCGCGACCCTCGACGTCGGAGGGGTCCAAGTCCCTTTGTTCCAAGGGGTCAACGAAACCCAAGGCGGCGAATCGTTGGTTGCGCATTCGAACGGTCGAAAACTCATCGCTGGAGGAATTCATGCGCGGTCGCTCGAGCTGGGTTTCGATCCGTGGTTCGCTCTGGGAGCAGGTCTTCTCGGGTTCGCGGGTGCTACTGGCAATTCGGAGGGCGCTCTTCAGAGAGAGCACACCCCCTGGGTCGATCGTCTTGCAAACGAATTTGCCACCACACTCGGCCGTGCAGGAGCCAACCTTCGCCCGCGATCTCCTTGGCCGGGAAATGCCCCGTTCGCGGTTTGCCTGACTCACGACGTCGACCGCAGCCGCAAGACCTTTCAATATGTCACACACCTCGGTCGAGAAAAGGGTCTTCGTGGAACCGCAAAACGCAATCGCAGGGTCGGTCGACCATACTGGGGCTTCGATGTGATTCGCGACATCGAAACAGGCGCGGGAGTTCGGTCCACGTTCTTCATGCTCCACGAAGGGCCTGAGGCGAAGCGGGGGGTCCGGAATCGTGTGCTCGCGTGGGGCCTGGCCGACTTCGAGGACCCGGAACTCAGCTCCACGGTGCGCGCACTCGCCCGGGAGCGCTGGGAGATCGGGCTCCACGCAAGCCTCGCGTCGACGGTGAGGCCGGAACGGATTGTCACGGAGAAGAGCAAGCTCGAGGCGATCGTGGGTGATAGGGTGGACGGCGTTCGTCAGCACCATCTCCGTCTCGGCCTCCCCGATCGATGGGACCAGTTCGCGGGCGCGGGTTTCGCATACGACACTTCGTTCGGTTTCCAACACACGTGGGGCTTCCGCGCGGGCACGGCCTTCCCCATTCCGCTCGCGGGATCGAAAGACGTCCTTCAGCTATGCGAGGTCCCGCTTCACATGATGGACTCGACCCTCGCATTCCCGCAGAATGCATGGGCGGAGTGCACGCGGGCGTTGGACGCGGTGCAGTCCGTCGGAGGTGTCCTGACCGTTCTGTTCCACCAGCGTTACTTCGACTCTCACAACTACCCGGGGTATGCTGACTTGTTCGAGCGCCTCGTCGCGGAGGCACAATCGCGGCGCGCATGGATTGCTCCGGTCAGAGAAGTCGTGAAGGTTTGGTTTGAATGAGCGCGAATTCGGTCCAGGAGGAGACACTCGAAGAGTCTTCGGACTACGCCGACCTGGCTTCGCATTCGCCTCTGGCCACGCCCTTCCATCGGCCGGAATGGCTCTCTGTGGTGGAAGACGTAACGACAGACTCCGTGCGTCTGCTCCGAGTCCTCCAAGGCCATGAGACCACGGCTGTGCTCCCGCACGTCCACGGGAGGTGGGGTCCAATGAGGGTCCTACTTTCTCCGCCGCGCGGACTCGGGATGCAATATCTCGGACCATTGATTACTGAATGGGGGGACCTCAAGCAAGACAAGCGAGAAGTACGGTTGATCGCCCTCGTTGAGGCAATCCGAACGCATATGCGGCAAACCCGAGTCCGTTCTTGCCGCATTCGGTGCGCTCCCGGCCTTGATGACGTGCGTGCGTTCCAATGGTCGGGCTTCGAAGCGATCCCCCGATACACGTACCTTCTCCCTGTGGGAGACGAAAACGCTGTGTGGGGAGGCATGAAGACGACCGTCCGATCCCGCATTCGGAGGCAGGATGGCGCTCTTGCCGTGGTCCAAGGTGAAGCGCAGGACTGGTCAGCGTTCGAGCGTCAGCTCGGCGCGCGGTATGCCGAGCAAGGCCTGCCCGCGCCGCTTCCGAAGGGCTACCTCGCCCGGTTGCACGATGCCTTGGGCGAAGACCTCGTCCTGTTGGTCGCAAAGAAGGATGGTGATTTTGTCGGCGGCGCCGCGCTGGTCCGGATGGGTGAGCGGATGGCTCTGTGGCAGGGCACTGCCCGGGGCCCTCCGGGTCTTCCGGTGAATGATGTCCTAGTATGGGAGTCGATTCGGTACGCTCGAGCGCAGGACTGCGTCGAGTTCGAGCTAATGGGCGCGAATACGCGTCGTCTCGCGGACTTCAAGTCAAAGTTCAATCCGGTTCTTAAACCATACATCGAGCTCCAGCGCCTGCCTGCGTGGGCAGCGGCGACGAGGGATGTAGCAATCAAGCTCCGAGGAGGCGATCGTTTTCGATGAAAGACTCGGGACCGCCACTCGTTGTGCCGCTGAAACGGGATTGGGAAACGCCAAAGGGGGACGGGATAATGAATTCGATTCGCAGATTGCCTCCTGCGGCGGAGCTGATCCGGCTTTTCGTTGAGCTCCACAGGGCGCGAGGATCCGTCACGCTCGAGTCGCTTGGGGTAAACGGTCCTCGGCTCCTATCTTTCGAGACAAAGTTCGGATCGGATCTCGAAGGATGCTTTGAACCCTCATGCGCGATGGGTGCCGGCCTCGCAGCGCGAGCATTGCATCATCGGTCTCCGGGGTAGGGACGACTTGCGCGTTGTCGTTCCGATTTCCGGTGATCCGTGGGTCCCGCGCGCCAGCGGTATCCTAACCTACGCCTCGGGCTTGGGTCGATATCTGTCGCGACAAGGAATCGAGGTAGAATTTCTTGTTGCAGGGAATAACCGTTCTGACGGTCTAGTGAGAGCTGTCCAGGTGACGGATACTACAGAGCGCGAACTCGGATACGCCCGAGATCTTCACCGCTTTCTCCAGACCCATCCGTTCAACCCAGGGACGGTTCTTTTGACAAATTCAGAGCTGCACGCCTGGGCCTGCAGAGAGTTGCGCGCTTCGGTCCCGATAATCTTGGTTGCACACGGACCTACCTATCCCACGTTGCGGAAGCAGCGACCGTTCGTAGCCCTTCTCTTCAGGTTGTTTGTCGAGCGCGGTATCGGGGACATAGTTAGCCAAATAGTCGCGATCGACGCCGAAACGGAATCGTACTTCTCGCAGTCCTGCCCGGACACACCAATCCGTAGGATTCCAACCGGCGTTGACCTTGAGGGTTTCCAACCGTTGGATCGCAACCGGTGTAAAGCGATGTGGAATGTTCGTGACCGACCGATGCTTCTCTACGTTGGTCGGCTTGCTCGTGAGAAACGCCTTGACCTTGCTCTTGAAACCTTTCGTTGTCTCCTCGCGAACTCGACGAACAGCGTATTTCTGATCGCCGGAGACGGACCGCTTGTAGGTCCAATCCGTCGGCGGGCTGCCAACCTTGGGGATGATCGGGCGAGGGTCCTCGGTCTTGTGAATCGAGCTGACCTCCCGTCCTTGTACTCGGCCGCAGATGCTGTGATCCTCACGTCGGCGATCGAGCAGTCGCCGACCGTTGCGATTGAATCACTCGCCTGTGGAACACCAGTATTCGCGACGGCCGTCGGGGAAATGCCAATTCTCTTGTCGGATGGGAGACTCGGCTGGACAATCGATGGTTCCCCGCAGGACATGGCGGACACAATCCATGTCTGCCTCCCGGAGAACCAGCTCGAAAGGACTAAATACGAAACCGTTCGTCGAAACGCCGCCGCCTCCCGGTCGTGGAATGAGATCGGTCCATCGGTCGTCGAGGTTCTCCATGCCGCACTCTCCTCGAGTTAGTTACTGTGTCCTCTTGACCCTGTGCCTCGTTGGTTTTGTTCTCAGGTACCCTCGGTCTGAGCACGAATTCGGAGTAGACAGTTTCGTGTGGCATGGCATGGTTACCTCACTTAATTTCCATCACTTTGCGCTCTGGGTTTTGAACCCTCTTTCCTATTTTGGCCTGTATCCACTGAGTCAGCCGAGCGGATCGGTATTTCTCTTGAGCGCCATGTCACAAATTGCGGCGGTACCTGCCGAACCCGCGATCCTAATGCTGGACTTTGCGGTCGCTGCACTGGGCACTCTCGGAGCCTTTCTTCTCGGTAGGGAATTCAGCTCGAGTCCCACTATCGCGCTGCTAGTCGCCCTAGTCCTCTCGCTCACTCCTGAGTTCATAGGCTCACTTATGTGGCAAGTCCCAACTCGAATCCTTTTCACTGCTATGATACCCTACTTGCTTTGGGCGATGATTCGTTTTACACGCGCACCATCCATTCGCGCCGCTCTCCTCCTGGCGGTCGTCCTCGCCCTCATGATGAGTTTCCATCGCCTTGCGATTCTCATGGCCCTTGTGGCGTTGGCCTCTCTCATAACGCTCCTGCTGCTGGTTGCCGTTCGCGCGTTGAGGTTGCAGTTCCCGTCTTTGTTTCTGAGACCGGTCGTCCTACGAAATACTTCTTGGCTCGCTCTCGCGGGCGTCCTAACCGTTTCCGTCGTGATGATTGTCCAAGCGAACGTTCTCAAGGAGTACTCTTCCGGGGTTATCGCATCGGGGGACACCGTTGAAATCCAGCTTCTGAACCTTTTCGTGTCGTTGGCCAGGAGTGCGGGGCTGCTGCTGCCTCTGGCTTTCCTTGGGATAGGAGCCCTCGCCCGGAGGCGCGCGAAAGGGTTCGCGGAACCCTTCATAGTGGTCGCACTCCTTGCGTTTCTTCCGACCCTTTTTCTGCGACAGTATACAGGGTTCTACACGATTCCGATCACTTCCATCCTCATTGTTGTGGGACTAGATGCTCTCATTGCCAAGCTCAAGCATCGTGTTGTTCGGTTCAGCGTTGTAGCAACGGCGATCGGGATTGCTTTAGCCAGCGGGAATGCGATCGTGAGCTACGATCTCGCACAAGACACTCCCCTCGGCCATCGAGAGTACTCCCTCGCGCTTTACTCGATGGAAACCGGGGGAGGCTCGTGGGTATTCAGCGAAGGGCTCGAGGGAGCTCGCGTTTCCGCAATCTCCGGCGTGAAATATCTTCCTGTCGGGGGCGCGACGACGGCGTTCCAGGGCCCTGAACTGTTGACGTTCGGTTATCTTGATCGGAATGGTCTCAACATTCGACCGTTGAAGATAACCGACTTGACGATCGAGTCGGACTCACCCTTTTTTCTCGACGGCGTTCAAGCGGAGGCGGATTGGGCAGCCCTGCATGGCACCAGCGTGGATTCAATGCCTTCCCGACTCGTGAACGTGTATCAGCCCCGCTATCTCGTTACCGACAACGCTCACCCTTTTTCCTACTACGCCTACGGCCGGTACTACCCGTCCGAGCTAGCTCTCTCGGCAGCGAGCGAGCGGTATGCGGTATACTCGGACGGAATAGTCACCTTGTGGCTCCTATGATGACGACCGGCTTGATTTTTCGAGGTGCCCCGGCCAAGTCGCGAGCGAGCACAGCGTGATCGGATGCGCGTAACGCTCGTTCCCAATTTTCAGGTGGAATACTCAGTGCAATTGGCCAATGGGCTTTGCAAGTTCGTTGAGTTAACTCTTCTCGTTTGGGACAAGCTTGTCCCTGACCTCATGGAGCTTTTGGACCCGAAGGTCAGTGTTGTAAAGTGTGGTTCGCCCGGAAGCCTCTTAGGCCCGCGCATCGCGAACGAGACCCGTATATCCCGTTTTCTTCGTAAGAATCCTACCGACATCGTGCACTTCCAGAATGCCTATGTCTGGCGGCTGCCGACCTTGCTCCTGCTCAGCAAGATGAAATGCGTGCTAACGATTCATGATCCGATTCCCCAGAGCGGGCTTCCCGATCCCTTGTCCTTCCTCTCGATTGCCTTGCACTCGAGGAGGGCGGCAGCACTGGTGACGCATGGTCCACGGCAACGGGAGACCTTGCTCGAGCGGTTTTCATTGGACCCGGATCGCGTGGTTGTGATTCCGCACGGCGAATTCTCTTTTCTGGATCGTCTGGGCTCCCATCTCTCCAGCGACAACGGTCTGACCGTCTTGTTTGTTGGTCGGATCGCGCAGGACAAGGGACTCGAGTATTTTCTCGAAGCGATTCCCCTAGTGGCCAGCCGG
>Ga0066710_100008279_pt1 | contig 10078 bp, 12 predicted proteins | sample GraSoiAngelo_159_FD_79666 | JGI IMG/M metagenome (GOLD analysis project Ga0066710, IMG submission 79666) | Grasslands soil microbial communities from the Angelo Coastal Reserve, California, USA - 14_1009_16_40cm | ecosystem: Environmental > Terrestrial > Soil > Grasslands | place: USA...
CGACGGTGCATCGGCATCTGACCGCCTTCAAAACCGACCTTGTGGTAGCCGCCTGCGCGTGACTTCTGTCCTTTGTGACCACGTCCAGCCGTTTTGCCCAGGCCCGAACCAATACCGCGACCGACACGTCGCTTGGCATGTTTTGCGCCCTGACCAGGCTTGATTCCGTTCAATTCCATGATGAGTCTCCGCTCAGATAACCTTGACCAGATAACTGATCTTGTTGATCATGCCGCGCACTGCGGGCGTGTCCTGTAATTCGCTGACGCTGTTGACGCCACGCAGGCCCAGACCGCGCACGGTTGCGCGGTGTGATTCCTTGGTGCCAATCGGGCTGCGAACCAGCTGGACTTTTACTTTGGTTTCTTTGGTCATTTCAATGCCCGTCTTAGCCGAAAATTTCTTCGACTGATTTGCCACGCTTGGCCGCGATTTCAGAGGCCGTCGTGGAGTTGTTCAGTGCATCCATAGTGGCGCGCACCATGTTGTAAGGGTTGCTCGAACCATGGCTTTTGGCCACGATATCGGTAATGCCCATCACTTCGAAAACAGCGCGCATGGGACCGCCGGCAATGATACCGGTACCCTTGGGGGCCGGCGCCATCATGACGCTTGCTGCGCCGTGGTGACCAAAAACATTGTGGTGAATCGTGCCGTTTTTCAGGGACACCTTGGTCATGTTGCGGCGCGCTTCTTCCATGGCTTTTTGCACGGCTGCAGGCACTTCTTTCGACTTGCCCTTGCCCATGCCAACGCGGCCATCACCGTCACCGACCACCGTGAGCGCGGCGAAACCGAGAATACGGCCACCCTTCACCACTTTGGTCACGCGGTTGACCGCGATCATCTTTTCCTTCAGACCATCGTCTGGAGTGTCGCTTTGCGATTTAGCTTGAAACTTAGCCATACTTAATTCCAGTCTGCTTAGAACTGCAAGCCAGCTTCGCGAGCCGCATCAGCCAGCGCTTTAACGCGGCCGTGGTACGCAAAACCGGCGCGATCAAACGCCACTTTTTCCACACCTGCTGCTTTTGCCTTTTCGGCAATGCGCTTGCCAATGGCTTGCGCGGCAGCAACGTTTCCACCTTTACCCGAAGCGCCGATTTCCTTGCGCACTTCCGCTTCTGCGGTGGATGCGGCAGCCAGAACCTTGGTGCCGTCGCCAGAGATAACACTGGCGTAAATATGCAAATTGGTGCGATTCACAGTCAGACGGGCAACGCCTTGCGTAGCAATGCGAATACGGGTCTGGCGTGAACGACGAAGGCGCTGCTCTTTTTTGGTCAACATGATGCAGCTCCTTATTTCTTCTTGGTTTCTTTGATCGTGATCTTCTCATCCGAATAACGGATGCCCTTGCCCTTGTAAGGCTCGGGAGGACGAACCGCACGAACTTCGGCGGCGATCTGGCCGACGCGTTGACGATCCGCACCTTTGATCACCACCTCGGTGGGCGTAGGCGTTGCAACCTGGATACCGGCAGGCATATCCATCACCACAGGGTGCGAATAGCCAACCGTCAGATTCAGCTTGGTGCCCTGCGCTTGGGCCTTGTAACCCACGCCAATCAGGCTGAGTTTTTTCTCAAAACCCTTGGTTACACCGGTCACCATGTTGTTCACGAGCTGACGCATCGTGCCGCTCATGGCATTGGCTTCACGCGAGTCGTTGGCAGGCGCAAAAGTCAGCTTGCCGTCATCATTCTTGATGGTAACAAGTGCGTTTTGCGTCAGCGCCAGGGTGCCCAGAGCACCCTTGACATTAATTTGGTCGCTTTTGATTGCCACGTCCACACCTTGGGGCACGGCAACCGGCATTTTTCCTACACGAGACATTTCAGTTTCTCCTCAATGCCACCGTTAGGCCACGTAGCAAAGCACTTCACCACCGATACCGGTAGCGCGGGCTTTACGATCGGTCATGACACCCTTGGGCGTCGTGACAATTGCCACGCCAAGGCCGTTCATGACCTGGGGGATGGCGCCATGGCCTTTGTAGACGCGAAGACCGGGGCGGCTGACGCGCTCGATGCGCTCAATCACGGGGCGGCCTGCGTAATACTTCAGGGCGATTTCCAGTTGGGACTTGCCAGCATCGGTCTTGACAGAGAAGCCATCGATATAGCCCTCATCCTTCAACACCTGCGCAATGGCAACTTTGACTTTTGAAGACGGCACCAGCACAACAGCCTTTTCAACCATTTGTGCATTGCGGATGCGTGTCAGCATGTCGGCGATAGGATCACTCATACTCATTTGCGGTTCTCCTATTGCTTACCAGCTTGCCTTGGTGATACCAGGGATATCACCGGCAAAAGCCAACTCACGAATCTTGGCGCGAGCCAGACCAAATTGACGGAACGTACCACGCGGACGACCCGTGATCTCGCAGCGGTTACGCTGGCGAGTCGGATTGGCGTTGCGAGGCAACTTTTGCAGCTCAAGACGGGCCAGCGCACGCTCTTCATCGGAGCGCTTGGCGTCATTCGACGTCGCCTTGAGTTCAGCGTATTTTTTGGCGAACTTGGCCGCGAGTTTCTCGCGCTTCAGTTCACGTTGCAGTAAAGCTTGTTTTGCCATGTCCCGCCTCAGTTCTTGAACGGAAAACGGAAGGCGGTGAGGAGCGCCTTGCACTCTTCATCGGTCTTGGCCGTTGTGGTGATGCTGATATTGAGGCCGCGCAAGGCGTCAACCTTGTCATACTCAATTTCAGGGAAAATGATTTGTTCTTTGACGCCGATGTTGTAGTTGCCGCGGCCATCGAAGGCACGACCGGAAATACCACGGAAGTCACGAACGCGAGGCAGAGCCACGGTCACGAAACGATCGAGGAATTCATACATCTGAACGCCGCGCAAGGTCACCATGCAGCCAATGGGCAGGTCTTCGCGGATTTTGAAACCGGCGATAGCCTTCTTGGCCTTGGTCACAACAGGCTTCTGGCCGGCAATTTTGGTCATGTCGCTGACAGCGTTGTCCATGACCTTCTTGTCGGCAACAGCCTCGCTCACACCCATGTTGAGCGTGATCTTGGTGATGCGGGGCACCTGCATGGGCGTGGTGTAGCCGAATTTTTCAATCAGCGCAGGCGCGATTTTTTCGCGGTATTGATCTTGCAAACGGGCCATGTTTATGCAGCCTTAATTTCTTCGCCGCTGGACTTGAAGACGCGCACTTTTTTGCCGTCGGCCAACAACTTGATAGCAACACGATCCGCCTTGCCCGTTGCGGCATTGAAAATAGCCACATTGGATTGGTGAATCGGCATGCTTTTTTCAACGATGCCACCGGTGGTTCCCTTGAGAGGGTTGGGCTTGGTGTGTTTTTTCACCAGGTTGACGCCCTCGACCAGCACATAGCTGTCGTCTTTGCGCAGCGAAATCGTGCCGCGCTTGCCCTTGTCGCGACCTGCGATCACGATGATTTCATCGCCTTTGCGAATCTTGTTCATGGCTTGTCCTTACAGAACTTCAGGAGCCAGGGACACGATCTTCATGAACTTTTCAGTGCGCAACTCGCGCGTCACTGGTCCAAAGATACGGGTGCCAATAGGCTCCAACTTGGCGTTAAGCAGCACTGCCGCGTTGCCATCGAATTTGACGAGCGAGCCGTCACCACGGCGGATGCCTTTGGCAGTACGGACAACCACAGCACTGTAAACCTCGCCTTTTTTGACGCGGCCACGCGGAGCGGCTTCTTTAATGCTCACCTTGATGACATCACCAACGCTGGCGTACCGGCGCTTGGATCCGCCCAGCACCTTGATGCACATCACGGACTTGGCACCCGTGTTGTCAGCAACATCGAGTTTGGATTGCGTTTGAATCATTTAAATTTAGTCCCAACTTGCACCAGTTGGCCACTTCGCAAGTTTTGGCAAATCTTGCAAGCAACCAACCAATCAGTCTTGGGCCCGTCGTCCACACCGCAAACCACTTGCGATGCTTCCGTTAGGCAGAATTCCTCGCCTTCTAGAGCGAAGCCCACGATTATTACCAAATCGCAAAGCACTGTCAACCACTCTTCGTGAAAATAATCCTGCAAATCCACGAAGCAAGCTGGTGCGCGACCCCTGGCGCAGCAGCAACCCACGCGGCGTCGGCAATTGTCGACGGCAGAATTCATTGAAAATTAACAGCCAAATCTGGCCTAACCCCAATATTCATGAACGCTAGCAGCCATCAAAAGCGTAGCGAATTAGACCCCCGTCACTCAAGCTGATGCAGCGGGCAGAGCTGGCGCGTACCAGCCTGCCGCAATCAGGCGGCATCAGCTGGCAAGCTGAGATATTGACCGCAAAGCGCCAAAAATGCGTCCAACTGGGGGTCAACCCCGTTTTCCTGCAGCAGCAGGGCGGCTACTTCGGCGGCCATGGAACTGGCCAATGCGGCGTCCAGAAACAGCAGGCGGGAGCGGCGCGCCAGCACGTCTTCCACGCATCGCGCGTACTCGTGGCGGGCCGCAAACCGCACCATGGCTTCTGTCAGGCCACCCCCCAACTCACGGCTGGCACCCGGCAGGCTTTGCACGGCCTCGGCTTCACTACCGTACAAATGGGCGCCGGGCGCATCGCTGATCTTGTGCTTCGACGCCCTGGCACCCACTAACTTAAGGTGGGCCGTCACCTTCCCGGTGCGGGCGGGGAGCAGATTCGCGCCAAAGCACTTATTAAGTACATCCTCGGCCATGGCCCGGTAAGTGGTCCACTTGCCGCCTGTCACCGTCACCAGGCCGCTTTTGCTGACCAGCACGGTGTGTTCGCGCGACAACGCCCGGGTGTTTCCGGCATCGTCATCGGGGGGTTTGACCAGCGGCCGCAAGCCGACCCAAATGCTTTTGATGTCGGCCGGGCGTGGGGCACGGGTCAGGTAGCGGGCCGATTCGCGCAAGATGAAATCGACCTCTTCCTTGAACGGCAGCGGCTCGCGGGCCAGATCATGACGCGGCGTATCGGTGGTGCCCAGAATGGTTTTGCCCAGCCAGGGCACGGCAAACAAGACCCGTCCGTCGGCGGTTTTGGGAATCAGCATCGCATGGTCGGTGGGCAAAAACGACCGGTCCACCACAATATGCACGCCCTGGCTGGGTGCGACCATGGGCCGGGTTTCGCGGCCTATGGCCTGCCCATCCTGAAGGCGCAGCTGGTCTACCCAGACACCGGCCGCATTCACCACGCATTTGGCCTTGAGCGCAAAGGAGCGGCCTGATTCCTGGTCCTGCACGTGCAGGCCCATCAGTCTGCCGTTTTCATGAATCAAGCCCGTGGCCGCACAGTAATTGACCAGCAGCGCACCCTTGCGGGCAGCCGTGCGGGCCAGCGCCAAGGCCAGGCGCGCGTCGTCAAACTGGCCGTCCCAGTACTTGACGCCACCTCGCAAGCAGCCATTCGGCCCTTGCGACTGGACCGTGGGAAGATAGCCCAGGGTTTCGGTCCGGCTCAAAAATTCCGTGGGCCCAAGTCCGGCCTTGCCGGCCAGGGCGTCGTACATCTTGAGGCCCACACCATAAAAAGGCGCTTCCCAGAATTTATAGGAGGGCATGACAAAAGCCAGCGGTTGCGCCAGATGAGGCGCATTGGCCAGCAGCATCGTGCGCTCGTGCAGGGCTTCGCGCACCAGAGAAATATTGCCCTGCGCCAAATAGCGCACCCCGCCATGCACCAGCTTGGTGGCACGCGACGAGGTGCCTTTGGCAAAGTCGTGCGACTCGACCAGCACGACGGAAAACCCGCGTGCGGCGGCATCGAGCGCCACGCCCAGGCCGGTGGCGCCCCCTCCAATGACGGCCAGATCGTACTGACGCGGCTCGGCGAGGCGGTCTATCAGTTCCTTACGCCGTGTGGGTACCGGTGCCGGCAAGGATTCAGTCGTCATGGGCGGCATAACTCGTTGTCATAACCCGTTGTCATAAAACCCCGTTTTTTGCATATCTTGTGCCTGTCCCGACCACTGCAACAGCAGCCTGCTGCATCCAGCAAAAACAGGGCCGCGGGGTGCCCGGCACCCTAGATGAGCCTGTCGGACTTAGGAATCGTCGGCTGCAATCGACGCCCTAGCCCGAAAAACTCCGCACTCCGCTCACCGGGTCGTCATGGTGATGACGGCCTGTAACGCCGACCGCGACCGGAATCGACGTACCGAAGCGGGCAAACAAGGGCAGTGTGGACAGCGGCGCCGCGACCATGTGCACTTGGCCGGCCTCGAAGCGAGCGCCGGTGTGGAAGTCAAACCACGCCTGGGGACCTTTGGGCAGGTAGACGCTGCGTGACGTGGCGCCAGCGTGCACTACCGGAGCGGCAAGCAGTGCGTCGCCGAGCATGAAGTCGTCGCTGTCGGCGAAACATTGCGCGTCGTCAGGAAAATCATAAAAGGTCGGGCGAATGATGGGTTGGTGCAGACTGTGAGCGCGCTCGAAGAGGGACCACAAATACGGCATCAGGGTGTAACGCAGCCGGATCGCTGCAGCCACATCCGCCGTCACCGCCGGGTGCAGCCAGGGCACGTTGACGGTGCCGTCCGCTTTCCAGGAGTTCATCACCATGCGCGGGTTCAGGCAGCACGCCTGCACCCAGCGCAAAAACAGTTCGGGGTCAGGTGTCGGGCCCGCGAAGCCGCCGACGTCATGGCCCACGTTGAACATGCCTGACAGGGACATTTGCAGGCCGGTGCGGATGTTCCAGCGCAATGTTTCCCAGCTGGTGGTGTTGTCGCCGGTCCAGGTTTGCGCGTAGCGCTGGATCCCTGGAGGGCCACCACGCGTGACGGTGAATACCTCTTCTTTGGGGCGGTGCGCGGCCTGCGCCTCGAAGGTTGCCCGCGTCATCAGCAAGGGATGCAGGGGGCGTGCGCGGTGCATGGGGATGGCTTCGCCAAAGCCATGGCACGCTGCACCATCATCCATGATGGCGTATTCGTTGTTGTCGTTCCAGCCGGTATCGATTCCGTAGTCGAGCACCTGCTCCTGCAGGTTTTTTTGCCACCAGGCCACGGCCGAGGGATGGGTGAAGTCAAGGTGGGCACCGACGCCGTCCCAGAATTGCTCCACCACGGGTTGCCCGCTTTGGGCGTCGTGGATAAAGCCGCCCTGCGCGCGCACCGCGTTATAGGCGGGGTGGTCATCGAGCAGGCAGGGCTTGATGTTGGCCACAACATGCATGCGGGCATCATGGAGCCTGGCGTTCAGCGACTTCGGGTCAGGGAACTTGTCGGTATTCCAGGTGAACACATAACGGCGCTTGCCGCGCGACGAATAGCCCGAGCCGTAATGGAACGACGAACACGCAATACCCTCGGCCTCTATGCGCGTTATGAAGGCATCGAGTTGCTTTTGCGCGTCGCTCGCATCGGTCAGCCCCATCGCCGTTTGGGCAAACCCCAGCGACCAGCGCGGCGGCAAATGAGTGCCACCGATCAGGCGCACAAGCTGCGCGATCACGTCGCCGGGTGTGGACCCCACCATGATGTAGTAGTCCAGGTCGCCATCATCGATTTCAACATAGCGGAACAAGTCATGGTAGTTATCGTGTTCGCAGCCCAAGTCGAATGTGCACGCCGACAACGTGTCGTAATAGATGCCCCACCACTGGCCGCCGGGTGCACGCGTCAGCACAAATGGCCAGTGTTTGTACAGCGGATCACCGTGTTTCGGGTCGTAGCCCAGAGAGTCCAGCGCCAGCGTGCGCAAGCGCCTGCCATGCAGGTCGAGCGGCCCCGTCTTGTCACCCAGCCCGTAGTACCGCTCGGCGCGGTCGCGCTGCAAATAGTGCCGGATGGCGCCGGTGCGCTGACTCGCGAAATACGATGAGGTCGCCCGGTCGCTGAAGAGTACTCGTCCCTGGCTGTCTTGCCACGACAAGGTCAGCGGATCTTCCTTCACCGTCACCGAGAGTGTGCTGGTACGCAGGGTTACCTGTCCGGGCTGCTCGATCACCTGTGCGCCTGGGCGACTGAATCCGCCGGTGTCGTCGCGCTGGCGTCCGGTCCATGCGACGTCCTCGCCGGCCTGCGGCGCGATGGCCCATGTGCGCGGTTCCCGGTAGCCGGGCGCTGGTTTGTAGCGCACGCGAACCATGGCGGATTCCAGCACCTGAATGCTAAAGCCAGCGCCGCCCTCGATCGACAGATCGACTCCGTGTTCGTGCGCCTGGGATACGCGGGCGCGTCCGAATGTCCTCATTGGTTTCTCCTATTGAATGATTTGCCCATGATCGGGTATGTCGGCAGGGTCTGGCTTACAAGCGCAGGCCGTTCTGGTCGAAGCAATGCACGTGCTCGGGCGGCACGGAAACCCTCACGGTTTCGCCGCACCGGATAGATGCCTGTCCGTTCAGGATGATCTCGAATGGCGCGTCCGGCACCACGTTGCCGCGCAGGACGCTGGTGCTGCCGAGTTGCTCGACCTGCGACACGACCAAGCTCAGTGGACCGCTATCGGAAAGCTGGGCATGCTCGGGCCGGATGCCCACGGTGCGGGTGCCCGGCTTGGCCATGGGCAGGTGCGCCACGGGCACGAAATTCATGCGCGGACTGCCGATGAAGCCAGCCACGAACTGGTTGCAGGGCCGGTTGTACAGCTCCAGCGGCGCGCCGACCTGCTCGATGCGCCCGGCGCGCAGCACCACGATCTTGTCGGCCATGGTCATGGCCTCGACCTGATCATGCGTCACGTAGATCATGGTAGCGCCCAGGCGGGCGTGCAGGTCGCGGATCTCGGCGCGCATCGACACGCGCAGCTCGGCATCGAGGTTGGACAGCGGTTCGTCGAACAGGAACAGCTTGGGCTCGCGCACGATGGAGCGGCCAATGGCCACGCGCTGACGCTGCCCGCCCGAGAGCTGTGTCGGCTTGCGCTGCAGCAACTGTTCGAGCTTCAGCATCTTGGCTGCCGCCTGGACCTTGGTCCCGATGACCGACTTTGCCACGCCCAGGTTTTCGAGGCCGAATGCCATGTTGTCGTAGACGCTCATGTGCGGGTACAGCGCGTACGACTGGAACACCATGGAGCAGCCCCGGTGCGCGGCGGGGACCTCGTTCACGCGCTTGCCGTCGATCCGGATCTCACCGCTGGTGGTGGGTTCCAGCCCGGAGATGATGCGCAGCAGCGTGGATTTGCCGCAGCCCGAAGGGCCGACGAAGACGACGAATTCACCACTGGAAACCGTGAGGCCCACACCATGGATGGTCGTGATTGTGTCAAAGGTCTTGACGATGTTGGAGAGTTCGAGAGTTGCCACGAAAGTGTTCCCGTGTTGATGTCAGGCAGTTACTTGACGCCGGCGCTGGCGATACCGGTGGCGATGTACTTCTGCAGGAAGGTGAAAACCAGGCTGATCGGAATCAGCGTGATGACGGTCATGGCCAACAGGTAGTGCCATTGGGTATTGAGTTCGCCCTGGAAGGCGTTGAGCGCCAGTTGCAGCGTGAAGTTTTCCGACTTCGAAAGCACAATCAGTGGCCACAGGAAGTCGTTCCAGCGCCACATGAACGAGAAGATGGCCAGCACCGCCATGGCCGGCGCGGCCAGCGGCAGGATGATCTTCCAGTAGATGCGCCATTCGCTGGCGTTGTCCATGCGCGCGGCCTCGAGCAGCTCGTCGGGAATCGTCAGCATGTACTGGCGCAGCAGGAACACGCCGGTGGGCGTGGCGACCGCGGGCAGGATCACGCCCCACAGGTTGTCCAGCAAGCCCATGCCGGAGATCACCAGGAACGCCGGCACCAGGATGATCGTGGGCGGGACCATCAAGGTCGCGATGATGAGCAAGAACACGGTCTTCTGGCCGGTGAACCGGTACTTGGACAACGCGAACGCCGCCATGGAGTTGATCAGCAGCGTGATGAGGGTGGCGACCACGGTGATGAACACGCTGTTCCACAAATAGGTACCGAAGGCGAACTTGCCGAACAGCTCGGTGTAGTTGCCGCCGGCGAACCTGAGTTCATTCACCGGCTTGCGGTTGTTGATGTCGACGCGGACCTCGCTTTGAGGCTGCTGTGGATCGACCATGGTGGCGACGACGCCGATGCGGCGTATCTGCGCCAACTCGCGCGTGCGGCCTTGCTCGTCCTTGACCTGGTACA
>Ga0066710_100008280_pt1 | contig 10077 bp, 12 predicted proteins | sample GraSoiAngelo_159_FD_79666 | JGI IMG/M metagenome (GOLD analysis project Ga0066710, IMG submission 79666) | Grasslands soil microbial communities from the Angelo Coastal Reserve, California, USA - 14_1009_16_40cm | ecosystem: Environmental > Terrestrial > Soil > Grasslands | place: USA...
GCGCTCAAGTTCTTCCTGGTCGGCAGCGTCTCCTCCGCGGTGATGGCCTACGGGCTCTCGTTCGTCTACGGAGCGACCCGCACGACCGACCTCGCGCGGGTAGCCCAGACGTTCGCGCCGGGCCAGCCGCTCCTGCTGCTGGGGCTCCTCGCGGTGTTCGCCGGCTTCGCGTTCAAGATCGCCGCGTTTCCGTTCCACATGTGGGTGCCCGATACGTACGAAGCCGCCTCCACGCCCTTCGTGGCCTGGCTCTCGGTGGCCCCGAAGGCCGCCGGCTTCGTGGCGCTCTTCCGCGTCTACTTCGAGGGGATGGGCGACCGGGCCGCGGCGTGGAGTCCGATCGCCGCGGGCCTCGCGGCGCTCACGATCGTCGGCGGCAACCTGATGGCGCTGCCGCAACAGAACACCAAGCGTCTGCTGGCCTACTCCGGCATCGCCCACATCGGCTACATGCTCGTGGGGTTTGCGGCGGCTTCGGCGGCGGGCATGGCGATGGTGCTCTTCTATCTGGTGGCCTACGTGTTCGGGAACATGGGCGCGTTCCTCGTCGTCGAGGCGGTCGCGCGCTCGGAGCGATCGGAAGCAACGGCCGCGCTGCGCGGCCTCGCGCAGCGCTCGCCCCTGCTGGCGCTGGCGATGCTGCTCTTCCTGCTCTCGCTCGGCGGCATCCCGTTCGTGGCCGGCTTCTGGGCGAAGCTCTACGTGTTCTGGGCGGCGGCCGCGGCGGGGCTCTACTGGCTCGTGCTCGTCGGCGCCGTGCTGACGGTCGTCGCCCTGTTCTACTACCTCGTCGTTGCGAAGCGGATGTACATCGAGCCTCCGGATGCGTCCGCCGGGCGGATCCGTCCTTCGGCCACTCTCGCCGTGGCTGTCATCCTCTGCGCGATCGGCGTGGTCGCCCTCGGTGTCTATCCCAAGCCGATCGTGATGGCCGCGCTCCGGATCGCCACGCCCCTCTTCTAGGCGAGCCTCGAATCGTCCGGCTGGCCGGCCACCGGCCAGCAACCGCTCGGCCGTTGAACCGCTTGAGCGCGTGCGCGCTCATCACTAAGCTCCGGAATCGTCCATCCCGGAGTTACCGCCAGTCTTAGCTCTAACGTTACGAAAGTATTACGATTAGAACCAATGCCTTGACGGCCTTAAATCCCACGAGTATCTTCTGTACCGACTGGTCAGTACACGTGACGATAAAGACGACCGAGAGCACTAAAGTTCGAGACGGCCGCTCGACCCGCGAGGCGATCCTCGAGGCGGCGAGTCGGCTGATCCACGTCCACGGCTACAACCACACGTCGCTGGACGACGTTCTGCGCGAGAGTGGCGTCGGCAAGGGGAACTTCTACTACCACTTCAAGAGCAAGGAAGATCTCGGCTACGCCATTCTGGATCAGATCATCGGTTCGTTCCTCGAGCGCACGCTCGAGCCGTGCTTCTCCGACCCCGAGGGGCACGCGCTCGGTCAGATCCGGTGCTTTCTCGATCGCCTCCTCGAGGCGCAGCGCGCGAGCAATTGCGTCGGCGGCTGCCCGCTCGGCAACCTCGCCGCCGAGTTGTCCGACGTGCACGAAGGATTCCGCGGGCGCCTCGCTTCCGTGTTCGCCGCCTGGCGCGAGCGGCTGACCCTCGTCCTACGGTCGGCGCAGAGTCGGGGCACGGTCGATGTCTCATGCCAGCCCGAAGCGGTCGCCGATTTTCTGGTCGCCTCGCTGGAGGGCGCAATCCTCCTGACGAAGCTGACGAAAGACATCGCCGTCATGGAGCAGTGCGTGGCGGAGACGAAACGTTATCTGTCGCTGTTCGAACCGAGGGTATGACGGTCATGGACAGGACGAAGCCGGACGGCGACGCGGCGCTGGTCGAGGCGCTGCGCCGCGAGGATCCTGAAGCTCCGGAGCAGCTGGTCGAGACCTACGGCGACCGCGTCTATCGACTCGCCCTGCGCATCACGGGGTCGAACGAGGACGCGGAAGAGGCCGCGCAGGACGCGCTGTGGACGGCCGCCCGGAAGATCTCCACCTTCAAGGGGGAGTCGGCCTTCGGGAGCTGGCTCTACCGGATCGCCGCGAACGCCGCCTATCAGAAGCTGCGCGCTCGCCGGTCGAAGTCGCACGAGATCGCGATCGACGACGTCTTGCCGACCTTCGACGACGACGGCCGGCACTTCGAGCCGATGGCCGACTGGTCGGACCGAGTCGACGAGCAAGCGCTGCAGGGTGAGCTACGCCGGGTGTTGGGCGATGCGATCGACGGCCTGCCGCCGGACTACCGCACCGCGCTCGTGCTCCACGACGTGGAGGGCCTGTCCAATCCGGACATCGCCGAGGCGCTCGGCATCAGCCTGCCCGCCGTGAAGTCGCGGGTGCATCGCTCGCGCCTCTTCGTGCGCAAGCGTCTCGCCGAGTACATGAAGACGGCCTGAGGTCTCGTCCGGGGCCGCTCGCTGGTTGACGCAAGGCGTCGGCTTGTGGTCAGATGGACGCTCGTCGAAGTTGCCGGAAGAGAAAGGCCTGACGCCATGGAAGCCGTGATCGCGACCGGGGGCAAGCAGTACTGCGTGACGACCGGGCAGGTCATCTCGGTCGAGAAGTTGGCGGGTGAGAAGGGCTCGCCCGTCGAGTTCAAGTCCGTTCTGCTGGTCAACCGCGATGGCCAGGTCATCTCGGGTGAGAAGGCGCTCAGCCGCGCCAAGGTCTCGGGCGAAGTGGTGTCCCAGGGACGTCGTCGGAAGGTGAGGGTCGTGAAGTTCAAGCGTCGGAAGAACTATCGCCGGAACCGCGGCCACCGCCAGGCGGCGACGACGGTCCGCATCACGAAGATCGAGGTCTAGACGCGATGGCTCACAAGAAGGGTGTCGGTAGCTCGCGAAACGGCCGGGACTCGAATGCCCAGATGCTCGGCGTGAAGCGGTTCGCCGGTCAGTTCGTCACGGGGGGCTCCATCCTCGTTCGCCAGCGCGGGACGCGGTTCAAGCCCGGCCTCAACGTCGGGATCGGCTCGGACGACACGCTGTTCGCCAAGGTGGACGGCTACGTGAAGTTCGAGCGGCGCGGAGACTCGCGCTTCGTGAGCATCGGCTCCAACCCGGTGTGACCTCCGCCGGGCCGCCCGGGCCCGCGGTGCACGGCATGTTCGTCGACGAGATCGATGTCTTCGTCAAAGGTGGCGACGGAGGCGCCGGCTGCGTCAGCTTCCGCCGCGAGAAGTACGTGCCGTATGGTGGCCCCGACGGCGGCGACGGGGGTAACGGCGGCAGCATCTGGCTCGAGGCCGCTCCCGCGCTGACGACTCTCCTCGATTTTCACTACCGGCGCCACTACCACGCCGAGCGTGGCACCCACGGCCAGGGCTCGAACCGTCACGGGGCCAACGGCGCCGACCTGATCTTGAAGGTCCCGCTCGGGACCGTCGTCGCCGACCGCGACACCGGGGAGCGTCTCGGCGACCTCACGGTGCCGGGCCAGCGCATTCTCGCCATCCGCGGCTCGAGGGGCGGGCGCGGCAACGCGCGCTTCGCTACCTCGACCAATCAGGCGCCTCGGCGCGCCGACCTCGGCCGACCCGGCCCGGAGCGCTGGCTCCATCTCGAGCTGAAGCTCCTCGCCGACGTCGGGGTGATCGGCTTTCCCAATGCAGGGAAGTCGACGCTGGTGTCCCGGCTCTCGGCGGCGCGTCCGAAGATCGCCGACTATCCGTTCACGACGCTCGAGCCGACGCTCGGCCTCGTGCGCGCCGACGATGACCGCTCGTTCGTGATCGCCGACCTTCCCGGCCTGATCCCGGGCGCCGCCGACGGGAAGGGGCTCGGTCACCAGTTCCTCCGCCACACCGAGCGGACCCGGCTCCTCCTGCACATGCTCGACCTCGATCCGATGACCGGACGCGATCCGCTCGACGATCTTCAAGTGATCGACGGTGAGCTCGCGGCGTACTCCGCCGAGCTCGCCGGACGCCCCCAGATCATCGTCGCCAACAAAGCGGATCTGCCGGATGGGGCGCCGAACCGCGAGCGAGTCGAGCGGCACTGCGCCGCGCACGGCCTGCCGCTCTTCGTGATCTCGGCCGTCACGGGAAGCGGTCTCACCGACCTCGTGCGCGGTGTCGCGTCACGTCTGGCATCGCTCTCGGCGCCGGAGGCCGGCGCGCCGGCATCGCCGCCCGCGTCGGGCACAGGTCGTCCGGGAGCGCGGACCCGATGAGCGGCACGCGCCGGCTCGGGCGCGTGCGGCGGCTCGTCGTCAAGGTCGGGAGCGGGCTCGTGACCGCACCCGGCGTGGGTGCCAGCCCCCCCCGCATCGATGCGCTCGCGGCCGACATCGCCTCGGTCAGCGAGGGGCGACGGATCGTCCTCGTGTCCTCGGGCGCGATCGCGACGGGCATGGCCCGGCTCGGGCTCGCTGAGCGGCCACGCTCGATCCCCGAGAAGCAGGCGGCCGCGGCCGTCGGCCAGTCGGCGCTGATGTGGCAGTACGAGGCGGCGTTCGGGCGTCATCGGATCCCGGTCGGTCAGGTGCTCCTGACGGCCCAGGACATCAGCGACCGCGCGCGGTACCTGAACGCGAAGAACACCTTGCTGGCGCTCCTGAAGTTCGACGTCATGCCGATCGTGAACGAGAACGACACCGTCGCGGTCGAGGAGATCAAGGTCGGCGACAACGACAACCTGAGCGCGCTGGTCGCCTCGCTGATCGACGCGGATCTGCTGGTGCTCCTCACCGACGTGGACGGGCTCTACACGGACGATCCCTCGGTCAACGCACGGGCTCGCAAGCTCGATACCGTGGACGCGATCACCGACGAGATCGTCGGTCTCGCCCATGATCGCGCGGATCGCGTGTCGGTCGGCGGCATGGCGACGAAGCTCCAGGCGGCGCGCAAGGCGGCGGCGGCCGGCGTGCCGATGGTCATCGCCAGCGGGCTCGAGCCCGGCGTGCTCCGCCGCGTCCTCGACGGCGAGTCCGTGGGGACCTACTTCGCGCCCAAGGCCGACCGCCTGGGGGCGCGCAAGCGCTGGATCGCGTTCGCCGTTCCGCCGCAGGGCCGGCTCACGGTTGACGCGGGGGCGCTTGCGGCATTAACTCAGCGTGGCAAGAGCCTCCTGCCTTCAGGCATAGTCGAGATCGAGGGCGACTTCGACTCGGGGGAGGTGGTGGCTCTCCTGGGGGGCGCCGGCGGCAAGGAATTCGCCCGGGGAGTCGTGAACTTCGACGCGACCGAGCTCCGCAAGATCCGCGGGGTGAAGACGCAGGAGATCGAGCATCGGCTCGGCTACAAGAGCTTCGACGAAGTGATCCACAGGGATAACCTGGTGATTTTATGATGATGGACCCGAAGACCCTCATCGAGACCCGCGCGCGGTCGGCGCGGACGGCGGCGCGCGCGATGGCGCTCTGCCCGACGAAGACCAAGAACGAGGCGCTCCAGCAGATGGCGCGCGGGCTCGTCGAGAAGAGCCAGGTGCTGCTCGAGGCCAATCGCGCCGACATCGAGCGCGCGCGCGGCCGGGTGACCAAGGCGTTTCTCGATCGCCTGACGCTCACCGAGTCGCGGGTCGAGGGGATGGCCCAGGGGCTCCGGGAGATCGCGGGATTGCCGGATCCGGTGGGCGCCGTCGTCGAGTCGTGGCGCCAGCCCAACGGCCTCGAGATCTCCCGAGTGCGGGTGCCGCTCGGCGTGATCGGGTTCATCTACGAGTCGCGGCCGAACGTCACCGCCGACGCCGCCGGTCTCTGCGTGAAGTCGGGGAACGCGGTCGTGCTTCGCGGAGGCAGCGAGGCGATCGAGTCGAACATCGCGATCGCGACGGTCCTGGCCAAGGCGCTCGAGAAGGTGGGGGCGCCCGCCGAGGCGGTGCAGCTCGTCGACACCACGGACCGCGCCGCGGTGGCCGCGCTGCTCGAGCTCGACGAGCTCGTCGATCTGATCATCCCGCGCGGCGGCGAGGAGCTGGTGCGGTGGGTGAGCCGCAACTCCCGCGTGCCCGTGCTGAAGCACGACAAGGGCGTCGTCCACGTGTTCGTCGACGCCGACGCCGATGCGGCGATGGCCGGCACGATCGTCGTCAACGCAAAGGCGCAGCGGCCGAGCGTGTGCAACGCGCTCGAGACGCTCCTCGTCCATCGCGCGATCGCCCCGAGCCTGCTGCCGGCCCTGGCGAGCCGTCTCGGCGAGGCCGGCGTCGCGCTCCGCGGATGTCCAGAGACGGCCGCGCTCGTGCCGGGGATCACCCCCGCGACCGACGCCGACTGGGACGCCGAGTACCTCGACCTGATCCTCTCGATCCGTGTGGTCGACGACCTCGACGCCGCGATCGCTCACATCGCGCGCCACGGCACGGGCCTCGCGGAGGCGATCGTGACCAACGATCTCGGCCACGCCCGCCGCTTCACCCGCGAGGTGGACGCGGCCGCCGTGCTCGTGAACGCGTCGACGCGGCTCGTCGACGGCGGCCAGTTCGGGATGGGCGCCGAGATGGGCATCTCGACCTCCCGGGTGCACGCCCGCGGTCCGGTCGGTGTGCGGGAGTTGACGACGACCAAGTTCGTCGTGCAGGGCGACGGGCAGGTGCGGGACTAAGTGCGGCGCCCGATCGTGTCCACCCGGCGCTAGGGCTTGGCGCGCACGGCCGTTCTCGGCGGCTCGTTCAATCCGATTCACTATGGCCACCTGCTGCTCGCCGACGACGTGGCCGACCTGCTCGGTCTCGACCACGTCCTGTTCGTGCCCGCCGCGCGGCCGCCTCACAAGCCGAACGCCGACCTCGCGCCCGCCGCGGACCGCTACGCCATGGTCGAGCTCGCGATCGCCGGCCACCCGAAGTTCGCGGTCTCCGATCTCGAGTTCCAGCGGTCCGGGCCCTCGTACACCGTCGACACGCTCGAGGCGCTCGACATCGCCCGAAAGGACCTGTTCCTGATCGTGGGCTCGGAGACCTTCCTCGATCTGCTCACCTGGCGCTCACCCCGGCGCGTGGCCCAGCTCGCGCAGCTGGCCGTCGTACCGCGCCTCGGCAGCGCCTTCGATGCGGAGAGCGCGGCGGCCCGAAAGGTCGTGCACGAGATCGGGCAGGAGCCGCTGGTCGTCCGAGCGAGCTCGCTCCCGATCTCGGCGTCGGACCTCCGGCGCCGCGTGCGCGAGGGGCGCTCCATCGCCTACCGACTTCCCGAGGCGGTCGACGCGTACATTCGCGCCCGGCGCCTCTACCGGTCCCCAGAGTTGTGACGGCGCCGTCGGCCGAGTGGAAGGCCCGTCGCGCGGCCCGTGCCGCGCTGGACAAGCGCGCCGGCGATCTCGTCGTGCTCGACGTGCAGCGCGTGTCGAGCGTCACCGACTACTTCCTGATCTGCAGCGGCAAATCGACGACGCACCTGGAGACGATCACGGACGCCATCCGCGCCGAGCTCCGGGGCGAAGGCGTGAGCGTCCTGCATGCCGAGGGCGTCGCCGAGAGCGGCTGGGTCCTGCTCGACTACGGCGACGTGCTGATGCATGTATTTCTGGAAGACACCCGCATTTACTACTCGCTCGAGCGGTTGTGGGGCGACGCGCCGGCCCTCACGCTCGACGATTCGTGAGACAACGTGTCCTGGCGGCCCGTTGGTGTTGCGCGCTCTCGAGGTGCGTGCTAGCGTTGGTTGCTTGAGTGTGCGCCATCGTCGTAAGGAAGGAGGCCGCGATGCGCAAGGACCGGCTCGCATACTTCAAAAAGCGGCTTGTCGAAAAGCAGCGGCAGCTGACCGAGGAGGTCGGCCGGACCGCTCTATACGGAAAGGACGCCGAGGACGACTCGATCAAGGACCTGGGCGACCAGGCGAACACCGCATACACCCGGGAGTTCTTCTTCGAGCTCGGCAACGGCGACCGTCGGCTCCTCCGCGACGTCGTTTCGGCCCTCCAGAAGCTCGACGATGGCGCCTTCGGGTCGTGCGAGCGGTGCAACGAGCCGATTGCCGAGAAACGGCTCGAGGCCCTGCCGTTCGCCCGTCACTGCATCGACTGCCAGCGGGTGATCGAGGAAGAGGAGCGGATGGCCACGGGCTAATCGTGCGCCGCGCCGCCGCGCCTGCCCGCGGTCGTTTCCAGGCATCGCCGCGCCCGTGACGTTGCCCGTCTCGGTCCGTTCGCTCCTGTCGCTCGGCCTGACCCTCAAGGGCTTCTTCCAGGCCGGCGCGGGTCGGCGTGCCGAGGCCGACGACTCGCCGACCCTCGAGCTGCTCCAGCACGCACAGGAAGCGCGTCGTCTGGGCCGCAACGACGAAGCCGCCACCCACTTCCGGCAAATCTTGCAGCGGCGTCGCGACCACCTCGGTGCCTTGCGGGGTTTGCGCGATCTGGCCGCGCAGGCGGGGCGTTGGCGCGAGGCCCTGGACACGCAGCAACGGGTGCTCGGCGCCGTCGGCTCGACCGAGCGATCGCCGGAGACCGAGTGGCTGGCCGCCATCTATTACGAGCTCGGCCGCGCCGAGGTCGCGCGGTCGAACGCCGCCGGCGCCCTCGCGCATTTCAAGAGCGCTGCGCGGGCCGATCGCTTCTTCCTTCCCGCGGCGCTCGCACTCGGCGACGCCTACGAGCTGACCGGAGACCATCGCGAAGCGGTCCGCACCTGGGAACGCGCCGCCGAGTCGTTGCCGGCACTCCCACTCCTCGCGCGGCTCGAGCGGGCGTATCGGCAGGAGGGCCGCCCGAGTCGAATGATCGCCCTCTATCGCGCGGCGATCGACCGGGCGCCGGACGATCTCGCCCTGGCCGTGGCGCTCGGTCGCGTTTTCCTCGAGCTGGAGATGCTCGACGAGGCCGCCGACCAGTTCGAGAAGGTCGAAGTCCGGGCACCCGGCTCGGCCGTGGTCCACGCGCTTCTCGGTGCGGTCTTCGAGCGCCGCGGCGAGACCCGGGAGGCGTTCGAGGAGTACCGCCGTGCGCTCCAGCTCGGTCACGCGTTCGACTGGCCCTATCGCTGCGAGGCGTGCGGCGCGTCGGCGCCGATGTGGCAGGACCGCTGTGCTCAGTGCCATCGCTGGAACGCCCTGCGCCCGCTCGGCGCGTAGCTCCACCTCCGTGCTCTCGAGCTTCACCCTGGCGGCGCTCGATCTGGTTTTCCCGGCACTGTGCCCCGTGTGCGAGACGACGCTCAGCGCCGGCCGCCGCGACCCTCTGTGCGGTCAGTGCTGGAGCGCGATCACTCGCCTCGGTCCTCCGTGGTGCGACGTCTGCGGCGCCGCACCCGCTGTCTCGGCGACATCCTATGAACGACCGTCACGTGTCGCGCACGGGGACACGGCTGGGGGTGTGGGGCCCACGAGCAGCGGAGTGGGACCCCCAGCCGTGTCCCCGTGCGCGACGTGCGCGACGACAGCGCTGCCGCTGGATTACGCGCGGTCGGCGGCGGTCTACGAGGGCGAGCTGCGGGAGGCCCTCCACGCCTTCAAGTTCGCGGGCCGTCGCGCGCTCGCGCGCCCGCTCGGCGATCTCGCGGCCGAGCAATGCGTCGCGTCGTTGCCCGACGGAATCGACGCATTGATCCCGGTGCCCCTCGCCCGGGAGCGTGAGCGCGAGCGGGGATTCAACCAGGCCACCTTGCTGGCCCGGCGGATCGGACGGTGGCTCGATGTGCCGACGCGCCCGGGCTGGCTCGCGCGCACCCGGTCGACCCGACCGCAGAGCGACCTCTCGGCGGCGGAGCGCCGCGCCAACGTGCGCGGCGCGTTCCGGGCGTCGGATCACGTAGCCGGCCGCCACCTTCTCCTGGTCGACGACGTCCTCACGACCGGCGCGACGCTCCACGCGTGCGCGCGCGCGCTGCGGGCCGCGGGGGCGCGCCGCGTCGGGGGGCTAACAGTTGCTCGCGTCGTCCACGCGGCCGTATAATTTGGAAGGCCTGGACGTCCCAAGGTTTCCACAAGGAGCTCGCCCATGAGTGTTCGTGTTGGTGTCAACGGATTCGGTCGGATCGGTCGCGTATTCTTCCGGACGGCGCTGGAGTCGAAGGACATCGAAGTCGTCGGGGTCAACGACCTCGCGGACGCGAAGACCCTGGCCCACCTGCTGAAGCACGATTCCGTGCACGGAACGCTCAAGGCGGAC
>Ga0066710_100008281_pt1 | contig 10077 bp, 7 predicted proteins | sample GraSoiAngelo_159_FD_79666 | JGI IMG/M metagenome (GOLD analysis project Ga0066710, IMG submission 79666) | Grasslands soil microbial communities from the Angelo Coastal Reserve, California, USA - 14_1009_16_40cm | ecosystem: Environmental > Terrestrial > Soil > Grasslands | place: USA...
ACGCGCATCGGTGGTAAGAGGTCTTCTGGCTCACCGGCGTCGATTGCTTCTCGACGCTCGGTTACCAGCCCGGCATCGCGCTGCTGGCCGCCGGGGCGATCTCTCCGCTCGCCACCGCCGTCCTGGTGCTGGTCACCCTGTTCGGCGCGCTGCCGGTCTACGCGCAGGTGGCCGGGCGCAGCTACGCCGGGCAGGGCTCCATCGCTATGCTCGAGAATCTCCTGAGCGGCTGGAAGGGCAAGGGGCTCGTCCTGGTCCTGCTCGGCTTTGCCGCCACCGACTTCGTGATCACAATGACACTGTCAGCCGCCGACGCCGCCAAGCACGCCATCGAGAATCCGCTCTTCCACCCGGTGCTCGGCGATCACCAGATCCTCGTCACGCTCCTGATCCTCGCCGTGCTCGCGGCAGTCTTCTTGAAGGGGTTCCACGAGGCGATCGGCCTGGCGGCCGTCGCGGCCGTGCCGTACCTGGTTCTCAATCTCATCGTGCTCGGACGCGGCGCCCTGGAGGTGATCACGCAGCCGGCGCTGCTCTCCGACTGGCGCTCCGTGCTCGCCGCGAAGGGCAGCTTCCCCCTGCTGATCGCGGGCGCGATGCTGGTGTTCCCGAAGCTCGCCCTGGGCCTGAGCGGCTTCGAGACCGGAGTCACGGTCATGCCGCTGATCGACGGCGGGGAAGCGGATCGGGGACACAGCCCGCGGACGGGCGGCCGGCCGACCGGGCGCGTGGCCAACACCCGGAAGCTCCTGGTGATCGCCGCCATCATCATGAGCATCATGCTGATCCTCTCGAGCTTCGTCACCACGCTGCTCATCGAGCCGGCGGACTACGCCGCGGACGGCAAGGCGAGCGGACGCGCCATCGCGTTCCTGGCCCATCGCTATCTCGGCCACGGCTTCGGCACGGTGTACGACGTGTCCACGATCCTCATCCTCGGCCTCGCCGGCGCGTCGGCGATGGCCGGCCTCCTCCATCTGATCCCTCGCTACCTGCCGCGCTTCGGGATGGCTCCCCAGTGGGCCGCGCTCTCCCGGCCCCTCGTGCTCGCGCTGTTCGCCGTCGACGTCGTCATCACGCTGATCTTCCGCGCCGACGTCGAAGCGCAGAGCGGCGCCTACGCCACCGGGGTGTTGGTGCTGATCCTGTCGGCGGCCTTCGCGGCCACGCTCACGCTCTGGCGCGAGCGTCGCTGGGCGCTGGCCTTCTACACGGGGATCCTTTGTCTGGTGTTCGCGTACACGCTGCTCGACAACTGCGTGGAGCGCCCCGACGGGTTGATCATCGGCACCATCTTCACGGTGATCCTGATGCTCGTGTGCGCGGTCAGCCGATCCATCCGCTCGGTGGAGCTCCGCATTCCGCACGGCCACTTCGTCGACGCCGAGAGCGCGCGCCTCGGGCCGGAGACGCGGGGCAAGAAGGTGCACCTCGTCCCGACGCCCCGGTCGACGGCGGAAGCCCGCCGCCAGAAGAAGGCCGAGATTGTCCGGCACTACAACGTGCGCGGGCCGTTCGCGTTCCTCCACGTGAACCTGCTCGACAACCGCAGCGAGTTCTCCGCACCGCTCGAGGTCAGCCTCCGGAAGGAGGGCGACGACTACGTGGCCGAGGTGTACGGCGCGATCGCCATCGCCAACACCATCGCCTTCGTCAGCGAGGTCATCGACCCCATCTCGATCTTCATCGGCCTCACCCGGCGTGAGCTGATGGCCCAGGCGGCCCGCTACCTCGTGTTCGGCGAGGGCGAGACAGGGCTGATGGTGTACACGATCTTGCTGCGCTACTGGGAGCAGACGCCCGAGGAGGACGTGCGTCCCCTCATCTTCTTGATGTCCGATTGACGCGCGCAGTGTCTCGGAGGATACGACATGACGGAGCGGGAACAGCTCGAAGGCGGCATAGCCGCCCTGGAGTCTCAACGCGCCGTCCTCGGTGACGCGGTCGTCGACACGGCGCTCGCCGCGCTGCGAGCCAGACTCGCGCGACTCGACATACCCGACCAGCAGCTCAAACCGGTGACGATGTTGTTCGCGGACGTGGTGGAATCCACGAGGCTGAGCCGGCGGCTCGAGCCCGAGGACATCCAGACCATCATGGATGGCGCGCTTCGGCATTTCACATCGATCGTCGAGTCCCAGCGCGGCCAGGTCTTCCAGTACGCGGGCGACGGCTTGCTGGCGGTCTTTGGCGCCGTTGAAGCGCGCGAAGACGATCCCGAGTGCGCCGTGCGCGCGGGACTCGGGATCCTGGAAGAGGCGAAGCGGATTGCCGTCGAGATTCAGGCTCGCCATGGGCACGACATCTTCAACGTGCGCGTCGGCATCCATACGGGGCCGGTGCTGCTGGGCGGCGGGGTGGATGCTGAAGGGAGTATCCGAGGCATCGCCGTCAACATTGCCGCTCGCATGGAGCAGAGTGCGCCGACGGGAGGCCTCCGCATCAGTCACACGACCTACCGCCACGTCCGGGGCCTGTTCGAGGTATCGGAGGAGCCGCCGATCGCGGTCAAGGGTATCCCCGCTCCTCTACGCAGCTACGTGGTGTCCGGCGCCAAGCCGAGAGTCTTTGGCGCAACGAGCCGAGGCGTGGACGGTGTCGAGACACCCCTGATCGGCCGCGAACCAGAGCTCGCCCGATTGATCGACACTTTCGAGGCCGTCCGGGAGCGGAAGAGCTTGTCGCTCGTCACGGTCGTCGGTGACGCCGGGCTCGGCAAGACCCGATTGATGGCCGAGCTAGAACGCAGGCTCGAAGCGCGCCTCGAGGGCGTGCGGCTCTTCCATGCGCGCGCCCAGCCGTCTAGCGCTAACGTGCCGTACGGGCTCGTGCGGGCGTTGTTCGGCTGGCGCTTCGAGATCCTCGACACTGATACCCAGGCCGTCGCCAACGCCAAGCTGGCCAGGGGCTTCGGCGCGCTCTTCGGCGACCGCAGCGAGGAACAGATAGCGCTCATCGGCCAGCTGATCGGACTGGACTACAGCGCCAGCCCCCACATCTCGGGCATCGCCGGCGATGGGAAGCAGCTCCGCGACCGCGCGTTTCACGCGGTGACGCAGTATTTCCGCCTGCTGCTCCAGGAAGGCAACGCGCTTGTCATGCTGCTCGACGACCTTCACTGGGCCGATGACGGCTCGCTCGATTTCCTCGAGCACATGACGCAGGCCTGCCGCGACCTGCCAATGATGGTGCTGTGCCTGACCCGGCCGGGGCTCGCCGAGCGTCGCCCGCTGTGGGGTGGCGCCAAGCGCAACCACGAACGCGTCGAGCTCGGCCCCCTCTCGAGGCAGAGCAGCAGTGAGCTCGTGGAGTCGCTGCTTCGCCGTGTCGCGCCGGTGCCGGCTGCCCTTCGCGATCTGGTGACGAGCAGCGCCGAGGGCAACCCGTATTTCATGGAAGAGCTGATCGCCATGCTGATCGACGATGGCGCCATCGTCGCCGACGGCGACCAGTGGCGCGTCGAGGGGGACAAGCTGATCGACGCGCACATCCCGTCGACACTCGCGGGAGTGCTGCAAGCTCGCCTCGACGGTCTGCCGCCCGCGGAGAAGATCGCGTTGCAGCAGGCGAGCGTGATCGGCCACGTATTCTGGGATGAGCCGTTGCAGCGTCTCGCCCCGGAAATGCCCCACGCCCTCGACGGTCTGCTGCGCCGGGATCTGGTTCGCATTCGTGAACCTAGCTCCTTCGAGGGGGTGCGCGAGTACGCCTTCAAGCACCATCTGTTGCATCAGGCGACCTACGACAGTGTGCTCAGAGGGGACAAGCGCCATCAGCATCGTGTGACTGCCGAGTGGCTCGTCGCCAGGAGCGGCGAGCGCTCCGGCGAGTTCTACGGGCTCATTGCCGATCACTACGAGCGTGCGACCGACGCCGCGAGCGCGGCGACCTACTGGCGCAAAGCGGGTGACGTGGCCGCCGGTGCTTATGCCGTCGACGCCACGCTGGCCTACCTCGGCAGAGCGCTCGATCTCGTCCCGGTCGACGAGGCGGGTCTCCGATATGAATTGATCCGAAAGCGTATCCACATGCTGAACCTGATCGGTCGCCGCCGCGAAGAGGAGAGTCAGATCGCCGAGCTGGAACGGCTCGCGGAAGTCTTGAACGACGATGCGAAGCGGGCCGGCGCGGCTTCCCTGCGCGCTCGGCTCGCGGTCGTCATCGGCGACTATCGGGCCGGAGCGCGAGCGGCGGCACGCGCGGTCGCGCTGGCGGACAAGAGCGGCCACGCCGGTATTGCGCTGCACTCTCGTAGCGTCTGGGCCAGCGCGGCGAAGTTCGAGGGCGACTATGCTCGCGCCCGGGTCCTCGCCGACGAGCTCCTTCAGATGGCGCGAGCAGCGGGCGATCAGCCGCGAATGATCGACGCGCTGCATTTGCAGGGCGGCCTGGCGGCCCACGATGGCCGGTACGGAGCGGCGCGAACGTACTACGGACAGGCGCTCGAACTATCCCGAACGATCCGGGACAAGGTCTTCGAGAGCGTACAGCTGTCCAATCTCGGCGAGGTCGAACGATCGCTCGGGAACTACACAGCCGCGCTGGACAGACTCGAGACCGGCCTCCGGCTGTGTCGTGACCTCGGCGCCACGATGTTCCATGCTCACTTCCTGAGCGAGCTCGCGGAGCTCGCCAACTTGCGCGACGATGCGGCGGCCGCGCTCGCCTTCGCGGCGGAGAGCCTTCCGATGGCCCGCGACATATCGCACCGCGAGCTGGAGGCGTGGCTGATCGTCGTCCAGGGCGACGGTCAATCCCGCCTTGATCAGCTGGGCGAGGCGGCGGATTCCTACCACCACGCGCTGCGAATCTATGAGGAGCTGGGCCGAACAGGGGGCCGGCTCTACCCACTCGCGGGGCTCGCCCGGGTGACCGCCGCACTGGGGAATATCGACGAGGCCCTGGCTCACGTGGCCCGGGTCGAAATGGCGATCAGTGATGGAGAGGAGCCGAACGGTGCGCCGGGTCTACTGTGGATCTGTCACACCGTACTGGTCGCAGTCCGGTCACCCCGAGCGCAGGAAGTTCTGCTCCGGGCCCATTCACTGTTGACAGAACGGGCGAAGCTTCTCGATGAGGCGCACCGGGACCCCTTCCGCTGCAACGTGCCGTCGCATCGCGCAGGCGCGCGCGCCTCGACCGCGTCGGACGGCGCCCCCTGAACCGCCCGTCGCCTCCGCCCGCGCCTACGACCCGGCCGCGGCCGCCGGCTCTCCGAGCGAGAGCATCAACCGGTTGGCCCAGTTGAAGAAGGCCGCGGCGTGGATGACGTCGGAGATCGCCAGATCGTCGAGCCCGGCGCCGCGCAGGCGGTCGACGTGCTCCGGCCCGAACGCGCTCGGCGTCGCGGTCAGCGCCACCGAGGCCGCGACGATGGCGTTCCAGCGCTCTCCGAGATCGGCGGTGACTCCGGCGTCGAGGAGGCGCTGCACGTCGTCCTCGCGCTTCGAGTAGGTCGCGGCGTGGCGCGCGTGCACCGAGGCGCAGTAGAGGCATCCGTTGAAGCGCGACGTCGCGGCGGCGGCCAGCTCGCGCTCGGCCCTCGGTAGACCCGCATCGGGGTTGTAGAAGATGTCCTTGTCGGTGCGCGTCCTGGCCTCCAGCGCGTCCGGGTCGCGGGCGAGGAGGCGGAAGTACGGCGACTTCACGCGCGCGGCGTCGACGAGGCTCGCCATGTGGCGCGCGCTCATCGCCTCGACGGCGAGCGGCTCGAGCCACGGGAGCCAGTCGAGCTGCGCCCGGGTGAAGGCGGTCGGAACCGTGTGCTCCGGGGTCCTCAGGACGGTATCGCTCATGTCAGACCTCGCGCGTCAGGGATGGCCGGCCAGGGTGCGCAAACCGGTGACCACCCGGATCTGGAAGGACAGGAAGGCGACGATCTGGGAGAGCGTGACGATGTCGGTCGTGGTCCAGCCGGCGTCCAGCAGCGCCTGGAGCGCCGCGGGCGCGGCGTCGCGCGGGTGGAAGACGAGCATGTGCGTGTGCTCGAACGCCGCGGCGAGGCGTGGACCGAGCGCGCGGCGGGTCGCCGCTCCCACGCGATAGACGGGGCCCGCAGCATCCTCGCGGCTCAGCGGCCCCGCCGCGTAGCTGCCGTAGGGGCCGTGGGTCTTGGCCTCCTTGACGGCCGCGTCGACCGCGTCCTTCAGCGCTGCCGGGGCTCCGCTGTCGGCGACGCGTGCGGCATAGGCGGCCGCGACGGCCGTGGCGCCATGCAAGCCGGCGACGAAGGCGCCCACCGCGAAACGCTCCGCGGCGGAGACGTTGCCCGGCGTGTCCGGCGTAAACAGCGCGCGGTACGTCGCCTGCGCGTGGGCGCGCGCCTCAGGCCGCCTGGCGCGGATCGCGTCCAGGGAGGATCCCGGCGCGATCCCGACCAGCGCATCGATCACGTCGGTGTCGGTTCCTGACATCTTCATCGTCCTCCGTCTAGCTGCGAGCGGCGCGCCCGACTCCCGCGGCATCCCGTCCCCAGCCGAACGCGGGCGCCACCACCTTGGCGACCAGCTCGATCGATCGGAGGATGAAGGGATGCGGCGGATCGATCGAATGCACCTGCACCGCGATCTCCGTCGCGCGCACGAGCGCGCTGTCCGTCTGGAGCGAGGCGATCACCCGGTCCGGCGTGCCGAGATGAACGTCCATGGCGACGATCATCGCGTCCAGCCCCGATCCGTCTCCGGTCGTGCGGCCCAGCCTGGTCAGGCGCGCCCGATGACGCTCCAGCCCGATTTCCGCGAAGCGCCGAGCCTCCTCGTCGTCGTCGGCGACGAACACGGTGCGCGAGGCGAGGATGCGGGGCTCGCTGCCCTCGGGCAGCGCCTCGAGGTACGCGTCGATCATCGGGTTCTGGATCTCGGCCAGCGACAGGTCGGGCGCATCGGCGGGCCGGGGCTGCGTGCGCGACAGCATGAGACCATCCCCCGCCGCGCCGGCCCGCCGGGCGCCGTCCACCGTGAACGTCGCCTGCCAGACGCGCTCGACCAGGCCCGGATTTTCCGGATACAGCTGATCCTTTCCCCCGGGCAGCGGCCGCCCCGCCCACGCGTCACGCAACACCTGAAGGTGCCGGGCGAGCAGGGCCGCGCGCTCGGCGCTGTCCTGGCCGAACGCCGCGTACGAGGAAAGGTTTCCGCCTCCGCCGACGCCCACTTCCAGGCGGCCGCCGCACATGAGGTCGAGCACCGCGGAGTCCTCGGCCACCCGGATCGGCAGCTCCAGCGGCAGCGTCACGATCGCCGTCCCGAGGCGGATCCGCGATGTCTGGGCCGCCACCTGGGCCAGGAACACGAACGGCGCGGGAAGGCCGCCCTCGTCCTCATGAAAGTGATGCTGGGCGATCCACGCCGTGTCGAAGCGGCATCGCTCGGCGTGGACGATCTGCTCGGTCGCCAGCCGGTACCGCTCGGCGGGGGCCGCTTGATCGAGCAGGCGCGTGAAGAAGCCCAGACGTTTTGGCAGGGTCGCGATCGTCATCGGCGCAGTCATTATGCATCATCGCGACCCGGCCGAGATTTCCCGACGCGACGGTCTTGGCCTCCGGGTGGTGGTGCGGCTCGTTCCCCGGGCACCGCTCACGCAGAGCTTGACGACCCGTCTGTTCGGGCAGCATCATCGCCAAGGGACCTGAACGAACCGGTGCCCATAAGGGGAAAATGCATGGCGAAATCCACAAAGTCCAAGCCCAGCCGTCGTGATTTTCTGAAGCTCGCCGCCGGGGCCGCCGGCACGGTCGGGGCTCCCTGGATCGCCCGCAACGCCCAGGCGAAGCCGACGACCATCGTCTTCGCGCGCGAAAGCTCCTACGTGAAGAACTTCGACGAGCACTTCCAGAAGGTCATGATCCCGGCCTACCAGAAGGCCACGGGCATCAAGATCGACTACCAGATCCAGGCCGCCGGCGGCAGCGCGGTGCCCCAGCTGGTCTCGATGGTCGAGAATAAATCCGGCGCCGACCTGGCCTGGGTGCAGCAGGAGTGGCTCTACCGCGACGCTCTCGTCGACGTATCCGACATCGCCGAGGCGGTCGGCAAGGAGCAAGGCGGCTGGTACGACGAGATCAAGAGCCTATCGGTCGACAACGGCAAGTGGAAGTCCGTGCCCCAGGCGAACATCGGCCAGTGCATGGTCTACCGGAAGGACTGGTTCGACGAAGCCGGGATCAAGAGCTTCCCCGAGACCTGGGACGAATTTCTCGAAGCCGGCATCAAGCTCAAGGCCAAGGGCCATCCGTACGGCATGTCGATGGGCCACGGCTTCGCCGACAACTACTCCTGGCTCTACCCGCTCCTCTGGTCCTACGGCGTGACGGTCATGGACAAGGCCGGGAAGAAGGTCGCGCTCGACACCAGCGAGACCGCCAAGGCCGTGGACTACGTGCGCCGGCTCTACAAGGAAGCCTGCATCGAGGACTGCATCGGCTGGCTCGATCCGCACAACAACAAAGCCTTCCTGACCAGCCAGATCTCGTGCACCAACAACGCCTACAGCATCATGGTGTCGGCCAAGCGCGACCTGCCGGAGATGGGGAAGGTGATCGACCACGGGCTGAATCCCAAGGGGCCCAACGGCCAGCGCTATCATTCGCTCGTCCCCGTGACGCACGGCGTGTTCGCGTACGGCCCCGACCCGCAGGCGGCGAAGGACTTCCTGAAGTGGACGATGGACCCCAAGCAGTTCCGCCCGTGGATCGCCTCCGGCGACATGTACTTTGCGCCGTACCTGCACGCCTTCGACAAAGTTCCCGAGTGGGACATCGAGCCGCGCGTGAAGCCGTACCACAAGGTTCTCGAGACTGGGAAGCTCACGTCGTGGCCGGCGCCGGCCAACCGCGCCCACGGCACCGTGATCAATCGCTGGGTCGTGATCGACATGTTCTCCAAGGCCTGCCTGGGCGCACCGACCAAGACCGTCATCGCGGAGGCCGTCGCGCAGCTCAAGCAGATCTACGGGTGAGCGCGAATCCAGTCGTCGGGACATCGCGGGCGGCCGCGCTCGAGGCGCGCGCCTACCGGTCGGTGGGGCTGAGCCGGCTCCGTGAGTTCATCGAGCGGGAGTCGGTGTTCAGCTGGCTCATCCTCACGCCGCCCCTGCTGTTCCTGCTGGCCTTCCTGGGCTACCCGTTCTTCTACGGGGTGTACCTGAGCTTCTTCCACCGGGAGGTGGCCGGGTCCCCCTCCTTCGTGGGCCTGGGCAATTTCGTCACGCTCGCGAACGACCCGATCTTCTGGCAGTCGGTCGGAAACACGATCAAGTTCACGGCGGCCGCAACCCTGCTGAAGGCAACCGGCGGCCTCGGCATGGCCCTCGTGATGAACCAGAACTTCCGGATGAAGGCCATCACGCGGGCCTTGCTGCTGCTCCCGTTCATCGTGCCGACCGTGCTCAGCACGGTGGCGTGGCAGTGGATCTTCGATCCGGGTATGGGCCTCTTCAATCGCTTGCTGGTGGAGAGCGGACTCGCCAAGACTGGACCATCCTGGCTCGGCAATCCGACCATGGCCATGATCTCGATCATCATGGTCAACACGTGGCGCGGCCTGCCGTTCTTCGGCATTTCGATCCTCGCGGGCCTGCAGACCATTCCCGTCGAGCTGCACGAGTCGGCGACCATCGACGGCGCCAGCACCTGGGGCCGCTTCCGGTACGTCACGCTGCCCTCGCTGCTGCCGGTCATCTTCATCGTCACGACATTCTCGATCATTCTCACCTTCTTCGACTTTCAGCTCGTCTACGTCCTCACCGGCGGCGGCCCGGCCAATTCCACGCATCTGATGGCCACCTACGCCTACAGCCTGAGCGTGGGCGTGGGCCAGATGGGGCTCGGCTCCGCGGTGGCGCTCAGCATGGTGCCGGTGCTGGGTCTGTTGCTGGTGCTGCTTACCTTCTACGTGCGGAAGGACTGACATGGTCGGCGAGCTGACGTGGCGCCGGCGCCTCGTCGGCCTCTGGCTGCCGCTGGTGGGATTCGGCGTGATCGCGCTGTTTCCGTTCACGTGGATGGCGGCCACCTCGCTCAAGACCAACGCCGAGCTGTACGACCCCAAGGCCATGCCGCTGACCATCCGACACCCGTCG
>Ga0066710_100008283_pt1 | contig 10077 bp, 6 predicted proteins | sample GraSoiAngelo_159_FD_79666 | JGI IMG/M metagenome (GOLD analysis project Ga0066710, IMG submission 79666) | Grasslands soil microbial communities from the Angelo Coastal Reserve, California, USA - 14_1009_16_40cm | ecosystem: Environmental > Terrestrial > Soil > Grasslands | place: USA...
CGGTCTATGACCGCCGGCGATCCGTGAGCGCGACATCGTCGGCGGTCATAGACCGCCGCTACAGAAGACTCGCGTAATTCGCGGCTCGGATTTTGGTTGCGGCTTTGCCGCGCTACGTCTTTGCGTCTCCAGAGCAAATAGCATTTGTTTTCAGACTTGACACTGAACGACTCGCCTTGATATCCGAATGCAGTCTGTCATTGAAAGGATGATCAGCATGCATGCACGTGGGAGATGGTTTTTTCTATGGGTCATTGGGGTGGTCCTGCTGACTTGGGCCGCCATCGCTCAGCAGGCGCGGCGTGTGGACGATGCGGTGCTGAAAAATGCGAGCAAATCGGGAGATGAATGGCTGACTTACGGCCAAAATCCCGGAGAAACGCGGTACAGCCCGCTGAAGCAAATCGATACGGCGAATGTGAGCCGGGTCGGGCTGGTCTGGTCGTATGACGTGGGTCCGGGCGGCGGCGGCCAGGAAGCGACCCCTCTGTTTTGGAATGGCACGATCTACGGCATTACGAACTGGAGCGTCGTTTTCGCGGTTGATGCGCGCACTGGCAAGCAGCGATGGCGCTGGGATCCGGAAGTGAATCAGGCGGCCGTACGGCCCAAGGTCTGCTGCGGGGTCGTCAATCGGGGTATCGCGCTTTATCAGGGCAGGATCTACGCTCCGGTTATCGACGGAAGGCTCGAAGCACTGGACGCGGAGACCGGAAAAGTCCTGTGGGAAGCCCGCGTCGCATTTCCGCAGGATAACTACACCATTACGATGGCGCCTCGCATCGCCAAAGGGAAGGTCATTATCGGCGTCAGCGGCGCCGAGTATCCCGTGCGGGGATTCTTTGCCGCCTATGATGCGAATACGGGCCAGATGGCGTGGCGTTTTTATACCATCCCCGGCGATCCTTCGAAGCCGTTCGAGCATCCCGCGCTTAAGAAGGCCGCCGAAACATGGGAGGGCGATTGGTGGAAGATGGGCGGCGGCGGCACGGTCTGGGACGGTATGGCGTATGACCCGGAGGCGGACCTCATCTATGTCGGCACCGGCAACGGCGGACCGTGGCCCGAGGAGCTTCGCAAATCGAAAGGCAAGGACAACCTCTACGTATGTTCCATCCTCGCCGTCAAGCCGGAGACGGGCGAGCTGAAGTGGTATTACCAAAATGTTCCCGGCGATTCGTGGGACTTTGACAGCGTTCAGCAGTTGATGCTTGCCGACGTGACCATCAATGGGCGCCCGCGCAAAGTGATCATGCAGGCCAACAAGAACGGCTTCTACTATGTACTCGACCGGATCACCGGAGCGTTTATTTCCGCGCAGCCTTTTGCTCAAGTGACGTGGGCTAAGGGAATCGATCAGGAAACTGGCCGTCCGATCGTGAATCCCGAATCCCATTACGACCAAAACAACGAAACCATTACATTGGCTCCAGGGCCTGGCGGCGCCCATAACTGGTCGCCGATGTCCTTCAATCCAAGTACGGGTCTGGTCTACATTCCGACTTCGACCAGCAGTACTTTTACCTTTACCGAAGAGGAGAACTTCGCATTCAAGCCGGGCCAGCAGAACATGGGCATCGTCTTTGGCAATCGTGGCGGCGGCCGGGGCGCCGCTCCGGATGGGCAGGCTGCCCCGGCGCCCGCCCCGGCCCCAAATACCCGGCCGTCTCCGCCTGCCATCGGACCGGCTCCTCAAGAAGGACAGCGCGGCGCGCTAGTGGCCTGGGATCCTATGACGCAGAAGGAACGCTGGCGTACCCCAGGTGGCGGCGGCATCGGCGGTGGGTCGCTTAGCACCGCAGGCAATCTCGTATTTCAGGTCATTCCCGATGGCCGCTTCGTCGCCTATAGCGCCGATAAGGGCGAAAAGCTTCTGGATATCCAAACGGGCTTACGCGGAGGCATGGGGCCGCCGATCACCTACATGCTCGATGGCAAACAATACATCTCTCTCATGGGTGGAACAGGACCGGTCCCCCCTCGGGGCGGCGGTGGCGGCGCCGGTAATGCCACGCCTCCCGATATCGCCGGTGCGGCTGGCGCTCGCGGCGGTGCCGCTGCTCCACCAGCGGATGCAGGCCAGCGCGGAGCGGGACCGCAACAGCCCGCGGCGCCTCCGGTTTTGCCGAAGCTGTATACGTTTGTGCTGGACGGAAAGACGCCGATTCCCACGGCGGCAGAGGGGAAGTAGCCGCAACCGAAATCTGAGCCGCGGATGACGCGGATGGCCCGAGTCTTCGCGGAATTGGCGCAATTGCCGGCCGAAATGCCCTCAGGCTGTCCGCGTCATCCGCGCCATCTCCGGCTAAAATGGCAGGTTAGTGCGGGCGCTCGATGCTACCATGGTCAAGCACACATTAATGGAGGAGTAACGGAATGCCGGAAAGTGAAGTCGAGAATCTGGAAATTACAGCGAAGCCCAAATGCCTTCGTTGTGGATCAGAGCATACCGTTTCGGACGTGGGCCACTGGCTGCCCGGTTGGTGGACCTGCTCGATATGTAACATTCGTTGGGAAGAGGACGAGTTCGAATGACGATCAGCCGCGTTTTTCGCGGCTATCCACCCAGGATCTTCCGGGCCAGCCTAAACACATCTCTAAACATCTTCTCGGTGAGTTTTCCCGTCTGAGTATTTTGTTGACTCGGATGGTATGAGCTGATGACCGTGATGCCGTCGCCGAGTCTGGCAGCCAATCCGTGGCCGAACGGCGGAAGTGGCTTGGGGTTCGGCCAGCCGAGCTGTTTGCGAGCTCCGAAATACGCTTTGAAACCGATCAACCCCAGCGCTACCACGACGCGGACGTTCTTTAATCGCTGCAGTTCATCAAGCAAGTACGGGCGGCAATTGGCAAACTCGGGTGGCAGGGGTTTGTTGTCCGGGGGAGCGCAATGAATTGCCGCTGTAATGTAAGAATCGAGCAGCTGCAACCCATCGCCGCGGTGGGTCGATGTGGCTTGGTTCGCAAAACCGAAACTGTAAAGGTTACGATAGAGCCAGTCGCCGGAGCCGTCTCCGGTAAAGATTCGTCCGGTCCGATTCCCACCGTGAGCAGCGGGCGCTAGCCCAATGACGAGAAGCCGGGCGTCGAGGCCGCCGAAGCTAGGGACCGGGCGGCCCCAGTACTCCCAGTCCCGGAATCGCCGTACTTTTTCGCGAGCAACTCGTTCTCGATATTCGACGAGCCGCGGACAGCGCCGGCACTCGATGATCTCATCTTGGGACGGCAACTTGTCCATTCTGGATGAACACGCTGATGCCGCCGAAATAAAGTGTTTCGCCACTGCTTGTGACGACCGATCCGGTTGGATGTCCCAGTTGCGTCAGGACCTGCGCTCGCGGTGTGCCGACCCCAGGGTATACAATCGAGTGACCGGGTCTCACCTGGGATCGCGGGTTCTCAATAAAGACCGAACGCGGCCAAACGATCTGCCCCGGAAACACCACCTGGCCCGGGACAAACCATCCAGGTACAGCCTCCAACACGCCGGTGAACGGGTTCTGTACAAAGATTTGGGGCGTTTGCGCAAATCCGCTGCCCACATAGCCAGGTGTGGTAGGCACAAATGGGTACGGCTGAAGGGGAAAGAACCCCGTTGGGGATATGTAGAAGCGGCCGGCCGCGGGTTGTGCAAAGCCGGGGATGACGGCTGGAGGACCCACCGTGGGCGCGATTCCAATCCGAAATCCGGCGTGTTGCGCCGTCAAAGATGTCGCGCCAAGCACAACCAACGCGACACCGGCCAGGATGGCCATACACGGCTTTCTGACTTTCATATGCACCTCTCAAACTGCTAAAAGGATTCTATAGCATCGTAGTACACTTGGACGCGATTTCTTTGGGAAAGCGTCCGCCGTTGAAAATTATGAATGCTGATCGCTCACTGGCCGAACTGCTCGCGCTCGTCGAAATTGTGGACGAGCATGTTGAGCGGAACTTTCCTGCCGTCGATCTCCCGCGGGTTTTGCGCGAGATCCAACAAAAACTCGACTGCGTCGTTACACGTCACCGCAAGGAAGTCGATACGGCCCTCCAATCCGCACGCAAAAGCAGAGCGGCGCGAACGGTTAAAGTCGTCCGGACTGCGCCTTTGGATTAGCCCCTTGGCCGCGGCTTCGATTCGGTTGCGGCTTTGCCTCTTTTTTGTGGAAGGCCCAACAGTTCTTTTCCGCACTGTAGCGGCGGTCTATGAGCGCCGACGATGTTGAAAATCCAAGACTGCCGGCGGTCAATAGACCGCCGCTACAGTGCGGATGCATGCTTGGCATGCTATTTTTTGTGCAAAGCCCATAAACAGTTGAGGCTCATTAGCTGCTTGCGCCTGTTGTCTTTGTCCCCTGCGCCTTGTGTCATACAATATCCGTCATGAGTAAAGCCGTGGTTTGTGTTCTGTTGGCGGTGTTCCTGGCGGGTGTAAGCCTTGTGGGTGCGTCGGAGACCCATGTCATCATCATGCACACGAATGACATCTACGGCCATCTTCTACCCGGCCCAGGGGCCGCCGGCAGTGCCCGGTTGGCGACGGTCGTGCGCGAGGCGAAACCGGACCTGATGCTCGACGCGGGCAACATGTTTTCCGGCGCACTCATTTCCGACGCGTTTCAGGGCGGGCCCGTCGTGGAAGTCATGAACGCTGTGGGATACGACGCCGCAGCGATAGGGAGCAATGAATTCACCTTCGGGATCGATGCCTTGCGATCTCTTGTCGAGCAAGCGAACTTCCCGTTTCTTTCTGCTAACACGACGTCGCCGATCGAAGATATTCACGAGGCCGCCATCTTCAATGCCCAGGGTATTCGAATCGGGGTTATTGGCCTGACCACGGAAGAAATCACGCGCAGCGGGCATCCCCGCGACATCAAGTATGTCGATGCCGGCGATGTTGTCCGAACCCTGGAAAAAGCGGTACCGCGCCTGCGGGACCGCGTCGATTTGATCATTCTTTTGGCCTACCTCACCAAAGCCGAAGAGGAGCGCGTGGCGCGGGCGTTTCCGGAGATTCGACTGATCATCGGGGCCCGTGAACCGGCGGAATTACCGCTTCGAATCGGGCAGACCACCATTGTTGGGGCGGGAAAGTTTGGGAACTTTGTAGGCAAGCTGGATCTCTCATTTAATGACGGGGCGCTCAAAGGTCTTGAAAGCCGTCTGATTCCGCTTGAAGACGTCCGGCCCGATCCCGCTATTGTGCGGCTGCTTGAACCTTACGAGACCAAGCTGAATGAGAAGCTCCAAACGGTTTTGGGTGAAGCTGAGGGAGACTTGTCGCGCTCAACAGCGGAAGAATCTCATGTGGGAAACCTTGTTGCGGATGCGGTGCGCGCGCGAACCGGTACCGAGATCGCGTTGATCAATGCCGCAAATGCACGCACCGGAATTCCAAAAGGACCAATCACGAGCCGCACCTTGTTCGAAGTGTTTCCGTCGGAAAACACCCTGGTCACGATGAAACTCAGCGGAGCGCAGATCAAAAGAATCCTTGGACGGACGGTGATGAGCGTAAGCGGAGTCCGTGTGAAGCTTCAGGGCAACAGGCCCGAAGGCCAGCGGCTGATCGCCGCACGCCTCGATGATGGCAGCCAGCTGCGCGACAAGGAACTCTACACGGTCACGACCAACGATTTTCTGCTTATGGGTGGCGACGGTTTCATCGAATTCGCCGACGGCCTGAGCGTCGAGGATACCGGCATTTCCATGCGGGACGCCGTCGCCGATCACATTGCGCGGCTGGGCACGATCGCTCCCAGACTCGACGGCCGAATCCAGGTTTCTCGCTGAAGCCTGCCGCGGGTTGCACCCTTGGTGTCTACTGTAGCGGCGGTCGGCGATCTCCAGGGCCTCCGGATAGTCGGCGGTCCGCGAAGCGCAAGCGCGATAGCGCGCGCCTCAGACCGCCGCTACACTGGGAATCATTCGTGACAAGAACAAAACTCTCGTTACGGCGGCCCAAAAAGGCTAACGGATAGTTTCTCTCACGACTTCTTCGATGGTCGTGACACCGTCGCGAATCTTCTGCAATCCACTGCCACGTAACGTGATCATTCCATTCGTGGTCGCTATCTTCCTCAAGTCCGCTGAAGTGGCATTAAGGATGATCGCTTCTTGCAGGTCCGCGGTGATCTCCATGACCTCGTACAAGCCCACCCGCCCTTTGTAACCCGATCCGTTACAAATTTTGCATCCGGCGCCACGAAAGATCTTAAGGGTCGCGATTTCGTCGAGCTTGAAACCGAGTTCGAACAAAGCCGAATGGGAAGGGAGTTTCACTTCCTCTGTACAGTCTCTGCAGATGCGACGGACAAGCCGCTGCGCGCAGATCAGCTGCACCGATGTCGCGACCAGGAACGGCTCAAGTCCCATGTTCAACAAACGAGAGATGGTCGCGGGGGCATCATTCGTGTGGAGCGTGCTGAGCACCAGGTGGCCGGTTAGCGAAGCTTTTATAGCGATCTCTGCCGTTTCCAAGTCGCGGATTTCACCGACGAGAATGATGTTCGGATCTTGCCGCAGGAACGAGCGGAGGGTCGCTGCGAAGGTGAGGCCGACCTGTTCGTTGATGTGAACCTGGTTGACGCCAACGAGGTTGTACTCGACCGGATCCTCGGCCGTCATGATATTGGTGTCCGGCTTGTTGATCTTGGAGATCGCCGAATACAGAGTGTTGGTTTTGCCACTGCCCGTCGGGCCCGTCACGAGCACCATTCCGAAAGGCTTATGGATCGCCTTTTCGAATTTTTCCAGCGATTCCGGCTCGAAACCCAGATGCAGCATGTCCAGCATCAGATTGTCTCTGTCGAGGAGCCGTAAAACGATCTTTTCGCCAAACAACGTCGGCAATATTGAAACGCGAAAGTCCATCTCTTTTGTTCTATCGCCATGCAAGGTTCGGATTCGGATCCGCCCGTCTTGGGGGACACGCTTCTCGGATATGTTCAGCCGCGCCATGATCTTGATGCGTGATGTTAAGGCGTCTTTGAATCTCACCGGCGGGCTCATCACATTTTTGAGAACGCCGTCAATCCGGAATCGGATGCGCATTTCGCGCGCGAAGGGTTCAATATGCACGTCGCTGGCGCCGCTCCGAATCGAATCCGCAAGGATGAAATTAACTAACCGGATGATCGGAGCTTCCTCGGACTGAAGTTTGAGAGCCTCGATGTCGACTTCGGTGTTGTCTTCTCCGATTATTTGTACGTTGTCTGGACTGCCAGCCGTTTCAGGAAGATCGTCGAAGACTTTCCTCAGTTCCAGATCGATCGCCGGACCGTAGTGCTTCTCAATGGCTTCTCGAATCTGTGCTTCCCGAGCCAGCAGCGGCTCAATCCTGCAACCTGTCCGGAAGCGGAGTTCGTCGATGGCCACTACATCGCTGGGATCCGCCATCGCCACCCACAGGAGATTCCCGGTACTGCGCACCGGCATGACATGATGGCGGACCGCAAAATCGCGGGGCACCCGCAGGAGGATGTCGGCATTGATCTGGGCGGTCGATAGGTCAACGGACACGATATCGAACTGACGGGACAGGGCGTCATGGATTTCATCCTCGGTCACATAACCGAGCTTGATTAGGTAATTTCCAAGACGGCCACCCTTAACTCGCTGATAATTCAGGGCCTCATCGAGTTGCTCGCGTGTGACGAAGTTGCCCTTGAGCAGACAATCGCCCAGCCGGGTAGTCTTTGGCGACTGCGTCCCGTCACGGGTCCCCCCCACCGAAACAGCACTAGTAACTGAACGCAAGTCGGATCGTTTCATGTTCCTGAGGTCCTATCGGCATGTGAGCCGGAAAGCTTTAGCCCCCTGAACTTAGGCAAAAAATCGAGCCGCGGATGGCGGGGTTCCGCGGATGGGCCAATCCGCGTCACCCGCGGCTGAAGAACCTTGTTCGCCACGGACCCAACCTGGCCGGTCCGATGATAAATTGGGGCCGCTATGGCCTCGGTCGGTGCGTTAATCGATAAGTTATCGCAATCACCTCCAGCAAGCGTGGCGGAGGCCGGTGAGCAACTGCTGGAGGCCTTGTCCGGCGGCCAATTGTGCCGCGATGAATTTCTGAACGATCCACTCGCTTTGATCGGCCCTCCTTATTTCGCTTCGAGATATTTGACCCAAGTCGCGCTGCGTGCGCTGAAATTGGAGTACGAAACCCTCGATGAGGTTCAGGCGAATCTCAGCGCGCTTATCGAAAGAAACCCCCCAATCCTTGAACCGAGGCGGGAGAGTTTAGGGACCCGCGTGGTTTTGCCTGAAGCCAAAATCCTGGACCTGCGATATCCCGTGAGGCTTGAAGGCGAGATATGGGAGTCTTCGATTGAGGCTCTCGTTACATCCGGGGCGCTGCGCGATAAGGAAGTCCGAATCCGCATGCGATCGGACCAGAATCGAAGCGCATGCTTTCTGGTTCCGCACCTTTGGATCCATTCAACGATATCGGCATATAACCTCGTCCCGGCAGGCGATGGCGGGTTTGCAGCATGTGCGGAGACATTTCTCGTCATCGAACCTATGCGGCAGATCAATGCCACGTCCATCGCGCGCAGTCTGCATTGCACCAAGCCGCAGGTCGACCAAATCCGCCGGGGCAAAGGTGACGTCACGATTCCGACGCTGAAGGGCCATCTTGTGCATGCGCTGTTTGACCGCATGCTTGAAGAGGCCGCCGATGCGGAGGCTGCTTACCGCGATCTTCTTCCCGGCTTTCTGGTCCCACTGGCCTCGGTAACTGACGAATTCTTTAACGAAGAGGCATTTCATGCGGACGTGTTGCGGCACATTCATGCCCTGAAGGAATTCATCGATCGGAATCCTCAACTGCCCAAGCACACCCAGTTGGAACTGAAGCGATATTCCGCAACGATTGGCATTCAAGGGCGGATCGATGCCCTGTTCCGGGACGGAAACCGGCTCGATATTCTCGAGCTGAAGACAGGTTCGCGGATCCGGCCTGAGGACCATGCCCAGCTTTTCATCTATAGATTGCTGCTGTCGGACCTGATCCGGCGCTGGCAGCGCAGCGGCGCGCAGGTCGTAGAAATAACGAGCCGGCTACTGTCATCCATTGACGGAGCTTTCGCGCCGCTTCGCGTCACGACGGATTTCTACCAGGTCCTCGACGCGCGGAACAAGCTGATTGCCATGCAATATGCCCTCGGCCGGGATCGCCCTCACATCGCGCCCCGCTATGAGGGTTTCAACCAGGAGATCTGCGGCAGTTGCCCGTCCTGGACGAAAACGCGCTGCAAGGACGCCTCGGACGTTTTCGGGGATCGCCCGGATGGTTCGGAAACGGTGGAACTGGCATACTTCCGTCGATTTACCCGTTTAGTCCAACGCGAGCGTTGGTACGCGGACCAGGAAATGGCGGATCTTCTGGACGACAGCCGGTTGCAATTCCGAGTGAAGAATTTTCGCGCGATTTGCGGAGCCCGGATTGTGCCCGAATCGAGGCCTTTCACGTTTGAATTCGAGCAGAACACCTCGGACCTCGAGCCGGGTGACGGCGTGCTGATCCATGCGGGGCGGATTTCGAGCACGGCCACGTATCACGGGTATGTCCAAGAGATCGATACCGGCCGGATGCGTGTTGCCATTCCCCTGAAAAATGTGGATGCGCATGTTTTCTGCGGTCAGGATTGGATCGTGGACCGGTTTCCCCGCGACATGACGGCAGAGGCCAGCCACACGGCGCTCTACGACTTTCTTGTCGCGCCGATGGATGGGAAGAAGAAGCTCATCCTGGGAACCACGTGGGCATTGAAAACAACTGAAGGGAAAGCCGAAGTCCCCTCCTTGGACAAGGAGGGGTGGCTGCGCCCATCAAGAGAATGCGGCGAAGCCTCCTTAGCGGGCGCAGACGGGCATGAGCGGAGCCGGTTGTCCCAGACGCCCGTACAGCCAACGCCCTTCCTGAGTCAGGAGGGGTGCCGCGAAGCGGCGGGGTGGTTCCCCCAGCTCAATTCCAGCCAACAAGAAGCCATTGACCGCGCAGTTCACTGCGAGATCTTCCACCTGATCTGGGGCCCGCCTGGCACGGGAAAGACGAAGGTCATTCCAGAAATTGTCCGCCGCGTCGAA
>Ga0066710_100008284_pt1 | contig 10077 bp, 9 predicted proteins | sample GraSoiAngelo_159_FD_79666 | JGI IMG/M metagenome (GOLD analysis project Ga0066710, IMG submission 79666) | Grasslands soil microbial communities from the Angelo Coastal Reserve, California, USA - 14_1009_16_40cm | ecosystem: Environmental > Terrestrial > Soil > Grasslands | place: USA...
CCTGACCCTATCCGCGAATCGCGCGAGTGCCGTGGAAACACAACCCATACCAGGCCGGCGATCACGACGATCAGAATCGTTCCCCATATCAGGACCCACATAAGTACCATCGGATCACCGAATCGTCCTGCGTTCATCAAAGTGCCTTTCTATGGATAGTCTTTTTTACGCTTGGATGGCATCTGATGGCAATCGACCAAAAGACAAGTTCAAGACTAAAGAAGGGTATACCGACTTTCCGCCACCGGGTAGATTCCTACAGTATGCCCAAGATGTCCCAGCGGCCCGCCATCGTTCTGGTCTTTCTGACCGGCCTGGTGGCGGTCATTGCGGCCATCTTGTATTCGCAGGGTAGTGCGGACCTTTCGGCCCAAGACCGACAGCCCGTGGATTTCAGCCATGAACTCCATGCGGGGCAACTCGGCGTCAACTGCCTCTTCTGCCACCGGCATGCGACCGATTCCAAAACCGCGACGGTCCCGAGCGTCTCCCTCTGCATGTCGTGCCATCGCTCTTTGAACAGCAAGACCGCCAAGGCGGAGAAGCTTCTCGCATACTGGAATGAGCGCAAGCCGATCCCCTGGATGCGGCTACAGCGGATTCCCGACTTCGTGTACTTCACCCACGAAATGCACATGAAGGGCGGCCTACAGTGCGCCGATTGCCACGGGCAGGTGGACCGCATCCGAGAGACGCCGCGCGCGGCCACGTATGAAATGGGGTGGTGCCTGGCGTGTCATCGGGAGCGCCGCGCTTCCGTGGACTGCTGGACCTGTCACAAATAAAGGGCGCTCGATGGACCTGAGCCGTAGAGACCTCTTCAAATTTGCCGGTTTGACGGCCGCTGGCTCGGTGCTTCCCGGCTGCGAGAAAGAAGTCCACAATCTTGTGCCGTTCCTGTTGCCCGATGATGAGATCGTTCCGGGGATTGCCAATTGGTACGCTTCCACCTGCACCGAGTGCGATGCAGGCTGCGGCATTCTCGTTCGCGTGATGGAGGGGCGGGCCAAGAAGATCGAGGGAAATCCTCGCCACCCGATCAACCGTGGCAAGCTGTGTGCAAAAGGGCAGGCGGCTCTGCAAGGCCTCTACAATCCGGATCGCCTCCGGGGACCCCTCAAGCGCGACGGCACGCGCGGATCAGGAACGTTCCGGCCGATTACGTGGGAGCAAGGACTCGATGCCTGGGTCGAGCGACTCAGTACCAGCGGCAAGGCCTCCGCCATGATCAGTCGCCCGCTTGCGGGCACGCTCGGCGATCTCTTCACGCAATTCATGCGAGACACCGGCGGCCGATTGGTATTCTATGATTCCTCGGGCACTCCGGCGATTCGCCGCGCCATGCAAGCGAGTTTCGGGATCGACGCCCTTCCGCACTACGATCTAGCGGGTGTCGATTATCTCCTGTCGTTCGGCGCACCATTCCTGGAGCATTGGCTCTCGCCCGTCTCGTTCGGCATTGGGTACGGAGCGATGCGGCCGGGGCGCCCAGAGGTGCGGGGCCGTTTCGTCCAGATCGAGCCGCGCCTCTCGCTCACAGCGGCCAGCGCCGACCGGTGGACGCCGATCAGGCCCGGGACGGAAGGACTGCTGGCGCTGGGCATTGGTAAAATGCTTTTCGCTGAAAAGCGGTCTTCTGTTCCCAAAAACACGCGCCAGGCCTTCGAAAAGGCGTACGGTTCTCATTCGCTGGATCAGATCGCCGCCGCCACAGAAGTACCGCGCGATGAGATTTTGCGTATTGCACGCGAATTCTCCGGAGCGTCCGCCTCCCTGGCCATCGGCGGAGGCGCCGCCTCTTCCCAAACGAACGGCACCCCTACGCTCATGGCGGTCAATGCGCTCAATCTTCTTGCCGGCAATATGGGCAAACCCAGCGGACTCCGGTTCTTCCGATCATCCAGTTTCACCTCCGAGACCGTCCCCGTGGGAGAGGACGGCCTGCTGACGCTCGCGGACGAATTCCGGTCTGGACACCGTACGCTCCTGCACCTGTATGACGTCAATCCGTTCTTTTCGATGCCGCCCTCCACACGATTTGGCGAGCTGTTCGAACACGCGGAGTTTGTCGTCAGCTTCAGTTCCTTCATGGACGAATCCACGGCCATGGCCGATCTGATCCTGCCGAGCCATGTGTCTCTGGAGACATGGGATGATCACCCTCAGACCGGTCTCACCGATACGGAGACGATTGGCCTTGCGCAGCCTGTCGTGACCCCGCTCTACGACACCCGACCAGTCGGTGACCTGCTCCTCCAAGCCGCAAAGCGCTTGGATGGCAGCCCTTCCTCGCACCTACCGTGGGACGATTTCAAGACAATGCTCGAAGTCCGCTGGAAGGCATGGTTCGAGCGAACGCGTGCGGGCGTCCCCTTTGAGACGGCGTGGATCGAGGCCCTTCAACGAGGGGGCTGGTGGCGGGAGGACGCAGGGACCTTGAAGGTCCGGACGACCGTGGCGCCGCCGCCATACACTCCACCCGTCCTTCAAGGAGAGAGTGCTGACTTCCCGTTCTACTTTTATCCGTTCCCCTCGATGGCGCTCGGCGACGGCCGGGGAGCCAATCGGCCGTGGCTCCAGGAGCTGCCGGACACCTTGACGACGGTCGCGTGGGGCAGCTGGGTGGAGATCAATCCCCAAACGGCGCAGAGCCTGGGGCTGCGTCAGGGCGAGCTCGTCCGCGTCGTGTCCCCCTTCGGCGCCGTGGAAGCGCCCGTCGTCTTCTTTCCCGGAATTCGTCCCGATTTGATTGCCATGCCGATCGGCCAGGGGCACACGAGCTTCGGCCGCTATGCGCGCGGCCGGGGCGCGAATCCGCTTTCGATCCTGGGCCCGGCGGTGGATGAAGCATCCGGCTGTCTGGCGGCCGGCGCCACGCGCGTACGCGTTGAACGGACCGGAAAAACCGGCACGCTCGTGATGCTCGACCAGTCCGGGCGAGCGATGCCAAAAGCAAGACTCTGATGGAACTGCCCGAGCATAAGGAAGCGGCCGAGAGCGCCATTGGCAAACCGTACAAATGGGAGATGGTGATCGACCTCGACCGCTGCACCGGCTGCGAGGCGTGCGTCGTGGCCTGCCATGCGGAGAACAACATCCGCATCTCCGGCGAAGAGGAAACGGCGCAGGGACGTGCGATCAGTTGGATCCGGATCGAACGCTACTGGGAAGGGGACTACCCGAACGCGAAGGTCAAGTTCGTGCCGGTCCTCTGCCAGCATTGCGGCAATGCCCCGTGTGAACCGGTCTGTCCGGTCTACGCCTCGTACCACACGCCGGACGGCCTGAACGCGCAGGTGTACAACCGGTGCATCGGCGTCCGGTATTGCGGCAACAACTGTCCCTACGTCGCGCGACAGTTCAACTGGTTCGATCCGGTGTGGGACGAGCCCCTGGCCGAGCAGCTCAACCCCGACGTCACCGTCCGCCAGAATGGCATCATGGAGAAATGCACGTTCTGCGTCCAGCGCATCCGCCAGGCGAAGGAAACGGCGCACGGTGAAGGACGACGGGTCGCGGACGGAGAGGTAACGCCAGCCTGTGTGCAGTCCTGCCCGGCGTCGGCGCTGGTGTTCGGCGACCGGAACGATCCCAACAGCCGCGTGTCCAGGTTGGCCCGGAACGACCGGGGATTTCACTTATTGGAGGACCTGGGCACGCATCCGGCGATCACTTACTTAAAACGGTTGGCGTGATGGAATCGGCGGCAAACTCTTCGGGCAAGTTTCCTCGCATCAATCGCGATCTGGTGGCGCCGCTGCTGACGACCGGGCGACCCTACTTTCTGCTCGTCGGCCTCTTGGCCTGCATCGTGGCGGTCGGCGCGGGAGCCTGGATCTATCAAATCGAAACCGGGATCGGACAAACGAATCTGCACCCGCCAATTTTTTGGGGGATCTATATCGCGTCGTTCGTCTACTGGATCGGCGTCAGCCATTCCGGCACCTTCATTTCCGGCGCGTTACGCATCGCCGGCGCCGAATGGCGAAGACCGATCACCCGCATCGCCGAACTCATGACGCTGATCACGATCATTGTGGCCTCGATTTTTATCTTCGTTCATTTGGGCCGATCCTGGCGGTGGTATTATCTCCTGCCCTATCCGAACCAGCGCACCATCTGGCCGGATTTCCGCTCCCCCCTGTTGTGGGATGCGACCGCGATTTTCACCTATGCCATTTCGAGCACGATCTATTTGTATCTCCCCTTGATTCCGGACTTCGCCTTGATGCGCGATCGTATCGGAGGGTGGCGACAGCCGCTGTATCGGTTCCTCGCCATCGGCTGGCAGGGGAGCCAAAGACAGTGGCGGGCCTTGAAGATGGCGATTCGCATCATCACGCCGCTGATCTTCATGATCGCCGTGTCGGTGCATTCTATCGTAGGATTCGACTTCGCGATGGCGCTCGTCCCGATGTGGCACTCATCCGTGTTCGCGCCGTATTTTGTGGCCGGCGCGGTCCACTCCGGCCTCGCCATGGTGGTGGTCGGCATGTATTTCCTGCGGAGGGCCTATCGTCTGGAGGACTACGTGCGCCCGGCGCATTTCGACAAGGTCGGAAAGTTGATGGTGGCGGTTACCTTGACCTGGGGATACCTGTACTTCTGCGACAAGATGACCGCCTGGTACGGGATGATTCCGGCCGAGATGGTCCCGTTGATGTCGCAGATGACCGGCCCCTATGCGCTGCCCCAATGGATTATGGTCTCGTGCAATTTCATCATTCCCATGCTGACTCTCACGCAGCCCGCCTTCCGGCGCTGGCCGATAGGGATGATGGTCGTCGGGATTCTCATCAACATCGGGATGTACATCGAACGGGTCCTGATCATCGTCCCTCCGCTGGCCCAACCCCGCCTCTCCTACAATTGGTCCAGTTATTTCTCGTCAGGGGTGGATTTCACGATTGAGCTGTGTCTCTTGGCCCTCGGCGTGCTGCTCTATGCATTGCTGGCGAAGTTCGTGCCGGTCATTTCGATCGGGGAGGAAAAGGAAGGGAGGCACTATGACCGACAGCCGGAACACCGGTGAGACGGTCTTCGGACTCTTTCCCATGACGGCGCCGCTGGACCGCGTGATGCAGGAGGTTCGACAGCAGGGCTTTGCCGATGAGGACATCGAGGTGCGCTCGCCGATCCCACTCGCGGAGACGCTCTCGGGCGGGCCCGAACGGATCGGGCTGGTGCCGCTCGCCGTGATCGCCGGGGCGGTCGGAATTGGCGTCGGCATTTTCTTTGCCGCCGGGACGGCCGTCTTTTATCCCTTGCTGACGGGAGGCAAGCCGATCGTCGGCTACCCGATTGTCGGCATCGTGTCGTACGAAACGATGATGCTCGTCGCCATTGCCACGACGTTTATCGCGATGCTGATCAAAGTGCTGTCCGCGCCTCGCCTGCCGAGCGTGGAAGATGCTCGCATAGAAGAAGGGCTCGTCGGGCTGATCATACGGGCGCATCCAGAAGATCCGCGTATTGGATTCATCAAACAGCTCCTCCGCGACGCCGGCGCCCAAGAGGTGGGCACATCGTGACGGTACCGGCATACTTTGCAGCGCTCCGAAGGATCATGGTGGCGGTCTGCCTGCTCGGACTGCCGGCCTGCTCGAAGGACATGCAAGAACAGCCGTCGTTTGGACCACAGGAAGCGCCGCGGAAGCATTCGCCGCCGGGCAGCGTGCCGATTCAGAGCCGGGCCGTCCTCACCGAGCCGCCGGCGCGCACCCCGGACATTCTGAACGAGGGGGCTCGCTTGTTTGCCATCAATTGCGCGCATTGCCATGGGCCCTCGGGCCATGGCGACGGTCCCGTGGCGGGCGAGCTCTCCGAGCTGCCGGCGAACCTACAAGCGCCGGCCGTGCAAAAGCATCCGGCCTCGACCCTCTATGAGATCGTGACCGACGGCAAAGAAGCGATGCCCGGCTTCAAGGGTGAACTCTCGGCCAAGGAACGCTGGGCGGTCGCGTACTTCGTCAAATCTCTCCCCGTCGCGACGGCAACGGCCGAGAAACGCCCATGACCAACCCCGACCTTCAACTGGCGCCGATCCATTTTCCAGTGGTCGGCAACAGCGTGATCGTCGGCATCGTCAGCCTGCTCCACATCGCGCTGGCCAGCCTCTCGGTCGGGTTCATGCTGCTGGCACCGATCTTCGAGGCGATGGGCCGCACCAACCCGCTCTATACGGCATTGGCCCGCGGCATCACCAGGTTCACCCTAATCGTCTTCAGCGCCAGCGCGGTGCTGGCCGTCATCATGGTGGAGCTGTTCATCGGATTGTTTCCGGTGACCACGATGTGGATCTGGAACCAGTTCCGCCATTTGCTGTACTTGGGCGTAGCCGCTTTCTTTCTTCAGCTCTTCGCGCTGTATCCCTACTATCATTATTGGGAGGCCATTCGGCGGCACAGCGTGCGACTACATCTTCTGATGGGCATCATGGCGGCAGCACTGATCCTGATCTGGGTGATCGTGCTGGACGGCATGGGCTCCTACATGCTCACGCCGACGGACCGGCCCGGACGTTGGCCCGATCCATTGAACCCCACCTGGCTGCCGCTGGCGCTCCATCGACTCATCGGTGATTTTGTGATCGCGGGCTACGGCCTTGCCGGCTATGCCGCCTGGAGACTTGGGCGATGGGAACGGAGATCGCCGGAGACGCCGAATGGCACCGACCCAAGTGCAGCCTACTTCGGTCATGTGCTGAAGACTGGATTTGCCGTCGGCCTCATCGGCCTGCTGCTCCAGCCCGTGACCGGTCTACTGTACGCTCACCACATTCAACGTGCGGCGCCGGACGCCTATGCCAACCTCCTGCACGGCCGCTATCAGATCCTGCTGTACCTGCAATTCACCCTGCTCGGCCTGCTGTTTATCGGCAGTCATGTGTGGATCAAAACGGCCCAAGGCGTGCCGCGTCTCGCATGGAGGGATCTCCCGCTTGTGCTCAGCGTTCTCCTGATGATCGCGACCGCCGGGTATCCCATCCTGCGGCGTGGGTTCACGTTCCTGGCGGTCGCGCTGACAATTTGGCAGCTCCTATCCTCCATGGAAGCCACATCACAGAATAACGTTGCGTTCGCTCGTCCCACTGTGCGGAGGCTCTCCATCGGGCTGGGCGTCGTATCACTGCTGATGTACCTCGCGATGGGTACGATCCGCGAAACCGCACGCCATCCGGACACCGTGCAGGGCATAATTTCGCTGCAGGATGAGGTGTTGCGGCACCGATGATGGTCGAGCCGCTACAGATTCCGATGCTTGGCGGCCGGATTGCCATCGCCGCCGTCGCGCTGACGCACGCGCTGTTCGCCACTTTCATTGTCGGCTCGTCGGTGATCGGCGCCGTGACGGAAACCGTGGGCTATGCCACCGGCCGGGCGCGATACGAGCGGCTCTCGCGTCTGATCGCGTTCCTGCTGGTCCTATCCACTGCGACCGTCTCCTTCATGGGCATCACGCTGGTGTTCGCGCTGAACATCTACTGGCCGCATTTCTGGAGCACGCTGTTTCGCATCATGTTCTGGCCCCTCTTGCTGGAGGCCTTCCTGTTCCTGGGCGAGGCAGTGTTTGCCTACGCCTGGTACTACTCCTGGGAGTGGGGGACGGGAAACCGCAAGCGCCTTCATCTGATCTTGGGGTGGCTGACTGCGGCGTGCGCGCTGATTGCGATGGTGATCATCGACAGCGTCGCCTCATTCATGCTGACGCCGACGGCGCTCGCCCACCCGCGGGACCGGCTCTTCAACCGCACCATGATGCATCTCGACCTGCATCGCATCTTCGGCAACCTCACCTGGGCGGGGTTCGGGCTGGCCGGCCTCTGCGCCATCGGATGGCTGCGGTCGAAGGAGACGACGGACCGGCTCTTCTTTCAATGGGCGGGGTCGTATGCCTTCATGATCGGCTTCGGCGCCTTGTTGGTCATGCCGATCATCGGCTATCAGTACCTGCTGCAACTGCGCTACACCCAGCCGCAGACGTTCCAGACCTTGATGCTGGGCGAGCGGTCCTGGCTGTTCGACCTGGTGGCGCTGCTGTTCGGTCTGTTGATCGTGTTCGCCTCCGGGTATGTCCTGCATTATGTCCGCGGACGCACTCGCCCCGCGGACGCGTTCGACTCCTTCCTGCCCTTTTCGCTGGCAGTCGTGATCCTGGCGGCCCTGGTCCTGCCGCTGCCGTACCACCTCCAGCACATTCCCGGCATGCACTGGCTGACCGACCGGGAAATCAACCCGCTGGGAAAGATGCAGCCGAACAAATATCTGGCGCTGGCGGCGTTGGTGACCTTCGGGGCGGCCAATTTCATCGTTTTTCTTCGGTCCTACGTGACCGCGTCGAAATCGCAAGGTGCCGATCGCAGTGAACGCGCCGCGCCGATCTTGCTCATCGCGCTCGCGGTCTGCTCGATCCTGATCATGCTCGGCATGGGCTGGGTGCGCGAAACCGCCCGCGCCTCCAACGGCTACCTGATCTACGGCAAGATGAGACTTTCCGATGAACGATCCACGTATGAAGCGCCACGATGAAAACTCGGTATAGAACAGAACCTTAGACAGATTGTTTATCGTGCCAGGTAAGATTCATTGGGAATTTACCGGGCGGCCTAATTTGCTTTTCGAAAATTGGGCTTAGGACTTTTCGCCGGAACCTTTTTAAGCGCCGAGCCCTTGTGCATCGCCAGATGCTCCGTCATCTCGCTCTTGATGAGATACTGAGGCTCGTCCTTCGACGCGCGGACAATGTATCCCTTGAACGTGACGGGGGAGGTGATGCGTTTCTTGATCGTTCCCCGGACTCGGCCTGCTTCCGAGTTCCACGCAACGTGATCTCCGACTTTGAAGTTGTATGCCATCAGCGATTTCCACCTCCATCCAATTAAAGTTGTCCAGATCGGTACTGACGATCAATTCCCTCTCGGTCGTATACGATACCATTGTCCAATAGATTACCCCGAGCAATCATCCCACACTGAGAGACGCCCCAGTGATTCAAAGGGAGCTTGAGCCTTGTTACACCCATTGGAGGGTGATGCACCGGATAGAAGCTCAGCGGGTCGCAGCAGTTCCTGTGCCAACCGACTAACACCTTCGAGTGGCACGTTTGGCGTGAGACGTCGATCCGACGCCTTCGATAATGAACGATCCTTGCTCTAGTCCGTATAATGAGACAGATGAACTATCAACAACTCGAACATCGCGCTCTAAAGGTACGAGATCATAATGGAGGACAATACCGTGGGAAACGTTTGTGTCAGACGTGTCTCATGGAGAAGGCGGGAATTACTTCTGCCGAGGAACAGGTGGCGTTCGACGCAATTTGGTACAGCGCGAATTGGCTGAAGTCCCAGGAATGGGGAATCTGTGATGCGTGCGGTGAAAAGAAAGAAGTTATGACCTTGCCTGTCAAACATTGATTAGGACGGGTGACGGAAATCGTTAGTTCTTGGTTCGGAAGCCTTCGTTCGAGGTTCTCGACGCGGCGGGTGGAACTGGGCGTAGGATGTTGGGAGGAGCCGTTTAAATGCGGCTCCTCCCGGCGACAGCCGGGTCTAGCCACCGGTCGGGCCGCGAGGTTTGAAGCATGAATGACGTATATCTTAAATTTAAGATGCATGTTTCACATCGTCCATGCCACTTTGGGAGCAAACAAAACCTGTAAGCCTCTGACCTGCCTATCGATTTGGCCGCAGGTGATGCTTCAGCGTGAAATGCAAGGCGTTTTAGTGAACGACAGAGGAACTCGGTCGTTATTTCAGCATGCGGAGCGCGCAGATGATTGCCAATTTTGTGACGGGTTCAATAGCATAACACCGGCCTGCTCGCTTGTCAGGGGGGAACATTCCCCTACTTAACAACTATTCTCCCGCCTTCCCCTTGCCGACTTCTCAGGCCGCGTCGTTGGCATCATTGCTGACGGCGAATACGATCATTGTTCTGCACAATGGCCGAGGGGTCATAGGCCGGGCTGAAATCATGTTCGAAAAACTTCCTATAAAACCAAGTGGTTGCGCACCGGATAAAGATCGACTTAAGTCGAATAGACCATATAAAACACTAGGCGTAAGTTAGTTGTATC
>Ga0066710_100008285_pt1 | contig 10076 bp, 10 predicted proteins | sample GraSoiAngelo_159_FD_79666 | JGI IMG/M metagenome (GOLD analysis project Ga0066710, IMG submission 79666) | Grasslands soil microbial communities from the Angelo Coastal Reserve, California, USA - 14_1009_16_40cm | ecosystem: Environmental > Terrestrial > Soil > Grasslands | place: USA...
CTTCGTACAGGCCCCGTCGGAGGGCGAAAAGGCAGCCGCTCGCACCGACGATCGAGCCCGCCCGGGTCTCCAGCGACCGCACCCACATTTCGTAGCCGACGTACCGCGACTCCGCGTAATTCGCTTTCCCTGCCAGGTCACCGACGCTTACGTCCCGGCCGGAGGCGAGCCCGACTTCCGGATCCTGGAAGACCCGAATCAGCGCCTTGAGCGAGCCCGGGAGGATCCGGGTGGACGCGTCAGTGTTGACGATGATGGGGTCGCGGACCTCGGCGCTCGCGGCGTTTTCTGCGGCGGTTTTTCCGCTGCGCGCCGGCAATCGCAATAGACGCACGCCCTGGTCGTGGTAGCGGCGGACGATCTCGTCGGTGCGGTCGGTCGAGGCGTCCGAGACGACCAGGATGCGCAGCAGCTCCCGGGGATAGTCGAGGGCGAGAAGGTTCTCGATCGTCCGACTGATGACCCGTTCCTCGTTGAACACCGGCAGCGTGATCGTTACCTCGGGCCACTCGGCCGGCTCGCCCTCGGGCAGACGGTGGTCACGGAGCGTCGCCAGGACCCACATGATGGCGGGATAGCCGATGAAGGCGTAAAGCAGCAGCACGACCGGGATCGAGACGAGAATCAGACCCAGTGCAGTCATGGACGCGGGGACCTCGTAGCAGTTCCCCGGGCGAGGTCCCGATAGACGGCCTCATACCGATCCAGCCACGGCTCCACGGCGTAGGCGCTCTCCAGTCGGGTCCTGGCTGCAGCGGCTCTCTCCCTGGCCGCCTCGGGCTGGAGCCGGATGCTCTCCAGGGCCCGCGCCAGCAGTTCCGGGTGCTCGGGCGGCACCAGAAGAGCCTCCCGTTCGGTCACCACATCAGGAACGCCCCCGACCGCCGTTGCAACCACGGGCACACCGGCGGCCATCGCCTCCAGAAGCACGATGGGAGTGCCCTCGGTGCGCGAGCTTAACACCACGGCGTCGAAGGCCCGGAGGACCCTCCCCGCGGACGGGATGACACCATGCCACCGCAGCCGGGCCGGGTCACTCAACCCTCCGGCTCCTTCGCGGAGGGGTGCTTCGAGCGGCCCGGCCCCGAGAATGGATCCATTCCATTCGGGGGCTAGCGTCAGCGCGTCGCGAAACAGGTCGGGTCCCTTCTCGCGAGAGAGGCGGCCCACCCATCCGGCCACCAGCGCGTCCGGTGCGAGACCCAGCGCCCGCCGCGCATCCGCCCGGCTGAGCGGCGCGCAGGATTCGCGGTAGGCATTGGGGATGAGGTGCAATCTCGGGGCAGGCACCCCCCGTGCGACCAGGAGTCGGGCGAGAGGGAGCGACACGGCCACCACCGCGTCGAAGCGCGCCAGAGCGCGGGTGTCACACCACTCGTAGAACCGGTTTTTCCAACCTCCCCCGGTGAAGCCGTGGGCGGTCGAGCCGATGGGAGCCCCGGCGGCGCGTGCGGCACGCAGCGAGACGAGATCGGCATGATATCCGTGGCTGTGCGCAATCGCTCCGGACCGGCGAGCCAGCTCGGCTGTGAGCCGCTTGACTTCGACGCGATAGCTTTTCGGAGGGACCCGGATCTCGACCACCTCGACGCCGGATGCCGACAGCGTCGCGAGCGCTTCCCAACGCCCTCCCGGCTCCAGCAGAGCCAGGACGCAGGCGTCGTGGCCGCGCTGGGCCATACCTGCGGCGAGCGCGGTGACGACCGACTCCAGGCCTCCGAAGTTCACCGGGGCCAGGATATAACACAGGCGCAGAGAGTGCTCAGCGGTCACGGAGAGAACGGCAGACCAGAGGCACACCTTTCCGAGGCTCGCCGTCGTCCCATTCCGTTACCCTGTGCCAGACGGAGGTCGTCAAGCTATTCCGGCCGGCCGGAGGCTGCAAGCCTCGGAGAGTCCTCCAGCGCCATATTATTCAGCCGGGCAGCGGATGCCCCTGCCTCCCGCTCGAGCCAGGAGAGCGCCAATGCATTCACACCGGCACGTGGCATGGCCGTGAGGCCTCGACGGTGAACGCCTCGGTCATCCTGTGCACCCACAACCGGGCGACGCTGCTCCGACGGGCGCTCGAGAGCCTGGCGGATCTCGATGTGCCCTCCGGATTGGCTTGGGAGCTGCTCGTAGTGGACAACAACTCCACGGACGATACCCGGGCGATCGTCGAGCAGGAGCGGGCCGAGGCTCGCTTGCCTTGCCGCTACCTGTATGAGCCAAGTCAGGGAAAGTCCTTCGCACTGAACACGGGGATCGCCCGGGCGCTCGGGCAGGTGCTGGTTTTCACGGACGATGACGTGACGTTAGATCGCGGCTGGTTGCGCGCCCTGCTCGCCGCCTTCGACGCCCCCGACTGCGCCAGCGTGGGCGGACAAATCGTCCCGGTGTGGCCCGCGCCGCCCCCGCGCTGGTACAGTGCGACCGGACCCTACCGGCTGCTGCCGGCGGTCGTGGCATACCAATTCGACGCCTCGGGTCCGGTGACCAGGCCGCCGTACGGAGCCAACATGGCCTATCGGCGTGAAATGTTCGAGCGCTACGGCAGCTTTCGCACCGACATTGGTCCTCGCGCACGGCAAATGATCCGGGGCGAAGACTCCGAGTTCGGGCTGCGGGTGCTGGCCGGAGGCGAGCGGGTCATCTACGTCCCGAGCGCCATCGTTCATCACCGCGTCGAGCCCGAACGGATGAAGCTGCGCTACTTCGAGCAGTACTACTACGGGGAAGGGCGCATGGAGGCGCGGGTCTTCCCCGTCCCTCCAGGCACCATCCGTTGGCTCGGTATTCCGCGCTACTGCTACCGGGATTTCGTGGAGCACCTGTTCCGGTGGTGGACCTCGCTGAATCCGCGTGCGCGCGCCTTCCACCGGCTTTCGAGCTGGAGAGTGCTGGGGAACATTTTCGAGGCGTGGAAGCTGGGCCGTCAGTAAGCCTCGCCGATTCCCTCCGCCTCACCCCCTCGTCGCCGGAGTCGTCTCAGGAGGGCGTTGCCCGGCCGGCCCAGGAGGCACCTGAGGCCTTTCACCAGGACAGCGCGCTTCTTGCGACTCCCGACCCAGGATCTTCGATACCAGGTCAGGGCCTGCGCGAACTCCGACCTCGCGAAGCGGGCATCCGCCTCCGCCTGGTAGTACCGGGAGAGCGCCGTTTGCCGGAGCGCGATCTCCCTCGGGGTTTTCGGGTCGGCGAAATGGTGGTCAATCAGCCGCCGGGTCTGCTCCAGTCCCCCAAGCCAGTCGGTGCTCAACGAGTCGGGATGCTTGCGATAGCGGTAGAGGGCGTCGTCCACGTAGGCGACCGGCCCAACCCTGGCCAGCTTGATCCGAAGGTCGAGGTTCTCGGCCTGGTGAAGCCGCGCGTCGAAGAGCCCGACCCGAAGCAGCTTCTCCCGAGTGGCCATGATCGTCGGCCCCAGAATCCGATTGTCTTCGGTCCAGAGCTTCTCGTAGATGTCCCCCTGAAAACGCGGGTCGGGCCGCACCGTCCCCAGCGAGCGACCCGACGAATCGATGATTTCGTAGCCGGTATACACGAACGAGAGGTCGGCATTCGCCCGAAGAGCCTCGACCTGTCGCTCCAGTTTCCGCGGATGCCAGAGGTCGTCACTGTCGATGAAGGCGACCAACCTCCCGGTCGAGACCGTGATCCCCCGGTTGCGCGCCGCGGCGACGCCCGAGTTCGGCTGGAAGACCGGCCTGATCTTCTGGGGCAATCTGATGCGATAGCGCTCGATAATGGCAGGTGTCGAATCGGACGAACCGTCGTCCACCACGACCAATTCCCAGTCGGCGAAGGTCTGGTTCAGCACCGATTCGATCGAGTCGGCCAGGTACTGCTCGCGATTGAAGACCGGCAGGATGACCGAAACCGTGGGGTCCGCCATGGCTGCCCCGGTCGTCAACCGACGCTCGGCGGCACGTATTCCCCGGGAGCTGCGGCGAACGCTTCCAATTGTTTCAGGACAGCTCTCATCCGCTCCGCTCGGCCGGGGTGATCGTGACACAGATTCACGTGCCACAGCAGATGATGGACGAGGAGCCCGCGGACGTAACCGGCGAGGGCGGGTCGCCGGCCGAGCGCGGCCGCGGTGCAAGTCCGCACCTCCTCCGCCAACGGCCTCCCCGTCCCGTCGGCGGGTGACAGCTCGTGAACCGAGAGCGCCAGGCCAAACTGATCGTGCAGGGGCATGGCGGTCAAGCCGAACTCGTCAAAATCGAAGATGCGCACATCGGGCCCGGCGACCATGAGGTTATTGGCGCAGAAATCGCCGTGCTGCCAGTGACAGAAGATTTCGCCCAGCTCGGCGAGGTGCTGGATACACGACTCCGCGAACCGAAGCGCCCCCGCGGAAAGGCTGACGTCATACTGCGTGCAGAGGTCGAGCTGACGTCGCAGCTCGGCCGACGGTGAGATTTGGGTGTGCCAGGCTGGGATGGCGTCGATGGCGGCGTGAAGCGCGCGCAGCACGTCAAGTGCCCGCGCGTAGACCCGTCGCCGGTCGTCGCGGTGCAGCGAGCCGGCCAGCGAGACCCAAGGCAGCCCCGGGAAGGCCGACTGGATCTGAACAAAACGGCCGTCGGACAACCGGCCGATGGCGAGGGATTGAGCGGTCAACCTCGGAATCGTTTGATAGAGTCGCGTGAGGACGTCGTGAAGTCGCCTCACCTCCTTCTCACTGCTCACCGTGACGACGAACTCGGGCTCCCGCGCCCCTTGGCGAAACGCGAGGAAGACCAGCTTCCCATGGTGTACGGCAACGAAGCTCAAGCGCCCCTGGACAGGGCGTGTGGGGAGGAGCCGCTGGATCAGCTCCTGAAGCTCGAGGATCAAGGCTTTCGCCCGACGATCAGGAGAGCGGTCACCGACGGATGACAGCCGGCCCAACGGCGGAGGCCTTTCGAGAGGATCGCGAAGGGCCAGGGCCACGAGCGCGGCAACAGCGCCCGCTCGGCATACCGTTCGGCTGCGGAGCCGAGCTCGTAGGCAAGGTCCGGCTTGGCAAGGTCGGGGCAGAGTCCGAACCGCCGAATGTCGATCGTTCCGGCCGACGTGAGCCGGCGGCGGAACGCGGCAGTGCGGAACCGAAGGGAGAGCAGCGCGGGAAGCCGGGCGCGACGGGAGGACGCGTCGAGTCGCAGGGCGACGGCCAGATGTCCGCCGGACGGTAGAGCGTCGAACGCCTTCTCGTACTCCCGCGGCCCACAGAGTGCCTCCAGGACGATCAGGCACGCCGGGTCCGAGACGAACAGCGTCGGCGTCGACCTGCGACGCGCCATCGGGGTCGACCGGCTGGAGTCCGGACCGGCAGCAGGTCCGGCAGGTCCATCGGGCGGAGAGCTGTTCATCGATGGGCGCAGAACGACCCGGCCCGCCTCACCGCGACGCGCGGCTCGCCGGCCGTGGGTGGTCCGAGTCGGACGGAACCCGGCTTGGTGAGACTTGATCCCAAAGGAGACGAAGTCCAGCTAGGGTCGCGAGAGAGCTCCCACAGGCTATTGTAACAAGTTCCACCGCCGAGTGTCCACTCGCCCCCAGTTTGCCAACGTTTCACGGTCCTGCGCTCCTCCCCCGCGCAACGCGGTACTGCCGTTGGCGGGCTGCGTGGAGGTGGACGATGATCTCCCCGACCAGTCCGAGCGCAATGGCCTGCACGCCGAGCACCAGAAGCAGCACGCCGAGGAGCAGCAGGGGCCGGTCGGCGATTCCGCGCCCGGCGACCCGCTGGACGAGAAGCACGGCAAGGATTCCCCCCCCGGCGAGCGAAAGCAGGCTGCCCACCAGGCCGAAGAATCGAAGCGGTCTCTGGGTGAACCGGAGCAGAAAGTAGAGGCCGAGCAGGTCGAGCGCCCGGCGCAGATAGACACCCGGTCCGTACACCCGGGCACCTGCATCCCGGGGATGCTGGGCGCAGTCCAGCTCCAATACCTGATACCCATCCCGCGCCGCGAGCACCGGAAGAAACCGGTACAGGTCCCCGTAGAGGGGCAGCTCCTCCAGGACCTCCCTTCGAACGGCCCGCACACCCGACGCGAAGTCGTGGAGTGGGGCGCCTGAAACCCGCGCCACGAGCGCATGGAAGAGTTGGCCCTGGAGCCGATTCACCCAGGGGTCCTTGCGGGGCCAACGCCTCGCCACCACGAGGTCGGCGTGGTCGAGCGCGCGGACCAGCGCGGGCAGCGCGCCGGCCTCGATACGGCGATAGGCCGACAGAATGAGCAGCAACGGCGCGCGGCAGTGCGGCAGGGCCATCCGAACCAGCCCCGTCTCTCCCAGGCTTTGCGCCGCGACCAGCACCCGGACGGGGGCCTCTCCGTTCTCCCCTTGCCGGACCTCCTCGGCCAGGTGCCGAAGCCAGGGCTCGACAGCGAACACCCACTCCACCGAGGCTCCCGACGCCTTCAGTGGCGGGAGGTACTCCCGGTATAGCTCCGCCAGGGGCTCCGGGCGCTCGCTGACGAGGACCAGGACCGTGAGATCCGGCCGAGCGGTCTCAGGGACCTCCGGGGAGAACGGGGTGGGGGCCTCCCGGTGTGCACCGGTCACTTCACGAGCGCTGCGCAAGGGGCCCGAGCTCCGGCTGCTCGGCCCGAGCCTCCTCGAGCGCGGTCTCCGCGATCAGGCCGAGCATGATGAGATAGCAGCTCAGGGCGAGCCAGAGGCACGCGGCCGCCGGCAGGACGAGCGCGTTGGCCTTGGAGGAATCGAAGCCGGCCATCGAGACCGCGGCCGCGCCGGCGAAGAGCACGCCGACGACGGCGGCCAGGACCGCGCCGGAGCCGAACAGCAGCAACGGACGCTCGCGGAACGAGCGAATCATCCTGATCGTCAGGAGGTCGGCGAGGACTTTCCCCACCCGCGACAGCCCATACTTGCTGCGGCCGTGCTGACGAGGATGGTGGCGGACTTCCAGCTCCACGATCCGGGCGCCTGCCGTGGCGGCCGCTACCGTCGGGATGAAGCGATGAAGGTCGGAATAGAGCGCGAGTCGGTCGATGAGCTCCCGCCGGTATGCCTTGAGTGAACACCCCGTGTCCCGGATGGGGACCCCCGTGATCCACCGCAGGACGCGATTCGCCACCCACGACGGCAGCTTGCGCGTGAGCCAGGCATCCTCGCGTCTGGTCCGATACCCCGCGACGAGATCATACCCTTCCTCGAGTTTGGCCAGCAGCGCGGGAATGTCGGCCGGATCATTCTGCTGGTCACCGTCCATGCTGATCACGACCCGCCCCAGCGCATGGTCGAACCCGGCCTGGAGCGCGGCCGTTTGCCCGTAATTCCGGGCCAGGGTGATCAGGCGGATTCGCTGGTCGGTTGCGGCCTGGGCGAGAACCGCCGCGGCAGTTCCGTCGCCGCTGCCGTCGTCGACGAAGAGGAGCTCCCACGCCGGCTCCTCCCGCAACGCCTGCCGCACCCCCTCTACCAGGGGAGCGACATTGGCCTCCTCATTCAGGACGGGGATGACGATCGAGAGTGCCGGCGCGTCGGTCATTCCGCTCCCCTAGCAGCTGAGGTGCCTCGCCCCGGCGGAGTCACCCCGGCACTGGGTGGCCGCCCCGCCGAGCGAACTCCCCGCTCAGAAGATCGTGTAGATGAACGGCGCCAGCACCGATCCCTTCGCCAACACCAGGAGCAGCCTCACCAGGAGAAGTACGATCAGGATCGGCAGCAGCCACCACTTCTTCCGGATCCGCAGGAACGCCCAGAGCTGTCCCACTACGCTCGCACTCGCCATCGTCCCGCTCCTTCAGAACTGAGTCGTGAGATCGCTGCGGCCACCCGAAGGCGGCGCCATCCAGTAACTGCCATCCTTCGCGGCGTGCCGCATCGGATTCCCGCCGAAGAGCCGGCGTGCCACTCCGATCGGCGTCATCACCAGAAAGTAAACCACCCCGAGAAAGATCGGCGTGGTGACTTTCGATAGGGCATGCGCGAGGCCCATCCAGGCTCGGTAGACCGGCCCCAACCGGCCCGGGACCAGAACCCCGGCGAGCAGCAGCAGCACGCCCACCCCGCCCAGCACCCGCGGCGGCCAGTAGTGCCCGCGCCACAACGAGACGCCCGCGAACACTACGAAGACCCCGCCGACCGGAAACGCGAACCGGCGTCCCTCGCGGGGCGTCAATCGAGCTGGAATTCCTTCTGCCATTCGCTGGTCTCCGACCACGCCGGCTGTTCGGCCTTGTGCAGCAGATAGGGCCCCAGCACCAGCGCGTCAATGTGGGTGCGCATGAAACAGGTGTACGCGTCGCGAGGGGTACACACGATCGGCTCGCCCCGCACGTTGAACGACGTGTTGATCAGGACCCCGCACCCGGTCTGGCGGTCGAACTCCCGGATCAGGTCATAGTAGTCCGGGCTGATGTCCCGCTCCACCGTTTGCACCCGCGCCGAGTAATCAATGTGGGTCACCGCCGGAATGTCGGAGCGCACCACGTTGAGCTGCTCGATCCCCCACAGGCCCTGGTGGTCCGCGTCCATGGGGATCTGGCGCTCCTTCCTGACCGGCGCCACCAGCAGCATGTAGGGAGAATCGCAGCCTAGCTCGAAATACTCGGTCACCCGCTCCCGCAGCACGCTGGGCGCGAAGGGGCGGAAGCCCTCGCGGAACTTGATCTTGATGTTCATCTGCGCCTGCATGCGGGGGCTCCGCGGATCTCCCAGGATGGAGCGGCCGCCCAGGGCGCGGGGCCCGAACTCCATTCGGCCGTTGAACCAGCCGACGATCTTCTCCTGCGCGAGAAGCTCGGCGGTCGCTTGCAGCAGACAGGGGCGTTCCAGCCGGCGGTAGACGGCCCCCGTCCGGCGCAGGAACGATTCGATCTCCGAGTCGGTGAAGCTCGGCCCCAGACAGGCGCCGCGCATGGCGTCGGTTCGCCCGTCCACCTCCCGAGGCTTCCCGAAGCGCCGGTGCCAGATCAACTGGGCGACGCCCAGCGCGCCGCCCGCGTCGCCCGCGGCGGGCTGAATCCAGATCCGCTCGTAGGGGCCTTCCCGCAGGAGCCTGCCATTGCCGACGCAGTTGAGGGCGACCCCTCCGGCGAGGCAGAGCTGTTTCAGCCCGGTCTCCCGGTGGACGGTCCGCGCCATGCGCATCATGACTTCTTCGCACACTTCCTGGACCGATCGCGCGAGATCCATCTCCCTCTGGGTGAGCTTCGACTCCGGGACTCGGGGCGGACCCCCGAACAGGCGGTGAAACCGATCGTTGGTCATCGTCAAACCGGCGAGATACCCGAAATACTCCTGATTGAGCCGGAAGGATCCGTCCGCCTTGAGATCCATCAGGTGGTCATAGATCAGCTGCACGTATTTCGGCTCGCCGTAGGGGGCGAGACCCATGACCTTGTATTCCCCGGAATTGACCTTGAAACCGGTGTAGTAGGTGAAGGCGGAGTACAGCAGCCCGAGCGAGTCGGGCCAGCGCATCTCCTTCAGAAGCTGGATGTCGGCGTCCCGACCGACGCCGAAGGAGGCGGTGGCCCACTCGCCGACGCCGTCCATGGTCAGGATGGCGGCCTCCCGGAACGGCGACGGAAAGAACGCGCTCGCCGCGTGCGATTCATGATGCTCGGAGTAGAGCAGCTCACCCTGGTAGTCGCCGAGCGAATCGCGCAGCTCCCGATCGGTCCAGAGCTTCTCCTTGATCCACAGCGGGCCGGCCATCAGGAACTGCCGGAACCCTCGCGGCGCCACCCCGAGATATGTTTCCAGGATCCGCTCGAACTTGAGGATCGGCTTGTCGTAGAAGCCCACCGCGGCGAGATCGGCCGCGCCGATGCCGGCTTCCTTCAAGCAGTACGCCACGGCACGGGCCGGAAAGGCCGCGTCCCCCTTGATCCGGGTGAACCGCTCCTCCGAAGCGGCGGCGATGATTTCGCCGTCTCGGAGGAGGGCCGCGGCACTGTCGTGGTAGTAGGCCGAGATCCCGAGGATGTGCACGGGCGTGTTCAAGCGGCAGTCCCAGTCGCTGGCATAAACCTTCACCTCCTGCAAATTCAGCGCCTTCTCCTGGATGCGCGGGCTACCCTCTGCGGCCTCGAGCTGGAATCCCAGGTGTTGCGCTGACGCAACAGAGAAAC
>Ga0066710_100008286_pt1 | contig 10076 bp, 11 predicted proteins | sample GraSoiAngelo_159_FD_79666 | JGI IMG/M metagenome (GOLD analysis project Ga0066710, IMG submission 79666) | Grasslands soil microbial communities from the Angelo Coastal Reserve, California, USA - 14_1009_16_40cm | ecosystem: Environmental > Terrestrial > Soil > Grasslands | place: USA...
ATCGACGGCGGCTGGCGCGGGCAATTGCCGACGGCATCCTCGCTTACAAACGAGCGATCGAGCGGTGAAACTCAACACTCAACTGCCCATCGGCATTTTCGACTCCGGCATCGGCGGCCTGACCGTCGCGCGCCAAGTCCATCGCGCCCTCCCGTGCGAAGACCTGGTGTACCTCGGGGACACCGCGCGCGTTCCCTACGGCACGAAATCGCCCGCCACAGTGATTCGATTCGCTTGCGAAGACACGCAGTTCCTGATTCATCAGCACGTCAAAGCCGTCGTGGTCGCCTGCAACACCGTGTCGGCCTGGGCGCTGCCGACCCTGGAACGGAAATTCGACCTGCCGATTTTTGGCGTGATTATCCCCGGTGCGCAAGCGGCCGTGCAGCGGACCCGGAATCGCCGCATCGGCGTGATCGCAACCGCCACCACCGTTCGCAGCCAGGCTTACAGCCGGATGATCCTGGCGCGCGACGTCGCCGCGAAAGTTTTTGTCCGCGCCTGTCCGTTGTTGGTCCCGCTGGTCGAAGAAGGTTGGATGAATCAGGAGGTGACGCGGAGCGTTCTGCACACCTATCTCTCGCCCCTGTTGCGCCGGCGAATCGACACGCTTGTGCTCGGTTGCACGCATTACCCGCTGTTGAAAGGCGCCATTCGCGCGGTCGTCGGCCCGGATGTCGCTCTGGTCGATTCCGCGGAGACCTGCGCCCAGTTTCTCAGCGAGCGTTTGCGCGACACAAAGCTGCTGAATCAGACCCGGCGCCGGCCCGGCGTCATCCGGCCGTTCGTCACCGACGAAGTCGAGCGGTTTGAGGAAATGGCCAGTCGATTTCTCGGCCTGCCGACCGAACCGGCGCGGAAGGTGGATTTGCCGCTGGCCGGCTAGTGGGGCAGCCGTCCCGGCTGCCTTGCCCGGCGTCCCGCCCGCGAACGATTCCGGGGCGGGCGCCGGGCCTGCTACCTAACGGCTCGTTACCGTGAAATTTCGCAACCGCGACAAGAAACGGGAACGAGGCCGTCCCCGCCCCTGCTGGAATGGCTGCGGTCCCGAGCCGCCTGTGACATTTTATGGATTACATTTTGCGTTTTGTGCGCCCCGTTTCACGCTTTACGTTTCGCTGGTTGCGTTTCACTTTTACGCGCATGAGCATTGTCACCAAGACCGGCGATCTGGGCACCACCGGCCTGATGTTCAACCGGCGCGTCTCCAAGTGCCATCCGCGTGTCGAAGCCTACGGAAGTGTTGACGAGTTGAACGCCGCGCTCGGCCTGGCCCGCGCGACGGCGGAACACGATTTCATTCGCGACAACCTGCTGGCGATCCAGAAAGACCTCGTGACTCTGATGGGGGAACTGGCCACCGGAGAGGAAGATTTGTCCCGCTACGTTCAAGACGGTTACTCGCTCGTGACCGCCGAGTTGACCGCCCGGCTGGGAAAACTCGTGACCGAAATCGAAGCGCAAGAGATCACCTATCGCGGCTGGGCCACTCCGGGCGCCTCCGGGCATTCGGCCGCCCTGGATGTCGCGCGCACCACCTGCCGCCGCGCCGAACGTCGCGTCTGCGCGCTGCAGGAAGCCAATCAACTTCACAACCCGGAGATCCTTGTCTTCCTGAACAGGCTCGGCGATTTGTTGTGGCTGTTTGCCCGCTGGGTGGAGACGAGGGATAATCACGACCGACTCACCAAAGAGTGAGGTTGGCAGACGCCTGAATCACGCGCTCCCGGGCTGATTCCTCTGTTATCTCTGTTCACTCCTGTTCAACTCCGACTGAATAGTTACGGCCCGAGCACATCGTACACCAGAAAGAGTTCATCGCCGGCGCGTTTCATTGATTTCAGCTTGAGCCGTGTTGTGTCGGCCAGATGCAATACGCCCTTTCCGTCCGCAATCGTCGGCGCATCGCGGCCGCCGAAGATTTTCGGACAGATCGTCAGGTGCAACTCGTTCACCAGTCCGGCGCGGAACAACGCGCCATTCAGCTCGCCGCCGCCTTCGCAAAGCAATCGCCGGACGTTCCATTTCCCGCGCAGCCACGCCAAGGCGCGCCGAAAGTCGATTTCAGTTCTGCCGCAGACTTTGACTTCGTCGGCCAGGGCGCGCAGTTGTTTGAATTTTTGCACGGAAGCGGCTTCGCTGACCAGCACGATGACGGGCGAAAAGCGGCGGCGAAAAATTTCGGCTCGGGGATTGAGCGAACCAGAGCCGCTCGCCACGATGCGGAGGTTGTACTCGGCCAGACCGTTTTTGAGTCGCACTCGCCGAAATCGCGCCGGGCCGGGGCCCAGACTGACCCCTTCCTGGTCCACGGTGCGCGCGCCCGCCATCACCGCGTCGGCCGTGGCGCGCAGTTCGAGCAGATGCTCGAAGTCGCGCGGGCTGCTGAAGGTGGATACCGCGCGATTGGCCGTCGCGATCTTGCCGTCGGCTGTCATCGCCATGTTGATGAACACGAACGGAACCTTCATAAGATGAGCATGGCGTCACCGTAGCTGTAGAACCGGTAGCCCTGTCGGATCGCCTCGGCGTAAGCGGCCAGGATTTTCTCGCGACCGCGCGTTTGACCCGGAGTGACAAACGCGCTGACCAACATCAGCAGCGTGGACCGTGGCAGATGGAAATTGGTGAGCAGCGCGTCCGCAATTTTGAATTCGTGGGGCGGATAGATGAAAAGGCGCGTGGCTCCTCGACAGCCCGCCAGCAACCCGCGGTTTTCGGCGGCGACACTCTCCAGAACGCGCAGACTCGTCGTTCCCACCGCGACGACGCGGCGCCCGGATCGCCGGGCGTCGTTGATCGCGCGCGCGGCCACGGCGCTGATTTGGAATTGTTCGGCGTGCATGACGTGGCGGTCGAGGTTTTGGCCCTTCACCGGAGCAAACGTTCCCGGGCCAACGTGCAGGGTGACGAAACAAACCTCCACGCCACGCGACCTGATTTCGTCCAGGAGCGGTTTCGTGAAATGCAGGCCGGCGGTTGGCGCGGCGACCGAACCGTCCGTTTGAGCGTACACGGTCTGATAACGCTCCCGGTCATCCTCGGAGCGATTCGGCGCGTCGCGCGCGATGTAGGGAGGCAGAGGGACTTCCCCGATCGAATCGAGAACTTCCAGGATGTTGGCTGAGCCTGAGAACTGAAGCCGGCAGCAGCCCTGCGCATTTTTTTCAATCACCGTGGCGCTGATTTCGGTGGGCTGACCGTGCCGATTCGCCAAGATGATTTTCGTTCCCGCGCGTACCCGTTTGCCCGGCCGGAGCATGACCCACCAATCGTTGCGTGCATTCTCTTCCACCAGCAGCATTTCAATTTGTCCGGCACTGCCCGCTTTGGCCGCGCGCAGTCGGGCGGCGATTACTCGCGAGTTGTTCAAAACCACTACGTCGCCGCTCCGCAGGTATTGTGGGAAGTCACGAAATCTTCGGTGCGCAATGCCACCCTGGGGACGTTGCAGCACCAGCAATCGGGATTGGTCGCGTTCCGCCACCGGTTTCTGAGCGATCAATTCGGGCGGCAAGGTGTAGTCGAAATCGGCTGTGCGCACGATCCATGTCTAATCATTCGGGGTTCAGAAGCAAGGCAGGTGACGGCCCGGTAACGGTAAAAGGCGGCCCGAAGACCTTTGAATCTCGTCCGTTACGACCTGGCACAGGCAGAGCCGGACGCATCTGTGAATAAGTTGTGAAGAAGTTGTGGTGAGATAAATATTGACCCTTGTGGGTCAAAGTGTATAGAAGTGGGTCGCTGTGGGGCAAAAGGCCGACCGGCTCCTGCTCAACACATGATCGATGCCATCAAGCCAGTCCAGCGAGCTGATTTACTACAACTCGCATTATCGCCACGGTGTGGACGAGAAGCGGCGGGTGCAGATTCCAGCCAAGTGGCGACCCGCCGAAGCCGAAGTTCTAACTTTGGTCCTGTGGCCGAAGGGCACCATGCCCGAGGCCTGTTTGTTGGTGTTGCCGCCGAAGGAATGGCAGGACCTGGTGCAGAAACTCAAAGCGATGCCTTTTGCCGACCCCAAAGCGGAGGCTTTGCGCCGCTTGCTCGGCAGAAAGTCGGACCGGGTCACTTTGGACAAGGGTGGCAGGATTTGTTTGCCGGAAGGGATGGCAAAAGCCGCGGCCATCGAGAAAGAGGCTGTTCTGGTCGGGCTGCTGGACCGGTTCGAGATCTGGAACCCCGAACGGTACGAGACGGCCAGCGCCGTGGACGACGAGTTGTTGCCTGAAGCGTTCAAACTGATTTGAAGCGTATGAGCCTGATGAAATTGCTGAGTGTGAGCAGAAGTTTCGTGAGCGGCAAGAATCCCTCGGGGCGCTACCGGATGGCTGAGCAGGGATTGCTGCCGAAATTTGCGCCGGTGGAACGGCCTGATTCGGCCGCCCTCAACAAGAATCGGGAGGCAGCCTCCACGCAGAAGGACGGCGAGACCGCTCGTTCCACTCGTCGAACGTCACAAATCGACGGCGGTGTCCCGAAGCCGGCGTTGAAGTTGCGCCCGGCGCGACCTTCGCCCTTCACCGGAGCCGCGATCGACTTGGCGGCCGCGCCCGAGCCCAAAACGGCGACGGTCCGCCGGAACGCCGTCTCGGCGTCAACGAACGGCTTCCCCTGGCGCAGGAGTTGGTTCACGGCCGAGACGGCGGAAACGATTCGGCCCCGGCCGCCAGCGCAAACCGAATTGTCGCTCGATGCGGTGAAGCCGGTGCGAAACGATTTGAGCGATGCGGATTTGGAAGTGGTGCGCGCGAAACGCGAGACGAGCCAGCCGGGCGCGTCCCCGCCGTCCGGGCGTCGGACGTTCAAGGCCGAATTGACCGGTCTGGCCTGGAACCGTTTGACAGCGCGTCTGTTCGATTCCGAACGCGCGCGAGTTTAAGTGATCCATGCACGGTGCCAGCTTACGCTCACAAACCCGTCCTGGTGGCGGAGGTGTTGACAGCCCTCCGCCCGAGGCCGGGCGGCCGGTACGCCGACGGTACGGTCGGCGGGGGTGGCCACGCCGCAGCGATATTGAAAGCGAGCGCGCCGACTGGATGTTTGTTTGGGTGCGATCGCGATGGCTCCGCGCTTGAGGCCGCCTCGACGCGGCTGGCGGATTTTGCCGGACGCTTCGATTTGAGACGCGGCCATTTCGCCGAGCTGACGGATTGGATTGAAGCGGGCAGTTGCGACGGCGTTTTGCTGGATTTGGGCGTGAGTTCGCCCCAGCTCGACCGGGCCGAACGAGGCTTCAGTTTTCAGCGGGACGGCCCGCTGGACATGCGGATGGACCAGCGCCAGGAATTGACGGCGGCCCGCCTGATCAACGACGCCAGCGCGAATGAGTTGTCGGAGATTTTTCGGGACCTGGGCGAGGAACCCGAGGCACGCCGGTTGGCGCGCGCGATTGAGAGTGAACGGCGTTTTCGCCGGTTCGAGACGACGCGCCAACTGGCGGAGCTCATCGAAAGAATCTCACCCCGGCGGGGGAAACGGGCGCATCCGGCCACCCGCGTTTTTCAGGCGCTGCGCATGGCAGTGAACGACGAGCTGAGCGCCCTTCGACGCGGGCTCGAGGCGGCCGTGCGGTTGTTGAAGCCGGGCGGAAGGCTGGCGGTGATCACCTTCCACTCGGTTGAAGACCGCCTGGTCAAGCAATTCGGACGCGAGTGGTCACGGGACTACCTCGCCGCCGATGGCGTGGACGTTCCGGAACTGCGGCGGCCAGCCGCCCCACGGTTGAAATGGGTGAACCGAAAAGCGATCCGACCGGGCCCGGTCGAACTCGCGGCCAATCCGCGGGCGCGCAGCGCGCAACTGCGGGTGATGGAAAAAATCTAACATGGCGCGGAATCGAAAAAACCAGTCGGCGGCAGTCCGTTTCGGCCCGGCGCTCAAGGCCTCGCTGATCTGCCTGTTGATCGGCGGATCGGGCGTCGGGTACGTCTGGCAGCAGAATCAACTGCTCGAGCTGGGGCGCCAGAAAGTCGAAAAAGAAAAACGCCTGAACACGTTGCGCGTGCAGAACAGCCAGTTCGGCCGACACCTCGCGGAATTGCAGTCACCCAGGTCGCTCGAAACACGGGTCAAGGAATTGAACCTCGGGCTCACGATGGCGCAGCCGACACAGGTCGTGCGCCTGGTGGACGCGTTGCCCGGACCCCCTGGCGCTCCGCATTGGGGCGCCCTCTCACCCGCCGCGCTCACGAGGGACGGGATACAGAGGCAAACCGAGCGACACTACGCGAAGCGGCAGACAACCGCCCCGCCCGGCCCCTAAATTTTGAAAGCAGAGAAACAGAGGCTGCTGGCAGCCATGATCCAGCCGGCGCAATTTCGCCGGCTGGCGTTGCTGGGTTCGTTGCTGGTCATTGCCTTCGCCGGTCTGGGTTATCGGCTGGTGGATTTGCAGGTCGTGCGGCACGATGACCTGAGCCGGGAAGCCGCCGGCAGAAGAGAGAGCACCATCATTCACCCTTCTCGGCGCGGCGACATTCTCGACGGGCGCGGAAACGTGCTGGCGACAAGTCTCTTCGTCAAGACCGTCTGCGCGGACCCCAGTTTGATCGGAACAAATCAGGCCCTGGTCGCCCGCGCCATCGCCCCGCTGCTCCGCATGAACGAGATCGAGCTGTCCCAGAAACTCCAGCTTCGCCTCTATAAAGACCGGAGCGGCAAGGTACACGTGGACCAATACGTCGCCCTCAAGCGCAAAGTGACACTCGACGAATGGGAACGGATTCAAGCGACCATGAAGAACATTTCCTTCGGGGTGAACGAAAAAAAGCTATCCCACCGTGAGCGCATTTTTTACCGGAATCTGCGCCAGCGGGCCATCTTCGTTGAGCCGGTGGATGACCAGTTGCGCGTCTATCCGGGCGGCCTTTTGGCGGCGCACGTGCTGGGGTTCACCGCCGCCCAGGACAAAACCGTCGAGGGCAACGTGGTGACCGATCTGGTGGGAAAAGACGGGATCGAGGCCGCCTTTAATTCAGCCCTCGACGGCGCGGTGGGCTGGCGCCAGACCGAGAATGACCATGGCCGGCGCGAAATGGTGCTGTTCCGCGAAGAAGACGTCGCGCCGCGGCCGGGTTTGAACGTCGCCCTCACGCTCGATGCCGGAGTGCAGGACATCCTCGAGTCCGAACTTGTCAAGGGAATGGAGAAGAACGCTCCCGCGAGCATTTGCGGCCTGGTCATCCGACCCAAGACCGGCGCCATTCTGGCGATGGCCGCTCTGCCCAATTTCAGCCCGAATCAGATCACGGCCAACACGCCCATGGCGAATCTCCGCAATCGCGTCATCAGCGACACGTTCGAACCGGGTTCGACTTTCAAGACTGTTGTGGTCTCGGCGGCGCTCAATGAACAGGTCGTGTCGCTGAACGACGTTTTTTATTGCGAGAACGGTCTTTTTTCTTTCGCCGGCCACACGTTGCATGACGCCGGCCATCATTTTGGCAATCTGACGGTCGAGGACGTCATCGCGAAATCCTCCAACATCGGCGCGGCCAAGATCGGCCTGAAGCTGGGCGAGACCCGGCTCTACAAGTACATTCGCGACTTCGGGTTTGGGGACCTCACCGGCATCGCGCTGCCCGGGGAAGTGCGCGGCACGGTGCATCCGGTCAAGAACTGGTACAAGGTCTCGATCGCCCAGATCCCCATGGGCCAGGGGCTCAGCGTCACTCCGCTGCAAATGGCGATGGCCTTCGGCGCCATCGCCAATCACGGTCGCCTGATGCGACCCATGTTGGTCGATCATCTCGAGGACGAACACAAACAGGAGGTCCTCCGCTATCCGCCCCAGGTGATCCGCCAGGTGATCAGCGAAGAAACCGCCCGGCTTATGGTGCAGGCGATGAAAAAGGTAGTGCAGACCGGCGGAACGGCACCCAAAGCCGCCCTCGAACATTACACCGTGGCCGGCAAGACCGGCACGGGCCAGAAACCACCTTACGGCTCGCACAAATATTTCTCGTCGTTCATCGGCTTCTTTCCGGCCGATGACCCGGAGATTTGTGTTTCAGTATTTCTGGATGAACCGGACCCGAAGCGTTACTACGGGGGTGAAACCGCCGGGCCCGTTTTCAAAACGATCGCCGAGCGCGCGGCGGCCTACCTGGCCATTCGGCCGGATGTGGCGCCGCCCTCCGAACCGCCGCCCAAACAGCCGTCCAACCAGGCGGAGGCGATTGCCGAAACCGTGGTCTCAAATCCGTTGACGACGGCCCAAACCGGACGAGACTTTTGATGTGCCAATGCAGTTGAAGCAATTAATTAACCAGATCACGCCCCTGCGCGTCGAAGGTCCGCTGGACCGGGACGTGGCGGGCATATCTTATGACTCGCGCCGGGTGACGCCGGGCATGGTCTTTGTGGCCATTCCGGGCCAGAAAACCGACGGACACGACTTCATCAGCACGGCCGTGGACCGCGGGGCGACGGCGATCATCTGTGAGAACAACGGTTTTGTCTCGCAACGCGCCACCAAAATCAAGGTGGCCAATGCGCGCGAGGCCCTGGCCTGGGCCGCCGCCGCCTATTACCAGCATCCCAGCGCCCGGCTGCGAGTAATCGGCATCACCGGGACGAACGGTAAGACGACCGTGGGCTTCATGGTGAAACGGATCCTGGAGGCGGCGGGCGTCAATTGCGGCCTGATCGGCACCGTGCGCTATGAGATCGGCGAGCGGGTGATTCCGGCCCGTCGCACCACGCCCGAGGCGCTTGAAATCTAGCAGATGCTGGCCCAGATGCTGCGCGCCGATTGCCAGGCCTGTGTGTTGGAGGTCAGCTCCCACGCCCTGGAACAGAAGCGGGTCTGCGGCGTCGAGTTCGATGTCGGCATCTTCACGAACCTGACCCAGGACCACCTCGATTATCACGGCACGATGGAAAATTACTTCGCGGCCAAGACCCGGCTCTTCACCGCCCTGGCCGGTGGAAAGAAAAAGGCGGGGGCCGTGATCAACATCGACGACTCGTTTGGCGCGCGGCTTTCGAAGGAGACACAGATCGAGGCGCAGATGCCTTACGGCCTGAGCCCGGCGGCGAAAATTCGCGCCACGCAAATCCGGCTCGGGCCCGAAGCCACCGAAATGGTCCTGGAAACGCCGCAGGACCGGTTTCCGTGCCGGCTGCCGTTGATTGGGCGCCATAACGTGTACAACGCGCTGGCGGCGGCGGGCGCCGGCCTCGTCCTCAAGGTCGGCACCCAGCCGATTCAAAGCGCGCTGGGCTCCCTGAAGCCCGTGCCCGGCCGACTCGAAAGCATCGCGCGCGGCCAGCCATTCGGCGTATTCGTGGATTACGCGCACACCCACGACGCGCTGCGCAACGTGCTGACCACGCTGCGCGAAATCACCTCCGGCCGGGTGCTTTTGACCTTCGGCTGCGGCGGCAATCGCGACGCCGGCAAGCGCCTGAAGATGGGCCGCGTCGCCGCCCAACTGGCCGATCTCACCCTTATCACCAGCGACAATCCGCGGCGCGAATCGCCGGAGTCGATTGCGGCAGCGATCGAAGAAGGATTCCGCACCGTTCGCCGCGACGGCTATCGTGTCGAATTGGACCGCAAACGGGCGATCGACGAGATTCTGCGCTTGGCTGGCCCAGGCGACACGGTCCTCATCGCGGGCAAAGGCCACGAGACCTACCAGGAGTTTGAAGACACGGTGATCCCTTTTGACGACCGCGTCTATGCGCGCGAAACCCTTGGGACCCTGGGCTGGGGAAGCTGCGACTGACACCGCGGTTCGGCCCAACCATTATGAACAGCGGGACAAAACCGCCGGCTTTTCTCTGAACTGTCGTGGAGCCGCGTTCTTTGACATACGTCGCCGAAAGTTGCGGCGGCGAACTCCTCCGCGGTTCGCCTACAACGGCGGTCACCCGCGTCTGCACCGACTCGCGCCAGGCGCGGCCCGGCGACCTGTTCATCGCCCTGGCCGGGGACAGGTTCGACGCTCACGATTTTCTGGCGGAGGTGGCACAGAAGGGCGCCGCCGCAGTGGTCGCTGAGCGGAAAAAAATTGAAGAACGGGACCTGGATTGTGCGGTGATTGCGGTCAGGAACACGCGCCTGGCGC
>Ga0066710_100008288_pt1 | contig 10076 bp, 7 predicted proteins | sample GraSoiAngelo_159_FD_79666 | JGI IMG/M metagenome (GOLD analysis project Ga0066710, IMG submission 79666) | Grasslands soil microbial communities from the Angelo Coastal Reserve, California, USA - 14_1009_16_40cm | ecosystem: Environmental > Terrestrial > Soil > Grasslands | place: USA...
CCAGGACCCCCATCGTGGTACCGCCGGGTCGCGTCACGGGACTTCGGGTCGTCCTGCCGGGCGCGACCGCGCAGGGCGGGACCGCGCACGGCAAGAACGGCACGGCCACGACGCAGGTCGCGGGCGCCGCGTTCACGCTCACGGAGCGCGCCGTCGAGGCGTTCTGGAACCTGCTGGGCAGCGTCGGCGACAGCATGGCGCTGGGATCGTCGGAGGCGTTCGGGCGGCTGCCGGCGGAGGACACGCTCGTGAGCGGCCAGGTGCTGATCCCCACGCGGCTCTACCGCTCGGGGTCCACCCGCATCTGGGCGAGCGACGTCCAGCGCGCCGGGATCCGCCCCGACACATCGAGCGCGGTCGCGCTCACCGGCGGCCCGTTCGCGCGCGTGCTCGTGCTGGCCCCGGGTGAAGCTCCGGCTCCCGGCACCGAGTCCGGCCGCACCGGGAACGCGACCGACCAGTCGATCAACTACGCGTTCAACGTCACGGTGCTCGCCACCGATTCCTGGTGGAACCCGGTCACCGGCGTGAGCGACCACGTGCACCTGAGCTCCAACGACCCGCTCGCCCAGCTCGCACCCGACGCCGCACTCGTGAACGGCCGGGTGGACATGAGCGTGCGGCTCGCCACCGGCGGCTACCAGCAGATCACGGTGACGGACGTCACGAACGCCGCCAAGACCGGGAGCACCACCCAGGTGCGCGCGATCTCGAGCGGCTTCCATCTGGAGGCAACGGTGTCGCCGGCGTCCGCGAAGGCGGGCGAGCCGTTTACGCTCACGGTCAAGGTCACGAACGACGCCGGCAGCGTGATCCAGGAGATCAACTCCTCGGTCACCGTCGAGACGCAGAACGCCGCGACCCGCGATCCCGGCAAGGGCACGCTGCTCAGCACTCAGTTCCAGCTGTTGCAGGGTCAGCGTTCGGTGTCCGAGACCTACTCGTTTGCCGAGCCCGTGGTGTTCGTGGTGCGCGACGACGCCGGCAACGCGCCGGGCGTGACGAACGCCATCACGATCACGCCCGGAGACCCGGCGGCGATTCACCTGACCAGCAACCCCGCGTGGGTGGGCGGCAACAAGCACGCCACCCTGTCGGGCAAGCTGGTGGACGCGTTCGAGAACGGCATTCCCGGCGAGCCCATGACGTTCGGGGTCGTGACGGGCAACGGCGCGATCACCACCGCCGACAGCGTGACCGGCGCCGACGGTGCCGCGACCGCGGACTTCTTGAGCCCGCGCCAGCCCGAGCACGACCAGCTGCGCGCCAGCGCCGCCGGGCTCACCGCCGACCTCGACCTGGAGACCGCGTTCGTCGATCCCAACGCCGCGGGCGGCACCGTCACGAACTATCCGAACCCGTTCCATCCGCCGTCGCAGGGAACCACGCTGGCCTACAAGCTGGCCGACCACGCTGCGGTGACGATCCGGATCTTCACGCTGGGCGGCGACCTCGTGCGCGAGACGAAGTTCGACCGCGGCTCCACAGGCGGCACGGCCGGGCTCAACGAGTGGATCTGGGACGGCCTGAACGGCCGGGGCGACGTGGTGGCGAGCGGTGGCTACATCGCGCTCGTGGAAGCGCAGGGCGTGGGCCAGACCCTGCATGTGATGCGCCGCAAGATCGCGGTCGTCCGCTGACCGAGGGAGACCCCATGCACCGTACGCCTAGCTACTTGTCCGGCGCGACCGCGCTGGCCGCTTGCCTGACGCTCGCCGCCGCCCCGGCGCTGGCTCAGACCGACGCCACGGGAGGCGCTCCCGGATCCTGGCTCATGAACTACGCCGGCGCCCGCACGCTCGGCCTGGGCGGCGCGTTCGTCGCGACCGCCGACGATGCGCTCGGAATGCTGTGGAATCCCGCCGGACTGCAGCGCATGGACCAGAACGAGCTCATGTTCGAGAACGTGCGGCTGTTCGAAGACACCTCGATCAACAGCTTTGGCTTCGCCGTGCCCGGCAGCTGGCTGCCGAGCTTCGGCCTGAGCATGGTGTCGCTCGGCTCGGGCGAGTTCCAGCGCACGAACGAGATGAACGACGACCTCGGCAGCTTCCGCGACACCGAGACCGCCTACCTGTTCACGCTCGCGAAGGGCCTGTCGCCGCGGCTCGCGGTGGGCACGAATCTCAAGTTGGTGCAGCAGAGCGTCGAGAACTTCAGCGCCGGCGGCTATGGCTTCGACGTGGGGGCGATCTGGCAGGCGCTGCCCATGCTGCGGCTCGGCGCCTCGGCGTCCAATCTGGGCGGGCCCAGCGTGACGCTGCGCACCACGGCCGAGACGTTCCCCACGCAGTATCGCGGTGGGGTAGCGCTCGACGTGCTGGGCGGCCGCGGGCTCATTACCGCGCAGGTCGACCAGGCCCCCGGCAGCGCCGTACGGCTGCACGCGGGCAGCGAGTACTGGATCCAGCCCGGCATGGCGCTGCGCGTCGGCTTCGACGACAACCGCGCCACCGGCGGATTCAGCTACCGCTTCGCGCCGCAGTACCAGATCGACTATGGAGTCGCCGATCACGCTCTGGGGATGACGCACCGCGTGGGCGTCAGCTATCGCTTTGGCGGCTTCTTCGCCAGCAGCAAGGCGGAGCCCGCGGTGTTCTCGCCCACCGGCGAGCGGGCGACGACCAAGATCAGCCTGAACGCCCACACCAAGACCGACGCCGACACCTGGTCGCTCGAGGTCGTGAACAAGACCAGCGAGGCGGTGCGCCGGTTCAGCGGCCCCGGCTTGCCGCCGCCCCATGTCCAGTGGGACGGCAAGGACGAGACCGGCATGCCTGTCGCCGACGGCGTGTACACCTACCGGCTGGTCGTCAAGGACAGGCAGGGGCGCGTGCTCAGCAGCGCGACGCACAAGGTCGAGATCTCGACCGGCGGCCCCCAGGGCACGGTGCCCGTCGTCCCGAACCCCTAACGCGAGGCTCCGACGCATGACGATGCACACCCGGCAAACCCTTCGAGCGGCGGCGCTCGGCGGCTGGATGCTCGCGACGTCCGTGGCGCTCCCGGCCCCGGCGCTCGCCGCGAAGGCGGACGCCGATCCACAGGATGCGCGCCCCGCCGCCGCGCTGCGCGATGTCGGACGCGGGTTCGAGGCGGCGCGGGCACTGTCGGGCGCCGAGCGGCTGGCCCGGTTCGAGCAGCTCGACCAGGGTGCTGCGGCGCTCGCTCGCGGGCACTCGGACTCCGATGCGCGCGCGGCGATCCTCTCGCTCTCCGGCGCGATAGCGTTCGAGCGCGGCGACTACACTGCCGCCGAGCGGAGCTATCGCCACGCACTCGACGCCGAGCACGGGCGCTTCGCCGACGACCTGGCGTTCGCCGCGATCCGGAGCCTCGAGGCGCACGGGCGCGACGCCGAGGCGGCGCGCGAGTGGGCCAAGTGGGAGAAGACCTATCCCTCGAGCCCGCTGCGTTACGAGGCGCGCCTGGCGCGGGTATGGAACGCGCTGCGACGCGGCGACGCCCCTGCGGCGCAAAAGGACCTCGCGGCGTTGACCGCGAGCGCGCCATGGATGGCGGCGGACGCGCGCTGCGCGCTGGCGCGCGCGGCGACGCTCTACCTGGGCCAGCGGCCGGCCGAGGCGCTGGCGGCGCTCGGGCCCCGGCCGGCGGGGGAGGCGGCGCTCTACCTGAGCGCCGCGTGCCAGGCCGCATCGGGCTCGCTGCTGCGCGCCGCGGCCTCGTTCCAGGACCTGGCCGAGCGCTATCCGGCGTCATCGCTCAAGGACCCGGCGCTGTTCGCCAAGGCGAACACGTTCCTGAGGGCGCGCGACGACAAGAGTGCCGCGTCAGAGTTCGCGCGCGTCATCCCGCACATCGACGATCCCGCGCTCAAGGCCGAGGCCGAGCTGCGCGCGGCGGGAGCAGTGTTCCTGTCGGGGGCCAACGACTCGGCGCTCGCCATGCTGCAAGCCGCGACCGCGAGCCACGCGGGGACCGATGTGGCCGCACGAGCGCAGTTCCTGATCGGCGCGGTGCGCGAGGCGCAAGGCAATCCCGCCGGCGCGATCGTCGAGTTCAACCAGGTCCTGACCCGTTACTTCCGCCACTCGGTCGCTGCGAGCGCCCAGTATCGAGTCGCGCGCTGCCTCGATGCGATGGGCAGGCGGGCCGATGCCACCGGCAGCTACGAGGCCGTCGTGCGCGGCTATCCACTCGAGCCCGAAGCTCCCGCCGCGGCCTACCTCGCCGGCGTCGGCTTGCTCGATCAGCAGCGCCCGCTCGCCGCGGCGCCCTACTTCCAGCTCGTGCTCGACCGCTACGCGTCGCACAACGACACCAAGGGGCTCGTCGCGTTCGCGTCGCCGGAGCTGCAGGAGCTGGTGGAGGCGGCGCTGTGCCTGCTCGAGCTCTCCTACCACCGCGCAGGCGACCTGGGCCAGCTGTCGGGAGCGCCGCATCTGCTGCTGCAGCGCATGCCGCCGAGCCGGTCGCCGTGGCGTGCATTCGCGCTCCTGATCGACGCCGACGCCGCGGCATCGCAGGCGCGCTATCCCGAGGCGCAGGCGACGCTCGAAAACCTGATGCGGGAGTTCCCCGATCATCCGGTGGGGGCATCCGCGACCAAGCTCCTGGCCTGGACCTACGCGCGCCAGGGCAAGGACAGCCTCGCGATCGGGACCGAGGAGCGCCTGCTCGCCCGCTACGGGGCGGGGTCCGACGACGCGATCGTGAGCGCGGCGCTGCTCGACATCGCGCACGAGCGCTTCAACCAGAAGCGCTACAAGGAGGCTGCGGCCGGCTACCAGGACTTCTTGAGCCGCTACCCGACCCATCCCCGCCGCCTGCTCGCGCTGTACCAGGCCGGGCAGTGCTACGCCCGGCTCGACCGCGCCGGCGACGCCGTGGATCGCTGGGAAGCCATCGTGAAGGACAGCGCCGCGGCGCCGATCGCGGAGCGTGCCTGGGCGCGGGCCGGGGACCTCTACTTCCAGGCCGAGCGCTACGACGACGCGCGCCGCTGCTACCGAGGCCTGATCGAGCACTTCGCCGCGAGCTCCGCCGTGTCGATCGCCATGCTGCGGCTCGGCCAGTGCGACTACAACGCCGGCCACGACGCCGCGGCGCTCGAGCGGTTCGCGGCGACGATCGGGAAGTTTCCAGGAACGCCGGCGGCGCGCGAGGCGCAGCACGGCACCGAGCTCGCGCTGTATCGCCTGAGCGCGAGCCCGGGCGGCGAGAAGGAGCTGGCGCGGCTGGTGGAGCAGTTCCCGGCCAGCGCGTTCGCAGCCGACGCCCAGTTCAAGCTGGCGCGCCGCGCCTACGACCAGCAGCGCTGGCTCGCGGCCGCCGAGGGCTTCCGCCGGGTCGTGAGCCAGTTCCCATCCTATTCCGGAGCCGACCAGGCGCAGTTCCTGCTCGCCGACGCCTACGCGCATGCCGGCAACGCCGACGACGCGCGGCGCGGCTACGAGCAGTTCCTGTCGTTCTTCCCCTCGAGCCCGCTCCGGCCCACGGCGCAGTTCCGGCTCGGCCTCGCGCAGTTCGAGGCCAAGGACTACGCGCGCGCCGCGGTGGCCTTCACGCTGGCGCTGGAGGACAGCGCCTCGGCCGAGGTGACGGGTGCCGCGCGCTACAACCTGGCGCTGTGTCATCGCGCGCTGGGACAGAGCGACGAGGCGCGAGCCGAGCTCGAGCGCTGCCGCGCCGCCGGCGGCGGCGGCGGCCGCGCGGCGGAGATCGCCTACCAGCTCGGCGACCTCGATGAGGCCGCGGGGCAGGCCGCCGCGGCGGCGCGCGAATTCCAGCGCGCGCTCGAGGCGCGTCCCAGCGTCAAGCTCGCCACCGAGCTCGCGTTCCGCCTCGGCCGCTGCCGCGAGCAGTCGAACGAGCGCGTCGCGGCGCTCGACGCCTATCGCCGCGCCGCGGCCGCCACCGACCGTGACGACCCGTACCGGCTCTCGGCCGTGGCGCGCTGCGCGGCGCTGTACGAAACGAAGCACGACTACGCGCGCGCGGTCGAGGCCTACCGGGACCTGATTCGCAATGCCAAGGACCGCGAGCTGGTGGCGGCCGCCACCGGCCGGGTGTCGCAGCTCGAGGCGGGGCGCCGCCGCTAGCGGCGCCAAGGCGCGAGCGGTCTCGGAGCCGACGCGCGATCTCATCCAACACGGAAGGGAGTGCCGAGATGTTCGAGAACTTCGACTGGATCCGGGCGATGCGCACGAGCCCGGTGATGATGATCATCCTGGTCTTGAGCGTCGTGACGCTGGGTTTCGCCATCGAGCGCGTGCTCTACTACTGGAAGCGTCGCGGCAGGACCGAGAGCCTGCTGCAGCAGATCCTGCAACGCACGCGCGGCGGCAACCCGCATGAAGCCGTGTTCCTGTGCGGCGCCACCTCGCACCCGTTCGGGCCGGTCGCAAGCGAAGTGCTGTCGTCCGCGCACCTCGCCCCCGAGGCGCAGGAGGAGCGCCTGCAGATCGCGCTCAGCCAGCAGCGCCTGCTGCTGGAGCGGAACCTGTCGTGGATCGGCACGATGGGCAACACCGCCCCGCTGATCGGGTTGCTCGGCACCGTGTGGGGCATCATGCGCGCGTTTCATGACATGGCGCGCACCGGCTCGGCCGGGCCGTCGGTGGTCGCGGCCGGGGTGGCGGAGGCGCTGTTCACGACCGCCGCCGGGCTCTTGATCGCGGTCCCCGCCGTGCTGCTCTACAACCATTTCGTGCGCCGCATGGGCGTCATGCTCACCGAAGCCGAGAACCAGGCGCGGCAGCTTCGCCTGACGCTCGCGGAGCCGCACGCGGAGATCCGGCCGCTGCGGCGGGTGGCCTAGGAGCCGCGATGCTTCGCCACCGTCGCTGTTCCAGCCTGGACGGCATCCACGACCCGAACCTGACGCCGCTCGTCGACGTCTCGCTGGTGCTGGTCGTGATCCTGCTCGTCGCGACACCCATGGCGCTGCAGTCCGGGATCGCCGTGTCGCACGCCGCGGCCAGCGGCCGCGCCGGCGCTCACGCCCGCGCGGCGCGGGTGGAGATCACGATCCTCGACGAATCGCGCCTGCTCGTGAACCGCGCCCAGGTGGCGCGAGCCGACCTCGGCGGGGCGCTCAAGCCGCTCCTGCGCGACAGCCCGAACGGCGAAGTGGTGGTGCGCTGCGGCGAGCAGGTCTCGCACGGCGCGTTCGTCGGCGTGCTGGACGAGGCCAAGGGCCAGGGCGCGGCGCAGATCGCCGTGGTAGGGAGGTAACATGCGCCGTCGTCTGGTAGCGCCTCACCCGATCACACGCGTCAACGTGACGCCGATCATCGACGTTGCGCTGGTGCTCGTCATCATCCTGCTCGTCACGGCCCCGATGCTGTCGTCCGTCGAGCTGCCGGTCAACCTACCGCAGGCTCGCGTGCGCGAGGCCGAGAGCGAGCGGAACGTGAGCGTGACGCTGAGCGCGGACGGCCGGCTCGCGGTGGACGGCGATCTCGTGACGGCCGAATCCCTGCGCTCCCGGCTCTCCACGCGGCTCGCCGATCCCGGCAACGCGAACGTGTTGGTCGTGATCCGCGCCGATTCGGGGGTGCGCTACGCCGCGGTGCACTCCGTGCTGGAAGAGGCGCGCGCGGCGGGCGCCAAGCGGCTCGCGATCGCGACCCGCCAGAAGGTGTCGCCGTGAGCGCGGCCGTGATGGCATTCACCCCCGACGACCCGCGGGCCCGCACGCGCCTGAGCATGACGCTGAGCATGGCACTCCACGCGATCCTGTTCGCGTGGCTGCTGCTGCTGCCCCGGGCGTCGAGCTCGGACCAGACCATCACCGAGATCACGCTGCTCGAGGGCGGAGACGCCGCCGCGGCGCCGGCCGCGGCGGCAGCGCCGGCGGCGGCGGCGCCTGAGACCTCGCCGGGAAGCCTTACGGCCGCGGCGGAAGACAAGCGCTTCGCGCGCACCACCCGCACCGCCGAGATCGCGCCCGCGCCCCAGCTCGACGCCGCCATGGACGATCGTTTGAACGCGCGGCTCGCGGCGATCCGGACCGCGGCGCAGGAGCCCGCCGTGGGCGTCGCCGCGTCGGCGGTCCCCGCACTGTGGAGTGCCGCGCCCGCGACGGTGTCGGGCACCGGCGGCGGCGGCAGTGCTCCGGTTTCCTTGAACCGCGGCGGCTCCGTGGGCGGAGCGCCGCTTGCGCTCACGCGCGGTGGCGGGTCGGGCATGGCACCCGCGCTCGTGCCCGCGGAGGTCCACGGCGCCGGCACCCAGGCCGCCGCGCCCAGCAAGGCCGGCGACGCCACGGCGCGCCGCACGCTGGCCGGAGCCACGTTGATGGGACCGATCGCCGACCGCGCGGTCATGAGCCACTTGACGCCGGTCTATCCGGAGTGGGCGAAGAAGGAGGGCATCGAGGGATCGGTCACCGTGTACTTCGTGGTCTCGCCGGAGGGGAACGTGCGCGAGAACGTGCTGGTGCAGAAGACCGCCGGATTCGACGACTTCGACCAGGGCGCGTGCGCCGCGCTGCGCGCGTGGCGATTCGAGCCGCTGCGCGACGGGCGCATCGGCGATCAGTGGGGAACGATCACCTTCCACTTCCGGCTGCGTGGCTGAGCGGAAGACGATGCCGAAGGAGGCAAGCATGTCACGCTTCGCCAATCGAATGCTCTACGGGTCTGCCGTGGCCGCGGTGGTCGCGGCGTGCTGCGCGACCGTCGCGCTGGCAACGCCTCGACCCCCGGCCCGGCCCACCAAGGCCGCGCACGCCGGGCCGCCGCGAGCGGGGACGAAGCCCGGCGCCGCGGGCGCGCCGCAGGCGAGCGGGCAGGACAAGCCCGTCCCTCCCTCGGGAGCGAGCGACTTCACGCTCAAGGGCGGCCAAGAGGGAACGGTGTTCCACAACCTCACGGTCGAGGGTGAGGATCGCATCCACGTCGATTTCGACCGCCCGGCGATCACGCTCGACCTCGATCCCAGTCAGGCGCCTGGCCTCGAAGGCGGAAGCGCGCGCGACGAGCTGGAGCGCACCACGCCCGATCTCGCGGCACCGCTCGCCACGCTCTCGGCCCGGCAGGAGTGCGCGTATCTCGGCCGGCCGTGGCTGAACGAGTTCGCCTCCGGCCCCGTGGCGCGGTTCCGGCCCGCCGTGGATGGAGTCGAGCGCTGGAAGCTCGTGGTCGTCGATGCCGGCGGGCAGAGCGTGGCCACGTTCAGCGGACGCGGCAAGCCGCCGCGCGAGATCGACTGGGACGGACGCTCGCAGACCGGCGCTCCCGTCTCTCCCGGTCTCACCTACTCGTACGTGTTCGAAGCCTACGATCGAGCCGGCAACAAGCGGAACTTCGTGGGCCAGGGGTTCTCGGTCCTGGCGTATCGGCTCCAGGCGCCGGAAGGCTCGACGCTGCTGTTCACGGCGCGCGGGCTCGATTCCGACGCTCCCGGATCGGCGGCGCCGAGAACCGCGACGCCCCCGATCCTGCTCGAAGCCGCGAGCTGGCTCAACCAGTCCGAGCGTCTCACGACGCCGATTCAGGTGACCGCGACCGCCCGCAGCTATGAACAGGCGAACCACCTGATACAGCTCGTGACGACCGCGCTTGGCCCGATCGTGCTCGGCGACCCCGCCCGAATTCACTCGAACGCGATCGTTCAGACCGACGCCCCGGAGGAAGGGACGCTCGCGATCGGACCGGGGCGATAGGGAGCTCGCTGCGGAGACCGGCAGCGTCGCGCCGTCCGCCAGGCCACGCGGGTTTCCGGAGCGCGGGCTGAGCGGCACCCAGGCCCATCCCCTCCCGAATGGGAGAACCGTTGAGCTACCTCACTGCCGACGCGTAGGGTGGCCAGGGCCGCAGGCTTGCCTAAAGGCCCCGGTCCGAGTAAGTTGCTCGGCGATCTGCGTCATTGAGGTGCTCGGGACGCTCCGGCACTCTCCCCAGGCTGCTGCAACTCCTTGGCGCGCCGCTAGCTCAATTGGCAGAGCAACTGACTCTTAATCAGTAGGTTGAAGGTTCGATTCCTTCGCGGCGCACCATTCTCCCCTCGCGGCCCCGGCCGATCATCGCGGGACGTCGCGCCACGTCACCTTCCGGTCTTCGCGTCGATTGCGCTTCGAGCCGTGGCGGAATCGAAGATCTCGGGGATCG